>Ga0179591_1264397_pt1 | contig 10076 bp, 12 predicted proteins | sample CZOMad2_1_08_16f_FD_182891 | JGI IMG/M metagenome (GOLD analysis project Ga0179591, IMG submission 182891) | Vadose zone soil fungal communities from Angelo Coast Range Reserve, California, USA - CZOMad2_1_08_16fungal (PacBio error correction) | ecosystem: Environmental > Terrestrial > Soil >... | reverse complement strand
TCCCCCTCCTTTTCCCCGCCCAGGGCTGCCCTCAGGATGAACCCGCACGACCCAGAAGGACTTCGCCTCTCGTTGCGACCGGGCGTTCCCCCCCGGTCTTTTCCTCGGAAAATATGAGTAAGACCGCTTGGTCCTTTTGCCCTCCTGAGCCACAACCCCTTGCTCTTGCTTCCTCGAATTCTTCGCTCTACCGTCCTTCTCCTTCCCACTGCTTGATGTGTTAAGGAATTTGCGTTCGGGCCGTGTTTGGCCTGAGAGTTGCAGCCCTGGCTCTCTCTTCAACCGTTCCTCTCCTAGTGAGAACGATTTTTTCGGAGAAATCTCTCGCGTTGCCGTCCCCGTCTCCTTCCGGCAGTCTCCAGGCCAAAAATACTGGAACCTTTTTTCTCCCCCCCCGCCCGTTGCGCGGAGGGATTATCTCGTCCTTCCGCCGAAACCCCGTCTTTGCCGTATTGCCGTGCTCGCGGTTTTAGTGCCCAATCTGATCTGTTTCCATTCCTTATCACAGCTCGATCTTGATCAAGGCGTCTCTTTTTCGCGTATTCCACGATTCCTGCGCTGTAGTCCCCTGGCCCTTCTGTTCCCACTTCCCTCCCCTCCCTAGTTTCCTTCCCTCCGGAAAAAAGATAGAGCAATTTCCTCCTAGGCTGTCGCTCTTCTATCACTTTTCAGGGGGGGAGAACTCTCGCCTACGATCCCCATCCCTTTTCTCTATACTACCTTCCCCGGGTGCTCCGTATCGTTTGATGGCTTTTATGCTCTTTGCGTAAAAGGACGCTTCCCCGTTTTCCCCCCCCCTCCTCTCCCCTTCTGACCGGTTTGATTTGAGAGTCGCCGCCTTTAATGAGAGATGTCTTCATCCCTTGTTGCCGCACCTGCTTTTCGGAACTCGCGTCGATTCCCGGAGGCGCCTTGGCCTCCCCTTCCCTCACCTCTCCCTGGCACAAAATCCCCAATTTTTTCTTTCAACGCCTGTCCTCCAATCTGTTCTAGTAATTCTCATTCCTTTCTTACTTTTCTTTTTTTTTCCCTTGGCCTAATGTTTTCGATGTACCCCCCGGCACAGCATCCGGCATGTTCCTTGCACCATAGGAATACCGCTTTTCTTGCGATCTGGTCCGAAAACTGTTTTGCCCCCTTTTCCTTTTCAGGAATTTCTTTTTGTTTCTCGCGCCGTTGGGTACTATGGTCTATCAGTCTTCCTTTTTTTGTCTCTTCCTCTCCGTACCTACTTGTGCATGTTGTTTGCATCTTTAGGGAATGGGATATCCCTTCTTTTTTTTTTTCTTGGTTTCCGCCCATCTGTATTCGTCACGAATCAGGCGTACCCTTTTTTTTGGTCTTCCTTCCATCATTCTTTTCCTGCCCTTTGTCGCAGGGAGGCAGGGTCCTTGGTCCTTTTTAGTAAGTATTTGGCCGTTCGCGCGTTTGTTCCTTACTTCTGCCAGGTTGTGCGAAGCCTGTCTGGTCTCTGAGTTCACCCCCAGATTTCCCGTTCCCCTCTGAACAACACATGACGGCCGCTCAAAGTGACCCCCCCCATCTTTGCGGGGTTAATAACCATTCCTGTGCTCAGGTGAGTAGCTGGCAGCGAATCCCCCCGGGTCCCCTTTTCTCTCTCTCTCCTTTCCTTGTTTTAGCCAAAAGATTGTGCCCTGCTCTTTCGGAGTGGACTCCGCGCCTCCTTTTCCACCTTTCCTAACTTTTTGGTGCTGGCTTCTTTTTTGTGGGTTTGGTTTCGACCAAGCGTGACCCTCCCCTTATTCTCTCTCCTATGGCTGTAGGATTTTCCGCCAAGCCGGCCATGTGTCCCCTCGCCGCTTTTGACGGCTCGAACAACTGACCGACAGAAGCATTCTTGGCCTCCACGGGTCCTTTTTATTTCCTTCTCATCATGAACAAGTATGCATCACTTTTGGCGATCACTGTGGGGCCTCGTGCGCCGTAGGTGAGGCTGTGGTTTAGCCGTATTGATTGGCGTCCCCGTCTTGATCAGTTTGTCTTTCTATCCTGCTCGTATCGCGGCCCAGTGTAGACGCCCTAGCAACAGTTTTTTGCATTTCAGCCCTCGGCCACGTCCCAATCGCTTGAGATTTTCGGCGCCCTTCTTAGATGTTGCCACCCCTTTTCCCCTCGGAATTGGTTGGAAAGAAATCTCGGACTCTTCCTTTTTCCTTAGACACGTTCCGCTAGAGCGAGTTTTGGGATTTTTTCTCTCCTACTCTTTTTTTTTTTGGGAGTATCTCCAGAGACTGCGCTACTAATAGCCGCCAATATCCCCTTCAGACATCCACTTTTCCCCCCTCTCTTTTTTTTCGGAACTCTCTTTTATGGTGCAAGTTTTGTTCCCAAATCGGCAGTCGCTGCCCCTTTCTCTCCGCTTCGGGGAATTTTGCTAGAGTTTATTGTCAATTAGGGAGGAAGTGAGAAATGACTCCGCGAGTCTCTCTTTTTCAACATGGCGGCCCCCTTTTCTTTCATGGCGTTTTGAGACGTGCCCCACCCTACCCGTAGATGCCCCCGGCCTGGCCCCCAAGGGCCTGTTCCCTGCGGGCTAGCCACGGGAGTCCTCTGTTTGTCCCTTTTCTCCATTCCTCCTTTTTTCCTTTTTGAAAATAAGTGAGCGCCCTTTAAGTTTTCGGAGACCCATTTCCCGCTCTTGCCCTTTACCGCTGCCCGTTGTCCATAAGTCCCCAGCCGCTGTCCGAACCCCCGACCCCTTTTTCAGGCTTGCCGACACCACCTTCCCCCCCCCGCCGCCGGCCCGCCTTGATTTCCCCTCTTCAGCAATGAACTTGTCCGCGAGTCGTTCCCTACACCTTTTAAGTTTAGGACCAGCTGTGAGCTAAACTGGACCTGGGCTTTTGTCAGGTATTTCTCCTGTATGAGTACAGACTCCTCGCCAGGCGTCGGCCACTGGTGATCGTTTCTCTAGCAGTTTTTCCCTTGATTGGAGGGGAGGGTGCTTTTTTGTTCTCGATCCACCCGTCCCCCCGTAGGGGATTCTGCTTCTACTCTTTTGTAACAACACTTTCGGTACTACCGCCTCCGCGAACTTTTGCCACTACTGCATACTCACTACGAAGCAATGACGCCCAGCTTTCAAATTTTTTTCTTTCTTCCTCCTTCCTTTTGTTGGTGAACCACAGTTCAGCCTTAACGAAATAGAGAGTGTATCCCTCTGTTATTGTTCCTTACCCCCCCACGTGCGATAGGCCACTAACACCCGTCCCACACGTACTCCGTGACCCCTTTTTTTTCTTTTTCGTATAGACAGTCGCCGTAACCCCACCATTGCGCTCCTGCGTTCACTAGACCCGACCAGACTCGTGCTCCGCTTTCACACTCCGCCCCGTATTTGACCATTTACAGGGCAAAATGTTGGCAAGTCCATTTAAGTCAGCCCATGCCAGACAGGGTGTTTTTTTCCCGTCAAGTCATGGTGGGGTCCCAGCTCCCGTTTCCTTCTCTACGGCACCATGAACCTTGTTCCTCCCCTTCCAATTTTATTCTTTTTTCCTCTCGTGCGGGAAGGTAGTGATTCCTTTTCCCCCTCGTGTGGTCCCCCCCCGTTTTTCTTGAGTATTGTGCCATTGTTTGCTTCCACGGCAAGTTACCTTCGAGATCGAGCGTTTTTCCCCCAAGCAGGGCACCTCTTTGTTTGCTTACAGGATGCATATTTCTCAATGGCCGTCTCCCCACCCCTGTTTTGGCGGCGGCACCTGTGTTCAGCTCCGGAGCTTCTGGCTCTCCAAGCTAGCCCTCTCCCTCTTTGTAGGCGCGAGGATGGTCCCCCCGAACAAATGAGTTTATGCTTCTCCCCCCCCCCTGCCCCGTTTTCTGCCATCTTGGCGAGACCCGAAGCCTCAAAAGGTTTGCTGGACTCTTCCACATTTTTTCTTTCATTAAGGCTTTCCCTTCTGATTCTATGCTGCCTCCACTCAGTGGAGGCCCCGCCTCCTTCCCACGGCCGCCTCCTTCGAACCACTATAAAGGAGACGCCGGCCTCTTGAGAGATCTTTCCCTCCCTCTCAAGATGCGTGCATTCCCCAATTTTTTTTTCAAAGACTCCCCCCACTCCTTGTTTTTAGCGGTCCGAGGAGACATGCTAGCGCCCGGAGTGATGGTTTTCACGTCTTCCTCTCTACTTCTTTTTTTTCTTTTTATACTTTCGTTAGAAGGCCCCTCTCCCTTTTTTTTTAATGACTCGTCCGTTTCCCGCCCACCAGAGTCCATCAAACTCGGTCCCCCCTCCCCATCGTCCTCTCCTCCCATTGCGATACACTCCCTAAGTACCAAACCCCCCCCATACCCCTTCGCTCCTTGACACACCTCCTCGCACAGTTCTCGCGCTTTTCCTTCTGAATCCTGCTTTCCCTTTGTCGCAAGAATGCTGTTTTCCTAAATGACCTTTGCTTCTTTTCAACATTTTTTCCCACCCCGGTCGACCGCATATTACGCTTTACAATTTTGAACTTTTCTTTTCTGTCGAAAGACCTTTTTCATTTTTCTTTCTGATGGTCCAGTCCTCCTTTGTCTCCCCCTTAGCGTTCATCCACCGGCTGCTTTCTGGGATCTCTCTCTTTTCCCCATACTTTTCTCCTTCATCCCAGCCAGCCTTCTATGATAATAGGGAAGGTTGAATTTCTTTTTAAAGGACTGCTCTCCTTCTCCCTATATCGTGTTTTTGAGCAATACCTTGGCCCCGAGGAATATTCTATTCGTTAGTTTGTCCCTAAGGCGGAAAGAGACCCCAAACTTGAGTCTTGAGCCTCAGGTTCGCCCCCTTCTCCCGAGTACGCTCGCGAGCTACTTGATGGAAACTTGCCCCGTCCTAGTCCCTTGAGTTTTTTTTTTGAATTATTGGTACAGAAATTGATTTACTTCTTCAAATCTTCCCGTTTTTTTGGACTCCTTTTTGGCCATCCCGCCTCCTCTTTTTGCGGAACTTTTAAACCTTCTGCTCTCATGAAAATCTTGTAGGTCTCCCCCCTTCCCGTATCATCCCTTGGAACGCGTTTACCCCACATTCCGTGCGCTCTTTGATTTTTACCCGGAAGACCCTCAAAAACGCCTTCCGGTTTGCCGGTGGAGTTCTCATTTTTTATCGAAAAGCTTGTTTTTTTTTTCTCTCTAGCTCTCCTCGCTCGAGTGCCCGCGGCCTGCCGCTGTCGGTGTCGCAGCGTCCCCCTTGCCGCGACTTTATCTCTCTCTTTTTTTCCAATTCCCTTCTTTTTCTTAGCCATAGCATTCCTTCCCTCTCAAAACAGCCTGTCCCTTCTTCCTCCCATTGAATATGCTTTTGGGCCCAGATTGTTCTACCGGGGGCAATTGGGGGAGGCAACGCTTTCCTTTTGCCTACTATTGGGGCTTCTATCCAGAAAAAGATGGGTCCCCCCTTCACTTAATCGTGGATGTGACTTATGCTCTGGTAGTCAATGAGTTGATCCGTTCCCTCTGCCTGAGACACTGGATTGATTGCGCCCAGGCAAGTCCTGACTTTCTCTTCTGGCGGAGTCCTCCCCCCGGGTGCACATTGCGAACAGGGAGCGCGATCTCTCAATTTACTCATTGCCCTCGCCTGAATGGCAAATAAGCGACCCCTCCTGCCAAAATTTATTTTTCCCTCCTTACTCGTCCCCTCCTCGTGCTATCTCACATATGAAAAAGATTTGTGGAAGTATCCCCCTTTCCCCTCGAGTTGTTTCCTTTGATATCCGTCTAATGGCGCTCCCCCTTGACCCTGGCAGCTGATCAGTTCCTCTTCTTTCATTTTCGCCAACATTTTTTGCCAGGGACATGTCTTTTTGTTTCCCCATCTTCTTGGAGATGTTTTTCTCGTCTATGTTAGTTCCGAGGGCGCGTGTGGGTGGGCTCCGTCCTCCACTGAAATGGTTTCCTGGGTGGATCTTCGGCTGTTGCTTGTATGGCCTGCGCGTCGGGTTTTTTTTTTTTTCCCTCCCACTCCCCATCCCCTGTTTTTATTCGTCACCTGGTTCCCTCGAAATGTTTTTGGTGTTTTCCTTCAAAAACTTTGCGCATTCGGCGCTGGCTGCATGTTTTCCTTTTCGTGTCCCTTCGTCTCCAGCGCTCCGGCGTCAATACTTATGCACGGTGTTGCGCTTTTTTTTATTCGCAATTCCACCCGGTTCGAGCAAAAAAGGCTTCATCCCCTCGCATATGGCGCTTTTCTCTGCCACGACCTCTTCCCCCCCATTTTCCCGAGGCTCGGGCTGATGGAGCGAATCGTTCGACTAATTTTCCGCCGGTCCGGTTTGAGCTGCAAAGCTTGTCCGAATTGATTCCCCCCCTTTTCGACAGTCGCAACGTTCCCCCCGAATCAGAGACCTTCTCCAGTGGTGGGTGGGGCCTTTTTCGAAAAAAGCGTTGCCGACCCTCTTCCTCTGCCTGCGTTCCTCCTCTTCTGGCATAGCGTCCCACGTTCAGCGGGGCGGTTGATCTCCCAGTTACGTCAAAACTGTCATTCCACGAATGATGTTTTAGCACCACTTCTCCCCTCCATCCTGAAATGAAAAGTCTTCCTCCTTGTTGGAGAGAGCCGGCAATTGCCCGCTTTTTTCGCCGGATCCGTCCTTTGCCAAGGTGATTTTTGTCTCGTGGTTGACCGCCCCCTCCCATGTCAGCTAATTGCCGTGGATATTCTAGAGCTTCGAGCGGCATTCCCTGATTCCTCATCTCTTACAGCGCCGCATCTTCTGATCTCCTTCCAACATTCCTCTTTTCCGAAAAGCTGGAGCCTCCCTTCTTTTTCCCCTATTGTTTTGTCCAAACTGCCCTCAGATCCTCTCATTTGGTTCGCGCCAGAAAATCCATCGAGTCCCTTTATACGCCTGGTTCTAGTGGGTCTCCGTAGCGAACTGTGCGTTTTTTCCTCTCCCCTCCGTTGTTTTCTCGATCACCTTTTCGCTACTACTCGCCCCCCCCCCTCTTCCCCATCTTTTCTTGACATCGACCTTCTCTCATGATTTTTTGCGCGAACCAATCGCATCTTTTATATACCAGTCCCTCTGCGCCAGCTATAGAGTCTTTTTTCTAGGATGCCGGATGAGGAGATGTTGCTACTTTCTGGTTTTTCTTTTTTGGAAGATTGCGCGCATCTCCTCGAAGATTCCAACGTAACTTTTTCGATTCATGTTTGTTTTTCGCCACCAATACTTCCCCCTGAAACAACCCTGCTGCCCCTCCAATTCATGCGCACGCTTGCCACAAATTTGTCCCCCCTCCCCCCTTTTCCACCAGGGAGTCACTTTGGGCCCTATGTCTCCCCCTGAAGCCGGTGTGCCCTCCCAAGGCCCGGTCAGTTTTCCTGCGACCTATTAGCCAGCTGTGCCTCTTCAGATCGGAGTCTACCTCCCTCCCCTTCCTTTCTTCCTCCTCCTACCTCTTTTAGACAGTTGGTCGCACCCAACACCAACCTTCCCCAGCTTCAGAAGGACGCACCATCCGGTCGAATGCCCTTTTTCAGCAAGGTTTGACTCGCGTTGAGCGAGCTCTCTTTCGCAGGTTCGGAGCTGTGCCTTTCACCTGGCCTCGGTGTCTTTTAGTTTTTGCGCGTCAGGTATCCTCCTGTATCCTTCAAGCTCTCCCAGCAGAATGGTGTTCTCTTTCCCCCTTCCTCTCGAGAGATTTTTTGGTTTCTGTCTTCTTTTGTTGAGAGAGCGTACCGAGGGTGGCTTTTTTGCGGCGACAACAGGGAAGGCTTACGCGTCTCTTGAACATTTCCTCACTGAATAATGCAAGGACGCCCCCCCGGTCTTAAGCCCAGATGAGCCCCCCTTTCCCCCTCCCCCTGTGGTTCCGAAACACCCCCCCCCAGTCGCCCTCGCGTGACGGAATAATGGGTTCTTTTATGGGCGGAACCCACCAAAAACCCCGCGCTGAGTATACCATTCCCCCAGCACCCGGCAGAAGATGCCCCCCGAGGGTCACCCAATTGGGTACGGTGCGGCCGAAAGCCCACATGCCGCCCCCATGCGACCTTTCATGCCAGACAAGATATTTACCCCGGAAGCGCGAGTTGACAGCTTTTTTCCCCTCCGTTTGATTTTCGGCCTTTGAACATGCCATGGCCCCCCTTGTTGCAAACAGTCTAGAATCCGCACTTCAAACCTTCTTTCTCTTGATCACTCGGTTTCCTCCATTAGTGGATCGCTGCAGTCCCAGCCCAGTGAGCGAATTGATGGACCATTTGGGAAGATATTCCCATTTTTCTTACAAGCGCGGACGGTCGTTTTTTATCGTTTTAACCTTCTTTTTGGCGTTTCCATCCCCCCCCTTCGCGTATTTTCTCTCCCCAATGCTCAAGTTAAAAAAATTTACCCCCCGCCTCGCTGTTGCGCAAGTGCCGCGGTGAGGTTCCTTATTGCTTCCTGAGCAGCAATGCCGCCGGCGTTTCCCAATCCCCCCCCCCTTTATCCGCCCCTCTGCCCCTCCCACTGAGTATAGTGGAGCTCTGGACTTCCCGATCATTCTTAAACCGACCGGCTTGTGGTAACGAGTGGATGGCCTGATATCCCAACTCTTTTCTCGGCTTTCCGGCGTTTACGCCCGGGATGAAAATCTACACTTTTTCCCAGATCCTGTCAATAATACACCTCTCTTTCCCATCCGGCGTGCCCGGTCTCTTTCCTTTAGTGTCCGTTTACCCACCGGTCAGTTTTCTGCCGACCGCAGTATCTCGCCGAAGATAAATTTTTGACCAAGGCGCAAAAATTCTTCCGCCTTTTTTGCAAAATGTTCTCTGCGAGCTGTCGCCCTTTTTAAAGGCTGTTTCCTCCTAACCGATGTTCCCGTCCTAAGGAAACTGAACCGGCGTTTTATGCGGCCTTGCCGCTCCCAACTCGCCTGCACGGGTTTTTAAGAGACTCCTCTCTTTGTTGCCTTGATACCCCTCTTTCCCCCTATCTCGAGCTAAAAGGGTTATTCCGGGTTCGCCGCACCCGGCCGATGCTCCTCGGTCTTCGGATTGACAGCTCCCCGTTTTCCTTTTTCCACCTGACACCACATGCTCACTTTAATTTTGAACCCACCGTTGCCGCCTTCCTTCGCTCGACCTCGCTTCCCTTCCTCCATACTAACTGTGGTCCCCAATTCTGCCTCTTTTTCCCCCCATCCTTCTTTTACGTCCGTGTAAAATCGGAAAGGTTTTTGCCCTGTCGCACCTCATTCCTCTTCCTCCCTGTATGCCAGTTACGCTCTGACCAGTCATCTGAGAATTTGCCTGATTTATGTTTGATTCTCTCCTCTCCGTTGTTTTTTTTCTTCAGTCTAGAAGGAACAAGCGTTTGCTTCTCCTCTGACGGGAATTGCCCCCCCTTGACTCCTTCGATTCGTGGAGTTCCCTGGATCGACAGGACGATTGGACCCGGCCCCCTTTCTTGACCGCTTTTCAAGCGGACGAGCAACACATTGTCAGTTTTTCCCCCGGAGGAAGAAAGTCTTGAGTCCCTTTAGATAGCTCCCCCCTTTTGATTGGTGTTCAGTTGCCGAAGGGGGCCATGATTTGTTTTTCGTTTTCAAGCCGGGCGATGGCTCAAGCCTCCTTCTTGGGAGAAGAGCATTTTTGGCGTGACCGTTACCCAGATATCCGGGCCGCCTTCCCCCCCTTTTATAGAGGCGAGCGGGAAACTGTCCCCCCCCACTACTCTCTCGGCTTCTTAAACAGCTCATCCGCGCCTTGTCTACCTCCTCTCCCCCCTTACGATAAAAAAATACTTCTGGTGACCGGTGTTAGTTTTCCGCTCTCTTTTGAGTAGCAACCCCCGCCTTGAGCTGGCGAAGCTCAGCTCCCCGAGTGGATTTTGAGATCTTTTCTCAGTTCTCCGGGTCACGCGATTTTCGTCTCCGCTGGAATAACTTCACCTTCTTCTGAGGCCCATAGGAAATGATTCGACCTGCCATCTCTCACCTTTCTCAGTCCTCTTAGACTTGGCCGACCTTTGTGCAGTTTCCTCCCGCTCCCCCCGGGGCGGTTTTCTTTACGCATAGCCGCCCCGTACATGGTCATCAGGCTCCCGCGTTGTCTTCCACGCCTCTTCGGGGCAATCTTTTATGCT
>Ga0179591_1336285_pt1 | contig 10077 bp, 12 predicted proteins | sample CZOMad2_1_08_16f_FD_182891 | JGI IMG/M metagenome (GOLD analysis project Ga0179591, IMG submission 182891) | Vadose zone soil fungal communities from Angelo Coast Range Reserve, California, USA - CZOMad2_1_08_16fungal (PacBio error correction) | ecosystem: Environmental > Terrestrial > Soil >... | reverse complement strand
CCCCTTCCGCTAATGCCACCCCTTTTTCTGCCTTTCTTCCCTTTCTCCAGATCTCTTAGTTTGCGGCCGTCGTTGCCGCTCCCTTTTTCGCGCCATCACCATGCCCATACTAGCCAGACGATTCTTCGCCTGCTTTTTTCTTTCCCCCCCGCCGCCGCGCACGCTGACCCCCTCGCCTCTTTATGTGACAGATGGATTACCCTTTCCGGGGACCTCATCGGGGCGAGGAAAGGCCTGTTTTCTGCACCCCAAAAAACTCCCCCCCCGTCGTTGGTTCCCCTCCACTTGTCGCGCAGAAAGCTAATGTCTTCAACTTTTTGCCGACGGTATAGATACAATCCAAGAAAAGGAGCCTGGGCATGTGTTCAGCTGGCGTCACTTTCGCCCTCCCCGTTTTCGGGGAGGTGGAATCAACCAACGGTTGGAAGCTCGTTGTTCTTTCTTCCACGCTGATCGCCTCTTTAGTGCCCCAGAAGGTCCCTTCCCAGAACCCCCGTTTCTGGACACTGTAGACCTTATTTTCTCAACTTCGTTGTCTTTTTTTGGAAAAACCCTCGCCTTCCCCCTTCCGTTCTCCTAATTTAGTAAAGGTATAACTATCTCAATGGGGTGCCCGGAAGCGTAAGAGATTGCGTTGGCGTATCGCAGTTGCATTGCCATCTGAACAAACCCTCGCGCAGCTTCCCCTTTTTTTCATGCTGCCCCGCTCCATTTTTCCGGCATCTGAACTCCGGCCTTCTATAGGCGGTCTGAAATGACTGCTGGTCACTGTTTTTAGTCGGCCCTCACCCGGGAACCGAATCCTCCTTCTTTTGTGGTTTCGGGTAAAATTCCTTTGCCCGTGCTTCTTAATCTCCTTCTCGCCGATCAGGTCCCGGAGTCGTACTGCAGCCCCCCCTCCAATCACACTCCTCCCGTCTGCACTGCCTCCCTGACGAATTTCTATACTTATCCCATTGACGTTGACTCCTCGGATTTCTAGGTCTTTCCGATTCCTCGACCGATTGTCAGAGCTGTTCCCTACTGCCTGCGCCTAAGTTGTACTTTTCTGACGCGTCTCTGCACGTTGCGTTGAAATTTTTGATTCCGGCCACAGGGACCAGCCGCTGTCCGGACCTTTCTCCCCGCCCGTACAAAATCCCATCAATCGTTTTGTGATCTCTTTTTTTCTCGCATGACACAATATGAGGAATGTGTCCCCCCCAGCTAAGGTCTCTTTTGTGTACGATCATACCTTTTTTGGACCCATGCGGCTAAGTCGGATTTTTGCGACATTCCCTTCAGCGCCGTTGGGGTTATCTCCAGTCTCGACGTATCCTTCCTTTCGTATGGGTTCTCTTTTTTTGTTTGTTGTTTCCTCTGCCTGGTGTTCGGGGGAGAGACCTCCCTTTTTTCCCCTGTACCCAGTAAACTGCCCCCTTTCACCTTTCCCCCCCTGTTGCTGTGACCACCCCACTCCGGATTGAAAGCAGCCCCACTTCCCTTCTCTCCCCCCTTTTCCTTCAGCCTTATGGTAAACGACTCCGTATTTCCCAATTTTCCTGACTGTTTCTATCCTCAACTGAGTTCGAGGCCCCACCTTTTGACCCTCTTGCCCTCCGCCTCGTTTCCTGTTTTTTTAGCTACTTCTTGCGGAAGCACCACCCTTTCTTCATAATTTTTGTTTGCGGAGAGATCGTAACCTTTTGTTGTTCCATTATGTAAGCACACATTTTCCTCAAATAAGCGGTCAACATCTCCCTCTTTCTATAGCTTTTCCGTGGCATCCTTGCCAACACTCGGGTGCGTTTCCCCCCCCCCTTTTTTTTTTTTATTGATGACCGATATCGTTGACTGTGTTTCTTCGATTTTACTCTCCTTCTTTTTTTTACGGCAACTACTGCGCGCCTTGTCTCCTGGCCCCTTCATTTCGGCGTCTCCCCACCTTAAACCAGCGTTTAAACCCAAACCGCGCTTAAGTCCTTCTCTCGGCAGCCTTGGAAAAACATTCCATAGTCTAGCTCCGATGCCGCTACTTTGTCACCCCCTCCCAACTCATGTGTTTCCGGCTCCCCCTGTTCCTTGCCCTCTTTTCAGTTCGGCGATGAGGCTTTAAATAGACGTCTCGACCGTCATCTCTTGCCGGAATCGCGGCGCTGTGCCAATATTCTTGATGCCTCATTTTAGTGGACATTTGAGTCTGCTGTTCCCTTCTCCCCGAGCCCCCTAGTTTTACACCCCTGCAGAGAAACGGAAGAGTCGCCCGGCCGTTCGACCGACAGGCAGGTTCCTTCTCTTTCTATCGCTTGCCTGAGCTGACCCCCAAGCTGCCCCCCTCGGCCATCAAGGATAAGGATTACAAGATTACCTTTTTCCGAGTAAGCTTTTCATTTTCTGCGGCGGCGTTCCGTGGAGATGTTATGTTCTTTCTACCGCCTACGCTATTCCCTGACGTCCTCCTTCTCTTTCGAACTTCCCACTAAGATTTCCAAAGGGAAGTTTACGCCCCCTAACGTCGCCCCGGTAGTGCAGGACGTTACGACACAACTTTCCGGCCATTCCGGACCTCTCTGAATTTTCCGCGCTTTCTCTTTTCCCTTTTCGTATCGACGGTGACAAGATTTTGGAGATATTCTTTTCTTGAGCTTTCGATAATTTTATGCCCAAACTCTTCGTTACTATTCTGAGTGTCCTTTAGTTTGTGAGGTGACCGTTCAACACACACTTACGCCCTGTTCCCATGAGTACCCCCTTGTTCTGCGTATACTTCCTTTTTTCCGGCTATGGCCCCCCCCTCTTCCTTTCTCTCAATCCTTGAAGGTACGTGGTGAAAGCAACTGGTCTGTGTGCGTTGTAAAGAATTGGTCTCTTGTTTTTTTTTTTTTTTTTTTTTTTTTTTTTTTTTTTTTTTTGGTTTTTTTTTGTTTTTTTTTTTTTGTTTTTTTTTTTTTTTTTTTTTTTTTTTTTTTTTTTTTGGTTTTTTTTGTTTTTTGTGGATTATTTTTTTTCATTTCACGCCGGCATGTGCCCTCCTTCCTTAACCCTTAGTCACACCCATAATTCCCTCTGCCCGCCCGACTCCCCTTTGCTTGCGAACCGTTGCCCGCGGCTTTCTTCTGGCTTGGGCGTTTTTTTCTCCTTGCTGGTCCCCCCTAAGCGGGCCATCAGTTTTTTTGCCCTGCGTTTTACCCGCTTTCTGCATCTGTCTTTTTGCGCAAGCATACGTGTTGTTTTGTAGGTCCCCCACATTACATACATGGCTCTTTGTGACCCACTTTTGTTCCGCGGCGCCATCTCTTCGTTTTCCTTGACTTTTTTCCTGTTGCGACTCTGAGCTTTGGAGTTTCCCCCCTTGCCCCCATGATCGCTACAACAAAGTCATGAGATACTAGCGTTTGAGAATCCGTTTTTTTCTAGTGTCTCCGCTGAAGTACATCTTTTTCATTCCACTGTGTTTTTCGAGATAAGAGACCCTTGGCCTTCGTCCAGGCACGGGATTTTCTTTTTTTCTGGATCCCCTAGTTTGACCGGATTTTGGCCGAGATGCAAGAAGACTCCATACTCCGAGCACAGTCTTTTGACGTTTTCAAGTATCACTGTTGCCCCTTCCTTGCAGCCTCTCATGAACTGCCTCCTTGTTTTCCGAGGAATTAATTAAGCCTTTCAACGGATTAAGTCTTCTCCAAGGCCGTGGTTTTGCTCGCATTCTCCGAGTCCCACGTTGAACTGCGCCTATTCGGTCTTTAGTTCCTTTTGGACAAAAGCCTCTGGCCCCCCGCGACGGCCAGGTCATTTCTCAGCGCCGGCGGTCAAGTTCGCACACTTCTTGCGGAGGCTCTTGCCTGGGACATTATTTGTTTCTCTTTCTGCAGGCTCGGATGTCCGTATCATCGTAGACAATCTTTCTTTCCGCTTTCCCGAACCCTTGGATGGCAAAACGTCCTCCTTCTTCTCCTCTTCCGGTTTCATCGCTCTTTTTTTACGAGCTATTCTCTGGTTAAGGCTTACGTCCTGTTGTTTGGAACGTAACGGCCTCCCGATCTGTTGAAGAGTTACAACCTCCGCGCCCACATCGCAAGCTTTCGAGACTTTCTCCATTCCCCTCAGGTTCGACTTAGCACAGTTCGTCAATCGCAATCCCCTCCCCGCCTCGACTTCCACTTTTATGATCCTGTTGTGTTTTTTCCAGTGATTAGGTCCCCCCTCCGTGAGACGCCGGAGTGACTGCCGGACCCCCGGCGCATTTCTTTGCTTCCTACTTATTCCCGAAGATCAGTGTGTGCGTTTCTTCCCTCCCTTCCAAATCCAGGCAAGTCCTCTCGCTCATCCCCCTTTTCCTCTCCATCTTATCCTTACACCTTTGACGCCATTGAGAAGATAGTTCCGATTCCCTTTTATGCGCGAGAACGATGAGCGTCTCTCACGAACCTTTTTACCCGGTCTTATCTCGTATCGTCTCTTGGTTCTTTTTTACGGACTGACAGCCTCTCCGTCCCCTTGTTGACCATGAACTAACCTGTTCTCCCCGACCGGCAGCGGATCGGTCCCGTCCCCCCTTTTTTTTCCAGTTACCCACAGCCCATCGCCGGTATCTGAGCATGGTTGTTTTTTTGACTAGAGCCGGACGGGAATGCCTGTTTCTACGGTCCTGCATGACTTTGAGCCTTTTTATTCTGATGTGCCGGGGCTAGTGTATGGTTTTCATCCAGTTCGAAGGAGGTTCTTGTATTGGCGCTGGTTGGGTGTTTCGCCCTGCGCTTTGTCACTCTCATTCAGAGTGACGGCCCCCCTTCCGTGTCCCCGGGTAAACTGTGGCCTCCATGACCCCAACTCTCACCCGCCATCAGCACCACGATCGGTCCACCTTCCTCCCAGGGATTGAAACGACCTCCCCCTTAAATGATGACCCGTCTTCCCCTTCGTGAGAGGACCGTGTTGGACCCCTTATACTCGCCGACTTTTTTTTTACTTTCTAAGATGGTCCTGCACCACCCCTCGCTCTCTGTGTTTGTTGTACGAGGAACCTTTGTTTTGCTTAACTCTTCTTTTCACGACAAGCTTCCTGTTCGAGGGCGTCATAACGGACCTGTGTCGGTACTTGCCTTCCGCAATACTAGGATCATTGGCAACTCGTTTTTTTTTGCCTTTTGAGGACTTCAATATCTGAGTGATGCGGGCTTTTGCTGCATTTGCCACAGCAGGACTTCAGTTTCTCTTTTCTATCTGCTCCCGTTACCCGGCGGCGGTCTCCCCCCTTCCACTTTCCCCCAACCCTTCCCCTAAGACCAAACGCCCTCTGTCTCTTCGGAAACCAGGGACCCCAGCAAGGCTCCTAGATTTTGCTCTTTTCTAGTGCAAGCCATGAGCTTCTTACGGATCCTTTCTCCCCCCGTCTTCAAAGACGCGATAGTCTGTGGATTTTTTCCTGGCTTCTACGAATCCCATCCCCCTGTCTTGTTTCCCCCCCCGCTCTTTTTGTCATGTCAGTGTTGACCGTGGCATCTTGCTGTCCGTCCTCTGCGACAACAACGTAATTCGTTCCCTCCCGTTTACACATTTAGTTTTTTCCCTTTGTCGAAAGATCGTCAGTTCTATCGCCGGCTCTCCTGAAAGTTAATTTATGGGTCAGACTAAAGATAATACCCTTTTACTTAAGTTCTCGCGGCAGGACTTTGAGAAGGCACTTTCTTTTTGATTTCTTTTGTTAGATGAGCCTTCGCCGGGTCACTACCTCCTTCCCAATTTTTTTCATCTTTTTGCGCGCTTCCAGGGTATGGAAGACGTCACCTTTGTCCCAGGTTCTGACCGTCTATTCGTAAGTTTCTCCGCGCTGATGCCGGTCCGTCGAACCCCTTTGCCAGGGGCCCCATCGCCGTACTCGTTTGTTTTTGACTTTCCTTGCATGCCTGATCTTGTTTTTAATCGTGAGCAAAACCCGCTTACCGCTTCCAGTGTCACAAAAATTTCTCCCCTTCAGGAAATCCCCTCGTTTTGCGCGTACCTCATTGGTTGTTTTTGCTCCTGCCTTCTTTTCTACCCAGACTTTCTGCGGAAGTGATACGTTTTTCCCCCACGAATTTCTTCCGCGGAGTCACCGATTATTTTGTTGGCCGCTCTGTCTTTTCATAAGAGTTCTTTCAAATAGTCTCGTCCCATTCATACAAACCTGCAGGATAAACTTGTTACATCATTTACGATTCTCTTTTTCTGTCTTTTACGGGGCGATTTCCTCTTTTTTTTTTTTCCAAGTAGGACCCCATACGTGAGATGGACCCGTACCCTGGCGCTCCAAGCGGTTTTCTGTGTGTAGTTGGTTCACTTTTCAGATACATTTTATTTAAGGAGCCAGTGAAGTTGAAATCGTCCTCTCTCTGGTGCACATAGTTGCCCTGTCTCGGGATTTTTCCATCGCGGTCCTTTTTCTCTTAGAATGTGTGCTCCTCGGAGAGATCGTCTGGGAATTGCGATTTGCTCTCAAGCCGGAGAACACCTCAGGAAAGCGATCTTTCTTCACTATGTGCTTTCTTGGCCAGGCACTTGGGCATTACGAGCTTATATCCTTCCCCCCTTGTGTGTAGAGATATCCCCTCCGAGTTTCATGCAAACTCCCGGCTTCCCTTCAATGAATCTCTCAAGCGCAGCTCGTCCGTCCGTTTGTCGAGTCTTATTGCAGCGTCTTTTCAAAGCCTGTCCACAAGAGCCAAGAGCTTATGCCCCCCCCCCTCGCACCATCCTCTTCCTCGCCCGCGCATCCGACCCGCGCGCTGGGCCCTTCAGTGGCTATTTCCTCAACGGACCACGCGTACGCGGCGAGGACCAAAGGAACCCACGGCCGTTTTACTTCTGGCGAAAACCCTTCCTCCCTCCAGAGAAACCTTTGGAACCCTTTCTCCCCCTCTTTATCATGGGCCCTCACTTATGGTCCCGCGTTGTCCCCCATCTTTGTCGATACAGTTCCCCCGTTTCCCGAAACCTTCGTCGAAGCCGGCCTTTCCCTCGCACGGTCCACTTGTTCTTCTGGTTCTTTCCGTGTTCCCCAGCCAGTTCTAGGACATCTTTTCTCGCTGCAGCTTCTAGTGCATCCAGTAGACGTGACCCGGGTCCGGTACACTACCTCACCAATTCTTTCGGTTACCACGCCAATCCTCCGCTCTTTCTGGTTCTACAATTCCATTTATACTCGCTGAAAGGCCTTCCCCCTTATCCGAGCCACGTCTGATAGGTTACACTCTTTCCCCGTCGCATTGTGTGTCCACAGGACTCTTACGCGACGTTTCACGACCCCAGGATCTTCACTTCCCTGCTACAAATCGCTCCTTTTCTCCCATGCATGGTCCTCTCTCGCCGTGCCTCATTCGCCCAAGCGCTTCAAAATGCCCATTCCCTTCCTATGGTAACCCTGACTTATTTTCTCCGCCACTAGGTTGCCATCTCTTCTTTTCCTCACTTGCGTGTATACCGGCATTTTTTTAGTTGCTAACTTTTTTCGAAGATAAGTACCCCCTGTACTCGGTTACGACTCTCCTCCCCCAGTCACTTAATTCCCTCTCGCTCCCCCCCTTCCCCTGTTCCCTAGACGACTTTATACCATCCCCCCATGCCTACCGACTCCTCATAGGATTTCGAGTTCCCCCGTCATTATTGATTTTATAACTATAATGCTTCCATGCTTGCTGTCTAACTAAACTGTGTACCTCCTTATTTCCACAATTTCAAAGTGTTTTCTCCCCCCATTTGTCTCTTTGTCCTAAGCATCTTCACTGTGCCCTGGACCACTTGACCACCCACAACATTTATAGACCTCTGATTCTTGGGTCGTTTATGAGCGTCTTTCACAAGATCTTTTTTTCTGAGTGCTGCCTTCATTGAACTGAGAGCCCTGACCCCGGTTCATGGTTTCGCGCTGATGAGCCTGTTATTGAGTCATCTTTTTCTCGCTTGTTATTTTGTCTGTTTTTCCTCATCCTAAGGCTATTTTCGGTCTTTCTGCGGTTTGGGTTCGCTGCTGGTTTCTTTTTTTTAGATTCCTGCCCTCTCCCCCCGGCTAGAGCCCCGTCGGAACTTTCCGGTCCCATGATAATTTGACACCCCAACCACGTGCACATTCTCTTCAAATCCGAAGCCTCCCCGTTTTCATTTTATTTCCTTTGTCTAGTCTTATATTCTCCGCCTGAGTTCGTGTCTTAACGGTGGGTGGCGACCTCGCCGCCTGCTTTTCACTTTCGGATGCCCACCCCACCTTTTCCCCTCTTTCCTCCTGCCTCCTTATTTATCTTCAAGGGTGGTTTTTCACCAGCTTTTCGAAAAGGAAACTGGACCCGGAGGCTGAGGGCTACCTAAGTTCAAACTTCTCTCCCTCAGGATGCTTCATCGCACATTCCCTCTGTTTAGCCTCCCTTGGGAGATTTGCCGTCCTTTTCTTTTGAATTCCTCCCTAGTGTTGTGTTTTTTGAGAATTGGACTATCTCTTGCAGCATTGATTTGCGAGTTTGACAGGGGCTTCTTCTTCCACCACAGTCGTCAACAAGCGGCGAAACCCCTCCCCCATCCTCTGCAACTTTTCCACGCCTCGTCCGAATTCCTGGAAACCCCATACCCCCCTATCAGCACCTGCCGGATGCCTATTTCCCATTCCAACTCCGTTTTCCCGGATTCCGCGTCTGCTCCCACCCCCCTCCCTCCTCCCTTTTTTTTTGTTAATAGCCCTGCCGAGACCCCGTGGTTCATTCCGTTTCTATAAAGGTGAGTCCAAACGATGGGTTATTGTACGTTTTCTTGGAATTGTACTTTCGCTGCCTCCCGCTTCTCGATTCCCCCCTTTTTGCCGTCCTGCTGTCAGCGACGAGATCCCCGTTCTTTCCCTTTACGTGCACGAGCAGTGCGCGCTAGCTCCCCCCCTTTCTCCCGTTTCAGCCTGAGCCTTCCCTCGAAAGACTATCTGCTTCTTTTTTTTCTCAGGATACATATAAAGTCGTTCGTGCGCATTGAAGGCCCCGCGCGTTCATGACTGTGATCTTTGACGCCCCAGTACGTGATCGTCGAGATAATTCGCGTGGTTCAGAATTTGATCCTGCCGTATCCGTCGGGGTGCGGGGTTGGCTGCCTTCCCCCCCCTTGTAGCCCCCCCCCCTTCCTTTTCATGCCTCGGAATTCTTCTGAATTTTACGACGTTCTTGCACGAGATAGGAAACCTACTTCCCTAAGCAAACTGAGTATTGTTTTTTTTTTTTTTCTTTTTTAGACATGGGTGAAATGGCCTTCGATCGTTTTCTTTTCACTAGTCCACCGTACGTACTCTCCGTGACAAACATCTCTCTCTCATACTCGTCATGAACCTGAGAAATTAGGTCGCTCTGATGTTTCTTTCTCCAACGGAAGTTACACTTTTCACATTCTTTTTGCTTTAATCCTGTGAACAGCAAATTCCTCCCTTAGATTGCTTGGTAGATACTGCTCTACTTTATTATGCCACGAGTCTGCCTCCTCGTCAACCTTTCACCACCTTTCCCGACTTGACCCTAATTGGTGCCCCCCCCCTGTTGCCGCGAACACGAAGCTACTCTTCTGGTAATTTCCGCACGTTACACCGAGAGCCATTTCCCCTAACTGAGCCTCTCCATTTTTCTTTTTTCGCTCCTCCCCTGGTCTTCCCGGTCGGGCTCTCTTTTTTTTGCGCCCCAGCATCCATGCCTTTCGCCCGGAACGTATACATGATGTCATGGCACCCCTTCTTCCCCTCTGAGATAGTCATGCGACGTGGCAGAATCGTCTTTCTTTTCTTCCCTATTTGAGCCTCGTGCGTGTTCTTTCGCTGGATTGCTTTACCACGTGGAGTGCCCGTGCGCCTCCAAGTGATCCAACTCCGATCTTGCTTTTTTTTTCACGCCGCGCGGAAGCCGTGAACTCTCGGCACGAAGTCCCCTTTTCCTCCCTTTGTTTTGACGATCAACTAAGCGCACCCCTTTCCTGGCCTATGTACTCCCTTTTCTCACGCTCTCCGTTCACCTTAGTTTGAGCCGTCGTGGGGATCACTGGGGCCGCCCATTCCTCCCCACCCCTCCCCAGGCCGTCCTCCATCGTCGATTCGGTCCTAGCCCT
>Ga0179591_1238907_pt1 | contig 10077 bp, 16 predicted proteins | sample CZOMad2_1_08_16f_FD_182891 | JGI IMG/M metagenome (GOLD analysis project Ga0179591, IMG submission 182891) | Vadose zone soil fungal communities from Angelo Coast Range Reserve, California, USA - CZOMad2_1_08_16fungal (PacBio error correction) | ecosystem: Environmental > Terrestrial > Soil >... | reverse complement strand
GCGACCCGCAAAAAATGTTTTGAGAATTCTCACCTCTACATTTTATAACAGAATTACCCTCTTCAAAGCTACCACCTGCCTATGTGTTTTTTATTTCATTACGGTTGTTCAACAGTGCCCTTGACTAACCACAAAAACTAATAACCCCACCCCCCCATTCCTTTTAGTTTTCCCCCCAGCCCTTTGAGTCAACCCGTCCCTCTGCGTTTCTGTCCCAGAACCTTAACCTATCATTCCGGCGGTTTACTTTCTTCCTTCGCTTTCGTTTATTTTTCCCCGTTCCTTTTCTTTAAGAATTTGTAAAATTAGAGCGACCGGATCCCTTTCTTCCTTTTTCCCGACTCGATGAAATTTTACCCCTTCTCAATTTTCTTCCCCACCGACCCGTATATTTTTTTTTTTTAAAGTGTACAATGGCGGCCTCCCCCACGTTTTCTCTTTTTTTCTTCCCTCTTTACCCCAAAAAAATTTTCCGTTTCTACTTCCCAAACCCTGTGTTTTGCTGGCACGCCCAGTTACACTTTCCCATTGGAGAGAAAACTTTCCCATCCTCGCCATATTTCCCTCTCCCCCCCCCCCCCCCTGATTTGGTCCTTTTTATCTGGCACCTTCTCTTAATGTAACCTTCCATGCTTGTTTTACTGCCCGGCCCCACCCTTTTGGCCACACTTGCGAGAACATCAAACCTTGATAAAGGACCTTGCCTCAGTGCAGTTTTCCTAATCCCGCAGGACTATCTTCATCTTTCTTCGTCCCAAAAGCGGGATGTCAACACCCTTACCATTTAAGTCACTCCCCTCCTCTTCTCCCCTCTGCCCTTTCGCTGGGGCTTAAGCCTAATATGTCCACTACGTCCAACAAATGCTGTTCCTTCCCCCTTACGTCTTATTCTCCTGCTTCTGGCCTCCCCCCCCCCCAGCCCAAATCTTCCCCCACAGTTCGGGTTCTGTAACCACTCTCACGATCAGAATATTTTTCTTTCCTCGTACTGGAATAAATAAGATTCTCTGCCCTTCTGATTACCGGGACCCCCCCCTTTTCTCCGTTTTTGACAGGTTTTTTTTAACATTACAGGATTTTGGTAACACCCCCCCCTTTTGACTAAACTGCCTGGACCTAAAATTCTTTGCTTTTCCTCCTGTTTTTTTTCCCGGCAAGATTGTCTTCTACCCCGCCGTTTTCGATATTTTTTATCCATCAACTCTTTCAGGCCGGCTGTTAAGCACCCAGATTTGCAACCCCCCCCCCCCTTTTAACCCCCTCTTCACACTTCTCCCCCTCCAAGCAACCCTCCCCCCCTCCCCTCAGTCAAACCCAAACTCCTCCTTTTTTTATATTGTTGCCCTCGTTTTCGTTGCGGTTTTGGTCCCCTCCTCTCCCCTACTGTTTCCTTCCTTCCTCTCACAGTGATTTGCCCCCCCTGTTTTTCCTTGATATCAATTTTTTTTTCTTCCCCTCCTTCTGGATATTTAGCTTTGCTCTACAGTCAGGAAACCTCTAGGTGAACCTTGCTATACGTTTTTTGCTTTCCTTTTTATCCCACAGGGCACTCTTTCAGTTTAACTGGCCTTTGAAGCGTGGCGGTTGCTGACGACCCCTCCCCCTTCCCGCATCTCCCATTTTCCCCCCTTTTTCGGCTTTTCCCCCCAATTTCTCAAGATTTCTATCCCGTTTTACTTTCCGATTCCCCTAGAGGGCAGCGGTCAGTCCCCCTCTCTTTCTTTGGCCCATGGTCTCTCGAAACCCTTATTTAAGGTTCTCCTTCCCCTTCTCAGCATGTCGCTTTCAGCTAAGCAACCGCGTCCAAACACCTTTCTTCTTGCAGAGCCGAACCACCCCTGCTTGAAAAGCACACCACGGCGTATCTTTTGCCCCCCCCTCTCTTCGGTTCTAGTTGCTTTGCCCCCCAACCTTGAGTTTTCTAATATGCGGCCCAAGGGAAGTTATCCTCGTTATTCCCTGATCTGTTTCAGCTTTTCGTGCCCCATTTTCCACACTACATCCCTTTTTTTGTGCCTTCAGGGCCGGTCAGTTCGCCTTGTGCCTTTAGCCCGAGCGTTTTTGGTCATTCAATTTGTCGCCACTGCAGTTTGTCCCCCATGCCTCCCTTTACAAGGACCTTCCCTTTCTCTTTTACGTACATTGTCATTGTTTTTCTCCACCGTCTACCTGGCTCCTCCGTTGCCGTGTCTCTCCACCCGATACGCCGCTTCCCCCCAATTTTGTCCCAGTTCCTTTTCCTTTCCCTTGAATTTCCTCTCATCTATCTGATAACCTTTCTTTTCTCCCTCCTGCAGCTTTATGTGTCATTTGCTGCCAATAGTGACTTCGGTGATGAATACAGTCTTTATCCTTTTAGTAGCTTTTTTTTTTTTTTCCCCCCTTTTCCCTGGCTCACTCCCTCCCTGACTGCATTCCGATTGCTATAGGGAAAACCACCTCGTCCCCTCTGCCAAAAATCTTCATTTTTTCTTTTCTTCTGTGTTTTGAGGTTTCCCTCCTTCAACTTCGGACTCTTCCGCCTTGCTTCTCTTAGGGATCCCGCCCATGGTTTTCAAGTTCTCCACTTTCTTGGAATGGAAAACCTTCTCCCTCCCAGTGAAGTCTTTGGGTTTCCTTTTATTCCTATATTCCTTTTAACTTCATCATTGTCAAAGTTTGGTACTCCCAGGAGGCCCCGCGTTCTCTTTCTTTTGATTTCTATCCTTTCTTTTTACCCCTTTTTTTTCCTTTTTTTTGCTTTTAATGCCTCCTTCACTTGTTCTTCTTTCTTTCGTTTTCCAGGTGATTGTGGCCTTCTTTATTTCCTCCTTCTCCATAACAGACCTTTTTCTTCCCCCACCCCCTTCCAACCCCCCCTTTCTTTAATACCCTGGATATCCTGGTGTTCTCATTCTTCTACATTGGGCCCCCTCCATTCTGGCGGTATATTTTCCCTTAGTGGCCATTCCATTTCGCAAGATTCCCCCTTTTTGCATTGCCCCCCTTGTTAAGTTGTCTCAGTACACATGTTTCGTCAAAGTTTGCTTGCGTGATATTTACTTCTGGGGTACTTTTTTGTTTGGCTTTCATTTTTCCTTTGCAATACATCTTGAAAAAGGAAAAGTTAGGATGATTGGTTTCTTTCTTCTTGCATCTCTTCTTTTCGTTGTTTTTGAGAGCTCCCCCCTTTCCCTTTTATCCTGTTCTTGTAATGTTCCAAGCTTTGCAATGACCCCCCCCCTCCTCCATCAACCCACTCCCCTAAAGTAACCCCCTCCCCGCAGACTGCTTGTCCGCCTCTTTTTTCCCTTTTTTCCCCCCATGTACCTTTTTTTGATTGCATGGCACAACTCTTTTTCCTTCTATAACCCCCTTCCCCCCCCTAAGTAGACCCCCAAATACCCCTCCTCCGGGAGTAACCATGTCTGAACCCCCCCCTCTTGCTCCAAACTACCGCGTCCCTGAGATAGCCTTTTACCCCATTCCCTTCTTTTTTCTTCTTCTTCTCTCCCTTTTCTAGTTTGACCTTCCCTTCTCTGGTCCCTCGCCGCCGCCATCCAAAGGATAAACCAACTTCACTGATACAGCCGACCCGGCCCCGTTCTCCTTAGACCCACCCAAGAACGCTTTCCTTGAATTTTCTTTGCAAAACCCTTTTTTTCCTTGATCCCACCCTGGTCATCTTTTCTTGAGATTCCTTTAAGAGAGCAGAAGACTTTCTTGAACCCCTACCACTCCTTTTGGCAAATTTCCCCCCTTTCCTCCCTTGATTTTTACCCTTTTGGCCTTCAATCAAGTGAGAAGATTTTTTTCAAGTAATGACTTACCGCTCCTACTCCCCCACTATTCGATACTTGATTTTTTTTTCACTTTTTTTCTTTTTTTCCCCCCCGACGCTTTTTTGTCCGTATTTTTTTTCAGTACGGACATTACCAAGAGGTGAATGTTTCCCCAATCCAATTTAGCGACAATCTACCCTTCACCTCCTTTAACCACCCTTCCTTTTCCCTACTACAGTCTTTTCCCAGTATCAATTGCCTCATTCTCTCTGTAAATTCCCTTTTCCCCATGAACTTACCCCCCCCCCTTTTCGATTGCGTTTCTTGGGTGTGCAAGGCAACCTTCTAGCCTGTCTGCCCATTTTCTCCAATCGTCTACTCCCACTGACTGGACTTCGTACTCGCAGCCTTGACTTTTCCTTCACTTTTCGCCTTCTTTCCATGTTTGGAAACTCTTTCATTAAACTTAGACTTTCCCCCCCCCCTCGTTTGATATCCTGAACACATGCCTTCCCCTTCCTGCCAAACTGTCGTGTATTCTTTCTCTTTTTAGCCCGCCCAACCCGTCGGCTGCTACCCAGTATAGGACTTCCCTTCCTTCGCTTGGATCTTCTGCCTGTTATTTATGTTTCTTGATTTATTATGATTGGGCATGTTTTTGACCAGCTCCTTTATTTTTGTTTTTTTTTTTTTTTTTTTTGTGATTTGCTGGTTTTTCTTCACTGCCACAATGTTTTTCTCTTTTTTGTAGCGTTTAAGGTTCATCTTTCATAGGCGCCCCTCTCCTTCTCAGGTTTTTTAGTACGATCCTGGCCGCCCTCAGCCGTTCCTTTAGCGCGAGATGCGCCCATAATGTACCGATAGCTTCTTATGTAGTTTCATGTCTGCCCCGCACCTTCCCCGCTTTGCAATCCCGTTGCTTTTCCTCACCGCCAGCCTTGCTTCCTGCTTCTGTATCCCTGCTTAATCCCCTTACAAGTTTTCCCATTTCTCGCGGTTCTTTTCCCCTCAGTTTGAGATAGTTCTCTTCTGACCCTCTTTTTCTAACACCTTTTAGCTCCCCGCCACTTCCTTTGCATCTGTATCCTTCATTTCTTCCATCCCACTGTATGTCTTATCTCTGCCAACCCCCCCCTTCTCCCGGTACCCTGCTTAATTATAAAACCAAGGATTTTTTTTTTTTTTCTGCCGGCGGTTCTTTGTATGTTTTCTTCATTTTTCTCGCGTCCTTTTTTTTTTCTTTTTTTATTTGTTTCTTGTGCTTAGATGACCCGGTCCCGGTCCAAGAATTTATTTTTTCTTCCCAACGCACTTGCCAGATCGCGTGTATACCTCCATTTGCCTTATGTTTGCCCCCCCATCGCCCACAACATCTTTTCTGTTCAATTATACCCTCCTTTGTTAACATCGGTACGTTTCTCCTCGGTCCCCCCCGCTGAGTCTCCACCCTTTTTTTAACCGTAGTCAGCATCCGCGCGCTAGTCGTTTTCTTAAAGGCGCGATCTTCTAATCCCCTCTCAATTTAGGTCCCTTTTTTACCCCTCTCTCCGCCTTTTTAGCTCCCCCCCCCCTCGTTGGATACCCTAATGATCCTCTGATCCTTCCGGAGTCCACCGGCATTTTTACCTTTTCCACCCCCTTTTCATTCCTTGTGATATATTTTTCCACTTTAAAAAGATTGGATCCCCAGATTCTTGCTTTTCGTGACTGTACCTTGTCAGCCTCTTTTTCCCCGCCCCCTGCTACATTATCTTTTTCCTTACGTTCTTCCTTTTCCGCATGTAACCCTCTTTCTTCCCTAATGTCTATTTCCTTCCATGCGTTTCCAAACAAGTTTTTTCTCCTTTCAATCCCAATCTATTTTTCAATTTTCCCGATTTCCCCTTATTTTTCCCCGAATACGCCGGCGCATATAGGTCTGTCCTTTTTTCCCCCCCATAAGGCTGACCTGACTTCCATGTTCGCTGGACCTCCTTTCCCCTTTTTTGATTTGCTCCCCCAGGTTTCCTTTCCCACGACCTTCCTTGTTTAGCTTTTTATAACCCTTCCCCCTGCCTTCCCCCTCCTTCCCCCCATTTAACTTTGCGTATAATTTACAGCTTCGTCCCCTATCACCTTGAGATTCCTCCCCCTAATTCGCCTTTCCCTCCGGTACGTTTTTCAGTTCACAACATTCTTTTACGTTTTCCTCCTTTCCTTCCTTTTTTTTGTTATTTCTTTTTTAGGTCCCAAATTTTCCACTGTTACGTAAATACTCACCGTGAAACCTCCCCAGTGGGTCATCTTTTTCTGCGCGTATTTTCCTGACAGCCGTAGTCTTCTCTGGCTTGTTCCTTCCTATTTTCCCCTCCGTTTTTTTTTAGAGTCTCAGAGCTCTGCCCCCCCGCCACCCCTCAACGTAGCTACTTCTTTCCCTCCCCCCTCACTACCGAAAGATTACCCACTAGTGTGCGGGTTTTCTATTTACGTTTGAAGTGCCCCTTTTTTCGAAAAACAACCCTCCCCAATACCCACCTTTTCGAACTCTTCCCTCAGATCTAAACCTTGCTTCTTATGTTACATTACCCTCTCTTCCCTTTCGGGTTTCTCCCTTATGAGTGAGAATTCCCCTTCTTGAAGCTTTGCTTGGTCCCAGCTGCGAGGTTTAGTGTTCTTTTTTGGTTTCCGAATCTTGCCACGCATTGCCCCTTTTATTCCCCCTCCACCTTGCCTGTTCTTGGTTCTCCCCCCCCCCTGGGCCTCAACCCCCCTGGACCGATTTTTCTAGACATTTCCCCCCCCTTTTTTTTTGTTTTGGCACAAAGAATGATTTCTCTCCCCCCCCCTTGCATGCTTCCCTTCTTTGCTTTCTCTTATTCAACCCTTTCAACCTAAATATGATAACTTGTATGCTGGCCCCTTCCTTCTCCACCAGAATTTTTTTGGATACCTTTCCTCGAAACTAACCCCCGTTTCCCTTCCACCTTATCCTCTTTTTTCCCCATTTTTCTTCCCACTTTCTCTGTCCTGAGCATTGCGTCCAAAAGCTTGTATGTATGAACCCACCTACCAAGTACAGCCCCCGCTTCTTCCTGTATTGCTTTTTTCCTCTCTCTCGCCGATCTTTGAGTAACCCAATGTTTTCAGACCGGACCTAGCAATCTTCATAAGATCGCTACACTGTCTCCACCCAGTTCAACCAAGTGCCACCCCCTTCTTCTGAGCGGGCCAACCCCCTATTAAGACTTCTCTTCTTATGCTCCTATACGTGGCTGAATTTCCTCTCTCCTATCTCTCCCCGCGCTTATTCTTGAACGTTCCCCCCTCTGAGGTCTCACGATCGTCACCTTTTTCTCAACTTTCACGTCCCTACCAAATAAATTTGATAAGCCTGTGGCCACCCCCCCTTGCTGGGGTCTCTTGATGGTTTTTTTGCCCGTCCCGGCAAGATTGAGTTACACCTCTTTCTGATTCCATCCTAACCCTTTCTCAACCGGCTTCTCCTCACCGACGTCTTGAAACCCCCCCCTTTTACACCATCTCAACGTACACACAACCCTTGGCCTCCACACCCCCCTTTTACGCTGTCTCCCCCCAAAACGCCTCAGTTTTTTCTAACCCTGGCATTCCCTTTCGTTATCGGAGTTTGGATTTTGTGACTCAATACCTCCCTTGGGATTGATCATGATGTTTGTCCACCGGTGACTTTCTCACCTCTTTTGCCATTAAGGTATCTTTTGATATAACATATTTCTCCCCAGCCGTTCAAGGGCCCTCTCTTTTCCCTGCTACCCTTTCTTTTCTACCCGTTTTCTCCCCGCCTTTAAGTTGAAGCCATTCTGTCCGGTTAAGACCCGCATTCACCCCGCCCCTTTGACGCGTGCGTTTTTTTCCATGCAAATATGTTCAATCAGAGATTCCCTAGTGTCCCCCTCTCTCGCATTGGACCTCTTTCTTCCACGTTTATGTTTTTTCCGTCTTCCTCTTCCGCCTTTTATGTCCCCCTGGATCGCTCTCTTACCCCCAGCAATCCTCTCCTTGAGCTGCAGTCCCTCCCTTGGTCACCACCCCATTGCCCTTCTTTCAGATGGCCTTGCCTTTCAAAAGGCTTCAACTCCACCAACCTCCCCCTTCTTGCCAGACATTAATACCCTCGCAGCAGTCTTTCTCATCCGTCCGTTCCCCCCCCAAAACACAGCCGGCGTTGGATCTCTCTGTCCTTCTCATTGAATTTCCCCTCAGTTTACCCTTTTCCTGTCGCTGGTTTTTATAACTATTCAATCTACCCTCCGGTCCTGTCAGCCGGACGTCCTTTTTCCCTCTTGTGCTATCCAGTTCTTTGTCATGCTCCTTTTTCCTTCACCCCTTTTCTTTTTCCCAACCCGACTCCGGCCGACCTTAATATCCAGTCTGCGTTTCTGACACCATTAACAGCCTTTTTTGTATCCTCTTACTTCTCTCCGTTTGATTTGTGCAAATCTCCCGCAAGTTTCCTGTTTCCAAGTAGTCAGCGGTTAGGTGGGACACCTTTAAACAACCTCTCGACATGATTCATTGCTACCCCTATTCTTCCTTTGCATGTGCGTATGTATTCTTTGCCTTGGATTAAAATAGTGACATGGTTTGAATTACCGAGATTTTAGGAGTTTTCTGCCCCCCCACACATTTTCACCTTTTTTACTTCCCACCTCCCTCCAGATGACATCGATAGCTCTTCTTTGACCCCACTCAAAATTATGCAACCCCTGCGGCATTAGTCGCCTATTGTCTTTTTCTTTGCTTACATCCACGGTTACTTTCACTTTCCCTTTTTTTTTCCTTGTGACTGTGTTATACCACCACACACGTGTCTTCTTCTCCCTGGTTCAACCTTTGCCCTCCAGAGTAGGTGGTATTCTCTATGCTATTTTATGTACTCCGATTCAACCTTGGTTATAAGCCCCCTCAATCGAGCCTTGAATGATTTTTTTCAGAATCCTTATCCTTGTTCACGATGTTTGTGGGGCCCTTTCTCGTCCTTCCTTTTTGTTGGTTTTTTCCCTGGGATTTTGGAGGTGCGCGTATTAATCTCACCTTCATAAAAGCACTTCTCCCACCGGACCCATTTTTGCCTGTATGTCTCCGGTGTTCTAATATCTTTCCCTCCTTGGGCTCTTCAGGATGTTTTTCACTTTCCCGTGGCAATACATTTTTTCTCTCAAATCTCCACTCTTTTTTTGACCGTTCACGTTCCATGTTTTTTACGAAGTTCCAACAATACTTGCCCAAGTCTTCTTTTCTTTTCTCTTCTTGGTGTTTCAGTTTTGTTTGTTAACTGGTTCATTTTCAAATTCTTGACACTGCCCTGTCGGTTCTTGTGTTAACATCTTCCTTTCTTCTCTATTTCCTACTAGTTTTTTTTTTTTTGCTATCTGCTTTCCCCTACGTTGACCTGTCCTCATTTCAGTTTTCTCCTCAGGGTCTCCACCCACTGCCAGTACCGCACCCACCTCCCCAGCCCCTTCCTTCCGCGCAGCATCTATAGGGCCTTCTAAAACTTTCCCCTTTAGTCACACTGCAATTGTGGTTATTTTTCCCCCCACTTTTCTGGCCATTTTTTTTTCAGACCCCACAACTAGGTCTGGTCCTGGTCGGCCGATGATAACCTTACATATCAAGGGTTCCCCCTCAGAGGTTTTTTTATTGGGCGACATTTTTCTTACTTTTGAGTGCGTTTCCTTCACTCTTCCCGCTCTCCTTTTCCCACCTCCAATGATCACTCCTGACAATGCCGGAGCCCTCTCCCCCCAACCCCAAACGACCCCCCCTCTTTCAACCTTCTCCTTCTACTGTGAACTATTCCCTTGCTTTCCCCCTCTTAGCTGAGCCCCCCCCCATGTTCCCCGTTCTGTTTCAACCTTTTTTCCGATAGGCATAGACAAGTACCTTGCCACTCCTTTCCCTTGTTTCTTCTTCGGTTCCCCCTTTCCTGCTCTTGCGCTCCTTTCCCACTTGGTGGTCTCTCCCCTAAGGGCGTGCCGATGTTGTCCCCTTATGAGGCAACGAGCCGCAGAACCCCCCAAGTCTCCTACTTCGTCTTTTTATCATTTTTGGGATTTTTTCTATAGATATGTTTTGCAGGATTGAGGTTTTTTATTAATCTGACATTCCCCCTCTTTGTAAATGTCAAATCAACTGGGATCTACCCCTCTCAAATCCTTAACACGTTCCCCCTCTTTTTTTTTTTCTCCACGACCCCCCCCCACCCCATTATGCCGGGGGCAGGTCTTTTGATCCCTCCCTTTCCTTCTCTCCTTCAATGTTTCCCGTTTAACTTTCCCCCCAATTCGATTGCCTT
>Ga0179591_1196003_pt1 | contig 10077 bp, 8 predicted proteins | sample CZOMad2_1_08_16f_FD_182891 | JGI IMG/M metagenome (GOLD analysis project Ga0179591, IMG submission 182891) | Vadose zone soil fungal communities from Angelo Coast Range Reserve, California, USA - CZOMad2_1_08_16fungal (PacBio error correction) | ecosystem: Environmental > Terrestrial > Soil >... | reverse complement strand
GCCGTGCCTCCGACAACAGACAACGCCATCATTCGCTCGGTGGTTTCTGTCTCCTCGCAAGGGTTTCCGGCGGAGACCCCATGTCCTGAGATTCCCAATTAACTCCCTTAACTCCCTTTGTATTCTCTCGACTTGGCATTGCCGTGTCTTCCCACTCTTCCCAGGTACCCACAGACCACCCGACGTCCCCCCTTCCTCCCCTTGACCGTCCTCCCCATCCCCTCCCCCTTCGATAAGTTAGCCCCGGAAGTTTCCCTCGGCTATCTCCCCCGGCGTTGCTTTAAGGAGGTCGTTTTTCACCAACCACATTTTTTTCTCTCCTTTAGCCCCTTGCTTTTCGCCGGTCCCCTTTTTCCTTCCTTTTGTTCCACGGAGTGGTCAAGTGCCAAACTCAACGGCCGTACCCCCCCTTCTCCGAGTCAGAATTAATTCGACTTAGAGCCTGAAGCATCCCCTTCCCCTCTACGAGCATTCCCTTTTCAGTCACAGATCTTCCGCATGCAGGACTCATTACATTGAGATCTAAGGGCTTTATGCCTTTTGAAGTCTACACCGATCTCCCCTTTTTTTTGCTTTCTTGACTTCTTCTTCCCGCCTCTAAGAATGGAAGGACCCCAGTCTCAGCAGCAGAACGCTGGTGAGGGGATGTAGTTGGACACAGCCCCGCCGGACCCCCATCTTTTCCCGCTGTGCGGTTTTTTTTTCTACGCGGCCTCGATCTCGAGCTTTTTCATTCCAAAGGAATTAATTTTCTGGCTCTCTTTTTTCTTTTCCCCGGCAGCGTTTCCTTTTTTCTGCCACACCCCAATGTTGTCTTCTTTCACGTCCGCGGCATGTACCTGAGCACCGACCAGTTTTTTGCCGTACTAGTTCCTTTCGGAGCAGACGTCACCCCCCAGACCCCCTCCTTCTCTCATCTTTTTTCGAACTCTAGCTCTCGTGCCTCGTCCACCCTCTGAGAGAATCTGGCGCTTCTTACAGGCGGAGACCATTTGTATATGTCCTCTTTCGTCATTGAAGCGAAGATACAGTCGCTTTCTCCCAAGGATCCCAATGGTGTCTTTCTTAAATGGTTCTACAACCTCTCATTCCCCCCTTTGGTCAAGCGATTCCATATGACGTGTGCAAACGATCATCTGGTCGTCCTGCTTTTTTTCCCACCGGTATGGCCTTATTCTCGGCCGAGGTACGACGGTCTGGTGTTCTTCTGCCACTCGGTAAAGGCGGCCGGTGAATCTGAAAGCTTCCACAATCTTCCGCCCCGCCAGATCCCGCCCAACCCCCAACGGAACAAACGTTCCCCAACCCTCTGTGGACCAGGAAGGGTCCCCCTTAGTTAATATGATCGAAGGCTCTTTGACCTACCATGCCATCTCCCAGGCAGCCCCTCCAGGATAGCTCTTTCCCCCCTGTGAGTTTCCCGGCCTTCCTGAATGCAGGTTTTCCGTTCTCCTTTCGCTTTACAAAACAACCCTTCTTTTCCCCCTACCCCACCCCGATTGAGTTATGCATGAGACCGCCCTCCGCCTTTTTCTGTTTTTTCTTGAGGAGTTCTTCCGGTCTCCCAACTCCCTTTCCTCTCGTGGGTGTGATGTAAGACATTCTTTCGATGGTGCAGTCTACATCGGTCCAATGCTTTCGACGAATTGACCCTCCCACATCGCATCCCTGCTTCAAGTAGCCTCCCCCCTTTCCTGGGTCAGCACAAGATGCGTATTTCCCATGAAGCCTCTTCTCATTGTTTTGAGACTTTCCTACCTATACGTTGGTTTGTTTTTTTTCTTACGCTAGAAACGTTCCTTCAAACCAAAGTTTGGCCCCCCGCCCCTTTAGGATAATTTCTTCTTTTCGAGCCCCACGGGACCGGTGAACGACCAGGTCAATGGTCGTTCATGGGCAGATAAGTTTGGCTCATGCTGTCCTGTAACTCGGCTTCGGTCAACAAGCGACTCTGTCACCCACTCTAATTTTTAGTCCCCCCCTGTCTGTTTGATACAAGTCCCGCACCCTAGCCCTTCGCAGGATTCATCAGCAACCCTCTAGTTTTAAGGTCGCTGCTGCTCCCCAATAGTTACTTCTTCTCGTATGTCTCCTCTTGCTTTCTCCTCTTCCTGCTACCCCTCCCGCAACAGGTAAAGATGCTTCATATGTATCGGGATGAAGTTGGAGAATTTCTTTCTAAGAGGAGAAGTTCCCCGTCCCCCTTTAAAGGATTCCGACCCCCCTTTTTTTCTCTTCAATCATGATTCCTTTCTCTTTATTACTTTGAGTCTTGCATGTGATTCATTATACAAATATTTCATGTCCCTTTTCCTCACACTACGCCCAACCAGGGCGTTTTTCCCTTTCGCCTGCTACCTTTGAGCATAAGAAGTGTTTGACCCCCTCTTTCTCTGGTCCTCTCTCCAGAATTTGACCATCTCTTTCCCCCCCTTTGATCCAGATTTTTCTGTGGCAAGTTCTTCACCCGTTTGACCCCCCTTGTCGGATCGACGAATTGACCTCGATGTTCCCGTCAGCTGCCGTTCCCCCCTTTTATCCGCTGTCTCTCTCATTTCGCCCATTTTCCTCCCCCTCGTGCCGCTTTCCCCTCGGATAACGGTATCTCTCAGTTAGAAAGAGATGGGATTCTTGTATTGTTCCCGCCAGTTCCCCGTGAGCGAGCGTCCGTTTTCAAAGTTCCTCTGTAGTTGGTTTGTGCCGCTGTAAACGTGGGAGCTGCTCTTGATTACTGACCTTGTTTTTTCCACTCCAGTAAAAGGTGAGTTTCTTCTTCTTTTCTTTATCACTTTGATTTTTTCCTGCGATCGATAGAGTCTCCAAACCCCTACCCAGGTCGGTTCAAGGTGTGGCAGTCTTCTTTCCTGATTGGCCTTTTCCCAAGTCCAGTTTATTTCTGTTGACCCCCTGTCTGCTTCGTATCTTTTCTTTGATTTTTCATGCGCAGCCACCATTTTCTAGTTTTTTTTCTTCCACTATTTCATTAGTCTCTGTTTTTGTGAGAGTCCCGCCGGACCCTTAATGGCCCTATTTTTTTCACCTCTGCTGAGATTCTCTTTCTGATCGTGACCCGAGAGCAAGGGACAGGCACCCTCATCGCCTTCATTAATTTCCGTTGAGGCTTTTTCCCTCCTCAGGTCTTAGCCTTTGCAGTGGTCTCCCGGTTAATCACTCAAATTCTTAAAGCTCCCCAGTTGTTATGGTAGTGGAACGCCTCCGCTCGCCGTATAATTTCTTACAACTTTTTTTTCTTTTATCCGGTCCCCCTTCTTCTTTCGCTTTTATCTTGGCCTCCTTCTTATTTGGTGGTCCTGGGCGACCTTGTCCCCCTTTTCCGCTAAATCAGTTGAAAATTCGTTCCGAGCTCGGAATTTCCTCTTCCCCCCCTCACATGTCGAGCCCGCACCCGCCGGATCACCTTTACCCACCTCCCTCTTTGGTTTTCCCTTTGATTTTTCCCCAAGTTATCATTCTTTCACTTTATTTTTTTTTCCCCCCCCTTTTGAGCTCTCTTCGACTTTTGACGGTAGAATTCCCGTTTTTTCCCCCCCCATAACCATAACTCCCCTGTGCGTTTTTGGTAGTCTTCCCTCCACGGTTACTTGTAGCCCAACATGTTCAGAGAGATCAATGAAAAAGTACCCACTGCTTCTCGGCGTTTAGGCTCAGTTTGCTTGAGTTAACTCCCTCCTTTTTCCCAGCAAATACCTCCGGTCCCGAAGAACCATCGTAATGAGAAAGAACGGTATCCTCTCACCAAGTGTTCTCAACGCCTTAAAAGTAGATGGCACGGCGAGGGACCTTTCAGGTCGTATTTCTTCATACGCCCTTTCTTGTCTTTAGCCCTTTTTAGTTGTCCACAGATCACCCTTTGTTAAAATGTTTTTCACAGGTTAGTTTTTTCCCCCCCATTGCCCCTCCAACTTTCAGGACTTTCCTCTCTAGTGACCTGTTGCATTCCCTTATCCGTTGCACTTTCCTCCTCCCCCCGAGAGAATAAAGTTCAGGCGATTTCCCTTGAATTCCGTCTCTATTCTTTACAGAGCGTCAATGTCTTCTGAACTCTCCCACCGACCCGCCAATGTTGCTGCGAATTCAGCCGTCGCGTTTATAAGAAGAAGGGCCCTTTGAAAAGTCCCTCTCCTCCCCTCCGACTGTCTCTTTCTTTTCTGTCGTCAGGACCCCCCCCCCCGCTTCCCTTTTAACACATGGCCCGCGCCGGTGTGGTGGATGAGTCATTAGAGGCCGTTCTAACAGCAAATGATAAGGTACGCCCTGGAAGACTCGGTCTCATCGTGACTCGTTGGATGCGCCACCCAACCTGAGCATTATCACCCCAATAGGTTCCCCAGTTTAACTCCAGCCCACCTAAAGAATCTTTCCCTCTGCCCGGCATTCTCGCCCCGAACTCCACCCAGATCATTTAGAATGTTTACGGCTATCTCTAGGTTTTCTTCGTTCAACCCAGATCTTTTTAGCGAAGATGTCCTATCCCCCCCCTTTTGACCAATTGATTTTCTCCTTTTTGATTGACCAGATTTTTCCCGAATCCAGTAGAAGAGCCACCCCCCACCTATGAAGTGGTGAAGTCCAATGACCCGACGCGGGAGCCTAAACGCCCCGGACTGTATCCCTATGTTTTTCCTCTGCTGATCCGGAATCCTGAGAACTTCGCGCCCTGAATTTTCAAGAAGGATGGTTGGTTTCCCAAGCTTTTCCCTTCGCGGTGCACTCCCTTTGATAGGCCTAATGCGCTACGACCATAAAGCGCTAAGTGATTTCGTTCAACGCCGTTTCTCCGTTAAGGGTGGCCCGATTACCTCTTGATGTTTTTTTCCCCCCCTCTCCATAACGGTTTTTGTACCTCCCCGCGTCCAGCCTTTCGATTGCTTTAGGAAGTAGAACCTCCTGCACCCCACAACAAGACGCAAGTAACCCCCGAGATGACTGCAGCACTTCTCCACTCTATTTTCTGCCTTCCCCCCAGTCTTCCCTGCCGAGTTGATTCGCTCATACCTCTCGCCCCATTAGGGCTGATTTACTACGATCTGCGCCTGTTTTTACCGCCAGAGGAACCTTCCCTTGCAGCTTGTTTGCAAGACCCCTCCGACCCCTTCCGACCCCGTAGTATACGTTGCCGCGACTTTTCCTCCCTTTAATGAACGTGTCCCCGTTTCGGTGAATCCCTATTTTCTCCTTTGTTTTTTTTCTCTCTTTCTCCAGTCGCCCAAACCGGGAACGAGTTAATTAAAGTGATATGAAATTGACTTACCTTATTCTCAAGTAGGCTGGGTCTGTTTGCCCAGTTTTTTTTTCTTCTTGCAGAGTTTTTTTTTTTAACTCGGGCGGTCCATCATTACGTCGGTCATCACGCCAAGTGGACGGTGAGTGGTTCGATTGCTGCCCTGACATTCAATCCTGCTTCTTTTTGAGAAGACCCCCAATAGAGTGCTGAATCTGTTCATATTCCCGTTCCTTTCGTTCTCCTTGTCTTTTTTGTTTTAGATGTGCTTCACAACCCGGACAGACTCCTTCAGACTCCCCAGCAGCCTCCTCTAGGGATTGTCTTGGACGCCGTTTTCCCCTTTGCCAAGCTGATTATAGTAATCTCCCCGTGACCATTCCCCAAGATCTAAAGCGTTGTAGCCCCCTTTCTGGAGTCGAGCTTAGGAGCGTTTCTTTGAGGAAATTCTTTATCCAAACTGCCGTTCCCCCCCTCTCTACTGTTCCTCCCACACCCTCCTGGAGGCGAAGGGGCTTTCCCTTTAGAAGAACCGTTTGGTTCCATGAGACCCTCGTTCTTTTTTTACCCCTTTTTTATGTCTGTGCCCTCAAATTTTCCCAACATCTGATTTTGTGGAAAGTTAAACCCCCCCCTTAGATTGGAGGCCCTTGCGACTGCTTTTCTTCGGCACTCTTGACGGAAGCGGTCGTTTCTTGGCTACCTTCAAGCTCTTAGGCAGCGCAAGTTCGCTGCGCTGCCGCGGCCTTCTCTGATCCGGATTTCACCTTTTGAAAGCTGCTTGGTTTTTTCTGCGCGCTTCTTTTTTGCTTGCGCTCAAGGCTTGTGGCATGGAAGATGTAAAGTGGATGACCTTCCCCTTTTTGGTCCGGCTAAGTCCCTTTTGCCGGTGCCCCCCAAAGTTTTCTGATCTGTGGAGAGCAGCGAGTTGTAAAAAGACCCTTGCGGTCTGAGTTAAAGGCCATGCGTCTAATCTTACGACTCCCCATCCGCAGTTCCTTCTGGAGCTTCTCTGCCCTTCTAGGACTCTCGGGCGTGAGAGCCAAGGGTGCCCGTAGGTGGTGGATCCTTCACAAGTTCTCTGACCATTAGAGTGATAACGGCCCTTTCCCCCAGTCCCTTCCCCTCAAAATGTTTCGCGGTTTTTTGTCCCTTGTCGATCTTTTCCCGAGAGGGCCCCCCAAGGGCCGTGTCCCTTTAAATATCCCCCTATCTCATTCCCATTCCTTGACTTTCATTTAAATCTTTTTCCCCCCATGGCTTCCCCTTCGCGTTCCCCCCTTCCCAGTGGACTTCCAGGCGACCTACCTGTTGACAGGGCGGGATGGTCGCCTCTTTCCCCCGGAGAAAGAAAACTTTTCGGAACTGGCGTTCAAAAATTGGTTCTGGTCCTTTACTTTATCGCATTCTTTTTTTCTTGGCTTTTTCTCCTTTTCCCCTTTTCTTTCTGTGTCATGGCGAAGGTTACACCCCGCCTCAGGCACCGGAAAGTAAGCATCCGGTATTTTCTTCATTTTGACTTCCTCACATTTTGTGACACCTCTTCGGGACATGCCCATCTGGATGAATTGGCATGTTCAGTTTTATTTCGCGGCAAGTTCCCTTTTCATTTTTTTGTTGAGTCCCTCCTTTTAGCAGGATGGAAAGAACCCTCCCCCGATTTTTTTTGTTGGTGTTTTTTTTTTTTCTCCTCGTTTCGGTTCGACCCAACTTCTCCTAGAAAAATTCCCCGCCACCATGCTCTTTTCCTTTGCCTGCCGGTTTTCACTTCGCCCTAACCCCAGAAACACACTAAGCAAGACAAGAAAGCGCAAATCCCCTCCCGTCCCTAGTAGACTGACCCAACCGTTTTTGATGGAATATTCGCCTGGGACAGGCTCTGCTTGTACGTTTCGTAATGACCATCCCCGCCTGTGTAACATTTAGTCCTTTGCCCCTTTGTGAGGGATCAACAGATCCACCTAAGTCTCCTCAACATTTGACTTTTTTCCTCCCCGGGAATACTTAACGTTTTACTGTTGTTTTCCATTGGCTCCAGATCTAGGCAGTCGCCCTTCGTCGTTCCGTCCCCTTTTTTCATGTTCCCCTTCCGTGAAGGAACGGCTCTAATCTTCTCTCAAGAGAGAGGAGATGCAGTGGAATAAATTACCTATCACTTTGCTGGTCCCCCTCCCAATAGAGAAAGATCGCTTTCAATGTCGCCCCCCCTTTACGAATTCAGAGACCGCTTTAGATCTGGTTTTATCGGACAGCTCCTCCTTCCAAATTATCGCTGGTTCTTTTTTCCGCCGTTCGCTTGCGAGCCCAGAAAACTTAACCCGGACGAACCCGGAAGAATGTGTTTTTTCCCCGTTCCTGTCTTGACTGCGGCACCCCCCCCCCAATGGCCTCTCAATCGTTGCCCAGTTCTTCCCAGTCCCCCGGACAGTTCTTTTTTCTGATTCCCCTTCTCCGTCTGTGACAGATTCGCCGAGGTAAGACCTTTTTAGCTCGCGGGCCTCGGCAACCAAGTCTCATCTGGCGATCCCAGGGGAGAAAATTTATTCTTGAGCTTCGTACGGCGCCTTCACGCTATCCGATTGCCCACCGGTTTGTGCACGGACTGTCCACCTGCCAAATTTTTCCCTCGATTCCAGCCGCGTCGTTGCCCTCCGATGGCGCATGCTCGGAAGACCGTTTCTTTCCCTTACTCTCGGACGTGGTTGGGTCTTGCTGACTTTCGGCGCGGTCATACAGTGAGTGGATACTCGCCGCACTCGCTCACCATCCCCCAAGCCTTGCCTCCTATGATTTGACCACGCAGGGGTTCAGCCTGACGTTTCCCTTCCCCTCCCCTTTTTATCGACCTTCCTACCCCCCTCACCTCACTCCCACGGCCCTGCCCTTCGACATATGCGCGGCTGGCCCCCGGCGCGGTTTTTTTTTTTTTTTTTTTTTTTATCCCTTAGTCCGCGCCCTGCTCACCCCCAATCCGCAGACCTACCCTAACTTCTTGCAGAGCGCAGTACTACGCTATTTCGCTCTTACTGGACTTACTGGTCCACCCCCCGCACATCTTTGTTTATGACACGGACGCTTCGTTGCCCGCAGAAGCGTGAAAATCCTTCTAGGCGACCTCACCGTCATCCGAATTGTAGAACTTTCAAGGGGGTAGAGCCCGCTAGTCTAACTTGCAAGGATAAAGTTTTCCCTCCTGTGTCTCCCCTTTTCATTCTTGTTGTTTTTTGGAGTATAAAAGGCCTTCAACCTGCTCAGTGAATTAAAGTGATCTCCGGTCCCCCCCCTGAGACCGGGACAACCATACCTCGGTTTGCGCTTTTTTGGTTTTTCCTGCTGGGAAAGCTTTGGGCTGCGGCACCCCAGAATCGGTTTCCTCACGCACGGACGGTTTAGCCGGTATTCTCCCTTCCTGCACCCCGCAGTAATGAAGGAGAGCAGAAAACTTCTTCGCTCTGCATCCCCCCGGTCTGGTATTAGTCGTTTTTGTTTTCTTGAGCTTATAATGCCCGGAGTCCGCCTCCGCCGCCAGTCCGATAATAGTCGCGGTCTGCGTTTGAGATGCGGTGAATTGTTCCACCTACGCGCTCAGAGTTCCGCCGTTCTTTTTTTCCTCCCGATGCGTGGTTTCTCACTCATTTGATGCGTTCCTGGAGTGCGTTAGAATGTTGCGTTCATCTACCCAACCCCACTGTAGATGTCCTTTCGCCGGGAATGTCTCCCCAATTTCTTGAAGTACCGTGAAGGAGATAAGGGAGATAAAGCAGAAATGACTGACCCCACTTCCTTCTTTTATCCCTCCTAACTGATGTGCATTTTCCACTCCCCTTTCAAAAGATGCCCTTTATCTTTTCATTTCCTTCAAACATGCTTCAGAATAGATTTGATGTCTGATGGTTTCCTGCTTGCCATCCCCCCCCACTTTTCAAGCCTTGACGCAGCGCCTATTCTCTCTTGCCTTCCCGAAAGAGGGTATGACGCGGTATTCACCGAGACCGATATTCTGTCTTCTTCATCACGATCCTCTACTAACGGTCTTATCCTACCACTCAGCTTTGTTGCTTCGGATCTCCAGTGGGAGGACGATCTGATACTCTGACAATTTTGGTGGCCACACCTCCATACCCCCTCTTCAGGTGTTTCCAAATCTTCTTCCCTTAGTCTGAGCCTTGAGGAATCGAGATTTTCGCATCCTCACAGAAAAGAACTTTTTATTCAAGTGTTGAGAGGGCTACCATTGTAACCCCCGACATCCCTCCCTCCAGGTCCAGGATGACTGAGCGGTATTTCTGCCTCTCGGATCCTGTTCTGCCTTGGATTTGATCCAGGGTTCTTCGTGGTTTCTACCCTTGCCTCTTTGCTTGAGAGTCGTAATCCCTTCCCTTAAAGGCCGCTTCACGGCTGCGCGTAGCGGCGGGCTTGTATAGCCCCCTCCCTTTAGAGATGTCAAGGGCCAGCCACAGTAAACGCTGGAAAACTTCTTAATCCGTTGCCTTTCTTCCTGTGCCCAAGTTCGCTTTTCTCTCTGCCCTGGGTCTTCCCATCCTTTCTAATGATTTTCACTGATTCGGGTTTCGTTTTAATATAAAGGCGGACGCAAGAGTTTTCCCCTCCCCCCTGGAAACGTTCCGGCGTTAAACTTTTTTTACGTTTTCCTATCGCCTATTCTTTGGGCGCTTTTCTCTTTTGCTTTTTGGTGTTGGTGAACATCACGCAATAGAGGTCCCCAGCAAGGTTAATTTATTAATTTGATTCTCACTCCAGGTGGTCGCCACTCCCCGATGCGAGTCTCTCCCTACCCCCCGTTGCTTTAAGTTAAAGGGTCTGTAGCGAGGCAA
>Ga0179591_1320562_pt1 | contig 10078 bp, 9 predicted proteins | sample CZOMad2_1_08_16f_FD_182891 | JGI IMG/M metagenome (GOLD analysis project Ga0179591, IMG submission 182891) | Vadose zone soil fungal communities from Angelo Coast Range Reserve, California, USA - CZOMad2_1_08_16fungal (PacBio error correction) | ecosystem: Environmental > Terrestrial > Soil >... | reverse complement strand
CGAGGAAACGCGAAGAAGCCCCTCCTTTTCCTCTTTCTCTGATTCGTTCTCTTTTTTAATTGGTTGCTGGCTCTTCGTACGGACCCTTTTTCGTGGTTCCCATTTTTTCCTCCCGCACGGCTGTTAGATGGGGATCGGGCCCCTCCTGAACCGCTAGGCTGGTCCCTTTCTCAGACTTTCTCGCCAAGGGTGAGCGCCCAGTATTTTCAGCTTCTCCCCCTCTGCATCTTCCCGTTCTCCCCTGACAAAGACTGTAGAGCATGCCAAAGCTTAAGAGCACAGCCGACCCTTCTTCATTTTTCCCCTAAAAAGCCTCATTCCGTCCCCGCTCGGAAGAAACCTGCATCTTCTTGATGCGCTCGCCCCGAACTGACTTTCCTAAATTCCCCTTCCAGCCTCCTCTTGACCAATTCGCTCATCTTCAACCCCGTCGACGATCACGATGCCTTTTTTCTCTGCCTCCCCTAAGACTGCGGAAGGCTTGAGTCCCCCAGTCTATCCTCCCTTTTCAGCGGCCAGCGGCCAAAAAGCAGCGGTTCCCCATTAGATTTCTTTCTCAGGCTAACGTTATGGCTTCAACTTTGCGGCTAGAAGATTTAGAACTGAGAGTCCCCCCTGACATGTCCCCCTTGCATTCCTCATAAGGACTTAAACTTCCCCCCTCCCCCTCTTTGAATGCCACACAAATGACTTCCGCCCAAAGGCAAGCAGCGGTCCTCTCTCCTTCCTCCGGGAGAGAAGTTTTCTTAAAGACCCAACAGCATTTCTAGACGAGCGTCCCTGGGGGCCTCTCCTCCCCCTTTTTTTTTAAAGTTGCACGCTTGTTTTTTTCTCTTTGGAAAAAACTTCTCTTTCTTTCCTTAAGGAAAGCCTTCCAATGGACCCCTCCCCGAAAGGTGCACCCTCGAGGTTCCCTTTCTTTCTTTTCTTGAGAAAAAGGTCTTTCGAATATACAACGGATCCCCTACCATAGTTAGAAATTTCCTTCGGAGTGGTTCTGGAAAATAATTTCGTGTCCCTCCCTTGTCGTAAACCCGTAAAAAATGTATTGCGTTGTGGGACCCCTCTCCCTCTTTCATGAGCACACATTCTCTTGATCTTTCCTCCTTGTAAGAGAAGACTCCCCCAAGAGAATGGGCCTTTTCCTCTAGAAAGAGAAAAACGAGCCCAGACTTCCTTCGCGAGGGAGTTCTGTCCTGTAGTAAAGATTCACCTCTGTGAATTCCTTCTTGAGTTCTCTTTCTAAGGTAGTCAACCCTCCTTGAGATCTCCCCCCCTTACCCTTTTCTTATATAATGGTTTGTCTTCACAAAGGTCCTCCCTCCCCTCTGTGCCAACCCGAAATTTTCCCTCTCCTTAGAGGTTGCTCCCAGTGTGGAATTAGCACGGATCCTACAGATTATTCTCCTCGTAGGTATGGCGGCTCGTTTTGATGTGTGGTTTTTTTTGGGGTCGTCGGCGAACCTCTTCAGTATCTCACATCTCTGGGCGGCATGTGTATGATGGTATGGCAACTCGAGGGAGAGAGTCTTAGTTAGCAATTTGTTTTCTCTGACCTTAAGGAACTCATGGGAGGTGTACTTCCGGGTCTTTCATGGCCATTTTTGATTGATTTTATGAGGAATATCTTTAAAGAGACGTCTTATTCGTAAGCAGGTTCCCCTCTCCCAGAACAATTCTTCATGACGCCGATCTAAATAGAATAATCCCCTTCCCCTTAAAAGGAAATGAAAAAGGAATGTGTTTGGTTTTTCCTCTATAAGACATATAGGTCGTTCCTTTTGAAGTCCATAGGAAGAACTATGGTTTCCTTTTTCCCCAAGGCATTTGGACTTCTAGACATGATGTCCCTGAGAGAAAGAATATCAAGAGTTAAAGAGAATAGGACTTTTCTACTGGGTTCTAAGCTTCTTTCCATAACTGTTCTCCTTCGGGACACTTTCTCTCAGGAGAAATGATTTTTCCTAAGTGACAGAAATTGTGGAAGCTTGCCTCCCCCAACACAGATGCGCGCCTTCCAACAACTTGTGAATTTTGGAGAAGGCGGAGGCCCTTCTTTGTCTAGTGGGGGTCCCAATCTTCTAATAAGTCTTTTGTTGGTTCGAATCTGAAGACCCCCCCCCCCCAAAGAAGCCCCCTAAGGGAAAGGTCCCCTAAGCTCCCCTCCTTTAAGGTTTGTCCCCCATGAGAGGACCTCGGTCCGCGGTTTTTCTGATTTAGGATCGACAAGAATCCTTTCAACAAGTCTCTCCGACAGATCATTATAAAGCATTGGCACAAATTTCCTCCTCTTTAGAAAGCAGTTAATTCCAAAGAGTAGAACTTTTCGGCATAGTAACCCCCCCCCCGATTGATTTCTTAGGAGTCGTTTCCCTTTTCCTTCTTAAGCATTTCTCCTCTCCTCTTGGTGGAAAAAGTTCCCCAGGAGGCTTCCCCCTCCAGATTTTTCCTGAGTGATCCCCAACCACCCATCCTTACCTCTCCCCCCTCGGATGATATAGCCTACACACACAAAGTCTTTCCTTTCCCCTGGTAGATCTTTTCGGCTTTAGGGCGTCCAATTCGGTCTTTCTGTTACTTTCAAGCAAACAGTGCCTAAGATAGACTTCGCAGGGTTTAAACCCTAAAGCTGGCAACGACCTAGTGGCCTGATACCTGAGTAGCCCCACGCCTTGCTCGTTCTTCTTTGAGGGCGAAGAACAGGGATGGGCCTCCCCAAGAGAAACTCTCGAGACCCCAGAGAACACCTCCGAATGTCCCTTTGTGAGGTGAAGATTCTAGAGGTTTTTACTTATACGCCAGAACTCTTCCCTCAATCTACGAAGTCCCCTCCTTGGAAGACGAGCGGGTCATTCCTCTAGGATTTGCCTTTTATAGCCTCGACCTCATCGAAGGATTACGGCCTCCCCCATGTCTCGGGCCCTTTCCAATCCCTTTGGTCGTGGAACCCAGGATGATTCCCCGACGACTCTACTGGTCCCCCAAGAGTTAGCCTTCCGGCAGAGAACGGCTAAGGCCCCCCCCGGCCTGGGATTAGATACAGTCTATTTCCCCCCCCCCAGATGAAGTTCGATTTTTTAGACCCCCTTCTCCCTCCGCTGTGATGGACTTCCATCTTTTTTCGGCTTGAGAATTCCACCTTCCCGTCTCTCAAAAGGAAAACTCTGGTCGGATTGAAACCCTCGACGTTCTTCGAAGGCAAGTCTTCGAAGGGATCCCTGGGACAACAAATCCTCCTTGACTTCACTTTTTCACACCAGATGGAAGTAGCATTACACGAATCTCCCCTCAGAAAAGGTAGTCCTACTGTTGGAGTTTTCATTGCTCTCCCCCTAAAGCCATCCCTTCATTGATGGAAGTGGATTTCCCATGAGCAGGGAGGTCTTCCCTCCTGATAATGAACCCCCCCCTCTTTCCAAGCCCAAAGTGTTCATTTGAATGGCTTCCCCCTCTAAAAGTAGCGGAAATTCGGGGTCGGATAATGATTATTCCCATTCTCCTAAGATTTTTCGATCTCTTCTAATGGCGTGCTTTCCCCTTTTTTCCTCTTCTGAAAGAGAGGTTTTAAAAGGTTACTCTTCTCCCATGGAATGACTTCTTCCCCGGCCCCCCCCCTTTTACCTTGCTTCCACTGCTTCTTTCAGAATGAGTCTCGGAAGAACATATATACCCTTCGGGAATTCTCCTCAGGGAATGGTGATGCTTGAGATCCCGGCTCTTTTCCCGTGTTTTTTTGCTCCTATCCTTCTGTCTACTTCCCCCCTCCTCAGTCGTTCATCTTTCCGCGGCGAGCTATGACGCTTTCAATTTTTCTCGGTCTCTTTCTTGCACCCCCTTTGTGACTAACCCCAGTCTTCGGCCGCGCAGCGACCTTTCAAGGGTGGCAGGTTTTTCACGTTGCCTTCTTTCTTCTCTCCGTTTCTCTTTTTCTATTCAAGCTATTGCTCAAGCCTCTATCTGCTGTACTTATTCCGAAGCATTTCTCCCCTCCAGGACCCTTTCTCTCCCTAATTCGCGTCAACTTTCCGACTTCCTCGGAGCCTTCCCCCATAATCCTTGCGAGTGACGTCTTCCCCCACATCTTAATGAGGACTCTCTTTCCTGATTTGTAAACTGAACCCCCCCCTCCCAGACTTACTATCATATTAGGCTCATCTTTTCACCCCTTAACGAGGAAAAAGCTTCACGAGCCAGAGAAAGCGTCCCCCCCTTTCTTCCCAGAGATTTCTCCCCTCTCTTCTTTTACCCCCCTTTTGACGAGAGATTTTTTTAAAGGGACAGACTCGGCCCTTTTCCTAGAGCTCCTCTTTTTTCCCTCCCTTTTTTTGGTTGAATGCCTGAGAATAAATGATCTTACGAGCCTCTCCCCTCTGGGTGGTCTTTTTACAACCACAAAACCCCCCCCCCCCCCCCCCCCCCCACCCCCCCCCCCCCCCCCCCCCCCCCCCCACCACCACCCCCCCCTTGAAACTTCCCCCTCAGTAATGTGGCCAAGCCCCCAACTTGAACTTCTGCCCCCTGTCCGATCACCCCTTGAGGATCGGAAGCTGCCCCCTTTTGAGCGCGAAGTAGTTTCTGCTGTAAGACTTCTCCGCTTCGTTTCCCCAGCACGTGACCATGCCCACGCTCTTCCCAGAGACAGTATCAGCAGCCCGAAAACGCCCAAAAGAAGGCAGTAAAAGTCCCCCCCTGAACTTTTCCCGAAGCAGAGTCGTCTGGTCTCTCCTGTCAATAGATAGAACCTCTAAAAAGGTGCCTCTCTGAAACCCCCTTTCCCCGATGAAAACCTTTTCCGGGATTTAAGCCGAGGTAAGGATATTTCAAAAAATGACCTCGAAGAAGGGTAGTCTCACCTCTTAAGAAATTCTAGGCCACCCGTCCCCCTATTGTAGCTGTGTTTTTTTCTGGGGGGTGTCCTTTTGGGGGGGTGTTGGGTTGGGGTTCTCCTTGGTTTCTTTTTTTGGGGTTTGGGTTGTTTTTTGTTGGGGGGTTGTTTGGGGGGTTTGGTGTTTTTTTTGGTCGTTTCTAAGAAGTTTCAGCAAACTTCGTTTCCCTACATGGAAAGGAGCTTTTAATTAACGCGATAAGTCTTCCCCCCAGTTAGCTCCTGAAATCTTCTTCACTCAGAGACTAACCCCCAGGCCACCTGAAGACCGCTCGGACCGCCTTTCATCCGCTTGTCTAGGGATGGTCGGTCCTCACGAATCAGTACCCCCCCCTGCATGGAAAACCCCCTCCTGCTTCTGATGGTCTTACAGCCCTGTGACAGGCGGCTCGTGGAACCCATGCTCCTGAGATTCAGGCCCCCCGTCTCAATTCCCCCCTAAAATGCAAGGTGAGTCTTCCTTCGTAGAGGGCCGTCCTCCCCCCCCCGGAAAAGCCCGGTTCCAGGTTCGTTGGAGGGCGGAGTGTGATAGGACCAATCCTTCGGGGGAGATCAAGGCGCCTTCCCGTAAAACACTCTCGGGGTTCCTGCTTCGGCCTGCCTCGGCTAGGCGGCTTTTTGTTAAAGGTCAGAAGCCCTTCCGCGCATGGTTCTTTTCTTTCAGATTTTTCCAAAGCGCGACTTCAATTTTTCCATAACCGACTCGAAGAGCGTCATCTTGGACACTACCCCCCCTTCACAGACGCTTTTTCAGACGCCACTCGTCTTTTTTTTACATTTTTCCCCTCGCCCTTTCGAAATAGTGAGCTAGCCCCCCCCGTCGGAGTCGAGATACTCTTGGGCATTGTCCAAAGGCCACACCACACCCCCATCTGGAAAACAGAGTTCGCAAATGGTAGACCCCCATGATAATTCGTTTTATCCCTTGACCAGACATTCTCGTCACATCCAATAACCGGAGACACGAGATAGCGTCTCGGAGAAGCGGATTTTTTTCCTGTGTTTGAACGCGATATTTTTTCCCCCCCCCCCCCCCCCCCCCCCCAAATAAGGAGTCTGCGGTCAGGCGAGGGAGGGTTCGCTTCTTTTTTTTATTATGAAAGAGTGCTCTTTCTCCCCCCTCTTGTAGCTTCCCCCTTTTCAGACTCGCGTTTGGTCTTGCTTTCCCGGGGTCTCCTTCATGTTTCTTGATGGAGGAGCGCTCTCTTTAGGCGACTCGACGTCCTCCTTGAAGGTCTTCTTAAACGAACCCGTCGTGTCTCAGAAGCCCTCCCAGGCCTAGAACAGTCCTTGGACTGTGTGGTGTTCGGATTTCCCTTCCTCCCGTGAGAGGTCTTCCTCTGACATGAGGTCAAGACTCTTCCCGCCGTGCGTCTGGGAAAAACAGGCAGGGACTTCTGCGGATCAATGACTGCGCTCACCGCTATTTTTTCTTTGCAGCCCTTCCATTGTCTCTGCCCCCCTCGAAGCGGTCGTCCTCTATGGAGATATCTGGCCATGGGATTCTCTCCCATGATGGCTCGATTCCCTTGACTCTTTTCTCATATGAATCCATAGACTAAGAGCTGCTTCATAAACCTTTCCTTTTCTGAGCCTCTTCATGTTGTGGTGGTCTTTTCGCCCCTATCTTTTCTCCCTTTGTTGTGGTGAGCTCTTTATTGCGAAGCCCCCAACCCTACCGAACCTTCTGCACGCTCCCTTCTTTAGTCCAGTTATGTTGAAGTTTTTTACGGAGAGTTGGCCGCTTCTTCCCGTTTCTTTTCAGTCGGAACCCTTGAGATAAGAGACGAGTATACAAGCATTTTTCCGCGGAAGAAGCTCCAGATCCCCCCTTTGATTCCCGTTTCGAACTGTTTTAGGAATAGTCACCTCTCCGATGAGATGAACTGCGATCGAGAATGTTCCCTCGGCGCTTTTTCAAGGTGCGGGCCTCGAAAGGAGGGCCGGAAGAAAAAGCGAATACTTCATTAGTACCTCACCTTAAGAGCATGTTTAAAAAAAACACCCTGACCAGGGGAAGGGTTCTAGTGCTTCGGATTCCCGGTTTTGGAGGTCCAAGGTAGGCACGTCGTTCGGTGAGGAGAAAGACTGTCCCCCAAGTCCGAGTTTCCTCTTTGAAATCTTCTCATCCTCCCATGAACAGACATCACCCCCCCCCAAATGGAAAGGCTCGTGAGTCACAAGACCTTCGCGGCGTTGATTTTTTCTGGAATCCACGAGGACTTTTTTTGAAATAGATGACCGAACACAGAAGCGAAGGACCTCTTTTCGTCCGGAGGTGTTCTTTTCCCTTCTAAGAGGGCCTTAGACCGCGGACTCTGACTCCCGCCTTTTGAAGAACGGTTCTTGGCGCCCCCTTTTCTGAAGGGATAGCCGCGCTAATTATGAGGACGGTCTCGTCCCCTCCTTTATGGTCCCTCTTGGTTCTTTTGCCCCCTTCTCCCTCACGACGCGCGACTAGGGAGAAGTCGCGGCGGCGGCGCCTTGTTCCACGAGAAAGGCCTTAGTCTCTCCCCCCAGTTTAACTTTCGTCGAGATTCCCTCAAAGCATTCGATGAGTAGTGAATCTTATCTGCCGTTTTTTGCGAGATTCCTGAGAGCACTGAGCTTTTCACTCTATTGTTTCCAGCCCCCCTCTCTGGAGAGTTAGGCGGTTCAGAGAGAAAGCGCATTTCCTGTGCCAACCACCTCATCAGGGTGGACCCGCAGTTTCCAGACATATTTAGAGAAGTCCCCCCCCTCCGCAGACAGGCTCCTTCAGAAGACGGTGGGAGCGATGCGCGGGAGGGGCCCTTCCTTCCTCCATGGACACTCTCAAATTCTACCTGCTTGTTTGCTTTCCCCCCCTTTTTTCCCTAGACAAGGGGTTCGAGAAACAAGAAGGGCACTGTCCCAAAAATTTAGATGGACTCGGTCCGGAAGGCCGCGGGTTTGGTTATTCCTCCCTGATTTTTTCCACGACCAGTCTATCCCTTGCGCTCCCGGAGACGCGCTTTTTGCCGAGCGTGCCTTTGTGGTTCAGTCCTTCTTCCGATTAGATTTTCGAACCGTGGTCTCCCCCCCTGAGCGCGGCACGTAACTGTCCCCGAAATGATCGCGCTTGTGATACCTTTTCCTCTACTTAGTTTGAAGACCCCCCCTCTTCCCCCCCGTCCCGCCCGATTCCTCCTTTACAGCGGCTGGGTTTTTTGAAGATGGACGAGCTCCCTGCGGTCTGTTCCACGTTTTTCTTTAACGTTTCGAGATATTCTTCCGATACCAGCCGCGTCTGATAATAGTAGTAGGGTTTCTCGATGAGCTTAACCTTGGTCTTTTTATCTGCTTCTTCCCTCTCACGGTTCCGATCTCCTTCTTTCCAGGGGAGGCCTATGACGGGGACGGCCTTTTTTTCTTTCTTTTCGGGAGGAGAAGACCTTTTTTTTCTTCCCAAGCTTATGTTTTCCCCTATATGCCTTCCCCCCTTTTTTATTCCCCGGAAGGAGATTTTTACCCCCGCAGCTCAAACATGGTAGCTCTCCTTCATGGCCGTAGTTCCTCTTTCTCCCCTCCGCGCTTTTTTTTTTCCCCCCCCACATACCTTTCTTCTCGGGATCTAAAGTCCTTTCCCCCCCACCCCCCCCACGAACGGTGAGAATTACTCTGACTCAGCGGAGGCTCAGTCTTTTCAAACATTTTCCCCAAGAGGAAAAAGCTTCTCCCGGTGCACCAAATCCTTTCTTTTGGTTCACCCCCACTTCTCTTCCTCTACTTTGTTTAGGATTAACCCCTCTAAAATTCTTCTGATGATGAAGATTTCTCGATCCTGTTTCCGCGTTTTTTGCCCTCTGAGCACTAAGATGGCTCCTTTATTCTCTATCTTCGTGTGGTTTTTTTTCCCTCTGACTTTTTCCGACTTCCCTTCGATGTTTTCTGCCGTCATCGCCGCTCTTTCGACGCGAAGAAAGGAGTCCCTGAGTCGCGACCAGGGTGGCGCTAACTTTTTTCTTTTCCTCCAGGGGACGAGGCCCTTTTTAGCCTTTACAGAGATTTTTGATCCATGCACCCTCTCTGAATTGATCGGAGGCTTTCGATACAAAAAGTACTCCTTTCCTCACCCTTGAACGCATGGGTGCTTGCGCTCGCGCGAACCTCAGTTCCGAAACGGGTAGCCATGGAAAGATCTCCTCCCCCGGTGTCTCTCCTTTTTTTCCCCCCTTCCCCTGAAACAGTGTTTTAGCGGACTAAGAATTCCTGAAAGGAATAGGAGAACACCTCAGACAGCCGGAAGATCGCATTGAAGGTCCCCTCCCCTTGTAGAGCCCTCCCTCTTCTCATGATAATCCGTTTCGTCCCGTTCCCCTCAGTCGGATGCAGCAGCAGACCCCGCCCCCCCCTCCGATTTCCTGGAATGAATGTCCTCCGGTCAATTTCATTCCAGGACTCAGGCTCCAGGGGAGGACCCTCCCCCTTATCCCTTTTTTTTTTCTCAGAAAAAACCTCCCTTCCAAGAGCGCGCGTTCTCTTTTGCTGTCGTGAATATGCGGCCGACCTAACTTACACAGAAATTGGCCACGGCGCCGTCTATGAATGTTCTCGGTAAATTCCCCTCGTTTTTAAACACCCGTGTTCCTCGTTTGCACCGAAAGGCGACTGGCCCCCCTCTACCAGCAAGGTGAGAGGTCTGGCGGTAGGACCTTCTCCCCCGCAAAATCCTCGCCCAGGCTCTATTCAGTAAGGCCGTTTTTCTTGGTCTTTCCTAATGATGGGGGGAATCTTCTTCTTAAAGTACCCGCCAGGTGTTGCCCTTAGATTTTTTCAGGCGCCTACATCTCGTGTAGCGTACCCCCGCATGCCACAGAGAATGGTCAGGCGCTCTCCTTTTCTCCTTTCTCAGCAGGAACTCCCCCCTTAAATCCTCGAGCGAGTCTCCTTTTCGTGCTCTCATCGCATTTGGAGCGAAGTTAACCTGGCGGGACGGACCCGGTCCTTTTTCAGACGAAGAAGCTCCTTGTTGTGCGAATAGTTATTCGTATCCTAATACTTTTTTTTTCCCGGAAGGGCCATCCCAACATATAGGCCCTGGGCGAAGCCGATACTCCGTAGGCCTCGTCTATCCAGTACCCTCCCCAGCCCTCCCAATCAAAGAGTCGGTTCCATCCTAGAGGGTATTCCTTGGAGAAGCTCTTTTTGGCTTTAAGAAACCTCTTCTCATCC
>Ga0179591_1377603_pt1 | contig 10079 bp, 15 predicted proteins | sample CZOMad2_1_08_16f_FD_182891 | JGI IMG/M metagenome (GOLD analysis project Ga0179591, IMG submission 182891) | Vadose zone soil fungal communities from Angelo Coast Range Reserve, California, USA - CZOMad2_1_08_16fungal (PacBio error correction) | ecosystem: Environmental > Terrestrial > Soil >... | reverse complement strand
CCCGCCTTTTGATTCACTATGGTCCATCCGGCTGACGGCTCAAACCTTTCTGATGCCTCTTCGATCTTTACCCGTCTTCTTCTCAAACCCTCTTTCATGAAGTTTACATTCGCTGAAAGCCCCGAAAATGCCCGATTGTGCCTCCCCCTCTTCCCTGCTTCACAGTTTTTTTCCTTTTTTTCCAATTTCTCCTGCCTCTCTTGCCGAAAGGCATCCAACACTTCCCTTGACGCGTTAACTTTTTTGCTTAGGCGGGAGAAGCACCAGCTCTCCTTTCTTTTTTCCTTTTTCTCTTTGACGCTGCTTCCACCAACGCCGACCTTTCTTTCTTTCTTCCCCGTTCTATGGTTCAAAAGGATTACGAAAAGGCTGATTCGTTCTTCCCTTCGCGGTTCCCCTCAACCGGAGTGATGCGACTCGCGCTTTTTCTTGTCCCCCTCCCCCTCCTGCTCTTTCTCACCTCCCTATTGATGACTTTCTCTTCTTTCCTCCTCCCTTCCATGAAAATTTCTAGCGGCCCTATCCTTACCCAACACGCGGGAAGAGTTAACAACTAATTTGCGCCTGATAAGGAGGTCCTCCTCCCTCACTTTTTTTTTGAGCATACTTTCATCTCCTTTGTTTTTCCTCCATGCGTGCATCTATACTTTTCCACCTCTTACCTTCCCCCTAAGGCCTCCAATGCTCACCAGTGCAGCGTGGTACTATGCGCTCTTGTCTCTTCCTCTCCTTCCTTGTACTGCCCTCTCGACCCCCATCCAACAAAATCCCCCCGAGAGACTCTTCTCCTTGGATATTACGGCCGTCGCCCATGTGCTTACGTAATAACTCCAAATTTTTGAACGATTCTTCTGTGAAGGCCCCTCTTTCTGTTCCCCTCTCAAATCGGACTTCTTTCCTTTCTTTTCCTGATCTACGGCCTTTTTCCAGGGAGAGATTGATTATCTTTTTTTTTACTCTTCCCTCTGCCTTTATCACTCCCGGCTCCACCCATATGTCTCTCTTTTGCACCACTCTGCCATGCGAACATGTTACCCTGAGAGCTCCCCTCCTTACCCTCTGCTATCCGACGCTAAAATCGCCGTGGTCATCGGTCTTTCCTCGTGTTAAGAAACTTCCCTCGCAGTTTGACCCTCTCTCTTTTCGAATATTTTCCTCAATTGCAACCTATGAACTTTTTTACGACCTATCAAATTTTTAATTAAGTTGGAGTCAAAATCGAAGCCTCTCTTGAATTTCCCCAACCCCTTCCCCGATTTGTGCTTCCCACCCGACGTCGTTTTCCACTGGACGTAATTTTTTTCGTTCTAACCGAGTTTTCTGGGTTTTTTTTTCCGTGCCCTTACACCTCTTTCTTTTCTCTGAGGTATTTTATAGTTTTTCCTGTCTCATGGTCCCTCGGCATTATTCCAATCCCCCCTTTCTTTGTTTAGCCCCTTTTTTCGAACCTGTTGTTTTCCCGATTGACCCCCTTCTGTTTGGCTGTTCGGCCAAAAAATGATTCGGCAGCTTAAGCTATCTATTAGGTCTATTTGTTGAAGGCAGTTTTTGATTTTTTTTTTATCCTTTTGACCGCGACCCTCCCCATAACCACCCCCGTCCCTGGCCGTGAACGCTGTCCGTCCTGGGTTTTGAAGTTATTTGGCTTTTGATTCGTTTCCCATTTTCCCCTACGTGCCGTTCTTCCTCCTTCCCCTTCCCCTTCCTGTCTTACCTTTCTCTTCATGGACTGTTTACGGCCCGTAAATGTGGACCGCCACCAAAAAAAGACCGGCCTTCTGCGAAAGTTTTTTCGCGATGCGACCCTTGGCTCGTTCCGTCCAAAGTAAGATTGTTTTTTTTTTTTTTTTTTTTTTTTTTTTTTTTTTTTTTTCTTTTTTTTTTTTTCTTTTTTTTTTTTTTTTCTTTTTTTTTTTTTTCTCCCGTTCATTTGGAGCACCTTTTTTTTTGTCGTGCCGACGTCCGACTGTTGATTACATGACTTGACTCCCATTTTCCACATGGAAGTGAGTGTTGACGCTAAATTCCCGTATCTCAATGTTCTTTATATCGCGTCCCCCCCATTTCCTCCAAAGACCCCCCCCCTCCTCCCTCTTTATCTTCTTCCTCACTTTTTTTGTGGCCGAGGCCAGCAATCCCGTGAGTTTGATTCTTTTTTTTCACCAAACCAGAGAGGTTCGCACATGAGCGGACCACGACGTACTCTTTTCCTTTTCCTCCCTGCCCCTTCTATGCAATCCTTTCGAAGTGGGCCCCCCTCTCCGCGTCCCCCCCAGAGTCTTCGATCCTCCCCTCTGTGTCGCGCAAAACCAACCAAGCGATCAACCTCCCCCCTCCACCTTCTCTCCGACAAGAATTGCGTACGCTTGACGAAAATCGTGAGTTGGCTCGGGACAATTTTGTTTTTTCCCCTTTCTTCGCTCTTTTGCTCCAACATTCTTTTTCATTTTTAGCTCCCCACCTGACACGGACGATCGATTCCTTTTTTTTTTTCGTCGAGACTCTCAGGCAAATATATTTTCTGCGAGGTCATTCTCATATACCAATCTTCCTTTTTTCCTCCCTTCGTTCTCTCCTTTTCTCTCCATGTCGCCTCTTTTTTTTCTTTTTTTTTTTCGATAGTTAGCGCATATCCCTCCCGCTCCCGTTGCATTGCGATCAAGGTGGAAATAGGGTACCCCCCCCAAAACACCTCTCCTTTCCCTCTTATCCTTCCCCTCTGGTCCGTTTTCCCACTCCGTCCTCTTCCGACGTTGGGTAAAGATCCTTTTTTGCCTCCATGAAGGAAGATATTCCCCCCCCTTTTCTGCTTACGTTCCTGCTCTTCCGTAGCCGTTTTAGACGGCTTGGCATTAGTTTGGTGAGGGCGATTGACCCGTTCCTTCTCCCTGTCCCATTCCCCTCCCTCAAGATAAATTTCGCTTTTCGCAGTGGTCTACATAGGGGGTTTTATTTTTTCCTCTCTCTTGCGCATAGTCTTCTTTTCTATTCGTCATTATCAGTCGGGCCTTATTTTTCCTCCTTCTGGACTTCGCCTGCGTTGTTTATTTTCTTGCTGAAGTACAGACTTTCCCCCGCCGGCGTTTAAATAGCAGGGCTCTTGCCGTTCCATTTCTTTTTTTTTTTGTTGCGATCCCCTTTCCCCTTTTTTTATTTTCTTTTTTCCCCGCGCGTTCCGGCAATCGCCTTTAGCTTTTTTCAGACCTCCTTTTGAGAGCGTAAATTACTTACAGTTAGTTTTTTTTTTTCCGTCTTCGTTTCTCTTTCTCCCTCGAATGTTTTATCTTGTTCTTTCTTTTCCCCGCCGGAACTGATTGATTTTTTAGGGTTACTAACGCTCAGCATCCGCCCCCCTTCCACCCCCCCTCATTTGCGCTTCCCCTTATTCCCCTCTTGCGGGCAACGACTTTTTTCATAGTAGGATTGAGTTCATCCGCTTTCCTTCCTCTGTTCCCCCTGTTTTTCTCCTCAATCCGTTCCCCTTTCCTGGCTCACGAAACGCCTCAGCACGCTTTCCGCCGCCTTATTTCCCCTTCTGCAAATCACCCCACCTTTTTTGTTTTTTTAGGATCTTTATTTTATCTTTTTCCCCCTTTTGTTTGAGCTCTCCATTTTTTTGGTTTCCGCGAGGCATTTCACCGCTCCACGAACGTGCCGTGCGCCTTGGAGCTTTCCAGCGCGTTGCCCGCCTTTGACCTGCTAACAATTTTTCCTTGACCTAAACCGATAGGCAGAGCTTTTTTTCGCCCTATTTTCTTATTTCTCTTTCCCCTTCTTTTTAAAGTCTGATCTTTCCAGTCCCTCCTTTCGCATCATCCGAATCACGGTTCTTGTTTTTGCTGCAGTCCCAAGCTATCAGCGGTGGGACAAGTCGCTTGCTAATCGTTCTTCCTTCCTTTTCCCCCTCCCCCAACGGACTTTGCTTATCGCTTGAAAACGCTTCCCGGATTCGAAACGTCTCCCCGAGTTCTGAGCGTTAAATCAAAACGGTCGGCCTTGCGGTTCCCTTCCCCCCGCCGGCTCGCCTGTTATTAGTCCCCCTCTCCCTTCTATTTTCCCAGGCTGTCCTCCTTAGTCTAGGCTCTCTACCAAACAGCTCTCATTCCAACCCCTTCCTCCTCTCCCCTAGCTTTTCTCTCGACCTTCTAACGTTTACGCGCTTTTTGCCTTCCTCCTCCTCCTACCCAACTGCCTAACTCCCCTTTCAATCTCCCCACCCTTCCTTCCCCCCCGTGTCTCTTAATCTTTCGGCGCTGAGTGCATTTTTTCCTCCGGTTGATACCGTACAATTTTCTCCCCCTTCCACTCACCTACTCTTTCTTCCCCCTCTTGGCCTGGCCCGATTTCATTTCCGTATCCAGGAAATATTCGTTCGACTTCCTTCTCCCTGGAGGACACTCCTCTTCTTCCGCGACGTCCATCGTTTAAGGCGATTTGGTGAAAGTCATCGTTGATTTGTCCGTAGGCTCCGGCCCTTGTTCCGCTCTTGATATTGAGTTCTTCTCTGACGCCAGCGCCCCCCCCTTTACGCTTATCACCGTCCTTTTTTTCTCCTACCCCCCCAAATCTGCTTATACTTCGTGCTTGAGTCCCCTCAGACATTGTTTCCCACTTTTTTCTTTCCTATCCCACTGCGCTCTTATCCCCCCCCAACCCTATGGCAGGTTTTCTACGACAATGCTAAATAAGTGCCAACCAGAATAGGATTCCACCTTTCCCCGAGTGTCCCTCGATCCCACACGCCCTTCCTTGTTTATTCATCCCACTCCCCCCCCCCAATTCGTTCAAGCGTTTCTATTGATTCCGGTTCCTCGCTCCCCCCCCTAGGTCGTGTCGTCTTTTGTTGCCTTTTTTTCCCCCACGGCTCTTTTTGCTAGACTTCGGCATTGGATCCCGCCTCGTTTTATTTCTCATTTTCTTTTTTTTCCGATTGCAGCTGTCTCGTTCTCAAACCTCTTGCGTCACAGGATTTTCTGTCGAGGCGATTGGCGGTTTAGGGGGTGGTTATATGACTTCATTCCGTCCCTCCCCCCTCCTCACCCCGCACGTTCCTGATTTTCTCTCCCCACACCGCATGGTTTTTCCTGATTTTTGTGATGTAATCCACATAGTGATGACTCTTCGGACGCCCTTTCCCTTCACTGGTCCCCCCGCCTGGTTTTGGAGTCAAGATGATGGCGTTTACGACCGATTCTCTCTTTCTCTCTCCGTTTTTGTTTTGATCTCACGGTTTCTCCAGTTACGTTTCCTCCAAAGTCCCTCACTTCCAGGTGTAAGCGTGTTTTGGATTTTGTGCCAGCCCTTCCTCTTCTCCTTTGCACCGAATCATCACCCATTCCTGCCCCCGGTTGCCTCTAAATCTTGCCTAGGGGGGGGGGGAGGTTGTGTGTTGGTTTTTTTTTTGGGGTGGGTTGTTTTGGGGGGGGGGGGGGGGGTTTTGGGGGGTTGTTGGGAGGGGTTGTTGGGGGGGGGTGTTGGGGGGTTGAGGGTTTTTTTTGGGGGTTGTGTTGGGTGGGTTTTTTTTGGGGTTGGTTGGGGGGGTGGGGTTGGGTGGGGGGTTGGGTGGGTTGTGGGGGGGGTCTTTTTATCGACTCTTTTTTTCCCCCCTCCCCCGCTTCCCCATCGCCTATCCCTCGCTGGTGCCATTGTGTGGCCCCTCTCACCCGGCTGCAATAGTCACAACCCACCGGCGTTTTTCTCCCCCAAGTGAACCCCGACTTGTGCTTTGCCTCCTTCCTACACGTCTTTGGTTCTTCCCCCTATCGTCCCATTAGTGCCCCATTCCGATTTTTAGGATTTCCCCCCCACCTCCCCGCAGCGACCCTCTTTTCGAACGACTTGGTCCAGGTTTTCCTGCACTTATCTTGGACGGGAGCCAATCTTTGGCCCGTTTTCGGCTTTCTCTCTCTTTTCCCCCCACTTCCCCTTTCGGCGTACAACTATTGGTTCTTTCCCCTTCAGTCCGTCGGTATAGTCGAGTACTCTTCTTTCTCTTTTTCTTTCCTTCTTCAAGCGCGCGAGAATATTTTCTTTCTTCTGATAGCCTTATACCGCTACCATTTTCTCGGACCCTCTTTCTCTCCGCGAGCCATTCCTCCCTCTTCGTTTCTCTCTTGGTCTCGTCCCCCTTACAGAGCCCGCATAAAACAGATTTCGCGCTCGACTAAGTAAGCGCCATTCGTTTTCCCCCGCATGGCTCCCTAAGTCGGCTACCGACATCGTCACCAGTTTTCACCCTTCATCCCTTGCAAATATGCTCTTCTTGACGTGGTCCTCCTCGTTCCCACCCGCACTCCCTCGACGCTTAATAGACCACGCGGTTTTTTCCCAGTTGTCTCCCATTAGTTCTTCTTCTGCTTACCCCCCTCTTTTATTTTCACCAACCAGTATGCCTTTAACTTCGTCGATGCGTCATCTAATACGTTTTCCTTAGCCAGTTAGCCACCTTCTCTTCTTCATGGGGCCAAAATAGCAGTGTCCTAACTTTCCTTTCTCCCCCCTTTGGCGCCCGCAGGCGCCGTCTCCCCGGTGTGCCCCTCTCACTCCCGGTCCCTCCTTCAGACCAGCCGTTTCCGGAGCGAACACCTTTTTTTTCTGCACGTTTTTTTTTTCAGATCGACCCCGCTCGTTGTCTGCCCCACGCCAAAAGATGACCGGTCCCTTCGGGTTGATGACAAATGCTCATGCCCAATTTCCCCACCCATCCGATTCATGAGGCCTTGCGGCAGGCTGTCTTCGAGTTCAAGCGAAGGTTTATCACTGCAATTCCATGTTTGCTACCTTCCCCTCCTTCGGTGCGACGCTAAGCGCAGAGTGCGTGAAATCCCCAACCCACTGTCTTCCTCTCGTGTTTTGTTGAGAATCGGGCACGTTTTCTTTCGTTCGAAGGCATTCCTCTGCGATTTCGTGCAGAGTCCATCGCCCCACGACCCCTTGAAGATTCTTCCAGTTTATCCTCGCTTAGGTTGGCGGGCCTTCTCCCTGGATCGGTGGTGACCACGCGGACTGTCTTCGCAACCGTTTTAGCGGGGAGCTCCCACGATTACCCCCTAGGATTTCAAGTCTCTGTAAGGCTCGTCAAACCCAACGCCCCTTTCTCTGGAGGACGCTCCGGTCCTGAAAAGTACTACGAACAGTCTATTGATCTCTACTCGCTGAAACTCGTCTTGAACACGAGGTAATGTTGTTTTCGGTTTGATGCCCCCATCGGTTTAGGAATGAAGCGACCCCCTGATCTTCTTTTACGACGCACTCATCTTAGTCCGCGTCTATTTACACAACGTTTAGCCTGCACAGGCCATGCACGAGCAGCGATTTGCTGAAGTTGCCGAATTTGGTGATTCATGCTGCCATCTCCCCTACTTTCTGCACCTCACCGACCTTACCACTTCCCCTCAACCGCGCCACGTGTGGTCTTCCCTTTCAGTGCGGGTCTGTTCATCTCTTCTTGGGAACGCGACCACTCATTCCAATCGCGGGCTTTTTCAATATTTGGCATTTTTCTCCCCCTCCCAGAATTTGTAATTTCGACTTTTCGTGTGGTGCTGAAGGCATTTTGTCGCCTTCCCCCGTTATTTGCGAAGGGCTGGCAATTTTTGATTTGGTCGCCCTTTTCCATCAGGTTATCGCATCCTACCTCTCGCTTTGGTTTCACACATGAATTGATCCCGTCCCTAAACTTGCACAGTTGCCATATTAGGGGATTACGTCTGTTTTTCGAAACTTCCTCGATTTCATTCCTGTTCATGCTCCCAACGATGCAGTTTCTAGCCCCCTCCCGAAATGCTCTGACTTGTTTTTTTTTTACCCAATATTTACGCTGATGTTTCATTCCTGAGTTGCCCCCAATCATTCGACCTCATTTTCTTTCAAGTGTCTTCTTCTTGATTTCCCGAGGACCCCGTCTTTTCTCCGAATTTTGGTTATCCCATGTGTAACGGTCCGGCTCCTGTGTTTTTTCAAGAACCAACTCGTTGGCCCCGTGTGCGCCCCCTCTGTTGTTTGTATTTTCGAGCCCGCGTTTTTTTTGGCCCCCCCTGCCATTTCCCAAAATGCCCTCGTCCCGTTCTAGTAGTCGACTATTTTGTCGTGCAGGGTCGTTTTGTATTTTCTTCACTCGTCAACGCCAATCAGCGTAACGGGCTTTTTTCTCACTGAACGTCTTTTTAGTTGGAGTGCGTCGTTGATTGTCCCAACGACCCTCCTTGCTGAACGTTTCCCGAATGTCCAAACCCTGGCTTCCAAACACTTTGCATCTTCTTGGCACGTAACTGGGGTCGAATCTCTTCTTTTCCGTTGTTTTTTGAGATTTTTCCCTGTCGCCATAAGCGTCTTTCCAGTTTGGTAAGCCCAGTGACCTTCCTTCCTTACGTTTTACGATGTTTCAGCAGTCTGATCTTCCCTCTAAAACCCCTAGCCCCACTTCCCTGTTCACCCTTTTTGTCGCTCAATCCGGCCCTTTTTGCTGTCTTTCTACTTCCTTTTCTGTTACCACGGTACCCACTACCTGCAACTTTCTCCCTTCCCTAGTCGATGACTCTGTGCCTTCCTCATTGTTGGCCTTCTAGAACCCAGGGAATAAATTTAACAAGTCTCGTCTCCCGGGAGGATTGCGAACGTTTTGCTTTCCCTTCCTAAAGTATCTCACCCATGTTTTGGTCCAAAAAATATTCTTCCCTTCCCTCGTTCGTTAGCCCCTCTCCCGAGGTTTTTTTTTTTTGAGGCCCCCCAATGAACCTAAGCCCCCCCGAAAGACCGCGTTGGCCTTCTAATTAGTGTCGTGTGTATCTTTATAAATATTTTTGGCACGTTTTGAAATCTCTTAGTTCTCTTTGGTTCCCCCCACCTCAAGGGACCCCGTGGTCTGCGGAATAACACTTGCTACTGCAATTTCTTCCTCCCCTGTCGGTCGCTTTTTGCTTCCCAATGCTCTTTTCTTTCGTCAATGCTCTTTCGACCGTAATAACTCTTCCCCTTGGGGATACTTTGCTTTTCTGTGAACCCCCAGGCCCCTTTTCCTATGTATGAAATTTCTTATCGCAGACTCACCTAAATAGATCTTCGATCTTGTTGATAATTTTTAATCTGTACCTTCCTATTATCCCTTTAAAACCCTTCCCCTGAAACTCCTTTTCTCGTATGTACCCTTAAGAGCTATCTCCTTCGTGTCCCAATCCGCCGGCTCAATGAAGTCGAGCATTTCTTTTCTTTCACCAAGTTTCTGCTCTACAGGCATTCTAATATCCCCCAGGTTCTGTACTTTTCGTTGATGATTTTTTTTCAAGTGAATTGCTTTTTTTTCTCTTCAGGTTTCATCAATGAAACTCATCTCCGCGACCCTCTCATACACCCCTTATCAAGGGGGTGTTTGAAAGTTGGAGGCCTTAGTAGGTCGGTTCTTCCTCTAGCGATTTGAGCTCTCTTCATTCCAACCCTCCTCTTCACCGGCTCGTCTTTTTCCTTAGAGTCGGATCCTCGCATGTCTCAGGCAATTTCCTTTTCTTTTTTTTTTTTTTCTTTTTTTTTCGCTTCGCCGCTTGTTGGTATGAGTCTCCCTTTTTCCTTCTTCTTTCTTGCGGGGCGTGTAACCATGCTACTGTTTCCACACCCCCCTCTTCCCTTTATTATCCTAGAGGATGTGAGTTCGATCCGTGCAACCTGTCGATTCGAATACTAGTTTTTAGTTTCAACCGCGAAAACGTACTTCCTTCCCTCTTCATTTTCGTTCCCCCGTTCCTTTCCCCCGAAAATAGACAGTTCCGCGACCCGCTCGCCTCTCAATCCCCTCCCCTCCCTCTCCCATCTCTCCCCCCCATCAACCATCTCCCCCCCCGCCTCCCCCATTCTTCCTCAATCCCTTTCCCTCTCTCCCGTTTCTCTCCCCCTTTTTTCCACCCCCCTCTCTCCTCTCACCCATTCCCCACCATCGTCCCCCTCCTCCCTCCCACCCCCTCTCCCCCCACTTACCCACCCCACCCTCCCCTCCTCACCCACTCCTCCCCCACATCTCCCCTCTCCCCTCCCCTCTCCCCCGCCCCCCCCCTCCCCCCGCCCCCTTCCCCCCTCACTCACCACCCCCC
>Ga0179591_1352536_pt1 | contig 10079 bp, 6 predicted proteins | sample CZOMad2_1_08_16f_FD_182891 | JGI IMG/M metagenome (GOLD analysis project Ga0179591, IMG submission 182891) | Vadose zone soil fungal communities from Angelo Coast Range Reserve, California, USA - CZOMad2_1_08_16fungal (PacBio error correction) | ecosystem: Environmental > Terrestrial > Soil >... | reverse complement strand
GCTCAGCAGGTACTGAATTGCTCCTTCGCTCTCCCCCAGAGAAGGCTCGATGGTGAGCCCACTGCCTGGCCCTCGACCAGTTCCCCCCCCCTCAGCTCACCATAGTCGCCTATGGCTCTCTGCAGCTGCTCCCGACAGGAAATTAAGGGTCTGCTTTTCAAATTGCGACCCTTCCGTAGGCGGCCCACTGATTTCGCAAATCCTGCGTTTCCCATACCTTTTTCTAAAATGCGTTGGCCCGATCTTCGGTTGTCCCCGGGGTTCCATCTCACGTGCCCCTTGTCGTTGGGCGTGTGAGTTTTCCCCCCTGCCCCTCACCGGGGGATCGGGATGGCGGTTTGAAGAAGATAGTCGTCTCATTTACCTGGGCTTTTCCTGTTTTCCCTCTTGACTGAGCACTTTCGCGTTGTTCATCTCTGCTAGTTCCCTTTCCTGCCCTTGATTGTTTTGGCACTCTATAGTAGATTGTCGAGGGGCCCAAGCGCTCCCTCAACCTTTGTTGGAGCGCGGGGCGTTTGCCGCCGCGGACCGTGCAACTTTTAGAAGAAGGTTTTTTCGACTTTGAAGACTCCCAATCCTCCATGGTCGTCCTCGATTACACTCTGGCCCCCCCCAACCTCTACCTGATCACGAACGTGCTCCGGTTCGAAACTCCCCGTGATTTCCCTGATGACCCGAGGTTCGGTGACGATAATGTACCTGATGTTCCCGGCGCCGGGGCGTTGGAAAGATTCCCACACCAAGTTTAGATGCCCTCTGTTTCTAAGCGCGTCGTTTGCTCTCGAATTGTTTAGGCATTGGATGTTTTTGCTTCGGAAAAACCCTCCCGCGATGGTTTTCTTTAGAGCTAAGTTATACGGACACCCTTTCGGCGGAGTCTTGTGTCGCCTTCCTTTTCACTAAGTTGGTGGTGTTTTGAGAGGATCTTTGCGATCCGAACGGGACTCTTAAGCCTTCCCTTCTCCCTTTACGGTCAGAATTCATCACCGGAACCATCTTCCGTGGATATTGGCGGTTGCTTTGCGTGTTTTTCGATCCCGCGAACTTCTTAAACAAACACTGCTCGCTGGATCAACCTGCCCCGCTCCCATGACGTAATCGGAACAGCGCCCTGAAGATCGATCCGGACCGCGTTTTGATCCTCTGCAGCGTCATTCATGAGGGCCGTGGGGTAGGGGGTCTTTTCCCCCGGGTTGGGCGCGCGGGACGGCCTTTTTTCAGACCGAGTTGTTAGAGGGACTCGTGACTTAGGCACAATTTTAATCTAGGCCCCGCAGGTTCCCCGGCACATAGGACACAGTCCCAGGAATTTCCGTCCACCCCCCTTTCGACGCACGTCCCCGCAGCCCCCCTTTGGCCTTCGTCCGCGTAGGTTTCGTCATTCGACCCCGATTAGCCCGCGACCCCACCGGGAGAACTCTTACCATTCGCCCCCTGGGACAACAAGCTTCCCTTCGTTTTGCCTCCTCCCCTCGCCTTCAATTTGTGCCGTGATGTTCCCGTACGATTGCTCACAACTCTTCCCCGGTGCCCCGGGCGCGTCTGGTAGACTTTCCCCTTTCAAAAGGATTTCCTAACCCACGCGCCACAGCCCACTCGGGGAGGGATTCCCTCCCTCCCCCTCATGAGAGGATCTGGACCCCCACCTGTATCCAGTCCCCTTGAACCCCCGGTAGAGAGCTTCCGGCCTTTCTCCCATCCCCTTTGGCAGCAGCAAATGACCTTTCGATTGCTTGGGATCGGGGTCTTCTGTCGCGAAGTTTCAGAGTGTTTAGCTCGAATCCTTTTTATACCGGATTGTGGCCTGACGCTGTTGTCGAAGTTGGACCAGTCCCCCCTTTAGAATGTCCCCTTTCGGCTTTTCCCTTCCGGACTTTCCGAACAACTATCCTGCCTCCCCCGATTCGCTTGTGGACAATCGACTGCTACGCGCATTGCCTAAATGTACGTCCTCCAGACCGAGCTCTCCTCGCCCCCAACCCCCTCCCTCAGTCCTTTGGCTCGAAAACCCCAGGGCGGATTTTTTTCTCCCCCACATGTCCCGCGCGTCGCATGCCCCCGTTGTCTTTGTTTGGTTTTTGCGGCCGGACAGCCTCTCGTGTGTGCCACTCTCCTTTTCTTGAGCGCCGATTTTCTCTTTGGGGCCTCCCGGCACTTCTCTTCTCCGGTTTTTTTAGCTTAAGCGACACCGAGAAAGACTCAAGCGGGTTCAAGATTACCCCTAGTGAGCTTCTTTCTTCAGCTTAATTCTCGCTTGTCCCTTATGTCTTTTCGATCCAGGCGTTCCGGAGCTTCTTCCCCCATACTTTAGGAGCAGATGATCTCCCCCCTTCCTCTCCGGATCTTTTTTCTGGAGCAAACCAGTTTTTCTTCCCCCTGTTGCTTCAATGCCCTAAGGGCCCCCCTCCACAGACTGGCCGACCATAGCTTTCGTTCCCCTTTTGGAAGGCTCTTCCCTCGCGGGTGAGAGTTTCTGGGCCGGTCCCGCGGGACATTTCCCCCCCACACCCTGTTGACCTCTTGATCCCCCCCGCGCTCCGTGCGTTAGCGATAAAGCGATCGTTCCTCTTATCTTCCGGATGAAAGTTTTAGTTTTTTCCCTGCCCGGCTCCAATCCTTCCCTCAGGGATTGAAAATAGCGGCCTTTCAGATTTCGCTGCCCTTCGCGCTCATCGCGGGGGGGGGGGACATCTTTGAACTTTCTCCCTCGGTCAAAAGTACAGGAAGCTTTGCAGGGATCCGAGGCCCGCTTAATTTTTCCTTTTCAAGTTAAATCTTTTTCGGGCGCATCTTCTTTACCCCCCTTTGGGTCAGATGCGCAAGATTTTAAGCGTGATTAAGTGTGACGATGGTTTGCCCACCTTATTTGAACTTCCTCTTCTCCAGACGGCTAAGTAGCCAGTTTCCATCGGCTTCGCCTCCGTTCCGCTGTTTTTTTTTTTAACTTGAGCCAATCGTGGGCTGCCGCTTTAGGACATTTTCGAAAGTGGCGGTTTGTTCGGCTGTTTCTTGGTTCCCTAGTTGGACGATGCCGAGGGACATCCCCCGACGTTAGAGCATGAAAAAGGGTTTTCTCCGGCGCCCCTCGCGATTCCATTCGTTTTTCCTTTTTTTCTTGCGCTCAGGTACGCCGACCGCAATTACTGACCTCCCCCCTTTTCCTCTTTTAGGACCTAAGCGGGTCGAGTTGAGAGTATGGTTTACGTCCCCGACCCCTCCCCTGACTTGCCTCCGCGCTCGCTTCTCGCCTTCTGATTCCCCCCTTTTCCAGATTAGCCTGGAGAGGGGAATTTTCTATTCCAAGCTGCGCACCTCCAAGAGGCTCTGGTCTCCTAGCGTTTCTCCTCCCTTCAAAGACTTTTAACTATTGGTCTTTTTTTTGGGGCAGCCGGCAGGAGCTCTGATTGAGAGGTCGGCGCGGAGAAAGGCCCCCGAGGGCGGCCTGGGACTCGAGTGCCTGTTGACCCAACGATGCCTGGTCGGCTGCCCGGATTCTCTCGAATGAGCACTCTGTGCGACTCTGGTTTTCCTTTCTTGTCCCGACTTCTTTTTAGAAGATTGCTCTGTGCGGTCGGAGCCCCCCGGTCTATCTTTTTCCCCAGTTGTCTCCCCTTGACGCGAGTTTAGGATGGCCCTTTCGATTCCCAGTAGCGAACTTTTCTAATTTTGGCCGTGATGTTCCTCTCCCATTCCCAAGTCTTTTCCCCGAGATGGACAAACCTTCTTTTCTGCCCGGTTTCTTTCTTCGATTTTTGTGCTTCCAGTCGCATTTTAGATCAAACACTCGTCAGCGGGCGCTCAGGTCTAGTAGGACCCCTCATAACCGTCCCCCATCTTTCCCAACCGTGCTTTATTTCCAACGGCGTGGGCCCCCCTCCGACAAATCGATTTTTGCCAGGGCAGGACTTTGGGGGTTTAATTCAATGTCGTCCCCAGTTCTCGCCTTGACCGACTTCGGCCGCCCTTCCTTATTATAGACAAGTTACCCTCTTCACTGGTTTATCGGTAGTCCTCGAATTCCCCCTGCGGCCATTTTCCCTGTTTCCAACCGTCACGCGGCGCGGCACATTCCTTTTTTGTCGTGATGAGGTTAGGGTAAAGACCTTTTTTTTTGAGAGCATTGGTTTTTTCTCACCTCGTCTCTTTTTTTTCTGGGAAACACTTCCGAGTGATTCCCCCCGCGCGCTTTTTCTGCGTTTTGAGCCGGTGCCGGGCACGTCCGAAGACTTGTGCTTTTTGCGATTTCTTTCCCGAAGACTCCTCACCGCTGCCCCTGGATTACATTGCTGCCTCCCGGCAACGGCTCGATTATATTCCGGTCCGATGTGACCCCCCCTCCTTTTGAACAAAAACCTGAGTTTGACAGTTGATGACCTTTCTTCTCTTCGTTTTTTTTCCCCCCCCCTCCTTCCTGAGCGGCGAAGGTCCGATTAAAGTAACCCCCCCCAGTAGAAACTTGAGTTTTTGCCTTGTCTATATCTCTCCCTTTTCCGCCGAAGCCCATGTTTTGCTCATTCCCGCGCCTCTTCTGAAACCCCCTTTCTTCCCCCCCCCTTTCGATTGGCGGGAATTCTCCGGACTTACTGAGAGTAGGACGTCTTGACTTCTTCTTCTCCCTCCTAATATGTTTGATTTAGAGATTTTGATCGACTCAACGTCCCGAGATTCTGGAGGAAATTAGAAGAATGCCCCCTAGGCCAAAACCAGACAGTCCTTTTTCTTCCTTAGGTGTAGGAGGGCAGGAGACGCCCTCCAAATTTTCCCTTTCACCCTTTGACCTTAGGTCTAGAATTTGTAGGTTTCACGTCGACCTTGGTGTTCGAAGCATCCAAGATCAGCATTACGCTTGGACTCTCAGTTCTGTAATGAAGCTGAAGGTGGGTTTTGGGTTTTCCCCTTGACTAGGTGAAGTTTTCTAAGTCTGTGTGTCTTTTTTGCCGTTCTTTGACAGGAACTTAATCTCCGGACCCCGACACTTTTAGATTATTATCCGTTTTCCCCAGCCAAGTTTCTAGGCTCGGTCTCTTTTCTTTTCTTTGGGACGGTCATTCTGGGGCACGAAAAGGAAGCCGCCTCTTTCTTAGCTTAGGCCTGCGCATTTAACACCACATGATTGCTGGAAATTCCAAAATGTTCCCTTAAACCCAGTTTATCTCCTGTCCTTGTTGGATCTCAGATCTCGTTTACCCCCCGGAGAAGGGAGTTCCCGTGATCGTTCCGAAGATTCTGCTTGTACGCCACCCCCGGGGCAAGATCCCGGTGAACTGCCGTCTTCTGGTCCGGAAAGTAGACCACAACGGCCGTCGCAATGATTTATGCAGGCACGCGTCGGAAACCGCAATGATGACCTCCGACCCACTCCCAAGTTTTACTAGTCTTTGTGAGCTTCCTTGCTCCGCCCCTAGTAATCTTTTTGAGAAGACATGATTGATGGGGTTTTTTCGCAGTGCGCTTGGGCTCGGTCCGACTCCCTAGCAGCTCTTCAGGACTCTTTCTCGCACCGCCCGATTTCCTTTATCCGTGGAAAGATCGAAATTGGTCCCCCCTTTCTGTTTTCTTTCCTCCTGTGAAGAGGCACACGGCCTTTGGACCTTAGAGCCGCTTCTTGAACTCGGATTTCCTCCTCCCTTACCTTCAGTCCGGGCGTTCTCCGACCAGCCGAGCTCCTAGGACTTGGAAAACCCCTCCGGCTTTCTTCCGAAGAAAACTCTTTGCGTCCTCGTTTCCTCTTATCGTTAGAGAGCGCAAGAAACTTTGTTTCGTGTGTGCCCCACCCGGACTCTCTCCCATTGCTTCCTTCGTACGGCGACCTCTGACGTTCAAGACGCACTCTCCCTCTTGGGGACCCCCAGGGCAGGCGCTCCTCGTAGTAGCGCGGGCATTGAATTTTCCGCCTCTGACGTCTCGATTTCTCCCCTGACCGGGCTACCTTTCTCTCGGGCTTTTTTTCCCCCTGAGGTCAGGAGAACCTCTTATTTTAGCACGTCTGCTCCTTCCCCTCCTCTCTTTCGTCGGCGCAAAAACTTCCCCCAGTTGGAAACCCCCCTCGTTGTCGGCAGCTTGGGGGGGGGGGGGCCCCCTTTAGGCGGAGTAGAGTGCTCTGACCAGACGATTCTGCCCTTCTGCTTGGTTCGTATTTCAGGCAGTGGTTCTGAGCACGTAACCTCCATTCGGATCTTCGATTGCGTTCCTTCCCTCCTTCGATACTTTTTTCATATGTCCTTCTGCCCGGACATTTTCACTCTTCACCCCGGATAAGAGTTAGTCTTTTCTTCTCACAGTGAAGCGGGCAGCATCGGGTTCCCGCAACTTCTTTCCCTTCAGATTTCTTCTTCTTGAATGGTTGCTCCTTTTAGGACGTTCAATCACGCCGAAGATGCGTTGGGTGGGAGTAAAAACCCCCCATGCGTCTGATCACGCTTACATTCTGGTTTTCTTCCCCCTTTTTCTAACCCTTTTTTTTTTTGAGGATAAGATCCCCCTCGATGTTCCTTGACGTCCGCGGTCTCGCAGGGGCGGACGGAAGGTTTCCCAGATATGTGTGGGTTCCCGTTCCCTTGACTTTTGTTTTATGCCGAGTTTTTTCTTTGACTGCTTTGCTGAGTTCAAGTTTGGGCGACCATGTGGTTGATCGCCTTGTCTTTGCTGCCGATGGCTGACCGAAGGGGGGTACCCGGGCACTTCGGGTTCCCCTCTTAAATCGTAGAGTCAGTATTCTCTTCGTCCTGGGGCTGTGCAAGTCAGGGGGCTCGAGAATATTGAAAGGTCCTTCCTCCGGTTATGGCTTCACAGGGAATTTGCATTCTCGTTTCTGTGCACCCATCTTTCTTGTCGCGCGCTGGGGGTGGGATGGATTCGATGACACTTGAAATCTATTGTTTCACATTTGTGATTTTAGATAGGGCCGTTTCTCGTTCTTTTTTCCCTTTTTAAGGCGTCCGGGATCTTCCCGAGCGAGTCCCGATAAGCTGTACTGCGGGCTCTGTGCCCCGCTAGTAGAATCTTTGCTCTTTCTCGTCCACCTGATGATTTCCTTCCTTCCTCAGCTTCAAAGAGTGACGGGAGCGGATTGATCGAGTCGCCCGGATCTCTTTGACCTCTGGTTCTCCCCGAGGATGTATTTCTCGGTCAATCTGTGCGTTGTTGTTCTCATTTTCCCTCAAGACTTCTTTTCTCTTTGCGATCTTTCCCCCCCGAGGCCTTTGTTTTAGTTGCGGGGGCCCGACGGACTCCTCCGGTCGCCCCTTGCATTCTCCGATCTTGTGCGTCGTTTAAAATTCCTTCAGAATATTCTCTTCTGCTGTGTTCATTCTTCTTTTTCGTTTTTTTCCCAGACGTCGGACGATTGAGATTCTTACCCAAACTTCCTCCCTCCCCCCCTTCGGGGCGCCGCAAAAAGGCGATTTTGTGGAGAACAAGCTGCTCCACCCCGTGATTTTTCTATCAATTCCAGTATTGATTCCCCCCGCCATCCCGGTGATGTTAACACGGCTGATTAAAGACGTCGAGGGCGTGCGCCCGTTCTACACTTTAAGTGGGCGACGTTGGGTCCTGGCTCTTCTTGTTCCCCTCTGGCGGGAAGGGACTAACTATCACGTTTCCCCTTTACGGGTCTCTTTTTCCACGTTTTTCTTCTCCCAAGCCCGAGGTAGAACGGGTCTCGTTGCCTGGCTTTCCGGGCTTCGACGAGCATCCGGGCGCATTTAGTTATTTTCAAAAAACCCTACGGCTTTCTTCACGTGGTTGTACCTTTTTTAAGGTACAAGAAGGTAGCTCTTTAATTTTTTCTTCCCCCGTCCCCCCCTTCTTAACGACGCCGTAGACAATTTTCGGCATGATGGGCGCCTCTACGTTTTCTCGTTCCGTGTGGGAATTTTTCCAGTTCCCGCTTATTTTTTATGGCGAAGAACCAAGCAAATGTTCTTCCGCGCTTCTTCCGACTGCAATGTTAGATTCCCGCGTGTCCGGCGCTGAGTTTTGAACCCCCTCCCTTCTTCTTCCACTTCCGATTTTTTGACCACCCAAACAACGCTCTTCGCTGGCGTCTATTCGAGGCCCCCCAAACACTCCCGACGGAGCTGAAGGCTTCCTTTATACTTCTTTACGCCTTTGGTTGGGACGGTCGTCACCCCCTCCCTCCCCTCGTCCTGATGGTGGCCCCCCCCCTAGGAGGCTTATGACTTCTCTTCCCTTCAACCCTCGGAGGTTTCGTCTATCAACTCCGCCCCTACTTTGCTAGTCTCATTTAGGACGACGCCCCGACCACTCCTCCGGATTTCTTTGGTTATGCCGGGATCCCTCTTTTCAACCCGTAGTCTTTTCTTAGGTTTTTCCTAACTAGTTGCCCCTTATTGTCAAGCCGATTCGCAGGAACCCCTTAAGTAGCCCCTTTTGTAACTGTCAAACGTTGCCGCCCGCACCCCCATACGCTCGTTGCTTTTTCGTTATTTAGTAATTCACGGTTCAATCATCCCCTTTTGGGGATTGTCGCAGTCTTCCCCCTGTATGGGAATCAGATCGGCCCGGTGAAGGGGAGAATTTCAACAGTGGGACGACCCGGTCTTAGATCTCTTTATTTCTCATCTCCACCTCAGTCAGGGAGACAAGTGCCGTTTTTATCGGTGTCCCAAGTTTTCCCCCCTCCCTACGACAGGAAGGTGCTTTAGTCCCCTCGACGGGGGGGACGTTTCTCCAACCCCAAGCTTCCACCTACTTTTTCGATGCCAAGCGTTGGTCGTGCAGCCGCCTCCCGTCCCCCCCTTCTTGCGCCCGTGATGATTCACGTACAGACTATTTTTGACACCTCCCCCCTCCTTTTTGAGCCTCTTTGGGTCAGTTCCCTTTTTCTAACGCGCCTGCCAGAGCCCCTTTGCTAGGTTTATGACCTTCGCCCCCCCCCGACCCCTTTGAGGTGCGACCCCCCCAAACCTTTTTATGATCCGCAACTCTTTGGCGTGCGCGGTGCGTTTGAACCCCCCCTTTCTGCACAGTTGTTAGCCCCTCAATTCATTCCGAGTTTGTCGACTCGCCCCCCCCCATTCTTTGGGCCGAGAATGTTCATTTACTTGCTACCCTTGTTGATCTAGATCTGGTATTATCCGTGAGAGAAAATAGACGGTTCCGTTCTTTCCGGATTGTGCACCATCTTCCCCCGCAACTTGGTGCGAAAGTTCGGAGACGACCCCCGCACCGTGCGCTCCCTGACGTGAAGCTGCTTCGGAAGCTTAGGAGGGAGACTCGACACTCGGCCGGCTCCCTTTGCCCCTCGAATCCCTTTTTTTTTCCTTAGGCTCCACCTGATTTTTCCCCCACAGGCGGCGCCCACCACTTGAGTGTTTTCTCACACTTCTGTTGCTCGGCTTCGACGACATACGCCAAAGCCGATAGGTTTGAAAAACCCCTTTAGATTTTTCCATTCTTGTATACGGAGTGGCCAAGGTTTTCAGAAGATTCGGCTTAATACTAACTTTTTTTTCTTTTTTTTCCCCCAGATCATGCCGATTTTTGCCTCCTCCCTTTTCCGTTCTTCGTAGGATTCCTCCCCCCTTTCCCTTAGATTTTTGCAGCATTTGACGCCGTCATTATTGAGAAGATTTCGGCTTTAGATCCTGAATTCTTCCGTCTGGAATCCTCGAGTGAAGTGATTTGCCTACGTCTTCCCTGACTGCAATTTAGGTGAAAAAATGTCGCTTGTCGTGCATTTGTTTCCGCCCACCCCGGCCCGGGGATTATCTTACCCTGTTTTACCTTCTTTCCCAGAACTTTGGTGAGCGTAAGTTTTATGGCCTCTAACTAGGTCTTAAATACCCTTCGCCACGCTATTTCTACTAGAGTGCCCAGTGAGTTCGCCCCGCAACTTATCGGATCTCTTCCAAGTTAAGGCGGCCCATTCCCCCTTTTTTTCAAGTTGGCGTCAAGAGTTTCCCCCGTAAGCATGTCAAACCCGCTCTTTTCCAGAAATGATTGTTTCCGACCCCCTCTCGGCATCTCAATTTGCCCCCCGATCTTAGGAACCTGTCTCCTGTAAAAATAACCTTTGGCCGTAGGTACGGTTTTTTGGCTTCTTAGCCTTTCGTCCC
>Ga0179591_1335808_pt1 | contig 10079 bp, 12 predicted proteins | sample CZOMad2_1_08_16f_FD_182891 | JGI IMG/M metagenome (GOLD analysis project Ga0179591, IMG submission 182891) | Vadose zone soil fungal communities from Angelo Coast Range Reserve, California, USA - CZOMad2_1_08_16fungal (PacBio error correction) | ecosystem: Environmental > Terrestrial > Soil >... | reverse complement strand
GTTTTTTACCAAGATGCACTCCCCCTCTCTCGGCCACAGGACCTCGTCCCAGACAGGGTGACTCGTTTTTTTGCCGCGTGAACCTCTTTTCGAACGCCATCAAGTTCCTTAAGATTCGCATCACGTTTGGATTTTAGTTGGTTCCAAGGTTAATGACCCTTTCGTATTTTCCGATTGTTTTTTGTATGAATTGCCCTTTTTTTCTTATCGGAACATTATTTTTTTTCCCCTTTCGATTCATCACCCGGTGTCCCCGGCACCCCCCCCCTCGATTTCCTGGGAAGAGACTTCACCGTTTCAGCACGTTCTTACCTACTGTTTAAGTTTTTGCTTCAATCCCAAAAGGTCTTCTTCCCTCCCTTGAGGACTTTTTTTCAGTTCCGACTTAAAAGGGGAGGACCCAGCTCCCTCCTTTTAGGCTTCCCTCACCATTTACAAGTGTCTTCCTTCCACTGGCACCCCGCCCCCGTGGTGCCCTTTTTTTCTTTCCTTCTGGGTCCCTTGTGGCCTTTCCTTGGGCGACCCCCCCCGGCAGACCCCAAACTTGGGTGAGTTTGTAGCCCCTCCACTCTGTGAAGGTTCTGGCGTCGATGTCCCATTGGCTTGGATTATTTTTTGATGGAACGGTCCCCCCCCCCCTTTTTATCTTATTCATTTGAAGAATGGCTCCTCTTCTTCCAGCTCCTTTCAGTTCTTTCTCTTTCCTCACGGGTGCGGCTTGTTTGCGCGTAGCTGTCATCTTTTTTTTTCGTATTTTGTCACTCGGGAACACACCTTACGGCATTCTTCGGGTCAACCTTACTTTCCTCCTGCGATCGGTGGCCCCCCCGATGCGGGAAGTGAAGACTTGTTCCCAGTCACCAATTCCTTATCGGTCTTTCTTCTTTATAACAACTTTTTTAGACTTGAATTCCCCCTTAGGCGCTTTTCCCCGCAGACGGCAGCCTTTCCCATTTGTTGAATGGACTCTTTCTCCAAAAGGGTTTCCCTCAACCCCTTTTCACTAACCAGGAGGTGAATATTCTTGATGCAGTACTCCTTGTCGATCACGTCCATTTTTCCTCTCTATGCTCTCTTTTTAAATTTTTCTTCGTTTTGACCTCTAACAATGGGGGCGCGTGTCTGGCGGAGAAGACAGATTCCTTCTTTTTATGGCCAGAACCCCCCTCCCCCCCCTAGATTGCTGGTCCCCAGTTTAAAGAACTTTTTTCAGTGACGGGGAAGAACAACTTTTTCATTGCGTCCCCTCCCAGTTACCCTTTTTCGGTTCTTTTCTGATCTCCCCACCAGGACTCCCCCCAAGAATGTTGGGCTTTCTTGTCTTTGCAGACGTTTTTTTTTAATGACTGATCCCTCCGGTGCCGAACGCTTGTACCGCGGATTCCTCCGTCATCTCCCTTGCGACGAGGAAGCCTTTCCCGGCGCCCCCCCAAATTGCCCTCCTCCCATACGACTTCCTCCTTTTTTGCGAGAGCTTTTTTTACGACCGATGACGACTTTCCTCTTCCCTCGAGATGCTTCAACAGTCTAGAGGCACCTCTAGGACGGTTGTCCTCCTGCGGAATGTCAGGCCCCACCCTCGCCAACACCCCCCCTTCTTTCAACAGTTCCTTGACCCCTACACCGACCCCCCCGCCGGATCCGGGCCCCGAGCATGGGATTCTTTCTTTATCGCGCAACCCCTTTTTCGATCGTCACCATTTCCCCGCTCTTGAGGTCCCCTATGATGTCTTCCCCAGCGGTTTCCTCACCACGGTACGGCTCTTTGTTTCGATCGTTGGGGTCCTTTTTCAGGCGATGAATTTTTTTCTCGTTCCTCCTACCCTTTTTGTTATTGATGTCGCCTCGCGGAGCCCCCTTCCCCCCCCCTCCCAAAAGAAAAAGATCCTAAAAAAAAAACAACCCCTAATGGGAAGGTGCCCCCCACCCCTTTCTGCGAAATTTTTCCCCTTACACGCTTGAGGTTTCTTTTTTTTTGACAGCCCCCCTGGGTTGTTTGGTTGATTCTTTCTCCAAAAAGAGTTACGCGAAAGAAGTTGTGGCGTTGGTATTCGGGATAAGGCTTCCCCGTCGCGTCGAGAGCTGTGAAAGACCATTTGTTTCGAGTTTGTCTTTTTTTCCGGGTACGTTTAACAGTTTGTCTTCCCCCCTTCTGGCTCTCGTTCTTTTTGACAGACCTTTACCCCTCTCATATTTTCCTTCAGGGCGGTTTCTTTTTCTTTTCGGAGTTTTCCTCAACAAGCCCCACGAACGTTCCTATTGGAGACAGAGTTCCCCCGTAGGGAAGGGACAACCGTGGCCTGTCCGCTTTGTTTTAATGGGTTTGATGGTTCGGATTCTTTCCCCCTTTTCTCTTTTCGATAAGGACTTGGTCTTCGTAACTCCTAAATTTCAGTAATGGCCGCACTTCCCTCCCCCCAATAATTTCGGCGTATTTTTGGTTTTTCGTTTTTCCCAGCGCTTCCGTAACACAAAGTTTCCCACCGGACCAATTCACCCTTTTTTCCCCTTCTTTTTTTCTTTCGCCTTTTGTTAACCGCGTTCCCCCCCCCCTAAGACCAGGTGCTCCTTTTTATGGGCCACCCAAGTTGGATTTCTGGGCTCTTCGCCCCTCCGCGCATTTGGTGTCGTCCTTGCACTTTCTTCTCCGAAGCTTGGATGAAGCATCTTTTCCATGGTGTTTTACGTTTTTTTTTTTTTGTTTAGATCATTGTCTGGCACAAGAATATTCAACCCCTTAACAACCCTTAGTAAAGAGATTTTTTTTTCTCTGGTCATCTTTCTCATCTCTGTTCACACCCTATTGGGAAGGGGATAGATCGTTATCTATGGATTTTTTGTCCACACCTGCAGCATTTTAACCTCCCCCCACGTTGGCTCTCGGACATTTTTTTTAGATTCATAAAGAATGAACAGCCGGTTTCTCCTTGGTTTGCGATAAGATCCTTTTTTCTTGCACTCCGAAGTCGGAGACGATCTGCCCGAGTTTCGTACCGGTTTTTTCCCACGTCCCCCTGTCCACGCCGATCCCGTCTTTTCTTCTTTGACATCACAAAAAAAGGGAATTCTTCTGACCCGAGACACGTTTTTTTTTTTTTTCGCCTAAGCAGGTGTTTTTGAGGCAATCTCCCTGGAAGAACCAGTGATTTTTCAACGGGGCCGGGAAGAAAATTCGCGGTCCTCTCACCTAGTCTTTTGTGAAAGGTGGGGACTTGGTTCTTCAAGTACCCTCCCCCCGGCCCTTGGAGGTTTTTTCACCTCCATCCTCTAAAGGGGGACGTTAACTTTTTGTGAGCCTCTGCCTCAACCCCCCCCCTTTCCTTTGAGGACCTGGCCCCACCACCTTGACCTTTTTTGTGAATGGGCCCTGGGACGGGGAGCCTCGGCTCCTGGAGTGGTTATTCCGACAACTGCACTTGTAAGGCTTTTTTCCGGGGACCTCCTTTTTCCGCTGTTTTTTTGTGGAGGCGGTTCCTGAATTCCATCCCATTGGAGGAGCATACCTGTCTCTTTGGTCCTTTTTTATGTTTATGAGATTTTCCCCCGGTACAACAAAACAGTTAGTACTCTCCCTTGTTTGGGGTTTTCACGTCGCGTCCAGCTTTCCCCTTCTTTTGAAGACCTAAAAATTCGGATGCGGCTCGGGTGAACTTTCGGTCCCCCAATCCGGGTTTTTTTTTTTTTTCTCGTTGAGTTTTTGAGGAGAAACTTTTCTAACCTTCTAATAACCGCACCCTCCCCTTTTGTTCGCAAGCTGGACCCCCCAAAACTTCGATTTCTTTTCTCCTTTGAAACTTGATGCCTTCCCCTACTTCCGGTACTCTTCCCCCCTTTTTGCGGGCGGGCCTGAGGCGAGGGGGTCTGTGTCCTCAGCATCTTTTGACCCATTTGGCAGCTTGGGAAACCCCCCCCTTTTTTCCCTTTTTTCCCCTATCTATCTCTTCCCGTTCCTCTCTTGTACTAGGTTTCCCCCTGCATTTGTCATAATTCTTCCCCCTCGCTGTCCCCCGGACCGCTGCTTTTTTTTTTTTTTTGACCGATGAGTTTGACCTTCCCTCAAGTGCCGACCCCCCTAGAACCTCAACACGGGTTTTAGGGATTCCCGTTCGATGGGACGGCGTTCTGCACTCTTGCGGGTCCTCCGTTCCTCGAACCCTTTTTTTTTTTGCGATAATTTCAATAAGGTGAAAGTTGGCCCTCCCCCAACATATGTCCCTTCTGGACGTCCTTTCCCACCGGTTTTAACTAAATTTCTCCCTGAAGCCTCATTAACACCCCCAAAAAAGGCGCTTCACTTATTCCTAAAATTGGCATTATCATGAAACCCTCCCGCGGGCCCTCTGGGCTCAAACTTGCGCGTACTTCAAAGCCCTCCTTTCATGTCGACCAAAGGGCTACCAATTTTTTGTTCCCCTTTATGAGCCCCAGCCCCCCTTTTTTCGTGAGGGTTGGGTGTCCGGGAGGGAAACTCCAATATTTTGTTTTTGTTTTGGCCACCCCTTTCAGGCTTGTAAACGGGTCCCCCTTCCCCCCCTCTTGTTTCGTCGATTTTACCCTCCTTCAATATCGGTTCCCGGTTTCTAAGATTTGAGATGGAACACGTGCCTTCCGTTCAGGCCGGAGTGTTTTCCATACATTAGGGCAAACAAGTCCTTTTTTCCCGTCTCCCGACTCCTATGTGTCGTAGTTCTCCCCGTTCGCTTCTGATTTCACTGGGAAGAAAATACTGCAGTGGTTTTTACGGGAGAGGCTTGTTACCCTTTTAGTCACCCCCCTTACTTGATGGCTTTCCAGATGAGGACGTGTTTTTTTGCCTGAAAATCTATCTCCCCTGACCATCTCATTCTCGGCGGTCCCTTCCATCCCCCCTGAGACTCCCGTTGGGTGAGGCGTAAGCGGGGCCTCCCACCCCCGGTTTCTTTGTTCAGAAGAAGGACCGCCGATAAAAGTTCCCCTTTTTTCCATTTTTCATGTCGATTCCCAAAACCAATGGATGATTTAGTCTCGCCCAAACTCGGGTGACTACTTCTTCCCCTTATTTGTGAATATGCTTTTCTTTCTCCCCCATTCTGGTCCTCCCTTCCGAATTTTGCTCCTTCCTTATTCAACCTAGTATAGGTTCTTCATTGATCCGGAACAAAATGGGAGCGTCCTTCTCGTTCGCCAGAGACTTGCACCATGATTCCCCAGTTTTCTTGAGGGGTCAAACCCCCGCGGGTCAGCTTTTTCTTTTTTGTTTGCCCTCAATTTTGGAAGTTGACCTTTTCCTCCTTTGGGGGGTTCTTTCCCTTTTCGTTTTGGCCTTGGCCCTCCGAACAAGCCTTTTTTTTCAAGAATTGATGTTTTTCGCGTAACGTTGCACAGGATCGCGTTTTATCCTCTTCAATTCATTTTTATCCGTTAAACGCTGGTCTGATCAGAACGGTCACAGCCATTAGGCAAGGCGACTGTTTTCCCCTCGATCCCCTTGCGGGTGTCAAAATTCTGGATCACCATTTCCCAATAAGTTATTTAGGGCTCGAAGGCTCTTTTCCCTGGAACCCTTTTTCCTCCCCCCCACCCTTCCACCTTCTTTGGTATTGGTTAACTTTTCCCCCCAAGCTTGCAACCATTGTTTTGCTTTTTTTTTCCGGGGCCCTCTTCCACGGGGTCCCAAAAACTCGCCCCCCTTTCTTAAAAAAACCCTTTTTTTCGTGTTCCCCCACAAAATCTTTTGGGATACACGACCTCGGCTTTTTCCCATGTTTTTTCCCAAGAAGAGGCCTTTTTAGATTTAATCTTTTTTTTATCTGCGCACCCCCGGAGCCTCGTCCCCCCCAAAAGGGGTACCCCACGCAAAATACGATTTTCGTCTCCCTGGTTCTTTCTTCCCTTTGTCTCCCAGAAGAGTTTTTTTCACGGTAGGTAAGTTCCCCTTTTTTTTTTTTTTTTGGACCTCCCCAAGGCGCTATATTTTAATATCCTTGTTGTTGTGGCTGATGTATCTTAAATTCGTTTTTGACCCCCAACCCCATCCCCCCCGATCATAACAACCCGGTACCACCCCCTTAAAGGGTAAGGAACCTTCCCCCCACCCCTCCCCATCATCGAAATTCATGAAAGCAATTTGCTTGGTGGCCTCTAATCATTTTTACCAATGGTGTTTGTCCCTCAAACCTTTGAAATCAGGCTCTATTGATTTTTCTGAGAGAGGTCTTCACCCCCCGAGAGGATTTCCCCTGTCATTCCCCCCCCACCCTTGAACTCTCCCCTCGAGTTTACGTCCCAATCAGAATGTTTTCATTCCATCTTAAACCATCATGTTTTTCTCTTCCTTTTGGTCCCTTTTAACCCTTTCTCTACTTGCCCTGCTCAGTAATTCTTTTCTTTCCCCCCCCGATTCTCCCCGCAACCCGCCTTCCCTCCATTCCCCTTATCCCGATTTCAATTTGACCTTAAGGGAACCTGCGTTACGGCCCTCCCTTCCTGATTCTGATCACCTAGTGGAGAGATTTTTCCCCAAGCCCCAAAATTCTTTTTCTGGCCCTTTTTCGACAGACACCGTTTTTCTCCTGGGCGCACATTCTTAATGGTCGGCGGTTTTTTTTTTTTTGGATCCTCTGCTTCCGGAAACCCTTAAATTAGAGGGCCCCACCATTGGTTCGTCCGTCAATTCACCCAACATTGCCCTTCCCCCTCTGAACGCTTTACCCCGCCCTATATATGGTTTTTCATGGTATGTGGCCCATCTCCCAACTGCCCTTTCTCTGTTCCCACTCCATTTTTTGAGAATCAAAGTCTTTGGACAGATAAATCTTTTTTCAGACCGCACGGGGCCTTTACCTTTCCTTCTTCCTTCAATGTTCCCTTCGTATTTTATTGCCCCAAAAGAATATTCCCTAAAGGAACTATTTACCCAGACATTTGAGGGTTTTTTCCCAAAATTTTCTGAGCCTTTTCTCGTCCATTTTTTTTGCAAACCATATTTTTACCTTTGATCCGTGACTGCGTATGCTTGTTTTTTTTTACAGACGTTTCACACCTTTCCTGAAGTTGATCCCTGAATTGAAGCCTTTTCCCGATTGGATGGAGATTCTCATGGCATGAAGGCCTCCCTTTTCTCTCTCCCTTGACCGAGTCTTTTTTTCAAGTGCAGGTCCGCTCTCAAGGACGGTCTTCCCGGAGTGACTGTCATTCTTCGACCCCACTTGATTGTAACGATTGACAGCCCTTTCCTTACTTTTCTCTTGCGGTTGTCCCCAGTGAGCCTCGAAAGTTGGTGTTTTCAAAGGGCTGGCTTTTTTTAACGACCCGCAGAATTTTTGTTTTCCATCTCAAAATTTTTTTACGCCCAGGTTTTTTTCTTATCATTCCCCCTGCAGATATAGCCTCAATTGAGGTCTAACTGAGCACCTAGGGGGATTTTTCCCTTCCGCGTCTTGCTACCCCCCCCTACCCTCTTTGTCGCCCCTTTCCAGGACACACAAAGGCCCCTGTGCCCTTGGAAGGGTGTTGTCAGGGGTTTTCGGGTCGCTTTTTCCCCCTGGCGTGGTAGCCGTTTCTAAACATGTGTTTTGCCTTGAAGATGGCTTCCGAGACTTCGTTCTGAACTGGGGAGGCGTTTACTGATCAATCCCTTGATTTTGTATACTATGCTTCCTTTTTTTGCTTTTCATGAGTTTTCTCCTAAAACCTTAATCTACGGGCCGTCACTGTCGCTCAAGGTCATTCTCTCAGAAGCCAAATGGCACTTTCGGTGGCGCTGGCCCTTCTTCTTGTGTTTTTTTTTTTCTATGTCTGTCTTCCGAGAAAGCAATTCTTACAGCCAAACCTTGCCTTTGCCCACCCATTTTACTAACTTCCCCCTTTTCGACCTTTTTTCAATAACCGGGTTTTCTAATCTTTCGGTCATGCGTAGCCACTAAATCGGTCCCTTCTGGCAAACCGGCCCCCCCTTTTGCACGCTACGAGGGCGCCTTTTCAGCTAGTGAACACCTGGCCGCTTGGGGCCACGATTCGGGCCCTATCTCTTTTCCCTCTTTTCCCCCTCCTCATACCTTCTCTTTTTCCTTCTGTCCCTGTCACATAGGCTTCCACAGACAACACTCCCCAGGCCCCCCGAACGCTGTCCCTTTTTTTCTTTCCCACGTTGCCGCTTTAAGATTTATTTTTCGAAGCATACACTCCGACCCCAGCCTAGAAATTCTTGTGTCTTTTGGTCTTAGCCCCCAGTTCTTAGTTTCCTGCAAAAGGGTTTGCTTTTAGCCCCTTTTCCCTTAATTTTGGAATACCCCCATGAGTTTAACCGTTTCCTGTTTTTTGTCATTGGATTTAGTTTTTTTTTTTTTCCCCCATTTAGGCCTACGCGTTTTGGTCCCACACCGTTTCCCGAAGTAGCTCCAAAATGTTAACCTTGAGAAGCTCCCTTACCACAACGCCTAGTATTTCCCCCCGATTGGGGCCGGAAAAAAGGCCCACTGTCCCCTCCCTCCCATTCGCCCCAAGATTCAATGAATGTGACGTCACAAGTCATAAACGCCTTCTTTTTTTTCCCACCTTGCTCCATCGTAAAACAAAGGAATGTGGGGCCCTGGCCCCTTTTTTTTCACCCAAGCCGATAAATTATGTTGAGTTGGTCGGTCCTTCGCCTTTTCGGGGTTTAACGTCACCTCTTGCGGAGGAACCTTGTATATTCATGCCGTGAACCAAAGGTTTTGAGTGAGCTTTTTGGAGGGCCCCGGACCTCCCGGCGGTTGCCCTTTCCAATTCGGGTTCCAAAGTGTCTTCAGGTCTAGCCTGTAAAGTTTCAGTTAATCCCCCTTTCAGTAGGAATTCCCCTGCTTGCCGCACTAATCCCCCAGGGAAAAAGAGAAGGATTTTCAGGGGGATCCTCGTTCCCCATAGGGGATGAGCGACGCCTTGTTTGCACGTGCCTCTTATATCCCCACATTTCACGTATGGAGGGATCCCAAAGTCATTGGCGGAGCGCACGTTTTCTTATGTTTGCCCCCCCCCTTTCCCTAAGACGTCCCCAGAATCGATGTCCCGTCCATCTTGTTGCCCCTTTTTTCTTCCAATCTTTTTTTCAAAAGGGTGGGATTTCGTTTTTGACACCTCAACGCGTCACTCCCTTCGTTTTATTTGCGTTTCTTTGATTGCAGACCCCCGAGCTTCACCTTGAACGTACCACTTCCTCAGCCTATATGCTCATTTTTGCCCAGTTTACTTCCTTTTTTTCAAAACCCCTACGTATTCGGTCCTCTAGTTTACCCCCCCCCCCCTGGCTTTTATGAGTTTTTTTCACCGAGTCATGCTTCTGGACCCAAGAACATGATACCATCTTTTTCTTCGGTTTTGTACCCCTTCCTTTTTAGGGCTGGAAAACATTTCTTGTCAAAAGTCTCCCTCGTGGTGACACATAGAGTTACTTTTTCGAACCAAAGCGCTGCTTCTTTCCCCCCCCCCCAGGACTTCCCCTCAAGGCCTAGGTCTTTGGTGAGACCATCAGTTTTGTGTACTGCCCTGTGCGTTTAACCTTTTGATTTCGGAAGGTGGAAGGGGCCGCTCCTCGAATTCCCTTTTTTCCCCCCCTTGAAATCCCCAGGAATTAGTCCCTTCGGACTGGTAAGCGTCCTTTTTTTTCTTTTCCCCTGACGACTCACTTCTTTGGGCTCCCCTGAGATCAGTTTCTGGGACTATTGCGCCTTTTTTTTTTTTTTTTAGCCCGACTGCCCAGGATTCCTCCCCCCGAGTAAGTTGCTTGGGTAAATGTACCCCAATTTTCCCTGTGCGCTGTTCAGGTACCGACTGTTGTCAGTACACCAGGGCGGCCATTCCGGGAAAAACCCCCCCCCCCTCCCCACTTAGTTTAGTCGGTAGCAGTGTGTCCACCAAATATACGCTTTGTAACTCCTTTTTTTCTTTCCTGGAAAGGTACCTCCTCCATTTTTCTATTTTACATTATTTTTATTCGCCGCAAACATTTTTGTTACCCCCCCCCTGAAGAACAAACCTTATGGCGTGAGGTCTTTTTCTGTTCGGACCCTCCATCAGCGGTTTCTCTTTAGTGTTGATGAATTGCCGGTAGTGCCAACACCCCT
>Ga0179591_1301292_pt1 | contig 10079 bp, 15 predicted proteins | sample CZOMad2_1_08_16f_FD_182891 | JGI IMG/M metagenome (GOLD analysis project Ga0179591, IMG submission 182891) | Vadose zone soil fungal communities from Angelo Coast Range Reserve, California, USA - CZOMad2_1_08_16fungal (PacBio error correction) | ecosystem: Environmental > Terrestrial > Soil >... | reverse complement strand
CTTTTGCTCTGGCCGACCCTGTTGTTCCCTTGGTTGATACTGTTTGTCTTTATAAACATGCATGCTTGTCTGCCAAACTGCTCTTTTTTTTTACCACGTGGGAGCGAATGTCCATATCCCCTTCGCATTGCCTTTTTTTTTCCTTTCTTTTTATTTGGCACCTCACGTTTTCGAGTGGCCTAGGAATCCCCCTTGAGAGACGCTTCTCTTCAAATCATACTCCCGCCCTGCAGGAGGTTCTCTTCTTCGCTATCCTGTTTCGCAGCTCGTCCCACCGTCTTGTTTTTGTGTACATTCTGTCATCGGTCGGCGTCGATCATCTTCGGGTGCCTTTTATAAATTTCCAGGTTTTTCGCTAGGGCCCTCTGTCGCCATAACGACTCTCATCCTTCTTTTCCCCGGTGTTTTCTGCGCAATTTTTGGGTTTGTTTTTCTCCTGGTCCTTCGCGAGTCGTTCACGCTTTTGGTTAAGGCCCCACTTCAGTTTCTTTCCCGCGCTCGAGTTTGTTCATAGCTAGGCATTTATCGTCTCTCATGTTTTGCTTCCAATGAGCCCCTCCGTACTTTTCTCGTTGGGCCCCCTTTGGTGAAGAGTCCTTTTTCTTCCCGGTGTGCTTGCTTCTCGTCTTGCTGGACCTGCGTGGGCTTTTCTTTCGAATCTTAATTCCCCTTGCTTCCTTTATGCCGGCCCCACTTTCGTCTTATCTGGCCCCTTTGGCATTGAACAATGGGTCCATGGACCGAGTCGCGATTTTCTGACTCTGTTTTTTTCCCTTTTCTCCTTGGGGCAATCTTGCAGTCTCTCGGACTTCCTCTGACGAAAGCAGTGTTTTTCACGTATCGCGGCTTGGATCCTAGGTTGCCATCCTTTCTTTTTCCTTTGCGGATTTGTAGCTTTCCCTGTTACCGCATCTTTTTTGAGTAGCCGATTTTAAGCTTTTCTTCCTAGTTGTCCTTTTCCGTGTTAGGAGAGGTCCTTGAGCGTTCTAGAAGTGGCAACTTATTTGAGGCATCAAGTTCCTTCCTGATCGGCTTGTCTCTAGCGCTCACCTTCTTTTTTCCCTTTTTCTCACATATTTACTTCTTCGTTTAAAGAATATAAGTTCCGGCAAGCCAGTTAATGCTTGCACTAACCAGTCTTCGTCTTTTGGTTACGCCTCATTGTTTTCGGATCGCTCATTTTGTACTCGTTTCTTCTCCAACCGCCGTTCGAATCCCCGCTGATTATAAGCGGTTTTTTTCATTTTCTTTTGGCAGTAGGTGCCCCGTGCTGTTGTCTCTTTTCTATGTCTTTCAGCGATGTGATTGTCACAGATCGCCCTTGAGTTTCGCGCTTTAATTTTTTAATGCCTTTTTTTTTCTCAAACTTGGCTTAAGAAAACGTCTTGCTTCTCCCCCGCAGAAAGCTTCCTTCCATCTGGGTCGATTCTCACTTCTATGGGCTTGTTGTCTGTTAGCGCAATAGTCCGTTCTGTCCCCTTTCTCCCCTTCCAGTCTCTCCTTAGCTTCCCGAAGACTACTTGCGTCTCAGACCTAATTATACCTAAAGCTTGCTTTAATGAGGTCCTCGGCCTGCGTGGTCTGTTAGAATTACGACAAGTTGGGATTAAGCACATATCTTGCAGCATTGCTTGCGTGGGGCCAATGTGCTCGAGTCCTCTCCTTTCATTGGAAATTGGTTCTCTTTTCATCCTGCTCCAGGCCTTTAGCTATCTTATCGAGAATTTTTGGTGGGCTTAGGTCTATCCATGTGATCGTTTACTTTTCAATGTTTCGCCTTTGTTGTCAAGGAGTTCCTCCCGTTTGTTCTCCCGTCAGTCATAACGATCTTCAGCCGGCCCCCGTTTTTGAGCGGCCTACTCAAATCCTGCCGTCGTCTGTGGGACCCCCCCCCGTCTTATTTCAGTTAAGAATCTTTCTCTCATCTCCACGTTTGTGTTGTTGAGCTTTTATTCCGGACTTTTACCATTTCACTTTGTTTTGGTTCTCCCCTTGGTCAGCATAGACCCTGCGTCTTTGCTTCCCTTCGGCAGTCTTATTAGAGTATTTGCCGTGAAGCTCTAACACCCGCTAGGCGTGCAAACCCATTCGGTGCGACCAAGGCCCAACTCTTTTGGGCGCGCACAGGAAAGCTTTGATCTCTTTCATCGCGCTACATCCCTTCCTGAGGCTCCCAAGTGGTCACCAAATGTCTCCACAATGCATTTTGTTCCCGCCGCGCCCATTGCCAGCAAAGTAGTTCTGCCAGCTAAATTGTTTTTTGGCGCCTTTCCCCCCCTGAGTAAGGCGCTCAGACGCATTGCCTCTGACGACCGTGAGATTCTTTGACCTTGCGGGTCGACTTCACCACTGCCTTCTCGCACGTTTCAGTTCCGGATCGCCGGGACCTTTGAGCCAAGGAGTTCCCTCCCCCCCCCCACGACACAAGCCCCAGAACCGCCTCCTTTTAGCATGCATCTCCTTGGGTCCTTCTGATAGCGCACGTGAACGTTTCTACTTTGCCACCCCGTGACATTCGCCCCACGGCTCTGACCTAAAATTCCACAGTCCTTTTAACAAGGGCGTCCGCCTCCCCCCACACCAGTTTTTCACCCTAACGCCCTCCCCCCTCACTACTGACCCCAACTCCTCGGAGTTTCTCTTCACCTCCCTTGCACGAAACCGCTGGACGCGACTCTCGCTATCCCCCCCCTAAAACCAGCCGCCCACCCCCGGGACTAGGCCGTTCCGCCCCCAAGCAAGTGATTGCCTCTCCGTAGCTGACGTAGTTATGATACCTAGATTCCTCTGGAGCCCACGGCGTGAAGGGTGAGCTCTTACGTCAATCCACCATTCCCTAATGGAGCCGCCCCCCGCCTTGTTAAACTTTCATTTCTCCCCTCAAAGCCCACACCTCTCAGAACAGTCCACGCTTGCCAGCAAATCGGCCGCCCCAGCATTTTTCTCGCTACGCCCTTACGCTTCGGATACGGTTCAAAGCGCAGTTCCAACTAAGACAAGAGTCCGTTTTTTTCCATGGCTGCCCCTTGTCCTGACCCCAAAGTACGTCCATTGTTCCCCCGTCCTGTTTTGGCTGCAGAGGTCCTGCCTTACCCGAGGTTCGTCTTCTCATCCCCGGCCCCAGAACATCCCTTTTCGAGGCCCCTTGGTAATCCCATGAGTTGCGTGTGTGTAGCCATGCATTCCGGGTCTCCTCCTGGCCGGCTGTTCCTGGCCATATGGGCCCAATGTTTCTCAAAGCCCCCCAGCCAGACGACTGTTCTGTACACATGAGCCTTTACGTCGATCCACCTGGCCCCGACCCCCCACGATACTTGTCCTTCCCCTCTTGCGGTTTGGAGTTCCCTGCCCTGCCCTGCATCGAATCAAGACCCAGTTACAGTTGTCCCCCTTCAGGATAAGCCGGCCTTCCCTTACAACCCCTGCTTTCAACGCAGATTGCCTTTCCCAGGGCCCCCCCCAATGGCCGTCCACCCCCCTTTCCCAATCCCCTTGAGTTATGTCTCCCCCATATGCTCCTAAGCCTCCCCGTTGCCCACCTTTCTATAACAGTTCTTTGACATCCCTCGATCTATGACCCACCCAAAAATTAGCTCCGTTCGCTCGTGAGCGGATCGAGTGTCTTTTCTGCTACCTTCCCCAGTCTTTTTTTTTTTGGAGTTGCCGCGCAGGAGCATCCTTTCCATGCGGTTCCTCCTGAGCAAAACCCCTTTTGTACGCAATCAGACCTGACCCCCCCCTCAACCCTCAGAGACTATCGTTTTCCTCGTGACCATTCCCGCTCTCATTCATACTGGCTTTGTCAGACAAGCCACCTGAATTCTTCTATAACGTCCCAATATATCCGCTCACACCACTCCTTCCTGCCACCTATATCTCTTCCCCCTTTCCTCCTCTCCGTTGGATCTATCTTCTTTTTGCGGCGCTATTGTTGGGCTTCTCTGGTGAGTTTTCAACACCAATCGTATTGTTCTGAAACCCCCCACTCCTCTCTTCGGCCTTCTAGAATGGGTAAGGATCACCCCTGCTCATGCGGCTTTTATGGTCCCTTTTCTCTGTTCTTCCCACCCTAGCAAGTTGTTTCCTTCCGCGAAGCTCCCTACCGACTCTTCTTCGGCACATCCCACATCCACTAGACCCGTGGCCTTCGATTGACGACGGTCCACACGTCGTGATTTTTTTTGTAATTTTATGATCGGTCTGTCCTCTCTTTTTGGGATGATTATGGTCTCCCTTTTTGTAACAACCCACCAACGGCATTTCCTTAGCTTGCCCATGTAGCCATCCCCTCCGGTATATATTGCTGCCCGTTGTTTTTTGCACTTTGTCTTCTGTGCCTCGGCAGCTCTTTTATTATCAAGCGGTGTATTTGTGATACCACTTCATAGCGTCTTGGTCCCCTTTCGCGCTCAGCGTTTGATTCCTCTCATTGTCCCTGTGGATCTCCCGGGTCCCATGAGTTCCCGACTTACTGACCTTGTTCTCTGGAGTTAGTGCCAATTGCTGCGCCTCCCCGTCTCGGTTTTGGGTCCACAGTAGTCTGCGGACCTATTGTGGGCGTTTTCTGCTCCTGGCGTATCCTTCGGCGTGCCTTTTCGAGGACCCGGACCGCTGGCCCCGTCATTTCCCTGAAATTCTCTTCGCGCTGGGATTCTTTGCCTTGGGGGCCTAAGGCTCTCTTCAAAATGCAGTCTTATGAGGCAACTCCTTTCAGACGTGGCGTTTGTCACTCTCAGGAACCAGTCCAGCCTCGTTGCGGCTTCGTTTTCCCCCCCCCCCCCCCCCCCCTGCGATTTTCTTCCTTCCCGAATCGTCGGTTGCTAGAGATTTCTACTTGATGGATCTTCCCTATTGCTTTTGGGTCTTGTTTTTAGAGGCATGGGATTTTCCCGGGCCCCAAGTTTTACTTGGCATCCCCCCCCCTTCGCCATGTATGACTAGTCTGCTCCCCCTTTCCCCTCTTTTCCGTGGATCATTTAGATAGTTAAAGTCGTTTTGAATTTTTACTTCTCCCCAGGAACTGATTGGCTATACAGGTTTTCTGACCCATTCCCTCGGCATCGAGTTCCTATTTTTCTCCTCCCCTTTCTCAAGCGTTTAGACATGACAACGAGGTCGCCTCGCTGATTCTCCGCTTCTTTTCGTATTGGGCTTGGCCTTCTCTTTTTCCCCACCTCTTTTGCGTTTTTTTATGTCTTCTCTCTCTTACAATGGATTTTAAAAGCGTCTTTTTTCTCTCGCTTTTCAAAGGTTTTAAGTCATTTTTTTTTTTCCGGGTATTCCTGACAACGGTCTCTTGCCTGACCCTGCGAGACTTCCTTCTGGTATGTATTTTTTTAACCTTTAGATTTTTCTTGTGGTTTGGAGGTAGCCGCATAGCCTTCGAATTCCCGGCGATCCGTATTTTTTTTGCTTTTTTTTTAAATTTAGAGCCGGATTCTCCGTAGATGCACGTTTTCCTCTTTTTTCCTTTTCACATTGCGCGTTGCCTTGACTTTTCTTTCGGCTGCGCGTGCAAAGCGATCACCCCCCCCCCCCCCATTGTGGCTTCCAAGCTCTTTGCCGCTTTGTTTCAGTGTAGCGCGCATTGGTGCCATTGTGGGGCACATCGGTTTCCTGATCGCAGGATATCTAGCCTCTCTCTCGAGAATTTTTTTTTCTTCTTTTTTACCCCTTTCCTTTTAGTGTTGGCCCATGTTTAAAATGACTGGTGTACTTTCAGCGTTTTCTATTGTCATTATACCCCTAGTAAGACTTCTACAGTTGAGCTTCCGCCGCAAACCACCGCCGTTATTATGTCTTAATTCTTCTTTTTTAAAACTACCCCACCCTTCTTTCAAGTACGCCTCATATTTTAATACTCAATCACTTTTTGTTTTTGAGAGTGCTTCTTAGGCGGGTTTCCACGCCCCTCGCTGAAGCCTCGAACTTCCGTGATTTGCCGGCACTCTCCTGGGCAGGTCTCTTACGAGTTCGAAGTCGTCTCAAACGCCTTTCGTTAGGCGTGACCCCTGCGGTCGACCCTCCCAGTCCCCCCTCCTTTTTCCGCGAACCCCACAGAAGACACATCTTTCTCTATAATCGCAGTGCTCATCCTGAATCCTGTCCATTCGACACCACAATGCACCCCTTTTGACCCAATTTCATGTACTGCATATTGCCCCTCCCCCAGCGTAGCCAGCTGTTCGATCCCAGATTTTTTTTTTCGCCTTGACGAGAAGGAGAGCTCCCCTTTCCGTCCATGCCGCTTCCGCCTGCGAAGAACAGCCGTTTCGAATTTCACGACCCCTGATTAGAGCGTATCTTCTCTCCTGTGAATTGATTCCCCTGCGCTCTCCTTGCCTCATCCCCTCCCCCCCCCCCCAGAACCCTCCTTTCTCAGCCTCACATGGTAAGTCTCTCGGGTCGGAGTGCTTCATCTGACGCCCGTTCACGGTTCACCATCCGGCATTTCCGCGCGACCTCACCTGCCCTATATGTTCCCCTCCAGTTTAAGACGCCTCAGAAGGCAGCTCCGCAAATTCACTAGTTCCTACGCCCAAGCCCAGAAATCCTTTTCCCCCCCCCCCCCTACCGCTGTTGATGAACGTTTTCCTCTCTCGTTCCGGGGGAAAGCCATCGGGTACGCCTTTTGCGGGATTTCTGTGAAAACCCCCCTGAGGGAACACCAAAACTTGGGTTTTCTTTTCTGCCAGCATGATTTGAGGACGGCGACGTTTTTTAGTATCTCTCTTATCCCCCCATGTGATCAAATTCCCATTTTCCGGGTGAGCCCCTTTCCGAGCACGGAGCGATATAAGACTGTTTCGATGCCGCCCCTTCCTTGGTCCCCATCATTCGAAAAACCTCCTTCGAAAACCGTACAGGAGGCAGCCCCCTGCAATAGGTCCCCTCCGCCAGTACCCTCCTAGCCTTCTCTCTGGTGAATGCCGGCACGCTCCCACCAGTTTCCCACTCAGACCAAGGTAACTATTGTCCTCCCTGTCTGCTCCATTCCCGATCGTGACAACTCACGTTCCCCCCCGGCCATGTGGCCGCAATTATGGAAGGAGAAGGCGTTTTGCTCGCTGAGCTCCTTCTTTTTTCCCCTTTGCAGACTGTTCCCCCCCTCTCGTACCTCTCCGGCCCTTCCCTGGGACACTCCCCCTGCCCCGCGGGACCCGATTTACTTTTACTGCGCGGCATGTTTGCTTCGCGAATCACCGCCAACACATAGGACATCCCTCCTCCTGTGATGACGCCCACCGTTGGTAAGGTAGTCGTCATCAACTTGTGCCATAATGTGATCCCTTTAGGAACGCCTGGGTTTTGCCGCATTGATCCCCAGCCACCGAGGACAATGCCTCCTTCTTTTCAGCCCCCCCTCTCGCTTCTCGTGTAAGATTTCCCTTCCCGTAAAACCTCTATCTCTCCCCTCTCTCGATTTGGCCCCCTACAGCTTTCCACCCCCCTGGCGATCACCACCACCAGGGAGCCCTCTAGGCCCCTTCTCTCCTGTGACCTAGGCCGACTTAATCTTCCCTTGGAACAAATGCCGATGATCCTCCGAAGATTGTGATCGACAGGCTCCAAGCTGATTCCTTCCCAACCTGCCTGAGGTGTTGAGCTTTTTGGACCTTATAGCGTGATCCATCGACATTCCGTATGGCGAGGATTTTCTTTGCCTAGCAGTAGTAAGCGTTTCCTTTTTTCCTTTTCTCTCACCACTCGAAAACCTTGTCGAGGTTTTCACTTCGAAGAAAAGGAAAAAACGTCCAATCATGAGCGGTGAGGGACTTTTTGGACCCATTCGCTCCTCCATGCCCGCTCTGGGTTTTTTGACCCCCCCCCCCCCCCCCCCCCCCCCTCCCCCCCCAAACAACCCCCCCCCCCCCCCCCCCCCCCCCCCCCCCCTGCAAGATGTCAGAATTGAGTTGATAACGTTTTTCCCCGCTGAACACACGACATCCCCCCCCCCCTCGCCTTTCCCCCTCTCCGTTTTGTTCTCCTCTCTCTCGTGTTGCTCGATAGTTTTGTTCCTGAGGTTCTTTGTATCCCCCCTAATGATGGACCTTGTATGTCTCCCCCCCGTCCGCTCGGCGCTGTCTTGTCGCGCATGTTCCCTTTCCCGTTACCATCCCTGCGCATAGGCGCAGTATGTTTTTTCTGTGCGGTTTGCTAACCCCCCTTCTTTTGTTTCTTAGAGAGTTGGGTGATAATTCCCTTTCCACCTGACGATTACGCCTGTCTCGCCCAACCCCCCAATCTCCCCCCCCTATTTCCCCTTTTTTAGCGGATGGAGCCTTCTCCCCTGTAGCATTTTAGAGACGGCCCTTTCTTATTTTGTTTTTGTACATTTCTTGTATGGTCGGCTGCTCTCCACTCTTTTTCTTTCTCTTTTCCTTTTTCCCACTTTTCTTTTTCTTTCCTCCGCCGATAGGAAGACCATATTCCCCCCCACTCTCTGGACGTGTTGCTGGCCCGGTTTGTTGTGCTGGCGCAACTGGGTGTTTCCGGCCCTTGCTTTTCAGAGACCTTTTATGAGAAGAATTTGTATTTTCAGTTCCAACTTCTTATCATGATTGTCCGCTAGCCTCTCGCTTTTCGATCTGTCATTTATGCTCGGTCTGTTTTATCTTCTTTTTTCCAACTCTGTCCTCTCCCGTGTCTCGTTTGCCTGTAGGGGCAATTTTCATTCCTCCGTTAAAGATAGGTTTCTTGTCCTCCCCACGAGTACTCTTCCCCTCTTTTGATAGGCGTTATTAGTTTCCCTATCACCCCTTCATTACCTCCTGCCTTTATTTCTCTAAAACGGACATGCTTTCTGGTCCTTTTTTCATGGACATTTCCCAATCCTGCACTTAGTTTTATCTTTTTTCCTTCCTTTCGGGTCTGCAGGTCCCCTCGCGTGGACCTTTGGACGGTTCTCCCTTAATCACTCTGCCGGCCAGTTTCCCGCCTCTTTTCTTCCTTTTCCCACGACGGCTCCTGGCTCCTCCAGGGCTCACGTCTATGTTCTTTCCCGGATTTTTCCCTTCTCTCATTGCCCCCCAATTCCCGATCTTCGGGTAAGATCGCGACTGTCTCCTGTTTGGATGTCGTCTCTTGATGTTGGCCCTCTTTGATGTTCTGAGATTCTGGTGTGCGTTCTTCCGTGTCCCCCATGCTTTGCATCCACTACCAGTAGTTCCTTATGGGCCTTAGTTTTCTCGCTTCCCCTTTCTTTTTCTTGGGCTCACTTTCCTCTGGAACGGTATATAGTTTATATAATGCCTGCTCACTTCCTTTTTTTTACCCGGCTGCCTTTTGGGCGATCACAGTGTTTCTGCATCTCTACATATGTGCCGCAGTCGTCCTTCCCCCCCCCCGCTTTCGTCTGACTGAGGTCGAGTTTTTTTCCTTTCTTTGTCCAGTATTGATGTTTGCGTTACCTGTGCCCTCGTTATGGCTATCGGCCTCTTTATCCTGTTCTTTTTTCACATCTCGCATTGATGTGTTTTTCTCTCTCTTAAATGCGTGAGAAGTGTGCTACAAAACGTTGCCCTCTCAATCTGTGCGCTCTTTTCGACCGCCCGAGCCTTCCACTTGTCTGTTGCTTCTCACCGTTTGAGGTTCCTTTGGTCTTGGGACGGTCAGCAGACCAGATTCCCTTTTCCGGAACTGAGAGATATGATCAATCGCACTCCCATTGCTCTCACGAATGGGAATCCTCATTATCCATCCAGCTCTGTCTTCACATCTTCATTCAGCAGTCCTTCTTTCGGATGGTCTTCCCGCTTTTCGTTGCCGGTCCCATACGAAAAACACCTTACGTTCAGCATTGCGTGCCCAAGTCTTTCTGTCCCATTGGGAGGCATCATACTAATCGTTCCTTGGTTGCTCACATCGTCCTCTCTTATCTATCATTCCATTCTTCGCTCACCTTTTTTCTTTCTTTTAGCAAATACTGATAGTGTTGGTACGTTTCAACGAAGGGCGTTGGCTCTTCATCGTTTGTTATAGGAGTCTCGCTACACGTAGTCTCTCCCTTTCTCCCGGTAGCGACTCACCTCCCTCTTCTCCCGCTGCTTTCCTCTTTTAACACTACACCCGTTTTGCTT
>Ga0179591_1251127_pt1 | contig 10079 bp, 15 predicted proteins | sample CZOMad2_1_08_16f_FD_182891 | JGI IMG/M metagenome (GOLD analysis project Ga0179591, IMG submission 182891) | Vadose zone soil fungal communities from Angelo Coast Range Reserve, California, USA - CZOMad2_1_08_16fungal (PacBio error correction) | ecosystem: Environmental > Terrestrial > Soil >... | reverse complement strand
TCTCTCCCTGACTGGTGTAAACGTGCTCTCGGTCCGCAGTTGCTTTCTCTCTTTTTTTTTTCTCGTTTTGTCTTCTCTGCTTGCCGCGGGGCGGGCTTAGCCATTGTTCCTTTTCGCAAATCGTGGGGCGTTTTTGCTTTGCTTCTCGGTTTCTTTTCCCTTCCTTTTTCTTGGGCACGATCTTTCGGCCTTTGGGTCTGCTTCTTCGCCGGCGCTCTTCTTGGCCCCTTTTCCCTTTTCCCCCCTGTATCCTTCACCCGTCGTGCGCCCCCTTCCCCTAGGTTTTTTCGTCACGACCTTCCTTCTATTGCAGTGGTCCGGCCTTTTTCGGCATGTTTTTTTTTCTCTTTCCCCTCGTACGTATGCTTTCTGCGCGGGTCATAGTGACCTTTGAATCTTTTTACATCCCTCTCGTAAGGACGGTTTACCCCTTTCCCTGTTCGTCTTTGACGCTTGCTCCTTAGGACGGGAGACCCTTGGCAGGTAGGACTGTTTTTTGAATTTTTGTGTTTGTTGTTATTTCCCCCCTGTGGTGTGCCCCGATTGACTGCCGCTTGTCACGCCTTCTTCTTATGGTGCGCCTTTACTTTCTTCTGTCCAGTCGGATAAGGGAACACCCCTTCTCCCAGATCTTCTTGCCACGCATTGGCCGTATTTCGTCCGGTTTCTTTTACTCGTTTTTTGGCCGTTTCTGTGACAAGGTCATTGGCCAATTTTGGGGTGCCTTTTTTCTTTTCTAAGAGTATGGTTGGTCCGTTTTTTTAGAAATTTTTCCTGTTTTCCTTTTTCGGTTTCTGAGGGTTATCTCTCCTCTCCTTGGGTTCGTGTTCCTTCTTTCCCCTTTCCCCGCTCGATGAGCGGCGACCTTCGGTGTCCCAGGCGGTTATGTTTTGCGTTTTTTTTTTTTAGCCTCCTGCAAGTCTTCGTGCCACGTGGGACAGGAGTCTTCCACCGGTTGAACGATCGTGACTTTTTTTTTTTTTTCGTTGCCTTGCATGGCCTGTGAGGACCCCTAGCTCCCCAGCGTTTCGTATTATCCTCCCCTCAAGGTGGTCGGCTTTTTATAACAATTAGAGGTTTTCCCCCCCCCTACGGCAGGTTTCTTGTGCCACAACAACTTTCTCCCCCGTTCCCGAGCCGGGCTTTTTTCCTTCTGTGCCCTTTCTTTTTTTCTTTTTCCCAGCCCCCTCTCCACCCCCCCCTACGCAACCAGCATAGGACAGGATAGGAAGTTTTGCTTTTTCTGCGCCAGCTTGGCCTATTTTTGTTTTTCTTTCTGGGTTTTGTTTTTTTTCCACCCCCTCGTCCCCATTTTTTCAAATGAGATACTCGACCTCGATATGTGGCCCTATTCGTTCCCGTTTTTCCGTGCCAGTTGCATTTACACTGCATTCCTTCTGTTTGATGTCCCTTTTGGCCATTTCCCCGGCTTAGTAAAAACGAGTCAAGTTGCTGGCCCTTTTTCTTACCCCCTTTTTTTTTATATCAGACCTTATGAGTCCCAGGAAGTAGCGAATCGTACTTCGTAGAACGGTCCCGTTTCTTTTTCCGCCCCTGACCGGCTTAGCCTTCCCCCTCCGGCCAAGGGTTCTTTCCGCTAGCTTTACAAGTGAGGCTGTTTTCGTGATTTCCTGGCACTCCAGTGTTGCCCTTGTTTGTCCCCATTCCCATCCGATCTTCCTGACCAGAGATATCCGACTTGAACACTTCGGACCCTGTGCTTAATCTCATTTGTTTTGCTATGCTTCCCATGTTTTCCCGCACAGACGAAGCGACCATTGTTATTTCATCAACTCGCCTCTGCTCGCGCCGCATAGCATTTTTTTTTCCCCATTAACCTTTGACTGGGCACTTTTGAGGTGCTCTGATGCCGTGGCTTTTTTCCCTTCTGTTCCGGTGGCGGCTACCTTTCCCGGCTTTATCTTCGCTCTCACCATTGTTTTTTTCCCTGGACTACTGCAAGGCATTAACCTTGATGGTCAGATATTTTAGTGCGTCTCCTCTTCTGTGATTTCTTCTCGGCATTGACTTTTACGGTTACCCTTTTCTTTTTTTCGGGAACCCAACGCCGGAGGCCGTCGTTTCAGTGACCTCCCGGTGAGCGCTTACTCCCGTTTCTTGGTAACCCGTCAAACGTTTGTGAAGGTCTCATTGCATGTGCCCGCCTGCTGCGTTTCCCCCTTTCCCCCCTTTGTTTTTTTTATGTTTCCCCTTTGCCTTCCTGCAGAGGGGCGGGGGTTTGCAGTTGTAATTTCCCTGGCACGGCGGCTTCGATAGTTTAGTGCCCGGACTCCGTTCTTTTTCGATTTCCCCACCCTTGTTGATTTAGCGGGGTTGTCCTTTTTGAAAACCTCTGACCCCCCCTCCTTTTTTTCCTCCCCCCCCAAAACTCTTGGCAAAAGGGCGGGGCCTCAAACTGCCTCGCGGCAGGTCCTTCTTTTTTTGCCGATTGTTTTGCGGGGTTATTTGCCTCGATCACTTTGTGAAGCCCCCTTTTTCTTCATCTGGAATTATGACTGCTCTGGCTTTTTAGCCCCCCCGTTCAGGTTGTTTTTCCCCACAACCTTGTATTATGGTGCTTCCCTTTTCTTACCCTTTCACCACCGGGTTCCCTGCTTTGATTAACCCAATCCTCCCGCCCGCTGTGCTTGGTTTCTTTTTTTTTCCCAGCAGGGAGAAGGTACCCCCCCTTTTACCAAAGGACGTGACGTAACCTTCTCTTTTCACCAGTGTAGGAAGGATAACCCCCGGTCTGTTCCTTTTTTTCCTTGACTATAAGTCGATAAAACTCCCCCGATAACACCGGCGGCCGACTTTTTTTCGCTTTTTCGAGCTGGGCCCGGCGTCCCCCCTCCCCTCCGAGGTTGTTCCCCCCCCCTCTTCACCTCGACTGCCCGGAAACGCTTCTTTCCACTTACACCTTTTTTTTTTTTTTTACCATACGCTTCGGTCATGCATTCTTTTTCCGTTTCCCCGTAGCTGGTCTGGACCTAATGTGCATTTTTGCTTTTTTTGCCCGATTGTTTTTTCTCTGTGCCTTGGCTCGGGCGCTTGGGTCTGATTCTCTCTTTTTTTTTTCCCTTTTTCTGTGTCTGTCAACAAAAGCTGTCCTCCTTTCAACTGCCCGGTAGTCACTCAGGAAGCCCACGGCGCCCCACCAACGGTGCAAGTTCCCTGCAGCCTTCCTTACCTCGGCCCGCGGCTTTTTTTTTTACATGTGTTCCCCAAGGGCGCTTCAGTCCCTCTTTCTCCGCTGGCTCGCCTTCCCAGTTTTTTCCTTTCCCCTTTTTTTCTCTCCTGAGGATGGGGTCAGCCGAATTGCTGTTGCCGGATGACCCGTTGTTTTCTGCCCCCGCCTCGGCGGAGGGTTTTCTTCCTTGTCGGCACCGCCTTACCTCCGGTGCGTTTGCGTTTTTTTTTCCTTCGAAGTTTTCTAGCACGTCTTTTTTTGTTGTCGAGAGTTTTTCCTTTAGAGGGATTTTTTTTCTCTTTTGGACAAACTGGATTTTCTTTTTGGCTTTTTTTCCTTTTTTCCGCCTGACGGCCCTCTGAGATCGTGGCAAATGACTCCTTCCCCTGACGCTTTTCTCTTCCAAGACTCCCCGGAATTCTAACCCGGATACTGACTTGTTGGGGCGTGCTTCTGGGCGGGTCCGCACTCTTAAGTGAAGTTCCGTTTTATGCGCCCCCCGGTACCGCTATCGCTTTTTTTTTTTTTCCCCCCCCCCCTCTTGCCCGAGCCCTTTACCCAGGTCTGGAGAGATCTCTTTATTCTTCTTTTCCTTCCCTTTTTTGTTGTTTTTTTTTTTCTCTCCTTCTTCCCCTACTGGTAAAGGCTCGCCCGTCCGAAAGTGCCGGGCCTTTTGGCGAGCTGGTCCCGGCGGCTTCGTGCTTGTTTCGGGGCGAGTCTCCCCAAACTTCATTCGTTTTTTCCTAACCCGGCGATTATTGATGGTCATCCTTTGGTTTTTTTTTTTTTTTTTCCCCCCCTATCTCGCGGCCGGTCGAGAGCTGCTCGTGTTGCGCGATTTTTTTTTTTGCCCCCATCCGAACTCCCCTTTCTGTAGTTGTTGTATTCCCCCCCCCTCTTTCCATGCGAAATTTCCGACATCTGGTCCCGCTGATCGGAGGTGTCCGTTTGCAGCCGTTTTTCTCTTGCTCTTGTTTTTTTTCCCTTTTTTCCCGGGGTCATCTTTCAAAGGAGATCTTTTAAAATTTCTTTTCCCGTCTTCCGGTGACCATTCCCATGTCGTTCTTTCCGTCCCTTTTTTTTTTTTCCCTTGCGGCGCACGCCGACCTTGGCATGTTTTTCCTGGGATGCATTCGCTGCGTTGCGGGCGACGTTGCACCCTTTTTGACCCTCTTTGGCTGGCCGTTTTCTCGACGCCGTGATTCCTGGTCGGCTTAACTATTTGTTTTCTTTTCGGTGCACCCCCCATCGCTCTTTCCGTACCCCCCCATTTTCGCGCTTTTCTTTTTACCCTGGAGACGTGATCGGCCCTGGCTGCGCACTGCGTTTTCTTTCGTTGGAGCGCACTGGCCCCCGTTGGCTTTTTTTCCCTGAGTTCTGACGGAGGGTTCTTTTTTTTTTCCTTTGCAACACCCCAAACAGGGTTTGCCTGTCGTTTGAGTTAGAGTGTGTGTTATAGCGCCATTTTCTGTATGCCATTGTGTTGGCCACTTCGTTTAAGTACGCTCTTTTTTCCTCTTCTCCCTTTTCGACCAATCGGCGGAATGTGTGTTCTTTTTGTTTTCTTTGCCGTCGTAGTCCGCAGGCAACTTTTTGTTTTTTCTTTTTGTGAAGGATTTCTCACGTTCTCCCCGCGTTGACCGTCTTTTTTTTTTTTTTCCCACTTAGTTCCCTGTTTTTTTCATTGCCTTCCCTCCTTTTTTTTTCCCCCCCACTCGAAGGGCAAATGATGCCGTTGTTCTTCTTGCCTTCCCCCCGGGTTTAGCCCCCGGATACCCAACGTAGTCTTTTTTTGCTCTTGCCTCCCGCCGTGGTTCGTGCAACCTGCCATTTTTTGCCCAAAAACCCCGCCTTCTCCTGTCATTCTCTCTGGGTACCCTGGTTTTATTGCTCCCATTTTCTCTCTCCCCCCTCCCGCAAGGTCCTCAGGGAGCCTTTTTGCCGCGTCCGGTCTTTCGCCTCTTTCTTTTTCTTTTTGGGTGGTTGCTCGTGATGGAGGTTGGCCGCGTTTTTCACCTCCTCCTTTTTCACCTTTCTTTTCTCTTTTGTGCCCCCTATTCGGTACTTGTTGACAGGGGGGGACACTCCTGTCCCTCCCCTTCTGTTTTTCTACCGGAATTTCCTACCCGGCGTCCTACAAAAACTTGCCATTTGCTTTTTCCCCCTCGACTAATTTTTTCGTATAAAGGGGCCTTAGGAGAAAGGACCAGTAGCTGCTCTTTTTTTCTTATTTTCCACTTCGGTCCCGCGCCTTTGTCGTTACCCACCTGTTTTAAGCCGAAGACTTCCAAGTTCCGCCTAGCCACCGCGGCTTTGCGGTCTGCCCGATTAGGGAAAGCAAAGGTTGCCGTAATGCGTATCTTTTCGGATTGGGTCCCGAAGACTGAAGATCGTCCCTTTCACCGTTTTTTGCTTCCGTTTTTTTTAGCAGCATGCTCAGAGCACCGTACCTTTCACAGCACGAACCTGAAAGCTCGTGGTCCCTTTTCACTTTTTTTTTGTCTTTTTTTTTTCCCCGGAAGGTGAAATCCTACCTGCCCCTCCCAAAGCTCTTTTCCCATCCTTTGTTTACGTGCATGGTGTCTCTGTGCTTTTAAAGCCCCCTGTGGGCCCTTGTTTTTTCGTTCCACTTTTTTCTTCGATCGATGCTCCCGATGTGAGAACCAGTTGCTTCTGCCTGCAGGCTCACCACCTGGCTGTCGATCTTCCTCCTTTTTTGCCTTGGGAGTCGTCTTTTTCCTTTTTTCTTGGTTTCGTTTGCTACCCGGGTGCCTTTGGGTTTCCCAACGTCCGTTTGGGCCCGAGTTCTACGACGAACGAGCTTCCGTGTTCCTCCCTTTTTTTTTGGACTAATCGAGTTGGTCGGTCTTTTTCCCCGCCCGTCCCTTGAGCGTTTTAGGATCGGGGGATGAAACCCCGTCCGGTTTTTTGCTCTCCTTTCAGATCGGTTTGCAGTTGGTACTTTCACTGGCACGGCCCTGACCCCCCTTGTGACTATGTGCCCACGTCGGGTCCCTGTCTCCCTTGACTTTTTGTACCTTTCGGGGTTTCGGAGGGGTGAAAAGGCTTCCCCCATCCTCCCTTTTCCGGTTAAAACACCCCCCCCTAGTGAACAGCGTTCTTGGCCGTAATTCAACGTAAGAGTTGGGATGGCTTCGGGCGTTAGGCTTTTTTTTTGTTTTTCAGTTTGCTTTCCTCCTATCCTTTCCATTCCGGGCAAAGAGGGGAGTGGCTAGGCTTGGGTTGGCGGACAGTTCTTGACCCCTTCTCTGGTTGCCCCCCCATTTCCCCTGCCTTGAGGATGGGCAGTGCTAGAATTTACTTGCCTCCACTTGGGTGCGCGGAAATAATAAGCCCCGCCATTTTTGTTTCTCTGGGGTTGACCGCCTGGAATTGTCAGTCCGGATAAACCAGCAAGACCCTTCCACGAATTCGCTTCCCCCTGGTTTCTACTTGCCCTTGTCCAAACAGAGTGTCCGTGAATTGACGTGTCTGGCGGTTTTTTTCTTTCGTGCTGCCAGTTGTTTCTGATACAACATTGGAATCTTTCGTGCAGCGCGACGAGGTGGGCGTTTTATCGTTTAGTTGTCCTGCCTCTAAGAAGGGGCCGCATCACTTTTGACCCACTTTCGTGTTTACGTCTACCACCACATTTCCCATATCTCGACATTGAAATCTTCGGACACATTGTTGTCCCGGGTCGTTGTCGACGTGCGCACCTAATTTTTTTTGGATGAACAGGCCGTATTGAGGCTCGTAGCAACGGGCGAGCTTTCTGGGTTCTATCTCCTGCCTTTGTTTTTTCAACACTTCCAGCCGGGGGAGATCTGTATGTACCCCTAGTCCACCTCCTGAAGCCCCCAGGCAATTCGTGTAGTAACGGTGACATCTTACCAAGGATGTGCACGTCCATTTACCTCCTTTCACGCCCCTTCCCTTCATTAGAGAGCTACTCTTGCCAAAGGTCCCCTCTCCCTCATTTACTGGTGCGCCTTGCTTCGCCTTGCTTGATCGTGTTTGTCTAGTTGAACCGGATACGCAAAGTTAGGGTGTGTGGGTCTTTGAAAGGAAAAAGGGCTCCCGTTGTGGGACCACCCCGGCCCCCGCGGCCCCTAATTTTTCGAGTTATGGGAATTTTTTGTTTTTGACGACCTTTTTTTTTTCCATCGTGTCCCTCCCCCCTGGCGGGGACGGCAGATTATGTACCATCTGAGGAAGGGTTACGTTCCTCTTCAGTAGGAGGGCGTTTTCTGGGGCCAGTGGGTTTATCTTCCGCTCTATTTTTCCTCTTAGTACCTTTGCCCTGCCCCTTTTGCTTATATTCTTTGGCGCCCTCTCCGCCCCCGTTTACCGTTGTCTGTAATTTTTCCCAAGGCCTCCCCTGATTCTCCGAATCAGTTTGGCGCGGTTTTTCTGGCCCTGACTCTCAATTTTGACCCATCTTCATCCTTGACAGAAGACCGCCTATCTGATGTTAGCACCCACGTATGTTTCCGCTTCCTTTAACCCTTTTTTGGTTCGCCTCGCTTCTCTTTTCTTCCCTTCCCCCCAGTGTTGTTTTTTTATCGAGTCTCGTTCGATCTCTATTAAAGTCTCGTCCCCTTCTGCGAAACCGTCGTTTCTCGTTTTCTTTACGGTCCCGATTTCTGTCTTTTCTGCTGCGCGTCACGCTCTCCACTCTTTGTCGACCCGGCCTGGGTGTTTTTTGCTGATCCCGCTTCCTTTTTCGAGTGTCCTTTTCCCCACTTTTTCGTCCTTAGGCAGTCGGTCGTAGCTCTTCGCTTGTCATTTTTGCCCCCTGCACTCTCCGGTTAGGGATTTTTAAACCTTATTTTTGCAACCTTCTAGAAGGTACCATTTTGCGACTCCCCCCTGACCTGGCCGTGCGGTCGGTTTTTTGCCTTTTTTCCCCCTTTTTTTTGATCTTCCCCTTTTGCTGGTTCCGACGAGGTTCATCGGCAAGGATCTTCTTCGAATCCCCCCCTCTTTATCCTTTTTAAAGCACCTGTCGTATTCTCTCCCTTTCGCGGCCGTAATGTCGACCTTTTTGGCGGTAGCTTTCGATTTCGTCGGCTGCTTGGTGTCTGTACCCCCTTCCCCCTTGGGGGGATGTGAGACGTTTTCCCCCTCAGCGGTTCTGAGGTTGCGCTTGTTACTTTTTCCCCGGATTTCTTTCCCCCGTTTCCGAGAAGGGACACCCATGGGCTGCGCGCCCTTCAACTCTTTGTCCTCTTCCTTGTGCTTTTGCGTTGTCCCACCCTGCGGTAGTGGTCCCTTACTGACCACCCAGTGGGCGAGGCATTCTTTCGTTTTCTTTTTTGCCCCACCTTTTCGCTGATGGGGCTAGCGTCGGGGTGTAGCAGCTTTTAGCTTAGTTATTTTTCATTGCTGGGCTTAAAGATGACAAGGTAGCTGTTTTTGTTTTTTCTTGTTGCCTGCCCTCTCTTGCGCGGCTCCAATTTCGCGACGGGGTTCTTGATCCAGTTTCCTAATCTACCCCCTTTTGTAGTTACCTTTGGGAAGCTGATCACGTTGTTCCCCCCGTTTCGCTTGTGTTTCCCTTCTGGTTAGCAGTCCTTTACTGGACTTTCGTGCATCGATGTCCCTTAGTAGGATTTATTTCCGCCGCCCCCCGTTTTGCCGGTTCCCCCCCTGTCAGTTGGATCCGGCCCAATCTGGTTATTATTTTCCAGCTTTGACGGGACGAAAAACCGCAGTAATCCGTTTTTCCCCCCATTTTTTGTCCCCTTTCTTGCACAATTTTCCTCTCCTTACCCCCACCGAAAGACCCCCAGCGGAAGAGGGTTTCCTAATTGCTTTCTTCTTTTTTCTTTTTCCCGGGATTGAGCTATTGTTTTGTTTCTTTCAGGATGTCTTTTTGAACGTCTTTTCACCCCTTAGGCCCTCCCATTTTTCCTTTGACTCCTTTAGGATCCTCCTCTTGTGGCCCTATCGTACCTTTTCTGGCCCCTTTTTGGTTGCCTCCCCCTGATAATCTCTGATTATCCTTACCCCCTTTGCCCCTCCCAATGCAGGCCGGTCTGACTTCTCCCTTCCCTTTCTCCCCCCGAGTCTCCCTGGGCGGCCGGTTTTTGTCACTTCTTTTCTCCTGTCGTCTTTTCCTCCGGGGCAGCGCTTTGTTGTTTTGCCCTTTGGTTAGCCCTAAGACCGTGCCCCTTGTGATTTGCTTCGACTTTGAACCTTTTCCCCCTTTTCCCTTCTTTTTTGTCGGAACCTGATTTCTTCCCTGCGTTTTCGTCCTCCATTGCGTAACCAGGTCGGCCCATTTTTTTCTTCTCCCCTTTTCTGTTGGCACGTGATGGACACGGCCCGTTGCTTCCTTTTTTTCCTCGGCAACATCATGAAACCCCCCCCCCCAGCCTATTTAGCAAGAAGGCACTTCGTTTTCCCCCTTTTCGGTGAGATTTCCCGTCTTGGTCCCTTTGATTCAGAACAGGATGCCCAGCTCTTTCCTTTTTTTCTTTGTTTTCTCTTTGCTCGTCGCCCCTCCCGTCCCGCTGGCCGTGCATCCCAAAGTGCAGGCGATTTTTTTTCTCTTCTCCTTTTTTTGACAGGTCTCAGTGTCAAGGATGCACTTTGTTGCTTGTCCTATCTCCTATTTACCGCCCCAAGAATGATTTCTCCTTCGTCATTGACTGTTCATTTCTTCTTTTTTTTTTTCCTTTTTTTGTCGTGGAAAACCCGCCTCGTCCCTCTTCTTTTTCTACCGCCTGGACGCGCCTCTACTTCGTTCTTCACTTTTTCATTTGTTAAATCGACCCGTGGGAGTCGGTCTCCCCCCTTGGTTTTTCCTCCCTTTTTTGCCTTCCTTTTTTGTTTTCGGTCACTACCTGGTACTGAAAGCCGTGGCTCCGCTAGTTTTGCGGTA
>Ga0179591_1195465_pt1 | contig 10079 bp, 6 predicted proteins | sample CZOMad2_1_08_16f_FD_182891 | JGI IMG/M metagenome (GOLD analysis project Ga0179591, IMG submission 182891) | Vadose zone soil fungal communities from Angelo Coast Range Reserve, California, USA - CZOMad2_1_08_16fungal (PacBio error correction) | ecosystem: Environmental > Terrestrial > Soil >... | reverse complement strand
TTCCCCTGATAAGCGCTTAACCCCCGATGAGTGATCTTCGCTCAGGGCGCTTTTCTGAGTAATGACAAAATCGATTAAGGAGCTTTTCAGGAGTATTTCCGTTTCTCCCCCTTTTTCCCTGCCCTTTTTTTCTCTTTCCCTATTCCAGCTCCCTTTCGCTTTGAAATATTTCCTCTCTTCGGGAAGTCCCGACTGGTCCTACGTACCTCTCTTTACTTTTCTTTTTCCTTTTGCGTCTTATGAGTTAAAGTACGGTAACCCTCAATAGTTGGCGGCTTGTCTCTTTCCCTTCTCCTTTTTCCTTTCCTCCATCCGGGCCTTCCCGACGCCCATAAACGAGAAAATATGCTCCGATTTCCTCCCTATACACTTCTTTGAGATATGTATAGTGGGGCTACAATATATAGAATTTGACTCCTGCCGTTACCCATTCACGTTGGTTGGGACAGGAGATCCGATCTATCCCTTTCACCATTTTTAACTTTTCTCGTGAAATAGGATAGTGACGACAAGGATGCACCGTTGTCAGTGTTTGTCTTTTTTTCTTTCTCCGCACCCGGAAAGTTGAACCCCGGTTTTTTAACATACCCCTGTATTTTTTCTCCCCTTTCCCGGCGATCTTTTTTTTTGAACTAAAGGAGCCCTAAGTCGAAAAATTATGGATCATGTTCCAGGCCCGGTTACTTTTGAACCCCTTCCGCCCCTTTTCTCCCCCTGACCCCAGTCTCCTTAGCCGTCCCGGCGATGTTTTTCCCAACCCCTTTGACCGATAGTGGAGCAGAAAAAGCTGTTATTCTATTGCCTCTCTTCACTGTTTTTTTTCACCCCCCCTCCTCTGTTCCCCCCCCTTCCTATGAGTTAAATACCGTTGGACCCTTGCCGCTTCCCTTCACCTTGGGTCAACGTGGAAACAAACCCCCCCAAGCTTCACGTTTTTTCTTCCTTTTCTCCAGTTTAGGGGTCCTAATCTGAAACGTGAGTCTCCCCCATTCCCTCCACCTATTCCAGAGGAAGCAGCAGCGACGACAGTGTCCCCTTTTCTGTATTTTTCACGAGTTTGGGATGTTGATAACCCCGTGCCGATGAACGCGTGGAGAGGAAGTCTCTTTCGTCTTTCCCTCGCACTTAGTTTTCCCTCGAGTCTTTGCGGCTGGTTCGCCATTTTCGCCTAAAAGTCGCTGGCCCTCTCGAATTTTTCTTTCTTGGCTCTGCGTAGTATCGTATCCTTTTATGACCCTCCGCAGTTCTATGGCATTGTCACTTTTTAATAGACGCCTTCCTCGCCTCTCATTTAGAGTAGGTTTAGATCTTTTTTTTCTATGTTCCTTCAATGATCCAAAGAAGAATGTCACTCTCTCCTTTTTTTTCTCGTCCGGAAACCGACTTTTCTCCACTCTTTTTATACGTGACCCAGCCAACCATATAGCTTTCAGTCCATCCCTTCTATCTTTTTGGTTCCCGAATCCCTCAAAGGCCTCTTCGATTTTTCTATTGCTTTTCTTTGCGTTTCGGCAAGAAAATAGGCGAAGTACAGGCCACTCTACTTTTCTCTCTTACTTTTTTTTCCCTTTTTCTTGAGGTACCAGCATCAGTAACTGTCTTCTCTTTCTCCTTTCCCCTCTTAAGGAGGCGGCTCGAATGAGGACCGGAACCCATTCCCGATTCCTTCCCCTCTTTCCCTAGATTTGATAAAGCACTTCCTCGACGGGGCTCTTTCGGCGTCTGAAGATTACAGGAGCCCCCCCTTGTCACTCCCTTCTTGTAACGTCTGCTGCCAAGCGGGCTGAGAGTAGAAAGACTCCCCCTCCTCCCCCACTTTTTCGCCCTTAGCGTAATGGATTGGCTGAGGGTAGTGCTTCCAGTATCCCATTTCCTCCCCCCTTTTCCCAAAAAGCCGTCGCAATTAGTTTTTCCCTTCGGACCTTCCCCACTTGTCCAGGTGCATCCGAAAGAAACTTCTCTTTCCTGCTTTCTCTACACTGGGCGCCCCCTCTCTGTCCCTCCACCTCCTCTAAAGAGCTGTATGAATGGAATATAGACTCACGCCTTCTCGATTTCCTTTTTTCTGATAAGCGAACTCCCGATTTCGCTCTGTTCCTTATAATGATAATATATATCTTTTACTCCCGTTTTTTTTTGTGAGATCTCCTTTTTTTCTTATTTCTATCGCTTCTCTCCCCGGTAGGAGGCTGGTATCCTCCACCCAGCGATCTGCGTTGATTTGCCCTCGTGCCTACCTGAGTTTCTTCTTGAGTGAGTTGTAGATGTCTCATTTTTCTCTCCTTTATTTTTTTTTTATCACCTCCATAAGATTAGATTACTTGCTGTAATCTCCCTTTTTCTTCTTTCCCCTTTCTCTTTTCCCCCAACCTTTTTAAGGGTCGCCTAGTTGTTTCTGGTTTCAGCAATTCCCTTATGGGCAAAGAAATAAACCTGACCAAGAGTCATGAAAGGCTTATCTTGTCTCCTTTTTTTCTCTCTCCCTTTCTTTTTTTCTACTCTGGAACTCCCTGGAAGGTCTTCCATGTTTCTCTTGGAAGGATGAATGAAGACTCCTTCTTTTTTTTAGAGTCCTTTATACCCCCTTCTGTGCTTTCCTATGTGCAGAGAGGATAGTTAATCGTGTTATTTTTTTTTTTTTTCAGCTCTTAAGAGATCGACATAATAGAAGAGTGGTTGCCTAGAATTTTCCCATTCCTATTCCTTATAGTTTAAACTTCCTTGGACCCGTGAATCGAGTCTGCTCCTCTTGGGTCAAATGAGGAAGGAGACGAGGTGCGTTGCCGCATTTTCAACCTTTCCTAATCACTTTTTCCTCTTTCACACCCGATGACTTTTCTTACTTTCGCCTCAAAAAAAAAAGCTCTTCCTCTCGCTTTTCCTTCCTATCCTTTCTTTTCTCAACTCTCTCTGAAGGAGGACGCCCCCTTAGGGTTCCTCCGCTAACAAAATTCTTCTGGTACCTTGTCCTCTTTTCTTCCTATAACTTCGTCCTTCCACCTTCGATAAATCTGCTTTCTTCCTCCTGTTCTTTCTATTCGTAAAGGCCCTCTGGACCGCGCTGTTCCTTCTCTCTCTCTCCCTCTGAACTCTTCCCCTGACCCTCCCCATTCTCTACCTAGTGACGTTGTCTTGCGATGGTTTTTCCCCCCTTCTCTCCCCACTTCGATCGTTTCTTCGAGAGCTCGACCCCTCCGATTTCTTCTCGCAGTAATCTTTTTTCCTCTTCTGCCTCCTTCCCCCTCAACCCATAAGTCTTTTGAGGAGAACCTCTTTCTTTCTTCTGGCTTCTTTTTCCTCGGTTTATAGGCGTTTTTTCTTGACGTCGACTCCCCTTTTCTGTATCCCCCTGATATTGACTTCACCTCACGAAGCACTTTCGTACTTACTTGGTATTCTGGGTTTTCCTCCCCGTTCCCCTGTCAGATTAAGTTTCCACGAGTCTTTCCCCTCCTTACGCTTTTTCTTCTATGGTTGGGAACCCCCCCCCGTTCCGGCTTTCCGTTTCCATCAACGGAGGTGGTCCGGCGCAGACCCTATGCCAATTTTTTTGTTGTTTCGCACCTCGGCCGAAGGTATACGGGCGGCTTCTCTCTTTATTTACCTTTCTTTCTGTCCCCTTATCCACCCGCTAATTTTGCCCTTTCTTCGTTGCTTTCTGGCGAGTTTTTTTTCAACACGCCATCTTTTCCTTCCTCCCCCACTCCCTTGGATTGGACACCTTGTACCTTTGCTTATCTGTGATCCATGACCTGTCCCTCCAGAGACTTTTCCGCTTGCAGACCTCCCGGTCTCCCTATGCCTTCTTTCCGCGCAAAAGGGACCTTGGGCACGGTGAGCGTTCTCGATCTCCTTTTTCCTCCCCAAATTTCATGTATTGCCTTTATCTTTCTTTTTTTCAGTCTCGACGCGGAGTGGCTTTCCCCCCGGAGTCCTTTCATGATCCCCCCCCCCCCCAAAGATTGATTTCTTTTATCGTTCTATATGTGCCCGGTATGGTGCCTTTTCCTCCCCCCGGGAGGGTTGAAAAGAGCACTCATGCTTGAAGCCAGACCCCCTCCCTTCCTTTCTTTTTCCCCCTCTTGATGCGAAGCACCTCACCCCTCACAACTAACACACGTAAGAGAACTGTTACCCACCTTATTGGTATTACATGAAGAGCTTGCCCTTTGTCCGTTTCAAAAGCGGCCATGGCGATGGATAGACTCTTTTCCTTCTTTTCCCTCCTTCGCTGCAAATCCGAACGGCCACCCTTAGTTTCTGTCCCTCCCTCTTAATGAAGATGGTGATCTTCACCTCTTTTTTCCCCCGCTCTGTCTCTACCTACCAAGAAATCGGGTTAGCTTCTTTTCATTTTTTCTCTCTCCTTTAATCACTACGTAAGTTGTTGTTGTGACCAGCTCAAGCCCCCTCTTACACTATTTTTTTTCCTTCGTTTTTTTTTTGCCGAAGCGGAGATCTTTTTCTTCGTAATGCCCCATGCCAGGAAGAGGATTTTGCCTGAAGTATTAAGTTTTCTTTAGTCAGTTGCATGCTCCGGCTCCGCTGTTCTCCTCTCCATCTCCCCTGCGTATTTCCACCTTTCCCCCTTTGACCTTCCCTTCTTGGCAGTCACCGAATTGAGGACTTAACTGTGTGCTTCCTTTTTTTCTTTTCTTGGTTCTGCGACCCTTCCATCAGGTCAAAAAAATCAACATCGGCGGAGTGGGAGTCTGCGTACGCATGTAGATTTGTGACTAAGAACCGAGTCATTCTCAGCCCATACTAGTCCCCATAGGATCACGTCCGTGTGTGTGTCAAGAGAAGAATAGTGTATATATGTCTATTGGTGCTCCACTCCCGATTCGGATAGATACTTCCGAACTGAACGTTGTGGAGACTTAAGGGCGCGAGAGAGAGACACCCTTCCCCCAATGTTTCCCTTTTTTTCTGCCCTCTGCTTTTACTACCGTGCTCAAAGGGACAAAGGCTTAGTTCTGGTAGCCTTCCCTTTTATTCCACCCCCTTTAAAATTCAAATGGGTTCCAACGACAACCTTATGTTTCTAATCATAGATTTCTTCTTTGCCACTCTTTCTCTTCAATAATCCCCAAATTCGGGCATCTTTTTCACGTAAAGAGGACCATCCCTCCCGAGATGACCTCCTTCACCCGTCCTTGACCTTCGGAGATTTTCCTACCCCCAAAAGTTTTCGGATCGGAGCACTGACACAAGAACGTTGTATCTCTTGACTCTCAAGGAAGGTGGGGTTACCCCCATATTAGCTGTAGCCCCCCCCAGTGATTAATCACTGAAATAAACCTTGCACTTGTTCAAGGGCCCGTGACCTTTTTGACCCTTGGGACCAAAAAAACCCTTCTTCCGCCAGGGAGGAGTTTCGGGCCAATCTAAGGGGCTAATCCTCCCTCTGCTTTCACTGAAATTCCCCCCAGATTCCGCGTCAGCAGAACCTGCGCAGAATCCGCTTTTCTTTTTCCAACTTTCGCAAAGCAGGCTCGGACGCCAGATGGGGAGAAAATCCCCGAGCCACCCCTCCAAACCTGAGTGACAGGAGCAGAGCAGATGGAGGGGCCAGAGACTCCTCTCCCGACGTAGACGATGTACTGCGGGCCATGATGTGGTTAGCACCTCCGCCAACTCACCCCAACCCCTCATTCGTCCGTAGAGGAGAGTGACCCTTTCTATGGGGCGACGGGCAGTTGGCTCCTCGAGCGGTGCGCCTTAGCACCACCCTGACCCCAATTGCGGAGAGGCACGAGCACGCTGGGACCGATGAGCCGGGAACGAACCACGTAACAGCCCACAGGGAGAGCAGGACGAGGGATGAGAGGTGGAGAGAGGGGAGCTTGAGGATGACCACCAACCTATTGCAACCAGAAGACTCTCAAGAGGACGCAGGTTGGATTATGAGTTCCCCCGAATGGGAGCCTCGACGCCCTGCCCCCATCCCTTGTGAGCAGACTTCAGAAATGGCCGACGGAGAGAGTGTCTTTTTTCCGAAGACCGTTAAAAGCGAATAGTTCGGAGACCAGATCCGCGTTTTTTTCGATGTGCATCAACATAGCAGCCGTAAGGCATTTCCCCCAATTCCCTTTTGTGCTTCCTCTGAGTATGAAGCCTTGGCCAGCTCGTGCACACGTCATTTTCATCGCCTCTTCGATAGTACCACGCTTCGAGTCGCTCTCCCGCCTCTTTTTTTTCACCGGCAAACTTGCCCAGATTTAACGCGTCAGGAGCACACTCCTTTCCACCTGGCCTTTAGCATCAAGGAGACTGCCCGCTTTCTTCAGCTTCCAGGAGCCAGTGTAAATGACAAGTAGGCGGGGGCCGTCGTAGCCAGCTGGTATGCGTCCCCTTGACGATCCTATCGGTAAGTCTATTTGTTTTTAGTGCGTGCCTGTCTCCCGCGCCGGTCGGCACCCCGGACAAAAGAAGGGAGCCCCTTCCTTCGTGTGGCCCCGAGCGGATTAGGACAAAGGGTTCCTGGGAGCCAGACAAACCCCCCCCCCCCCCCCCCCCCCCCCCCCCCCCCCCCCCCCCCCCCCCCCCCCCCCCCCCCCCCCCCCCCCCCCCCCCCCCCCCCCCCCCCCCCCCCCCCCCCCCCCCCCCCCCCCCCCCCCCCCCCCCCCCCCCCCCCCCCCCCCCCCCCCCCCCCCCCCCCCCCCCCCCCCCCCCCCCCCCCCCTCGAAAGTCGGATTGAGCCGAATCCCTGATTTCCAACCTCTTCTTTACCCTCCCCCACTCCGAAGACGAGAGTCTGAGCCTATTTTCGCCCTCCAAAGCGCGAGCGCGTTGGCGGATCTGCCGACTCCCTCCCCTCTTCTATTCCGAATAGCAGGAGACACGCTTTTATTTTACCCCTCCTCCTTTGTGGTTGTTGATTTTGATCGCTAGTTGCTAGCCCCCTATAGCTCCCTGATCGAATACCCCCCCCCCGGTCTGGAGGGAGACCCAGCCGACCCTTCCAAAAGCGAGCAGATGAGGGGGATGTGAGAGGAAGTAAGCCAACTAGCAGGAGGAGTGAGAGTTCGGTGCAGGAAATATCTTTTGGGAAGCCCCCCCCCCGTTCCGCTTTTAAATCCCATAAGTGAGATTGATGGAGAACCGACCCCTTTTTGCATCTCTACCCCGCTAGTTCCCAATAGGGCCTAACTTCGTGGTGGCCGTTTGAAGACCAGGAGCCGACGGGACAGTCCATTCCCATCCCCAATACCCCGCCTGACAGAGGATCTTCTGTAGTGAGGACTCTAACGCCTGCGGTTCCTCACGTCCCACTCGGACGGTCGTGAACCTTTGCGGAACACCTTTAGCTGACTAGCCTGTCCCTCGCTCCCTTGAGCTGACGGAACTTTCGTGTGATCCCTGAGAGGTGAGAGGGGCGGCGTCCATCTTTGCCTTGTCTTTCCGTGTTACTTAAGACGTCGATATGACTCCTGCCTATTGGGGGTGGACCTCAGAAAGAGGAGGCTGACGGATCTTGACCCCCAGGGCCCAAGTGCCCTACGCGGCACGTGAAGAGTTGTCCCGCTCCCCTTGACTGCCGTCCGAGGTGCGGGCCCCCCAGAGAAAGAAAGAAGTAACGTCTCCGTAAGAGCAGGGATAAGGAGTTCCCGACACTAACAAACCCTCTCGCATGTGAGCCTGGATGAAGCAGCGAAGGTTGGACGGTTCACGCGTGAACGTAAGTGAGCGACCCTTCGGGGCGGACTGATCACACCCCCCTTGTAGAGTGGAAAGGAGGTCTTGTCAATGAAGTTTGAAATTCAGACAGCTTTTCACCTAGCCACCCCCTCTTTCCCCCACTTCCTTGCTGTTCGACATTGTGTCGTCTATCGGAAATTGCCTCTGAACGACCCGCCAGGGAAGCGCCAAGAAGAAGTGAGAGTAGCCGACCCGCAAGCAGAAAAGAAACGAAACAAAGTCCCGAAAGATAGACAGACACCCGTTGTGTGACGATTGGCGAAAAGAGCAGAAAGAGAGGATCGATGAGAGCACAACGAATAGGATGTTATCTACCCTACCTCTGTTTCTCCTGGCCCCGTCTCGTTTCTTGCCCCTTTATTTCGCCCAAGCACCTTACAGAGTCTGCTCGACCCGCAGGCTGCTCCCATTTTTCCTGTTCTTGTGCTTACCTGATGATAGTTTCTTTAAGTTAGACTCCCTTCTTCTCCACTCGTGTTCTTGCGACCCTAACCCTCCCAGAAACAGGGAGAAGGTCGTTGGTGGGGGTAGTCACAGGGCAAAGGGGAACTGTCCCCGTACATCAGTACCTCGAGGGAGGGAAACGAAATAAGCCCCCTTTTCGCCCCCCGATATGTTGGTGAAAACCAAAAGTTCCTACACCCCCCCCTTCCCCCTTACCCCAGCGAATCAAACGGAGTTTCCAGGCTCCTCTTACCCTCAAAGTGTGGTTTTAGCCACACTACCGCCAATTTTCCCAGTCCCGGTTTATCGTAGTACTCTGAGTTGAGTAATTTTTCCAGTAGGGAATGTCCACTTTTCCCCCGCCTCCGGTTGGTCCCGTATTCTGGATACCCTGGCCCATATAAACCACGATCGCTCCCTTTCGTCTCCACGACAGGTAGGCTTGGACACATTTTGGAATTGAAGGTTCCTGTGATCTACAATGCGCCACCGAAGCCCTGCCTTGGCAAGGTGAAGAAGCCAGTTGTCCCCTCTCTTCGTTGCACGAGACCCCCGTAGACCCATTTGGCACGGTTTCGAGCCCTCTCCTCCTTCCCCTCTCCCCACCCACCGTGAAGTTTAGGGCATATAGATCCGATCCCTCGAGAGGGATCCCCAAGAGAATTCTCTCCCCGATATTAATATAGCTTGCAGACTCATAGTTGCTTGGTACTTTTCGTCCTTAAATCTCTGAGGCACCAGGATGCTAGAACGTTCCTCAAATGCACTTCCTCCGTTTTTGACCTTTTTTTCGCCTTTCCCCCCCTTTATTTCCACCTCACAAAGCACTAAACCACGTTCCCGGATGTCCCCCCTTAATCCCTTTTTGTCCTTTTCCTCTTTCCAGCCTCGTGTCCCTGAAGTTCAAAGCTACATGGTCGTGGCGAGATTTTCTTTTACCAGCATAGCGTTTTAACTGACTTCCTCCCTTAGTCCCTCTTGTTCCCGCATCTAATGACTCTGTGACGTAAGAAGACCAAGAGCTTTATTAACGAAATCGTCGAGTTATAATTTACTTATCTTTTCCTCATCCTCCCCGTTTGTTTGTTGTTTTCTTTGATCCCTCCCCCTTTTCTCCCTTTCTTTTTCTTGTTTCCCATCTCTAAGGTGCTGACTGGTAGGAGTACTGGCCAACAATAGAGTAAGGGAGAGTATTTGAGCATTTCTTTTATAAGTTTTATTTACTTTTGTCGCCTACGGTTTTACAGCGCCCTTTCGAGACACGCCCCGGGCTTTTTTCAACCCTTCCCCCCACCCCCCCCCGCACGGATTTCTTGCAATTCCCGAAGGTGATTACGGAACGGCGCGGAAGTTGTTTGTTTCCCGTTTTGGTCTGCGGTTCATGACGGACAACTACTCTTCTTCTTTTCGCTTCGAGTCAGGAGCTTGGCCTCAGCAGATGTCATGACTCCCTCCGAGTCCTCACCTCACTGCCGATGACCGAGAACCCCTTTTTTTCCTTCTGTCCTTGGGGACAACTCCTATAGATCGTATATCTCTTCGCCCCGAACGTTGGGCGACGGAAGTCTTCCCGGATTTAGTAACGGCGCAAGGTGACCTTCTAGGTTCCCATCGTTTCTTCACTGACCGCTTTTGCCCCCGCTGCCCAGGCTCGTTCGTAGCGGCATGTATCCCCTCAACGGCACTCACCCATTTTTTTTTCACCGCCCCCAACTTGTCTGTCGTAATAAGAGATATTGTTTTGCCATCCCTCTCCACCAGACGTCCTCCCCCTCCTCGCGACCGGTTAAAGAAAGAAGGTCACAAACGGACGAAACAGAGAGACGACAGATACCACTCAGTGCAGGACTTCGAGGTTCCGCAAACACAAACACGGGTCGCTCGGATTAGATCGCACTCACAAGGACGGTTCTTCTCGAAAGGGAAGAAGAGGA
>Ga0179591_1175536_pt1 | contig 10080 bp, 9 predicted proteins | sample CZOMad2_1_08_16f_FD_182891 | JGI IMG/M metagenome (GOLD analysis project Ga0179591, IMG submission 182891) | Vadose zone soil fungal communities from Angelo Coast Range Reserve, California, USA - CZOMad2_1_08_16fungal (PacBio error correction) | ecosystem: Environmental > Terrestrial > Soil >... | reverse complement strand
TGTTTTTTGGTACTCTCTTCCAGGCGGAGCTCTTGACCCTACCCACCACAACCGTCCCCTCTCAAGACATTCTCGACGCCATGCTGGGCGATCCACGGAAGAGGTCTCGCTCCTTGCATCGCCGATTTTCCCCAAGAGTGCCTCCTCGGTCCAGGAATGCGTAGACGTGGCCCCTTGTTCAGAGCTCGCGTTCTCCCGTTTTTACCCTCCCTTCATGAACCCCCCCAACTGTACTTCCGAATAGCTGCGCAAGGTGCCAATTGAACGGTGTCGACTCTCCTCAAATGTTTAACGAAGTCTTGAGTGGAGGCGAGTTTTACAATTCGCGGTTTGCCGGATCTACGGAAAGAGTTTCCAGATGGATGGGTTCTCTAGGACCTCTCCCCCCACCTTTGACGGAAGTGTACGCCCAGTTCAACCCCTTTGGCTCTCTCTTTTGTATCTTATATGAACCCAGCGATTTCCGTGGTTCCCTGCAACCACCCCATGATGGTGGCGCTCCAACTCCAAATGCTGTGGCCGCATGGCTTTGTTCCATGCCCAGGATAGCGCGGCATATGTTTTACGATCTGCAGTACTCGCTCTCCCACCCCCACCCCCCACACCCACACCCCCCCCCACCCCCCCCCCATTTTTTGGCCCACTTCGCCGAAGAACCGACGAGATGAGGGCTTCTGCTTGCGATCGTGGCGTCTACCAACCTCCTTCAATAGCGGCGCCTCTCAACCACTGGATGACGCGATGGCTGATAGCCGCCGGTTCAGTTTCGCAAACAGCGTGCTCTACGGTTTCCTCCCGTTAACCTTTTTCCCGGTCATGTGTGAGTCAGTCTTTACCTTTTTCCTGCGCCACCCACTGAATTCGCTTGAGGCTTCGCCCCGAGGGTTGACGGGACGAAGTCGTCTGCTTGTTTTAGGTCCAGTTTGCGGCCGAACTTAGTTCTTGCGCTGTCTTCGTCGAGTTCCGAGGTTGCCTTTTTTCTTCCTCATCCGGATTCACGCTTACTGTGCTTTTCTGACCGTCTTTCCCTTAGCAGGTTGTGCGTCCCAATTTCCCCTGAAGAGCCTTTCAGAGGATGTAGGCCCATCGCGCATCCTCCAATTTCCTAGGTCTGAGGATATGTCCCCCCCCTCGCTGTTTTAAAGCGGAATCCGATCTAGCGTAAATACCCACTGATAGTTTGGGTTGTCTCTGATCGAGGCTATGTTTCGTAATGGCCTCTATGGTGGCGTAGCGGGCAAGGTTCTTCGAGCTGTGGCGCTTTACCGCGTCCCCCTGTTGATGAAGAAGCCGGATCTCTCGTCTCGCTTGTTGGGCTTTTGAGATGGGATTCGCTGAGCGCTTCGTTTACCCCAGATTCAGTGTTGCCAGATGTGGATACCTCCGCCCGTGGTGTGTCTCGAAAAGTTCCCTTTCGATGTGCGTTGCCTCCGCCCTCCGGGGAGTCCCTTTTCCTTATTTTTCCTTTAGTTTTGTGACCAATAAATTGTTGATCGGACGGTTGCCTTTCAGCTTAGATCGGCCGACTCATCGCTTTGAACCTACCATTTCACGAAAAGTGTTGAATTGTATTTTTACCAATCCGGTCTCATTGATCTCCGCATAGCTACAGGTGATGTCCTCCGATTGTCGATTCTCAACTTAACGTAGTGAGGTCTGCCTTAGTCCGAGTTTTACGGAGGATCGGATTTTTTTTGTTAACTCTATTTCCATTTTTTTATTGGCTTGTAGCGGAAGTTTGCTTTAGATAAGGCCCCCCCCTTGTGGGTCATGACAGCGATTTCGGTACCAGGATCAGAGGGTGTGTGATATAGTGCAGATAGTCTTCACTCCTCCTACGAGTTCTGCCAACAGAGGGGGCAGGAGTAGAAAGGTCACTTGACGTGCGGATTCCTCTGACCTCCGCCTCGTCCTTCGAACGTCAGGAACCTATATTGATATGCCCAGTAGATAATTTCTTGTGCCGCCAAATCCTTTTACTCCCTTCCTGGCTTTTAGAGGTTGTGATACCTCGTCATCCTCCAGGAAGGATTTTTTGCTTATTGTTAGAGTCCCAAGCTTTTTTTGACCCAATCCTCCAACACCCTTCCAGCTTTGGGAATGACTCCACGATGTTTGAAGCTCGGCTATTCAGTTTCTCTGCAACGGTTTGGGTCTACCTTGGGCGGCATAGTCTCTACTTCCCCCCCTTTTGCGAAGGCATTCTGCCTGATTCTCCTCGGCAATACTTGGTCACTTTAACCTTGCAAAGGAACCCCCCCCCCCCCCCATATTCTGGCGCTTAGAACAATTCTCCCAAACCGTTGGTGTTCATGTTCTCGCTTTTCCCATACGGCATAGATTTTTTTTGGCATGTTGTCCCCCTGGTTAACATTGTTTCTTTATGTGTTTGCTCTCTCGTTGCTTTACTTCTTTACCTTCGCTCCGAGTAATCCCAGGTCCTTGCAACAATCTCTGCGTTTTCCCCAGCTCAACGACTAGGGGCTCCCCCATCGTTTCATGTTAAGGTTCCCCACTGCTTTTATGGTGCCCTGAGTGGTCCGATGGGCGCCGCAAACACCTACCCCGCAAAAGCACATCGCCCTGCTCCCCTTCACGCGATCAGATCAATTATCATCCCTCCTTTGCCGGCTTGCTTCAAAAACAACATTACCGGCGAGCCTCCCGAGCAAGATTGGTAGATCTCGTTGTCCCACCTTGCTGGTAAGTTCGCAGTTTGGCCTCCTTGTGAGCCGTGGTTACATTTTCGGAAACCTTTTCCCTGTTTTTCAGTTCCCCAAGTGTGCTTTATGGCTGATTGCTCTATGAACAGAGATCAAAGACCACCCCGTTATTCTTTTCAAGATTCGTCTTTTTTTCCAACTTCTTCTGCCGAATGAAAGAACACGTCCCCTACGCCCTTGACCCCATCATTTTTTTTTTTTTATGGGTTGGACCCACCCCGCCTCTATTTCGAACGCGAGGCTTTCCTCACCCTGCTTGTTTTTATTCTTTACCGACTTTTCGCTCCCCTCCTTCTGTTCGGCGGGCACGACCCTTCTTGTTTCGGCAGAAGAAAGTTCCCCCCTTTTTTGACTTTTTCTTACAGGGGCGTCCTTTGAGTCCGCTATTCGCCACCAGAGGCACCTTTACAAAGTCTCTCAAAGTTTAGGCGCCCATAGAACACCTCCGTAAGGTCGCACTGAATCTGATTTTTTTTGCACTAATCCACCTGCGACTGAAACTTTGCTTTCCCCGCGACTAGGGGTTATCACATCTCTTAACTGACTGAAGAGCGGGGTCGCGAATCAGGGCCTCTGCTCCGCCCCACTTTTCGCCTAGGATATTCCTTTGTTTGAGTCATTTAAGGCCACTGTGGACGGCGTCCTTTCCGCAATATTTAGCTTTCCGAACAGACGCCCCGCGCCTCTGCGCCTGCCGGCACGCCCAGATCATTGTCAACCCCCCAAACTTCGGCGTTATTCTTGTCTGCTCGGCCCATCCCGCTGTCACCCTAGCGCATCCTCTCTTCGCCCTTCTCGTGATGCAGATGCGCCGTTTTATTCACGGCTTTGACGCCCCCCCTTGATACGGCTATTAGGTCCGTTTTCGCCAAAACAAATTCTCCTTTTTTTACTATCCTAGAAGCCCCCTTCTGCTGTGCCCCCAAATCCCGGATCTTTTGAGAGGTGGCCTCCGGTTGCTGCCTCTTTTTTCCCCTACCAAGTTCCCTTCTTTGCGCGCCACCTGCTCAGCAGCGACGATTGGCCGGAACTTTTTGCCAACACGTTTGCGCAAGGAAGTTCCCTATTGTTGTCTTCATCATCGGTATGACGAAACTTGATAACGACCGTTTTTGCGCTTGTATTCACTTGAAGCCTCGAGCATGCTTGTGGCGATTATGCGTCCATTTTAGTTTTATATCCCCTAGAGTAAGTCCAGGGTTTGTGTTCCTTGCTATTTCTCTTTTGACCTTTGAGGGTTTATGGCCCTCAGAGTTAGTCCCCCGCAGAATCTAAAGACCCCCTCTAGTCGTTCCTGGAAATCCTTTCCAGAAGCTCGGGTGCGGCGACGTATTCTTGCCTATCCGGTACCCAATTCTGACGAGAGACCCCTTTTTTTTGCGGGGAACGCTCCCCTGCGTCCGCCCCCCATTTTGGCGAGTTTATTCTCACCTGTTGGTTGTCCAGCCTCCACATCTTTAATTTCGCGCTGTGTTCTATTGTAACGATGAGCTGCTAAATTTTCTTCGGACCCCCCACCCTTGCTTTCTCCTGATCCGGCACTGTATTTGTCCTCCCCCGTTTTTTGAGAGTTGTCCTCAAAGTTCAAGCATAGTGATTCTGTTCCTCCGAGAAAACCACTCTTCTAGAGCAGTTTTCCTACGCCTCGTGAGTAACAATTTTTTTCTCCTGGGCTCCATTTGTTTTTTGACTGTTGTCACCGGTGTTCGCCGGCCTTTCCTCCTGACTAGTCCTATTTGTTGGGTTCCTCGATGGCTTTATTTTGAAGCTTTTTTTTGATCGTCGTTTTTTTTCTCGCAAATCTGTTCCACCTGTCATTTCTAGTATTCCCGTTTTCCCGAGGGTTTTGACGTTTGTTCTTTTTTTTATTTTTTTCTCGTCCAACCCTTAGTCGGAGTGATCGCCCAGTTAATGGGGCCGTTTCTCATCCCCGTTTTTCCTGTTGCCAGTTGTGGTGGCGGTTTTTCGTCTCCGCGCTGCCTTATTACGCCCAAAAACACCCTCTTTCTCCCTCTTTTGTTTTTTTTTTTGTTCTTTTTTTTTTCCCGGAGTATAGGCAGCGGATCGTCGATAGACCCTCCCCAGCCCCCAAAAAGCAATTTGTCCATGGATGATGATCCCCTAAACTTTCTTTTTCGCACCTCTATAACCCTCTTTTCCCTAGAATTGATCGACGCTAAGAGGACTTTTCCTTCATACCTCGCATCCGGTGGTCCCCCTGATTGTAGCTTACCTTCGAGCTTTGCCTTTTTTCTAAGGACATCCGACACAAATGATTTCCTTCATATAGAATTTGCACCCGGTGTTTCAATTCACGGTCATGGGATAACCTTCCCCCATTGTTAAAGCCGATTCGCCAGTCTATCGATGGCCCAGATCGGTTGTTTGTTCGAGCTTAAACCCATGGTAAAGATCGAGAATGGGGAGTATAGTTTTTTTACTCTTGACCGGACCCCGCCCGTTTTTCTATCTCCCAAGTGGGCGACGATCTGAGCTTTTGAAAGATGAATGGCGCTATTTCGGCTTTTTGAATGCAACAACCTGCAGAAAACTTCTCCACCCCATGGGCCTTCATGGATACGTTTTCCCCAATGCCCCTCCGGGATAGGAGGATAATTGTTACCGAGAGGGCACAGGATCCGCCGTAAGAATCCCCCTCTGAATTGTCCACGCGCGCCCGAAAAGACCCCTTTTGATTGCGGTCTTCTTCTGAGTGCTTCTTCTTTCCTTAACAACCCCCCTTCACCTCTTGTCGCAGAGGAACCACACCTGGTTCCTTCCCGATGGTGTCCTTTTAGAGTTGGTCCTCCGATCATCGCCCCAAAGCCTTTTTCTCTCGGCTTCCTACCTTTTTAAAGACACGGTCGTTATGCATTGCGGATACCGATTTAGCGCCAAACCCGAATCGCCTTTCAGAGGAATTTCTCCAAGTTTTTTTGTCGGGACTCCTGCGATCCGCTCTTATTGCCTTTGTGAGAGTCGCAGACATTGGCTACTTCGATGTACTGATTGCCTGATGGATCGTTGCGCCCGCGTATCTCGCTTCCCGCATTCCTGTTCGGAGTCTCGTGACGGATAAGATGCCCGACTTTTTTTTTTCGACGGCTGTCAAGATGCAGGCTTATGATGCAGGCTTCCCCTCGAGTTTATTTCATCACTGCTTGAGTTCTCTATCGAGTAGGTGCAGCGCTCTTTTTTTACCCTCGGCTGACGCTCCCACGCGTTCACTCACGCCGAGGTTTGGTTTTGAACCTATCGGGCGAGGGGTGCCCGTTCACGGAGAGGGAGCTTAGCTTGGGTGATGGTAGATGGCCTGGGAGGTAGAAGGGGCCTGTATGGCGGTCCCGGCACCCCGGTCGGTGAAGACTCCCGACGCCGGAGTAAACACGTCGCTACAGAGGTTGTTGACGGCTCTGGAGATTTTGCGGGATACCCCGCCCGTCCGATATTTGGAGCATTGTTGATTGTGGTTGGTTGGATCGCTCCCTTGGTCTGTTCCCTCGACCTTCAGTCCGCTTTCTTTTGCGGTGTGAGCACCCTCTAAATTTTCTACGGCCTGGATTCGGCTAGGGCGTGTTCACAGACACTTTTTTTGGAAGTTTTTCCCGATGGTTCTCAGAGCGGGACCACCCCTTTTTTTGGAAAGCGACATTCCACAACAGAAAACTTTCATGTGTGTATGTTCAGCCCCCACCTAAGGATCCTCGGCCTCCTACTAGAGAGTTTCTGGTATCCCCCTTAGGTTTTTTGCTCGCCACGAATTTTCTTTAGTCTGCGAAGCGGAGTTCGAAAAAATCGTAGGTAGGATTTTTTTTGGGGTCTCCCCTCTTTTACCCCCTTCTTGAGTTCTTTCAGGAGAGGACGTGTTCGCTCTGTGCAGAGCGAGTAGGGCCGACTATTTCGCCTTTTCGACCAAGCGAGCTAGGGTTCGTTTGAGAGATGGTGAGGCTAGCCTATCATCCCTCCGGGTGAGGCCAACATGTTGGTGCCTCCGGATAGAATCCAAGGCTTTTCTCTTCTTTCGTACCATGCCCCTCTTCGAATACGTTAGACAAAGTCTCCTCGTTAACCCCGGCGGTATTTTTGAAGCCCATCCCGAATCACTGATCAGGGTGTGATTTCTCTCTTGAGCTTGATCTAAGTCATTGCGTTGTGTCTTTTTTCTAGCCCCCCCCCCCTTTTCAAATCAGCAGTAACCAGCCCATATGATTTGTGCAACTGGACGTTCCAAACGAGTTTTTCCCTCCCCCTTCTCCTTTTTTTAGGTTCCTTAGCCCTTCCCTTGTTCTCCCTTGGGAGGAGTAATCGCTCATGAGGTTGCCCTCCCTTCCGATAGCCACGTAGTAATGATCGTGACCTCATCGTCAATTCCCCCCATTTGCCCCCACGGACACCCAACCCACTTATCTCTGGACGATTGAGAAATTCCTCTCTTTTCCCCTCCCGTTTTTTTTTTTTTTTGAGAGTTCTCTTCTCTTGTTTTCTCCTTTGTGGTTTGCCAGGGTAAATTGGATTAGTTTCCTCGTTGTGACCTCTGGCAACTTTCCGCTAGAGTACGCGCTGTCTTGCCCCCACTGTCCGATGCTTCATCTACTAGTCTTTTCTTGTCCCCCCCAAATCGTTTTTGAACTTTTTCCGGGCACAAGCTTTGGTGCTGTGACGTGGGTCGTTTTGGGTTGCTCTGACCCCTCTTTCCCCCCCGTTATCCTTGCCGGAGGTCGGATCCCCTCTTTCCCCCCTCTATAAAGAGTTCGCGGGCTGTTTCAAAACCCTTCCCTTCTTTTTTCCTTTTGCTGAGGCCGTGGCCGATCTTGTCTTGCTCGCCTGCGCTTTTTTTCAGGAAGCATTTTCAATCCTTTGTGTTGCTAGCCATTTCCGGCACCGCATGTGTCAGCCCTTCGGCTTATTGGCGGCTTCATTCCCCTATTTTGTCAAATTTGGCACCTTCGCTTTTCTTTTCAGAGACAGTTCTTTTCCCCCACCCCCGACTTATGCGCATGAACGCCACCTTTCCTCTCCCGCCCTCCCTAATCTGTGTAATCGAGGTTTGCTCCCCCCAACACCGAATCAGATTTTTCTAACTCGCCTCCTGACGGACCCCCCTGGTACCTTCTTGCTTCGAGATTGACCGAGTCTGCCTCCACAAGAGCTCGTAGGGAGGTCGGCCACCCTGACTGCATTTTTTGCTCCTCTTCCACTTTCCCCCACCCTGGCCATTTTCGGATGATTTATTCCGACTTGATTTTCTTTCTTTCACCACTCCTGGTCCTTACCCTTCCCAGCTCCATTTTGTCTGCACTAGACTAACCCAGAGTCGGTAGGACCCCCTTTCATATCGAGTTTTTGCCTCCGCCTCGACTCCTTCCCTTTTTTTTAGACGGAAGTTTGCGCGTCCGCCCAATCCGCCACTGCGGAAGATGTTTTCCTTGAACCGCGGCTACCATCGCGACCCCGAGACTTTGTCTCTCGTGCAGTAATTAACGTTTTGTGGCCCGCAAATCATCGTTCCCCCGTTCCTTCCCTGGACCTTTTTACTGCCCGCTCGCAACCGCACCGGCTCATGAAAGACCGATCTTGATCATTTCCAACCCCCCAACCTTAGTTGTTTGCTGTCGAACGCGGAGATATCTCTTGGTCCTCCCAACAACACCCAAGATCCAACCTTTCCCCTCGCTTTCTCGCTTCCTCCCCTGAAGGACCCCGCTTCGATAGTGCACTGCAAGCGTCCGTATACGGCTCTTCCTGTCGACATTAGCCAAACCCCTGATGCTCAGGGTTACTGCTTCTCACCTCCTCAAATTTCTTCCTGTTGGAAATCCTTCATATCGGAGGCATCATCCGGCCACTCCCTATGAATGAAGACCTTGACTCGGCGCACCATGCCTAAGTCCTCTGATTAATGAGGCAATGTCCCCCCCTCTTCCTCCCCTCTCTCTTGCCTCAGTATTAGTGGGTTGGCGTTCAATTCCTTTTTGTATCGCCGACCTTCATACCCTTCTTTGAGTTGCGCTTGAGGAAGGCCTCTAGCACCTCTTTTTGGCTGACCCGTTGCTTGCAGCCCTTCCCCTCTCTGTCCATGCCTTGTTTTTTCCCCAGATGTCAGGTTGGGTGGCCCCCCTCCATCTGTGAAGATGTTTTAATTCCCCCGCCCCTATAGCACGAGTACTGACAGGAAGACCCTACTCTCTTTGTTGAGCTCGCGTTTTCCCAGATCGCGGCGTTTTTGAAAGGAGACGCGACCGTCCCTTTTTCCACTCTTTTTGTGAACCCCCGGCTCCGCGCTACTCTGTTCCTGTTCACTGCAGCAATGCAACCGACCATTTTTGAGTCTTTTTCGGACGAACCTTACCTTTTTTTTCAGTACCTGCCTCCATCTCCACCACCTAAGCTTCTGCCCCCCGTATGATTACTCTCCTCTTCTCAAAAATTTATCCTCGGCCTTTGGCTCCTTTTTAGAGTTTCATAAGCACCACTCTACACGCAGCGTAGAAATGCACTGCGCCCGCCCGAAACCCCCCACGAAATCGCTCACCTGCTCCTCGGAGTTTAAACCCCTTGGAACGACGATTCTCGCTAGCGAAGTGGCTTTCGACACTCCCCGTACGTTTTTTTTCCACTTTTTGTGAAGTGCCACGGAACGTTCTCATTGAGCTGGTACGTGCCCTTAGGGGGCAGTCTTGGCCCCCCTTTGTAGACGGCCGGCTTGGATCATCACCCATAAAAAAAAACCTGAACAAAAAGACAATCGTGCGAGGTTAGATCCAACCGTAAAAGGATTTTGTCTCTCTTAAGTACGGTCGTTTCGTGAATTCCATCTTCCCCCATTGTTTTGCGCTCCGCCGCCCCCCTTGCCCCTGAGCCTACGTTCTCCGTGGTCCAGCGGACATCCCCCCTCCCTAACCGTCCCCGCTGCGTGACCTGCTTTCCGAAACCGTGTGCGAACCGCGCAAAGCCACGATTTTGCCCCCGCAATACAGGTCCGGAGCACAGTTTCACAACAGACAGACAGAGTACCTCTCTCACATCGTCAACTTGCACCTCACTATTTTTCCTTCGGCGGTCCCCCCCTGAAGAACTTGAAGAGGTCCTCAAAAGAAGCCCAGACCAACCCGAACGGCCACCCTACACTGGTTTTTCTTTTTTGCAAAGCCTCCAAGCGACGCCCTACCCCATGGCATCATAGCACGCACAACCTCCAAGGAAAACAAAGCCACTCCCTAGCGCGCCGCAGTATCCCTAGTCTTGCTGTGACGTCCATCGACAAAGAAGGGGCTTCGAGAGATATTACCCCGTGTTTTTCCGGTTGTTCGGTGGTTTTTGATTTTTATTAGTATTCCTTATGCGGGCCCCTCCAAAC
>Ga0179591_1144124_pt1 | contig 10080 bp, 9 predicted proteins | sample CZOMad2_1_08_16f_FD_182891 | JGI IMG/M metagenome (GOLD analysis project Ga0179591, IMG submission 182891) | Vadose zone soil fungal communities from Angelo Coast Range Reserve, California, USA - CZOMad2_1_08_16fungal (PacBio error correction) | ecosystem: Environmental > Terrestrial > Soil >... | reverse complement strand
CAAACGCATAAACTTGTAAGGGCCTCCAATCTGCCTATTATACATGGTTCGTGTCAAGTATCAGCTTTAGTACCGCACAGGCCTGTCGTCTGTCAGGTCCTTCCCCCCTTCCCCCCCGTCGCGTGCCTTCATGGGTTGTTTTTCTGGGGAACCCTCTCTGATTCCCAACCCCTTTTTCTTAAAATGGGTTCGTTCGCACTTCTGATCCCCTTCCTAGGGAACCGCGTGCATGTGACTGCCTCATCGCGGTTTTCTCCTTTTGCTTATAGTGGTGTTTCTTTCTCAAGCCGAGTTTCACCCTTCTTGAATTTTATTTCCAATAATAGTATGCTTATTGAAATTAGGCACCGCAGGTATCAAAATCTTCGGCGCCCGTTTTCTTGACGCGCTCTGTTCCCCTTGAAGTTTTACCTTGACCCTTTCCCGAAACGGGCCCACAACTCTCTTTTCTTTTCAACGGATGACCGTGCGTCTCCCTTTTGACAGTCCAAGCTTATTTCTTTGTCTTGGTGACAATGGTGTATTTCCTCAAATTTTCACCCACTTCTCTCCTTCCTGACGGGGTTCTACCTTTTTGTAGTCCAGTCAACTTGGTCTGCTTCTTTTAGAAAATTCCCTTTTCTAAAACATTGAGTAGCAGAAGCGTTCCCCCCTCCATTAACTGAATAGGGTCATAGAATCCTCTTTCTTTCTCATATCACCTGACTCCCTTCACCTTTTCAGAGAATGTGATGGTGTAAATTCCCCCCCCTTCAGTTCTTTTTTTAGGTCCTGTTCCTCGCGTTTCTTTATACCTTCTTCCCCTTTTGATTCAAATTAAGGACCTCCCCCCAGTTTACACATGGCCTTTTTTAAAATTCCTGGTGTCTTAGACTACCCCTCATTCGAACCGGCTTCTTTTTTTCATCTGTTTTTCATTTCCATGTTCTTTTTCGTACCGTTCCTGTCTGTGTTCTCCCCTTGGTCGTCATCGGGATAAGTCAAAGACGGTTCCTTCGGTCTTACCTTGGTTATGCTGGCTTCTGCGCTCCCTCCCCTCTCATCCCACTTGGTCTTCTGTTTTTTTGCCCAAATGCCCTTTTTCTCTCCCTCTGAATTCCTTGGTGCTGTGCTCCTTTTTTCTGATATTGTCGTATACCATTGAATTATACAGTTCTAGCTCTTCTGGGTAATTTCAGTTCGGTTGTCTTTTCATCCCTTTTTCCTTGCGATTTGACCCGTACATTTTAACCCACTATGGTACTCCCCTCTTGTCTTTCTTAACCTTCTATTACTTCTATTAGATCGTTCTTCTTCTTACCCCTCTTCGGTCCTTCTGTCCCCTAAGGTATCGTCCAGACGAAATCCTTCCCCTTTCCCCTTTTGCGCAAGGAGGTCATGGTGCCATTCAATTGTTCCCTTTTTCTCCTCCCGGTTCTGTCATACAAGAAGCCTCGTGGGGTGCGTGTCCGGACATCTACCCACCCCTCCTTTCGCACAAGTCCCCCAACTTCTTTTCCCCCATGGTTTCCCCTTTTCTCGCTTACCTGGCAAGGGCTATATTGGGGGGTTTCCTGTACCTTTTTTGACGTTTTCAGTCCTTTTTCCCTGCCGGAATCATTAATTTTAATTCCCCCTTTCCTCCCCACTCCGGGAATTGGGACATATCAACCATGACTCACTCCTGTTCACCCTTCTTCTGAACCCCTCCCCGGGTTTCCCAGGACCGGTCCGAAAATTTCCCTTTTCTCCTTCTTTCCTCCCGTGGCGGAGACCTTAATTGTTTGACGTCCCTTTCCCCCTTCTCTCCTTTCCCCCTCTGGCCATGGGTCAATCATCCTCACCTCTATACTACTGAATTCCTTGTGACGTGCGACGCTTTTGTTTACAGAACACCCATTGGTAATCACAGCTTTGCCGCTAGAAATAACTATGCCCTCTCTTTTACATTTTTCCTCCCTCTGCTGCCCCCCCTATATACCGCTATGCCTCCGTTTTTCGTTTCCTTTGTGTTACAAAGATCATGGTCCGCTGTTTTTTTTGGTGACAGTAAAGTCTACCCAGTTAAGACGAGCCGCCAACAGACGGTTTGATCATCGCTACATACCCTCCTTTTTCTTCTGTCTTACTGGAGGAGAATATACATGTGAGTGATTGGTTTTCCTCCTTGCTAACCCGCCATTTCCGAGTTGGTCTTCTCTACACTTATTTCTTCCTCTTTGTACCCCGCTCGTCTAATTCTCACCAGCTCACCTCTACGAGTCGAAGCACCCCCGACTTTCTTACTTTTTACCCAGTTTGCAATTTCGGATTTTTCTCCTTTCTCTTTCCCCAAATCTTAGCACGACGTCCTTTTTATCTGGTTTCTTTTTGATTTTCCCGAAAATTCTGGTATTTCCAAACCCACTTGCCTTGGCATATCCCGTCCCCCTTTTTCCTCTCTTTTCTTGTCAACATTTTCATTTCTGGCACATGATCCTGACCCCTTTCCTTTCCTCCCTCAGTTTTTTTTGTTTTGAGAGCTCTGTTTTGCTTTAATGCATTTGACAATTCTCCTCCCACACGTGTACTTTAGTGTTCGCTGGAGTACTTTGCCCCCTGATTTTTTTTCCCCCCGCAATTCTTAAATCCCATCCTAAATACGAACAGACCTGACGTAGTTTTTTTAATTTTGCCTCGGATTCCCAACCCTGGTTTCCCTCCCCCTTTTTGAAAATTGTGCCCCCCCTCCATTATAGGGATCCCACTATTCGATCTTGTTCTTTTTTTCTAGACTTTCTCGCATTAGAAACTTTTCACTTACGTTTCCCCAGACGCCCCTCCAATACAAAGTAAGTTCTCTCCTTCCACCCCCCCCCCATCGACGTTGGTAGAAATTGTCTCCACATCCCCCAGTCCATGTCTTTCCCTCCGATGTAAGCTCCCCTCCTTTTTAGTTAACCAGGATGCGTCCCTTTCTGGTCTCACGCTAATTATCACGTGATTTTCCTTTCAGCCCCCTGCTTCCCCATGACCTTCCACATCCTCCCTCTGCTTCCACACCGATTGTCAGATTATATGATGCTCATCGCGCCTTCCCCATTCTTTCAAAAGCTTTTTATTCTAGACGTCAGCTTTTAGATTCAGGTGTCTGTACCCCACACTTTTTCTCATCACAAGTCAATTCTTTATCGAGTGACGTAATGATTTTTCCATGACCAGTGACATTTGAGGTATCTCTCTCGTTATACCCCCCCCCCTATTGTTTCAGAACCCCCCTTTTTTTTTATTCCCAAATCCCTATTCTTTCCCTTCCTCCCCTTTTCCTGTACAGGGCATGGTCACCCCTGTTCTGTTATCTTCCTTCATGAACTATCCCTAGTTTTCTAAGGTTACTTTCTAATTTTTTCTTTCTGTCTTTGTTAATTACAATTATGCTCGCCTTTTCTTGCAAAGGCTTCACCCACATCCGTAGCCCTTCCGTCAGACCCCCCGCATGAAAGGTCCTCGCCGGAACTACAATACATGGGCACATCCTTCTCCCTTTTTTTTCGAAGCTAGTTGCTTTTTGTCCCGGAACCCCGATACAGATGCGGTTAGGGTATGCATAAAACTTCTCTACCGTTAGGCCCCTAAGACCATAATGCACCTTCTCCAGGAAATGGATAGCCATTGCCCTCTTTCCTTTTCTGAGATCACGTTTTTTCCCAGTTAGTCTCCCGTGTGCTCTTACTCCCCTCTTTACTGATCTCTTCCTCTTCAAAGCAAGATTTGATAAGTGCCCCCCCCTTGTTTTCCAATGTCCCACCAGTCGTCGCCCCATTGATTCTTACCACCCTCTCAATTGCATTTCCACCGCAGTTACTCGATGAGCTCTTTTCTACCTCTCCCATGTGCTCGCTTCTCTCACCTACTGTCTTCGCCAACCCCCGGAATTGTCATTGTTTACAGGTTTTCCCCATGGCATATTGCGGCCCCTTCGTAATCCCCCCGAGGGTGGATGATGCTTTTTTTTTACGCTATCATGTCAATTCTCCTCAAGCCCCGGGAGCACCCCCTCCTCAGATAAATAGCTTTGACCCCATGATCCTTTTTCCTTCCCCCACTTGGATGCCCCCCATTAATGGACGGCTCTCACAATGACCTGCTGGCCACTTTACCCCCCATTACCCCTTCCCCCCTTGTGCTATGACGTCGCTACGCCGTTCCCTGGCCCTTGGCCGATGTACTTCCTGGCTGGAATCGTTAAGCGTCGATTTACTCTCTATTTCCCGGCCCCTCTTCACATGGCAGAGATTTAGTTCCACCAGCACCCATTTCGGAACCCCCATCTTGACATTCTTCTGGTCTTTTCGTCAAGAAGTATTATTATTACCCGGATCATGGCTGTTAGACTGTTTTCTTTTTTTTCCCTTCTTCTTGCTAATACCCTGTTTCGGGTAGGTCTCGTTTCGACGGAAGCCTCCCTCCCTTTCTCTTTAATGACTACGAAAGCACCGTATAGACCCTGTCCCCCCCATGCCTCAGCGCCTTCATTTGTACGAACCATTTGTTTCCCTACTCAACTTCCCCCGGAAACCCTCTATCCAAGAATTCCCCTCATTATTGACAGGAACAGTACGAGTTGTTCGTTTCCCCTTTATGACAGCCAACGTAAAGTTCCCTTCATCCAAAGCTTTGTTGCTCTCCGTTTTGCTACCTTCACAATTTGATCATCCTATCTCTCTTTTTTCTTTTCGACAATGTCCGATCAGATTTTCGCCTCACCGATTTTCCTCCCCCCCCCTATAGGAGAGACGACTGCTCAGATACACCTGCTGCGCTGGTTCCTTCACACAATTTCACGTATGTTCCTGCATGGTTTCATCACCCTCCTGCCTAAGTCCGACTTGTAGCAGACGCGACCTTTCCTCTTTCCCCCCGAAGCCATCTTGAATAAAACCCAATGCAGCATTTTCCTTTGAACTGATGTCCATTATTACTACGGAAATCCTTCTCCATAATAGATTACTGGTAATAAACCAGGTATCCTTGCTGAATTAGGCGTCTTCCCTTCCCCCCCCCCAAGGGTGATGCTTTTTGTTTCTCTTTCCCTTTTTTACTCCGAACTTCCTTTTTTTTTTTGGTGTCGTAAGTCCCTCCCAAATTTTCCCCTTTTTCCGCTCCTCCCCCTTACTTCAGCCAATTCCCCTTTTTTTTTTAGGACCAGTTTCAGCCCCCGATTGCACGGTCCTAAGGACGGCCCCACATTAAGGCACGTCTCTTTGCATGTTTTAGTATCTGTAAAAAGTTCCTACGCGATTTCACTGGCTTTCGTTTAGCATGTCTCCTCTTCGCGAATTATTCAGGAAAAACTGCGGGTTTGATTTTGCGCCCGCAGTCTAGAAGTTCGCGTTCTCATTCTATCTCCTAGAGGGGGTTTGCTTATCATCGAGGTGGGTTACCCCCTCTTCCTCTTATTTATGCGAAAATCCCCACTGCCTGCTTTTCTTAAATTGAGAAATACTTTTCAGTATTTCAAACGTGTTTGAGGAGCTCTGTCGCCCCTCTCATGTGCCACGTGTTTCTTTTCCCTCCTTGTGAAAACGGGCAAACTTTAAGTTCCTTTTTTTCTTCTTTCCGTCCTTTCATTGTGGTTGATCCCTTCTTCCCGTTTTGGTCTTTCCCCTATTTTTTTTTTTTTTTGCTCAAATGTTGTCGAACAAATTCCGTTCTGTCCCCCCCCTAGTTGCTTTTCGATTTCCGGTTGCTTTTTCTCATTCCATCAATCTAAGGCTTCTCTTTTCGTCTCCCATTACCTGTCACATGGATAGCATAAGCCGCCCCCCCTATCCATCCGACAGAAGATCTTTTCCCTAATCCCTTCTTGACATGACAGTCAAGCTCCCCGGTGATACTGTGAGGTGGAGGCTCCTATGACACCTGCTTTGATTCTTGTCCTGTTCCCCTTCTCCTCTCCTGGCGCTGCACTTTTTCCAAATTTCAGCCCGGACATCGTAAATGGCCCTTTTTTAATAGTTGTGTTCTTTCTCGTCCCGCATGCGACATTCGTGGTTTAATATGGGTGTTATCCCCTTTTTCCTCCATGTCTGTTGGAAGCCACGTTGGAATGATGATCGTTGTTCTTTCCAAAGCTGTTATCGTTGTTCGTTTTCCTTTCTATGTTGATTGACCTTCTCCGAGCATATCCAACTCTGGTACTTGCATTTTTTTGCCCCCCCCACAATATTCGCACATGTATTCCACGTTCAAAATTCATTTCCATTGGTGCGTCGACTCTCTCACTGTGTCTTCGCCCTTCCTTCTTCCCCCCTTTTTCTCTCATCGAGCGTCTAGCTTTTTGTTGTATGAGAAGTTTACATTTTGTAGTAATCTTCTAACTGATGGTCGAATCCATCACACCCTATGTCCCCCCATACTCCATCTTGCTTATTGAACACTTTCTTCATTACTTTTCTCTTTTTTCGTCACCCATCGTCCCTTGACTTATTGGGACTGAATTTTCAGACGAAATCCTGCTATCGTTCTGGAGACTGATTGATCATTGCATTCATGTCTCGTTCTATAACCGCTCTCCTTTCTTCTACACCTACCTGCCTCGTGATGCGTGTCCGTTTTTTTTCCCTCTTGAGAACCCCAACTAGCTTAGACCAACTTCAATTCTCCCAATTCGGGTACCAGTTCTTCATTCCTTGCAAGTTATGGCGTTTCCTTCCCCGTTGTCTCTTTCCTACCCCTGGCGGAATCTCCAGTCCCCTCAAATGCCAGGTACCTTGTTTCAAATATTAACCTGGATCCCCTCTTCTTCTCGACTACCCGAACAGGGAGTTTTTCCTGTCCCCCTTCCCGGTTCTGCCCATCAGGTATTGACGCCGATGTGGTCGACGATAATTTTCGAAAGATTCTCGCTATATCCTCAACTTTTTTCAATGCCCATTCTGGTCACTTCACTCTCTCTTCCTTTGTTGTAATCTTGTGTTCCCTACACCTCCAGTTCCGGCCGCTCTAAATAAAATATCAGCTTTACCCTTTGGTACCGTCGCGATTTGCGCTAACCGCTTTCCCCCTGTAGGCATCGTGTCATCTTGTGTTGAAGCTCATGGTACGTTGTTTGGTGACATTCAAGACGTTCTCAAAGTTGCTTGAACTCCCCAGATTTGTCCTCTCCGTTGATTAACAAAGGAGGGTCTTTTAATGGACTTTCGACATACACATGACTGTGTTTGTTTCCTTTTCCGACTTTCGACGGGTGGTTCGGACGCTACTTATTTATTTCCTTCTTTAATCGGGAACTTTCATCTCTTTTTTCAATCTCTTCCCATTCCCTAACGCTTCTTCGCGAGCATCGCCGGTGGCTCCTTAATGGTTTGCCTACCCCAGTTGAATTCTTTATTGCCCTTCCCCCTTTTTTTTGTTCAAAAATGAGCAGCACGACTTCAATGTTCAGGGTCCGTTTCTTCTTGGGATTTCCGAAAATTTTCTGGTATTTTAAAACACTTGCATTTCCCCCCATACTCCACTCCCCCCTTCGTTCTTCTTTTTTTTTCCCCTTTTTTCATTTGATTTTACATGACATGACAATCTCTTTTTTCCTCCTCTTCTTTTAGAGAGATTGTCCTGATCCTGGGCACCTTCCATGAATGTTGCAAGGTCATCCTAACCCCACACAAGTGAAGGGAGTTTCTTGAGTGATTGCCCTTTCAGTGGTTTTTAAATACCGCCAATTTCGTGAAATCCCCCCTCCTCCTCCTTTCACAGTGGACGTCGGGGGTGTCCTTTTTGAAACTGTTTTTTCCCCCCAAATTGGGAACTCACCACCTAGCGTCACTTTCCTGGTCCCTTCTCTTGATCAGATTCGATAGTTCTCGCGATCGTCTCTTTTCGAGCCTTTTCGAATTAGAACAATCGCTTTCAAGTCCTTCCCCAGCAATTCTCCACCAAATAATTGATCTCCGAAAACCCAACCCTTCGCAGTTCCTTGGTATCCACAGGCCTCCCCCAGTCACTTATCTGACTCCCAGTAACGCATCTAACCCTGGTCGTTTACAGTCTCCCGTCTTTTTTCCATCTTCCCCCTTTGTCTTTTTTAAGGTCACCAGTCCCCACCAGCGTATCCTCTCCCTTCCTGAAACGCTTGTTTCCCCCCCTCTTGTCCAAAGATCCGGGCATGCATCTGCTTACACCTTTGTAAAGATTTAGTTATTTCAGCTTTCCAGGTTTTCTCCCAGAGTGTCCCTACCCACCCCTTAGCAACTCCCCGGAATTTGATATCGAAGTGATTCTTTTATCCCAGGCCCTGTAATTTCTATCTCTTCTTTGTCCCCCCCACTCTGTCTTCCGCCACATTCTTCCCCCCCCTTGCCGTCAAGTGAGAACTTTCGTGATGTTCCTTTATTCCTGTTCGGTTAGCGCGCATTTTCCCGAGCAGATGTCTCCAGGTTCGTCTCACAAGTTCGGATTATTGGACTTAAAATTAGGCTTCTCCCCCAGGTTTGGTAACTTAACAAGGAACGTCGCACCTTCGTACGCCCACTATACCTTTCCCTTCCCCGATAAACTGGACCAGAAAAATGGGAAATTCCCCTTTTGACTTGTTCCAGCCGATAGTTTTTCTCTTATGAAGCTACCCAATATGCAGGTATTCTTTCGACTTTTTTCAAGTTAGAGACCGAGACATGAATGATTCCAGAAAGGATATCATGCCCGTATCATTTCGTCTTCCCCTTTCCCTTTCTTTTCCTCCAACAATTATAAGGCCGCTTTGTGTCCCGACTCCCGATTAAGACTCGTATTCCCCTCGTTTTATTTCCTTGTTTACCAGTTCTTGGGTAAATGACGTCAACTCCCAGTCCCCTTTCTCCCATTCTTACCTAAACGTAACTGTTTCATCTTTTCCCCTCCGAACTTTTGTCTTATTGCTGTCTACTAATGTGTCTACGATCTCTGAGAGCCTTTTTTCTCCAAGGCTGAATATTTGCCGGTTAACATGCTTTGGGTCACCAACATGAGCCTCTTAACCTCTTGGACTAGCTTTATATCCCCCTTTCAAGCCCCTAAGCATCCCCCTTCCTTCCCCTGCACGCACAGATACCTACGCTTTACTGCTCCCGATCATACTTTTTCCCCCCAAAACGTTTTCCAACCCCTCCCTATTTCGCGATGCCCCCGTTTGCAATTGACCACCCATAGAAACCCCTACACCTTTTTTTTCGACCCGGTCGCTACTACACATTTCTTTGGGTTCCCCTGTGTTGGACCTCACCGTAACCTTCCGACCCCCCCTTCCCGAGGGACAGGACAGAGCTCACTTTGCCGCGCTTTTTCCTCCACCATCACATTTCGGTCCCAGGGACATTTTCTCGCTATTCGTCAAGAAGATTAGGAGTCCTTTTTATCATGTTTCCTCTGCTAGTGTTACGGTCTTTGCTCCCCTTTTTCCTTTAAGCGTATTTTTTCGACGGAAAGCATCCTCCTTCGACTTTTTACATGACTCCCCGCCAGATACGCCTGCACAGACAGTTCTCGTTTTATTTTGTTACTACCCAAATTTGCTTTGTCCCCCCTCCAAAGATGTCCCGCCACGAGAAGCTTCTTTTCAAAAACCTGCAGTCCGTTCATAAGTGACTTGTACCCCTGACGTAGTTTGTCCCGTTCGGAATCATGCCCCTACAAGTCACAGTTGCCATGCGCGTCCTAAACTATCCTAAACATTTTTTTTGAGTCTTACCCCCCATTATGTCTCTTTCCTAGTCCATATATTGATTGTTTGCCGCGTTTTTTTCTTCCCAAGGCTGTAGTCCGCCCCATTTGATTTAGACGAGAACCCCCAACTATAGGAGAGGCTCCTCTTCCCCCCTTTTTGCTGCAGTCACCTTTCCTCATTTTGAAGAATGTTGCCTCAGATCTCTCATTCCATTCAAGTGTTGCAGACCTTGACTCTTATTTTTCCTTCTTACCTCCTCTGAGACTAAAACCCCCCAACTGCAGCATCGACTTTTTTTTTTCCCATTACCTACGGTAAAGGAATACTGATGTTTCTGAGGCTGATAATGAGTCAATAACCCCCCCCCCACCCTATATATGCGGAAGTTCTTCGTGCGCCTTACACGTTTGCGCTTTTGC
>Ga0179591_1417682_pt1 | contig 10081 bp, 16 predicted proteins | sample CZOMad2_1_08_16f_FD_182891 | JGI IMG/M metagenome (GOLD analysis project Ga0179591, IMG submission 182891) | Vadose zone soil fungal communities from Angelo Coast Range Reserve, California, USA - CZOMad2_1_08_16fungal (PacBio error correction) | ecosystem: Environmental > Terrestrial > Soil >... | reverse complement strand
GACAATGATCGACCTCTCCTCCTTGGTGTCATCTGGATGAAAGGATCCTTCCAGAAAATGGGTATTCTTGGGTTTCCCCCTTTGTGTGGTTTTCCTGGAAAGAAAAGTGAAACAAAGCTTCTTTCTCACCGTGTCTTTCAGGGATCGAACACTCTCCTCGGTTCTTGGCTTAGTAGGGAAAGTTTCTTCCATTTTTTTCTCTTTTTTTTTCTTTTCTCCTTCTTTTTTTTCTTTCTTTTCTTTTTTTTTTTTTTTTTTTTTTTTTTTTTTTTTTTTTTTTTTTTTTTTTTTTTTTTTTTTTTTTTTTTTTTTTTTTTTTTTTTTTCTTTTTCTTTTTCTTTTTTCGACACTAATCCCTTCCCCCCCCCTCCTTGAGCAGTTCGCACGGCGTCCGCTTTCTTTTGTGGCCCGCACAACTTCTTCGTTTCCTGTAGCACGCGCAGCCCTCGTCGACGTTACCCCGAGACGATTGGATTTCGTTGTTTTCTCTTGCCTCGGTCGGCCTCCCCTTGAGAGAAAGTGGCTTCCACCAGTCTGCGCCCCTGTCCCTTTGCATCTGTACGAAGCTTCTTCAGGTCGTCTCCCTTCCATTGACAGTGCACGAACCTCTCTGTTTTAAACGGGGTGTCGCGGCGATGCACTCTCTTGCCGAAAAGTTTTCTTCTTCCCAAGAAGGTGAAGTACCTCTCCCCTCAAAAGCTTCCCCCCTTCGAAGTCGCCTTGTTCCTCTTTGCTCTTTTCGCGGCTGTGTGTCTTCTCCAAACGAATCAGCCGGGTTTTTCTTTCCTTGTCGACGATAGTTTCCTCTAATCCATTCACTTCCCTCGTCAAGAATCATGCCACCCTCCTTACCCCTCCTTAAATGAAAGTGAGCCTTTTTCTTAAGAGTTATCAGAAGACGACTCTTCTTTTTTCTCGCTGTCTCGAGAAGAAGACCTATTTCCCCCTGAGTGCAACGAAACATTCGCCTTTTCCCTGGAGTCCGTATGTCCAGTTGGTTGTACTCTCGGCCGATTTTTCCTGAAGAGTGGGTTTCTCTCAAGAGAGGATAGAGGCACGCCTTCGTTAAACGAAGCCTTTCCCCTTCCTTTCCCCGATGATGGGAAAATCGTCTTTTTTCTGGAGCCTAGCTCGACCCACGTCTTCTTTCTTCCTCCTTCCTTGAAAGGGTTCTCTCCTAGGATAAGACTTTCTGACCGTGGCTTCTTCTCTTTTCTTCCCGAGGAGATTTTCTTCCAAGGCGAAATGGCAAGACGGCCTACATAACCTTTTTTCCCCTCCATTCTTTAGTGCTTGCTCTGCCCCTTTTTTTCCAGGAGGAATTCCGTGCCGACGACCGCTTTTCTCTTCCTCTGATGCTTCTCCTACGAGGGTCACTCTTGCCTTTTCTCCCCTTGCAATAGCCTCTGGTGTGAGCGCCCTGCTTAACACAGGGCTCTTCCCTTTTTCGGCAGGTACAAGTGCGTGTCTTCTGGTAGTGATTGATACAGAATATCTCTTTTCTTTTTCCTGTCCTCGAGACTCTTTTCCCCTTACTTAGACGACAAATCCCCTTTCTCCTTTTCTCTCTCGTAAAGAGGGAGTGACCTCTCTTTCCACCTTCTCGGGATGCTTCCTCTTTCCGAAGAACAGCAATCTTGGTTTTTAGGCGAAAAGACACCCCCCCCCCTCCCCGAAGTGTTCCCCCCTCTCCTACTAATAAGTGTTGTGTTGAGATCCTTCACTTCGGGGAGTCTGGGTGGTGGTTTTTGTCTCTCGCTAAACCTTTTCTGGATGGTATTCTGCCATTCCGGCAGATTTTTTCCTCTTTTCCTATAAGTTTTCCTGTGGGAAGAAGCGGCCCAACCCAATTCGTCCGGGGCGTCTTTCTCCTTCCCCCTTCCAGTTAAAGGAGGATACGCGGCCCCTTCTGAAACGATTATCTGAGGGATCCCCCCTCCCCCATCCTCTATCTCTTTCTTTTTTTCCCCGTGGAAAGCGAACCGTCCTTTCGTTGGCTCTTTCTGAGAAAAACCTTTTTTTCAAAGTTCATTTGGTAGCGAAGTGCCTACCTTTCTGGAAGATTCTTCCTTTCCGATAGGACAGCGCTCCGGAATTCCCCCTGCATGAAACTTCGGAATTATTGCAAGAAATATTGTTTGATTTATCCCCCCCCGATGGCCGGCAGGCCACAGCTCCCTTCAAAGAAACTTCCCTCCCCTTTCCTAGAACTCGGTTTCTCCTGATCTCGATCCCTTCCTCTTCCTGGTCTTCTTTCCCACCCCCCAGAAAGAAGCGTTCTTTTTTCTTCTTGCGACACCGCCCTTTCTTCTTAAACAAAGAAGGATGGTGCAATCCCCTTTGAGGACCGTTCGGAGTCTTTCTCCCTGCGTGATGAACCTCCCCTTCCCTCCCCCCGGTTGATGCTTCGTCAGGAAAAATAGGATCGTCTCTTCACCACTGGAACCCATCCTTCCTTTCCCTATAGCGCCTCTCCCCTTTCTTTCCGAAGAGAGTTGTTGCGCATCCTGAAATGATTTCTATCTTTCCTCCCTCTTCCAGAGAAGAAGGAAGGAGTCCGGATCTTCTTCCCCTATTATCTTTCATTAAGATCAGTTGTAGTGTTGCAAGTCCTTTCACGTTCTTGTTCGGAGGGTCTTTGGAATTATGGCTAAATCCCACTTTTTCCTTCTCGAATGTGATTGTTTCTCCCCTTTTTCTCTTTGTCCTGCCGGGTTTGATCGGTTGCTCCCAGGTCGGAAGCCCCCCCCCGGATAATCACAAACGATTCTCCTTCTCCTTCCCTCAAGCAAGTGTCTTTTCCCCTTTTTTTTTTTCTTGCAGAAGTTCCTCCCCTTCGACCGAATCGCGCCTTCCTTCCTTCCGAATTAATAGTGTCCCCCCTCCCCTTTTGCTAGGACGGCCTCCTCTCCCCCTCTCCGTCTCTTGATTCAGTGGCGAGCACAGCATGACTCCCTCCTCTCTCCTCCCTCTGCTTTCGGAACCCCCCCCATCTCCCAATGGTGGAAGCCAACGGCTTCCCCCGAGGTGTGTTCCTACCCCTTCATAGTAGAAAAAACAACCGCCCTTTTTTTTCTTCTCGGGTCTCAGCCCCGGTTCGGGTGGTTCTCCTTCTCTTTTCTTCTCGTCTCGACGCCCTTCCCCCATTCTTGAAACTGGCGCAAGGGTGACCCCACCGATTTCCCTCTTCTCAAATGCTCCCTTTTCTGATGGTGTAGAAAAACTGACCTGCTAACCCTGCCAGGACCTAACGTTAACTCCTTCTTCTCCTGCATTCCCTTTTTCTTTCCTTTCTGTGGGGAAAGTTGGTGGCTCCGGCGAAGTTCCTCCCCCCTTTCGAAATTGGCGAAGAGCCTCCTATTCCTTTCCTCCGGAGTCCCTTTTTTTTCTCTCTTTCCTCCTCATAATAATAAGTGTTGTGTGATCTCGCTCTTTCTTCTACTCTTCTCCAGAGACTCCCTTCCTTTTTTTCCCCAGGATGTCGGATGCTTCGGCGCCCCTTTCTCCTCTTTTATTTCCCCGAGTAGTGCATGGCCAAGAAACGGCCCCTTTTTTTCCCTTCTCACCGTGTTTCCTTTCTCTTAGAATTGAGGTACTTGGGTTTCTCTTTTCAGTTTGTAGAACCCTTCTTCTTCTTCCCGATGCCTTGAGAGTTCGACGCGTCCAAAAATTTTAGTCACGTTACACGCGCCACAACTTTCCCTCTTTCCTTTTTCCTCACGCGTTTTCCTTTCCCCCCCCCCCTTTTCCCCCATCCCCCAGGCCTCCCCCCCCCTTTTCAGTGTGGGGTCTTCCTATGAACCGTCCGAGGTAGGACAAACCCTCTTTGTTTGTTTTTCCCTTTTTTTCCCCCCCGTTCGCGCTGGACTTTTTTTTTTTCTTCTTTATAAGGTAGTCATGCTGTGCCGCGCCCCCCTCACTCACTCTTTCTACCGATTTTTTTTTTTTAGAGGTAGATGACTTTCGTCATTCTTCCGGAGGCCTCTTTTAGTTCGGTTCACGAAGTGAACTTTCCCCCCCTCCCCTTCTTCCCCGCCACTTGCATTCTCTTTGAAGTAGTAATCGGGATGTTGTGTCTTTTTTCCTCTTTCTCCCACCGACTTTCACCGCTCTTTAGGAAGGGAAATGGTAGAATGCTCCCCCATGCTTTTCTACATTTCCAATGGATTTAGCCCCTCTCTCTTCCCCCATGCCGGCCCCCTTTTCTGATATTTTACAATAAAATGATCTTTTAAGATTATTTTTTTTCAGCCTCGATAGCTTCCCCCTCCTTCTGTAGAAGAGAAGTCCTGCTTTACTGACACCCCCCCCGCGTCAGCAATCCGCCACCCTCTTCTCTTCGGCACTGGCCTCTTTCTTGGTGGAGGGTAGACGCTCCCTTCCTTACTCGTGTAGGAGGGGCACTCTCTTCCCTCGCAAGAGGTGATCGATTCCTTTCCTTCTGTTCATACTTCCGCCGAAGGGTCCCCTTTTCCCCCCTTTTCCCCCGCTGCTGGGGCTTTTTTCCTTCTGATCAAGAAGGTGGCGCCTACCCTCTTCTGGCTGGTTTTTCTTTCCCGGGATCGCATTGCGTTTCTCTCTAACTTCCTATTGCCTTTCCTTCCTCTTTCTTTCCCGTTGACGCTTTCCTTTCTTCCTGACGGACGAAGCCCGCGTTCCCCCCCCCCCCGCCCTTCTTAAGGAAGAAGATTTCGTTTCCCCAGAATGTCATCGCTGGCCGTTCTTCCTTCTCTCCGCCTTCTTCCTCTTTTCAGAGCTGACAGCTCTTCTTCTCGACGATTTTCCCCAGAAAAAGGCAATTTTACGCCGTCTTGTGTTCGAGCCCCTCCCCCCACAAGGCCTCTCCAAGGAGTCACTTTTTTCCTTCTCTTGTTGCGTTGGAAGTGTCCTCTCAGGTGACGTTTTTTTCCCCCCCCCCCCTTAGAAGCCTGGAACGGGCCCTTAACTTCGCCTCCCCTTACTCCCTTTTTTTCGCATTGGGTTGGTGTTAAGATAGTACCTTTTTCCTTTCAGTATCGAAAACTCCGCTTTCTTCTTCTGCTCGCCTTTTCCTCCGGCAATCTTACCCTTTGGGTTTTCTTCTCTCAAAAAAAAGAAATGAAGTTCCCCTCTTATTTCCCCCTATCCCTTTGTTTTTGAGCTCGATACGTGCCCCTTTTTTTCTTTGTGGGGGGGTGCCTACCCAGCCCCTCCTTTTTCTGACGAGTAGATCCTATCAGCCGGCGATTCTCCTTTTTCCCCGACAGCTTTCTTTCTTTAAAAAATGCGCACTTTTTCCTCTTTTGACGAAACCAAGTTAAGCCCCTCCCGCAGTTTCCCTCCCTTCTTAATAAAAGTCCTCCCCTTTTCCCCTCTGATCAATCCCCTTCCATCCCCCGACGAAGAAAAGGGTCCCCTTTGGCCTTATGCTGAAACCCCTTTCCCTTCCCAACTTTCGAGTGACTTTCCTTCCTCCAAATAGTAGAGAAGATCTCTTCTGGGCCAGCTCCCGTGGAACTGCCTCTCGGACAGAGGATGCCCGTCTCTCCAGAACAGTCCCCCTCTAGAGAGGGATTTCTTTGATACCCGCAGGAAGCTCTCCTCCCGACAGGCCCACTAACTTCAATGAATCCCCCCCCCTCTCGGTATGATAATTCCCCCCTCCTTCTCAAAGTCCCCCCTCCCAGAAATCCTTTTGAAGGAAGTAGGGAGCCTGATCGTCAAAAGAAGGATGGTTCCCCCCATCTTTCCCCCCCCCTTGCTCTTTTGTGAAAAGAAGTAGATGAATAGTCTTTTCTTTCTTTCTTGTTTTTAGAAGACCCCCATAACTCAGTAAGGCAACCCTCCCGCTCCCCCCTCTTTCTCAGTGACGACGCGCTCTCCCTTGTCTCTTTGCTGAAGCCGTCTTTTTTCCCCCTAAAATGCTGCTTATAGGCGCCCTAGGCCGTCAACGGCGATCGTCGGGCTGGCTAACTCCCTCTTTTTAGTGGGAAAGACTTCCCTTTCCTCTCTCAGGATGGTGGAAGCGGAATCTCTACTTACCTTTTTCTTAGGAGCGACTTTCCATCTATCAGGAGACAAGTTACAGGCCTAAGATTCACGGGCGTTCCCCTTCTACCCTTTCCCGGTAGAGACCCCTTTCACTACTTCAAAAAGATCTCCTCTTTTTTCCATTGCGGGTGAACTTTTTTTTTCCCCCCCATTAGTGTGAAAGAAAGAAATTCTTTTTCTTCATTCCTGAATGACCGCGAGGATTCATCTAACTCTCTCTTTCCCGGTCGAAATTTTATTGAGACAACACAGCATTCCTCTTTCTCCGTTCCGATGCTTTCGTCCCTCCCCCCCCCCCCCCCAGACAAAAGGGGCAAAACGAGGGTTCTTCCTCGCTTTCATAGTCTTTTTCCCCCCCCAAGAAATAAAATTCGTCTCCCTTTTTCCTCCAGGTTCTTTTTCTCGCGAAGAGGTTCTTCGTTCCCTCCCTTCCCTCCTAGTTGTGCGCTTTTCTTTTTTTTTGTGACCAAAAGATGGACGCCGGCGACCCTTCTCTCTCTTGGCCTTGATTCTCTTTTTCTTCCTTTTTTTACAAAATGAAAGATGAACTTCCCAGGGTTCACCAAGATAAACTAGGGTACTTCCCCTCCTCCTCCGTTATGTTCCCCCTTCCTCTCTCTTTGGAAGTTGATGGACAAGTTGCCAGCCCCCCCCTTCCCCCCCCCAGGTGCTGGACGACCCCCTTTCTCTTTTCCTCATGTAATCGAGGCTCCCAGGAGGTTGCCCGCGCTTTTTTTTTTTTCCTCTCCTCATCTTTTTTCTCTCTAATGATAGAAGAGGAGAAAAGTCCCTTCCTTCTTATTCCCGGAGTCGGCTGTCCTTTCCCCCTTAGGGGAGGCAGCGTCAGAAGAAGGCACTTCCCTCCCTTCCACAACCTGATTTAATCAGAACGTGTCTCCTCCCCCTCTCTTTCTCTGAGTCTTCTTCATCCATATTTAAGGTTGTCGACAAATCCGCTCCCTTCCTTTTCCTGAGACTTTTCCCAATTGAGAAAGGTGCAAAAGAGCCACCCCTTCGTTCGATTACCCGAGCAGACCTAGTCTCTGACTTCCCCCTCCTCGGTAAAGATTTTTCTCTTCCTTTTGACGATGAAAGTGAAGCGGTATTCCCCTCTTTGTGATCTCCCTTTTTCTTTTTAGCAGATTGAGGTAAGCAGCCTTCTGCAAGCTTCCGGCTTGATGTGCGCGACACCTGAACTTCCCCCTCCTTTTTCCCCCGAGGCTTTCTCCTCCTTTCGATGAATTCGGTCAATTCAGCTGCCCTTTCTATCCAGGCTTTCACACGAAGGTTGCCCTTTCTTCCCCCCAAGATAAACAGAAATGACTCTTTCTCCCTTTTCTTTTGAGTGTGGTGAAGTAGTCTTAGGTTCCTCCTACTTGGATCTTTTTTCCCCCCACCCCCCCAAAGACGTCAGTCCTTCTTTCCCTGTCCGCCGACTTTTCTCCCCTGTAGTCACTACCCTGGATTTTTATTCAACTGAATTCCGATGCCACCCTCCTTCCCCCCCTTTTCAAATGAAAGGTTCTTCCCCTCTCCCCGATAAGAGTTATCAGCAGACGATGGCCGGTCTTTCCTTCCTTCCGTCTGTCGCGAGCCTTCCTCCCTTTAGAAAACACGCTTTCTTTCATGAACATTAAACTTTCCGCAGGGCGCTATCTTCACTCTCCTTTTTTTTTTTTCCGTTGGTTGCTTTTTTTCCTCCCTCTTTTTAATGAAGAGTGAGGTATTTCTGCTACCTCAAGAGGAAAGCCTTTGTGAAGGCGTACCCCTCCCCCGGGTCCCTCATACCGCTCTGGGCCCACCCTCCTCTTTTTCTTTATCCCGGACGTTTTCGCTTCCTCCCCAAAAGCTGTTTTTTCTCCCGGGCTCTCCCCTTTCTTTTTTTTTCTTTCAAGAAAGAAAGGCTTCTGTATGCGTTTTCGTCGGTGGACGCTTAGCTTCTTCTCCTCCTTTCGGACGATTCCCTTTCCGAATCACGCTCTACGATATTTCTTTCTCTGCTCTGCCGCCCTTTCCTAAGAGCGAGTGCAGCCCTCCCTAGTGTCGTCGCTGCCTGCGGCTCCCTTCCGAGGGTACTCTTTGAGAGACCAGGCCCCCCCTCCGAACGTTCGTTGTCTCCCCTCACAAATTCCCCCTCCCTTCCCCAGGAAGGTAAAGTGTTTCTCTTTCTGGATTTTTCTTCTCTTCCTCCAGAGAGAGGTGAGTGGTACTCCCCCGAAGCTTTGCGAGTACTTCGCCTCCCCCTCCCCTCTTTCCGGGTTGGTTTTTTCCTCTCTTCTGCGTGAAGAGAAGTATCTTCTTGGATTTCTTCTTTTCAGAAGAAAGCAACCCAGGTAGGAGTAGCAGTACCCCCCACCCCGAAAGACATCCTTCCTAATATTTTAATAAAATAAGTGGTGGTCTCTCCCCGTCACATTAGGGATTTGTGTTGCGGGTTTTTTCCCCCGACGGTTAGTACTTTTCCTTTATGACCCTTTTAGCTAATAAGCCCGGAGATTTTTTCTTCTCCTCCCGCTGGCTCTCCCTTTCTTTCAAAAAAAAAAATGCGCTTTGTTAAGGTGCGGCTCCCCTCCATCTGATAAGAGAAGTTCCCCCTTCCCTCTATTTTCTGACAACGTAACAAGCCCCTGCCACCTCAATGGCCTCCCCCTCTTTTCGAAGAAGGGTGTGGAGATCTTCTCCTTTTTTCCCCTTTTTTTTCTGAAAAAGGTAGGGTGAGTGTCGACTAGTCCACCCCTCGTAGGACCAGAAGCCTCTATCCCCCAAGAGCGGTAGGCTCCCACCGCATCTTTACCCCTTCCTCCCTCCCTTGCGGAAGAGGCATCCTCTCCGTTAGGCGGGATTTCTGTGATTCTTTTCCTCCTGTCCCCAGCGAGATAAGCGCTTCCCAACCTTCCCCTCACGGTCCATCTTATGACGACCGCTCACCCGCAATTCCCCCCCTTTTTTTGGCAGCTCTCTCCCTGCCGAGTGGGACTCTTCTGCACACGTGGGCCCCTCCCCTTTGCAAAGAAGCGGTCTGCTTGCGTATAGGCGGGAACGCCTCTTTTCTCTTTTGCGCGTGCTTCCCCCACTCACTCGTAGGAAAACCCCACCTCTTCGCGCAGTCTAAACCCTGACCCCTGTCTAAGTGCCGATAGCGCCTGCTCTCTTTTCTCCGCCGCGAAGTTTTCTCCCCTGCTTCTCGGAGACAGCGACTACTTTTTTCGACGTCGGATGCCCCCTCCCTCCCTTTCTCCGTAGTGGGAAAGATAACCTTTAATTAACCCTTCCGTGGTGGCCCTGTCTTTTCCCCTCCCATTTGAATTTTCTTTTTTCTTGTGAATATCGGCGACCAGTTCACGGCCTTCACTTTTTCTTTGATGGTGGTTCCTCCCCCCCTTAGAAGCAAAAAGAACTTAATCCCCCACCCTATCTCCAGCGGCTTACTTTCTTCCTTTTTTTTTCTCTTTTCTGTTCTAAGAAGGACTTAACTTTCCGACCCGAACTCCTCCCTCCCCAGTCTGAATGAAGAATTCATCGACCTCCCCCCTTTGCTACGACAGAATACGGTCTGACCATTTCCTTTTTCCCTTTTTTTTTCGCGCACAGCATTTCCCCTTTTTTTGTTCAAGATGATTTCGGACCCACTGCTCCCTGTTTTTTAAGCCACCCTGGGCGTCCTGAGGGTGTGGAAGACCGAGTCACGTTTCACTCCCTCTCCCCCCAAAAACCCTGAACTCCATTCGTTCTTCCTTTTCCCTTTGTTGGTAGCCCTTCCTCGGTTTCGTGCTAGACGCTTTCCCTCTTCTTTACTTGGCGAAGGGTGAACACCTTTGCCCTCTTCTCAATTCATCGGCCTGATCGGTTGATCTTTCCTTCCCCCCTAAAGATTCCCTTCTACGAAAAGGACCTCAAGCTTTCCCCTCGGTCTCTCCTGCCGCCAGCACTTTTTACGATGTGGGAAAGTTGCTGGCACTCTTCGACGTCTTAATCCCAGGTGATGCCGTACATGGCTTGAAGCAGGCCGAAATACTGTCCCATCTCTTTTTCTTCTCCCGATCATGGGGGA
>Ga0179591_1361915_pt1 | contig 10081 bp, 5 predicted proteins | sample CZOMad2_1_08_16f_FD_182891 | JGI IMG/M metagenome (GOLD analysis project Ga0179591, IMG submission 182891) | Vadose zone soil fungal communities from Angelo Coast Range Reserve, California, USA - CZOMad2_1_08_16fungal (PacBio error correction) | ecosystem: Environmental > Terrestrial > Soil >... | reverse complement strand
AAAGAACTTTTTAGTTATGAGTCCACCGTCGCTTTCTCATGTTCACCACCTCCTTCGTACCACCTTACTGTTGTGCGCATGGGGACCTTCGTGGAATCTCCCTTCCACAGAGATTGTGTCCGCAGTTAGTGCCTGACTGCTTCCTTTTGCAGCCCTCTCGTCAGTTTTTTCTCGTACCACTACAGTTCTCTATTACAGCTATTTTTTTCTTCTTTCCTTTTCTTGCAAGAAAGTAATCTCTGCAGTTTCCCCCTAGTTTACCCCCCCGTCCCCCCCGTCCCACAGTACAATACTCTTTTTCTTGTCGAATTGGCTGTAATGACTCCGAGTTTTGTCCTCCCTCCGTGGTACGTCCTCAAAACTTCCAAGGTGCTGTTGATCTTCTTTTTTTTTTTAAAAGTCCGTTTTTACCCGCTTCGGGAACCGAACCGAGAATCCTTTTCTTTCGTCCCAAGACCCATCCCTTCCCTGAACGATTTCTCACTTTTCACTCCTTTAATTTTCCCCCCAGTTGACCACAAAAAGTCCTTTACTCTTTTCTTTGCCCAAGTTGTGAACTTTTTGAAACCGTCAAGGGTACAAACCTTTCTTGGTTACCCCGAGGAGGTCTTGCCTATGATTACCACCCGTGTCCCTATTACTCATGAGCCATCATCCAGTTTCCGACCCCGTTTTTTCCGTTATGTGTCTGCCCCTTCGACTTCTCTTTAGGTATACACCATTTCCTGCAACCCCCCCCCCCCCTTATCCACTTCGTAATGGGTTGTCCTTTCCGATTTCCTTTTTCCCAGGTTGATTCATCAAGGGAGTGCGGAGTTTTTTCATGCGGGTGTTTCCCTGGGCCTACCAGTCCTCCTTAGGTTCCACCATTTTGGACGGCCCTTGTGCAACATGAAGGTTTCTTTTTTCCTTCCACTCACGAGAAGTCTTTTTTACCTGACAACCTCCTCGTTCCCAAGTCCCTTCGGCGACTCCGCTTCATTGCGGGCGTTTTTTGATTGGTCAAATTCGTTTCTGTAACACAAACACATTTTCATGCCTCCCTAATTGTAACCTCCGCCAGGGATTTTTTCCCCCCTGTCTGCCCCCGACCAGTTTTCTGTTTAACCCCCTCATCCCGGCTACAAAACTTTTCAGTTCCATCATTTTCGGACGCTTTCCAGACCGTTTCACTCAGAGTCATTTACTTTTTTTTTTGTACAGTCTCTCTACCCCCCCCTGCACCCCACTCCCCCTAACACAGCGAAGCCAGTGACTTTTGATGCTTTTTCCCTTTTCTTCTTTTAGTGTTCACTTGGTCCTTGGGGCCCCCTTTTATCTTTTACCTTTTTTTAAACGGCTCAGCCCTTGGTATGTTTACTATCCCTTCTTTGGATCATTTGGAGTCATGAATTATTCCCCCCTCAACAAGTCCTGGACACGAAATCTTAAGTTTTCTCTCTTGTCTTTTCCAGGATTCCGACTATTATATTATTTTTGGGCTTCCCCCACAACTCCTCTTTTCCCCTTCACCATTTTTAGGGCATTCCTTTCTTTGACCCCCTCCGTTGGCCAGGACAATTTCCACTTCACTTTCTGCCCCCAGTAGAATTTGTATGTTTTCACGACGTTTTTACCGTACTTTATCATTCATCCGGGCTTTCCCCCACCGTTTTTTGTTTTTATGTTCGTCCCAGTCCTTGTCTTTCTTAGGATCTGAGCAAGATATTTTTCAGCCGTGCACCACGTCGTGTCGTCCCCCAGATCCCCTTTCTACGCGTAATTTTCTTGAACTTTAAAGTCAACAACCGGGTCATACCCTTCCTGCGATTTTCAGGGCAGGGGGGTAAGGCCAACCAGAACCGCCTTCTTCCTTTTTGACACGGCATTTTTGGACTTTCTACCACTATTCCCCGGGGCGCCTTTTCTTCCCTTAATTTTCCGGTGACTTCTTTCGTCCTACTCTTCATTAACCGTATGCGCGTTTTTTTTCTCGCCTTACTCCTGTGCCCGCTTTTTTTCCTTGCTCCCATTGCCCACCTGTTGTTAAAACCTCGGTTGATCTTTTTCGATAGTTTGATATTCCCTCATTCCCCATCCGGATCCTGCCGGCGTCGTGTACATTTTCTTTCTGACCCCCCCCCTGCGTCTGTTGACGCGAACGTGATTCCCTATTTTCCTCCCGTTTTGTTGTCTCAGTCTCTTCGGCGTTTCGCCGAGGGGGACTGCCCTTTTTTTAGCTTTTCAATATCTTCAGTGTCTCAGGTCTCCAAGCGTTTCATTCCCCCCCCTCTAAAGCGAGATCCTTTGGTGGTCCCAACTTTGTGTAGTGGGTGTATGGGTCTTTCCCATTGGACGGTTGGCCGTTTTTCGAACCAAGGTCTGACCTACGTCCGCCCCCCCTTGGCTTCAGATATTATTTGTTGTCCCGAAAGTCCCAACGGTGCTGTGGAATACAAAACTTAAGGATGCTCTTCCCTTTTTCTTCTGGAGTTGAAGCCCCTGGGTCAGTTCATTTTGGGTGACCCAACTCCTCGGGCCTTTTTCGCCCCCATGGCAAGTCATATCTGTCGTTAGGTCCTTTTTTGTTACCTTTTCGATGAAGAAGGAGTTCTACGGGTTTGGTCTTTTCGTCACGTAAGGCCCCTATGTTACCCTTTTTCCCCCCCGTGCTTGGCGATGGATCCTTCCCGACGGAAGGGAACTTTTTTTTCGTTAATTTTGTTACTAGGTACTGTTTCTTGTTTTGTCAGTCCTTTTGGCCCCCTTTCCTTGTGTTTTTTTACCACTTAATCCCTTTCTCCTTGGTAGTGAAAATGTTTTTTGGTTTCGGTACAGTGGTATTTACGATTCTCCCTTCTCCCATCTCTTCTGTTTTTCCCCCCCCCCCCCCTTCTCCGGGAAGGGTATCTTGTGACCCCTGTGACTAAGTGTAATCCTTGATATTCTTTCTGTTAGGGGGTTATTTTACTTCGGCGTTCCCCCCGACCCTTTGATTTCCATTTACAGAAACCCCACTCAAGCCCCTCTACCCAAAGGGACACATTTGTCTTGAAGACACAGCTAAACCTCTGTTTTGTTTTGTCCCATCTAACCCGTTAAATTTGTTTTTAAACATTGACACTTCTCTACTTTTTTTTTGCGGAGTTGTTGATTTTTCTTTTTCGCGTTGTGTTTTTTTCAGTGAGCGGTTGGACATCGCGGCGATATGATATTGCTTTTTTTTTTTCCAATTACTTAGGCTCGCCTTCGACCCTCGCCCCTTATCTTGTTGGGGTTTGTACACGGTTTTTTTTTTTTGTTGGGAGACTTTTTGCTATCCTCTTTTTTCCAACTCCGTCTCCCACACTTCCTTCTCCCACACTGTCTCTTCCGCATTCGTGGAAGTTTCTCCTTACCAAGAGGGCTGGTGTTTTTCGCAAATGGTGAGTTCTTTTACCCTTGTTCTGTACGTCCCCAAAGTTTGTTCGGTCTGGTTTCTTTAGGAGATTGTTACCCTACCCCTTGGTCTCGTTATACTCACGTGGAGGCCTTATACTTTTCTTCTTTCTTTATTTATTTTGAACTCCCTTCCATTGAACCGAGTTGGCCAGTTGGTGGCCACCCTCTCTGTCTCCTTCCAAGGACAGAGGCCTCGACCGTCTTAAAACTCCCCGTATGCTTTTAGAGCCTCTAGACCCTCGGGCCTCCCCCTTCCCCCTGTCCGGTTTACAAGATATTTGTTTTTGTCGTTTTTTTCGTGTGACCCCTACTTTTTTTTTAGGTGCTCACTTTATTGAAATTCCTTAAAAGGGGAGCTGGTCGGAAGATGGTGTCAGTCCCCTTTTCCCCATGGGTTTCTTTTTAGAAAAAGGCTCACGGGGTGTCCAAATCTTTGTGTTGAACCGTTCTGTTTACACTTTTCCCCACCTGGATAAATATTGTTTTTCCGTTTTCCAGGTTACCTTGTTTGTAAAGCGTTTCTCCAAGCAGTGTTTCCTTTTCCCTTGGCGGGCGTGAATATCCCGTTATCGTCTTTTTTTATGTCACTTACTTTTGTTTTTCCTGTTTCAGAGCTTCAACCGGTTTGATGCGGCGTTTTTTTCCCCCCCCTACGGTCCTTTCGCTGACCCGTTTCGGGTTTGACCAAGCAAGCCTTATTTTTTCGGGGTTTTTTTAACTGGCTGCGGGATTTCCGGCCCCCCTCTCTTGAATTTGTTTCTTCGGTAATTGTATTCCTAGCTACTTTTTCGGATATTTACCCACTATTTTCCCTTCTCGATTAGGCAAGAATTTTTTTCTTTTTCGGAGTTTTCGACTTCCCCCTATTTTTTTGCCCCGTAGCTTCGACCACACCCAACTTGCCCGGTCCCTTTTTTGTTTTCATGCGTACTGAACCCCGCCTGCCCACATTTACCGGCCTAGACCTCGTTCTTTTTGCTGGCAGTAGCGTAGTTCCGAGCTTCACGCTGATTTAACCCTTTGGCAGTGAGGACACCATTTTTTCTTCTGATGTGGCCGCTTGGTTACCCCTATTCACGTTTGGCGCCCCCCCTTCCTAACGCTTTTGTACAGCCTTGGGCTCTACCCCTTGAGGCGATGTACTCAGATTTGTTGTTCCTTCGGAATTGGTGTTTCTGATTTTTCCTGGTCGAAAAAGGCCGGTGTCTGCGTCTTCCTTTTTTTAGGACTCCCCCCCCTTTCTTTCTTTTCCTTTCTTGCTCTTTTTTTTAGGTGATATGCGTTATCGATCTGAGCCTACTGTTGCCAAGGATCTTTCCCCGCTTTTTTTATTTAACCTGTTTCCCTCTCCCCTCGACCAGATGTAGATTTTACGTGACCACCAGCCCCCCTCCCGTCAGTGCCGACAAGAAAGGGGCCTTCTTTTTCCTGGCTTGTTGTGATTTTCCGGGCTCCTTTCAGTGCCGTTTGTACCACTCCCCGTGAGTCCGGGGTGCAAGTTCGTCCCCCTAAAACTAGGTTTATGTCTGGTTTTTGCAGTTGTGCGTATGGACGGCCCAGTCCCCCCCCGCAGTGTTTAGGTCCCCGTTTCCCTGACGTTTTATGCGGTTTCACGTTTCCCAGAAGGGAGTGTGACGTACGAACCCACTGGGCCGGAGCGGCTTCGCTGCATTTAAACCAACCTTCCGTTGTTTTTTTCCTGTTGTTCGGAGATCTCCACCGAGAAAGGTAAGTTTAATTACCGTCTGTCCCCCCCTTCCCTTTTTCCCTCACCCTGCGTACACTCTCCTACAAAGGGGGACGTAATTTTGCGTTTAAGGCCAGGAACCCCCCCGAAACTCACCCGGGACGGCCTTGGTGTTTCCTCTTGTTAACCCCACTTGTGACCCTCGTCCCATTTCGAGGTGTTTCCCCTGCCCCAGCGCCAGGATTGGCCTTCCTCACGCCCTCCTTGGGTCCTTCCCCCTTTGGGCTGACGTACATACGAGGTCTGTCCTCCGAGGAGTTCCAGTTGCTCATTACCCTAGTTGTCGGGTTTCTCCGGGTGATAGGGCTTCCTCCTTAGAATGACAAACCCCCCCAAAAAAATTCTCTCCAACAAGCAAGGTTGTTTTGGATACGTAACATGAGACCGTTCCGCCGCTACCTCTTTCGACGGTTCACCAGCATTCCGAACCCCAAGGGCTGTCCCCCTTCCTCGTGATTTTCAACAAGCGCGACCCCTGATCCTCTTTGCGTTATGTTCTGTAACAGCGTTCTTCGGGTGGCGAACCCCCCTTTGTTTGACGTGTTCTTCCGGACATGCGATCACTTCGTTGTTCCCCCCCACGGCAAAGTTTCACCCCTGAAGAGTTGCTAGAATCCTCACCTTCCCCCCCACTCAAACCTTTTTCAGTGTCCTTCGTCCCCCTGATTGTTGTCCAGTACGAGTCCCCCTGACGCAATTTAGTGTGTTTGTCCCCTCAGCTTTAAACCGAGCTAATTGGGGTTTCCTCATGCCGGCACGTGATTCCAAGCCCGCTGAGGCGATTTTTTAAACGACTTTATGATACTTTTCACTCCTGCTCTTTGATATTTTTCCCTGCCCCTGTTTTTCGCCAGTCCTTCCTTCGGGCCCCTCCCCGTCCCCCATCACCCCGCTACCCCCCCCCCAAGGATGTCTGCCCCCACGAAGCCTTTGCGCGCGTCAGATGAGGATAGGGCGCCCCTTTTTCCCACGGTTGAGGGACCCCCCTGCTGGTGCAACCCCCCCCTTTCATGTAATTCCCTCTGTGACCCGACCCTCCCGCCAATACCGGCTTTTTTAGGCCGGTCCTTCCCCTTTGCGACCCCCTCCTAAGTTTCCCCCGGACCCACCCCCCCCGCCGGATTTTGTTAGCCACCCCGTTTTGTTGTGCACAGTTGCCGAACTTACCACAAGGGAGTTTTTTTTTTTTTTACCGCGTGCTGTTGTCTGTGTGTTCTTCCACGACCCCCTGTGTACTGACCCCCTTTCCCCGGTTTGTCAAGCGTGATCTTGAATCCCCTTCTTCGTTCGAATTAGCGGTTCCTCTAATCTCTTCCCCCCCACCATCTCTGACAGAGTATTGTTTGCCAGTTCCTAGCGTTTTACTTTTTTGCTATACCCGTACTGGATTGTGTTAGGTTCTTTATTTCAATCTGGTTCGGGTTAAGGGAGCGCAGACCCTGTGAGCTGGACCCCCCAAAAGGGGCGTACATTCTTCCCAGAAGTTGTCTGGCCTAACAGCTCCTTTGCTTTTTTTTTAAGACTTACCTCACCTCTCTCTCTCCCCCCCTTCCCGGTTGCGTTGGTTGATCGTCCAACACAAAAGCCCCATTCTGACATCCTCCCCCCTTGTCAGCCATCCCAATTGGGCCCCTTTGGGACCCCCCTCCGACAAGTGGCCCCCCCGCGAACCCCTGCCCGCCCGACCCCCAAGAGTGGCGTTTTCTTGTTCTCGGATTTCCCTCTAAGGTTCTCCACCCCCTCCCCTTTGCCAGCAATGTTAAAAGTCATTTCTTTAAGTTCCCCTGCCTGCTTCCCCTTCTTCCCCCCCTTTCCGATTGACCTTGCTTCAACTTTCACCCCCCAGACCTCCTTACACCTGCTCATCTGGCTTGGCCTTACTGAGTATCTTGGGGACTTGTTCCTCAGTTTGAAAGCGGTGTCTCCAGTGAATTTTTCGTTTTCAGCCCTTTTAGTGAGTTAAGCGTTCGTTTATTGTGCTGTAGCCACCAATAACTGCATTCCCCCTTCTACAACCAGCACATCCCTTTTGTTCTGTCTGCCTTATCCGAAGTATTCTTCCCCGCTCCGTTTCCTGGACACTTTCGGCGCTTCTTTTGGCACCTTGCGGTTCCGCCTTTCCCCCAGGACATTACTGATCCCCAAGCTTCCCCCCCCTGGAAGGGTTTTTTTCACCTTCATTTACACTATGGCGCACCCGTTACAGGACGTTGATACTGTGAGGAGGGTTGCGTGTCAACCGACTGTCCCTTCTCAGGAGTTCATAGGTTCTGCCACTCCGCTACCCAAAGTTTGGTTCTCGGAAAGCCCCCCAGTAGCTTACAACGACGAGGTTGTTTTGTTTTTTATGCATCTCCGGACAGGTTTTTTTTCTGCCCCCAAGCTTCCCTCCTTCCGGCCCCCCATTTGGAGTCCGTAAACGTCTAAACGTTGGGATAACCCCCCCCGAACGGGCCTGGTTTGAGTCACCCACCCTTTTACCTATTTGTAGCCGTTTCCGCCGGGACTGTCTGGGTACCATATTTCCCTCCCATAATTGGTGAGTAGACGTTTTTACCTCCTTCCTTCCCAGGTTCGGGTCATCTCCCCAAAGGGTTACCAATGCCCCCAAAATTCCCAATTTTCTCTGTTCGTTGTTCTACTCTTTCCCCTCTTTTTTTCCATGTAAGATTTGACTTACGGATTTTTGCAGTCTGCCCCCCCCTACCCATCTGTCACTTGCCTTTTCAAGCGACCTGCATATCTTTTTCACCCACCCACTGTTTTGGAGAGTAGTTTGTGTCAACCTCCCTACTTTTGAATCGTCATCTCGTCACCTCGGCTTTTTTGGGGCATCTCGTGAAAACCATACCGGCGTTCACTTTGGCCACTGACCACCCCCCCGTGCCTTTTTGTGGTGATGGTGCTTATACTGGACTTGAACGCGTCCGTCTGAAGTTCCCCCGCCTTGAAGTGATTTCAAGATCTTTCCTGCACATCCCCCGTTTTGATCGTTTTCCCCTCTTCTTAGGTAACCCTCTGGGCGCCATTCCGTACCGTTTTGGTGCCTAACACCACGTCATACATAATTTAGATAATCGATGTGATTGAAGATACACACAACTCCCTTTGCCTCGGTTTTTTCCGGACCTACACCCCAAAGTCTCGCCCCGGGCTGAGGACTTTTTCCCGGTTACGTTTCCCTTCAGGCGTAGTAAAGGACGGGGATGGGTGCCGCTCTATCCCTACTTTTAGGACCGGATTCCCCACCCTAGGTTCTTGCCGATGCGGGTTTTCCAATGGCTGTCTTTTCCGACTCCTGTTCTGCCGCGTGGTTAGGGTCGGTTCAGGTTGGACCCCTTCTTTGCACACTGATCCCCAAGTGCGCTTCGTGGTTTTTTTTCGGGCACTTCCGGCATTTCTCACGTCCCCGTCTTGTCCGCTCATTGTCCTCCCACCCTGAGATGTTTTTTTCCCCTTGGCTCCAAGCAAGAAGGATTTCTTTTTTTTTTGTGTTTTTTTTTTGGCTTTAGATCTCTTGACCGTGCTCAAGATTCCCCCTTGGGAATTTTTCTGATATTCGGTTTTTCCCAGGCAGGGTTTCTGGACTTTGCCCCATTTTGGGGGGTTTTGATAAACGAACCCCCCCGGGATTGCTGCCGGTTTCCCCGGTCTAATCGGTTCCGTTTGCTCCGGTCCTCTTTACCCCCGGGCCTCCACGGTGCTCTGAGTGGAGCTTGATTGAAGTTGGTTGTGCGTTTCAGGTTTTGTAGAGGGGTTATTGGGGTCTTTCCCATTACGGGGCTCGCTCCTGGTCTGATCCCCCCCTTTTGTGGCGCTTCTCCCTGCCTCTTTTCCCCAAGGAGATGGGCTTTTGATCTGAGGACACAGCTTTCAAACGAAAGATTGGGTTGGGAGTTTCCCTTTGGCAAGGTTTAAGGCTTTGCGGTGTATTGGGTGTTACAGTCTTGGTTTGTGGTCTTGAACTTTACGGCTGATTTACGCGAATGGGGATGGTTTTTCCCCTGACTGATGGCACACCCGAAACGTTCTCTTCTTATCACGTTGCTTTTCTATACTGTTGCCTTTTGTAAAGGTTTCTCTGATTGGATGTAATCCAAGGGCCTTACCTTTCTTCACGCCCCATCTTCGGTTCCAAAGCCTGATCTTTATTGATCCTCATCCCCCGGACATTTTTGCCCGCGCCTCCCCCTCTAGACCAAAACAACTTCTTTCTTCTTGAGATAAATGGGAACATCCTCTAAAGTAAGCCCCTTAACCCTCCTGGCTCTCCTGTGTACTGTGATTCTTTGGATGAACCCCTCCGTAAGGCCGGGTGGGGGTTTTAGCCACGACGTCGTCATGACACTTTTTGTCTGTCTTAGACGATGATAGAGTATCCTTGTCTTCTTACCCTACACCCGCCCGCGGAGGGGGCTCCCGGCCCCTTTCGTGAACCCGGGTTCCCCGCTGTCACTGTCCCACATGTCGGCGAACCATCTTCCCCCCCAGGTATTTCTCGCCCACAAATGACACGTGTGATAGTTCTCCCCCCTTCGGGGTTTGTCCCCCAGTCTCGGAAGTCCCAGTAGGGGTTTCGCCAGCCTATGTTTTCCTAGCCTGTTTTCACTAAAACGGGGGACACCTCTACACCCTTGAGCTCCCCCTTGGGAATTGTCTGTCTTAATCGTAGTCTCTTGCAAACGTTTGTGTCCATTCCATCCTTGTTGTAGCCCCTGTCGTTCCTTTGGCGGGGGTCTCCCCCCTTTTGAGAGGGAAAAACTATGAACTCCCCTCCCGGACAGGGGGGGGGTCGGGGCGTTCCGAAGCTACCGCTCCTATCAGGAGTGGCCTCCCTTCCTCCCCCCCCCCCCCCCCCATTTTCCTGCGCCGACGTATGCAGGGAACACGGAGGGCATGCTCTGAGAAGTCCCG
>Ga0179591_1203620_pt1 | contig 10082 bp, 11 predicted proteins | sample CZOMad2_1_08_16f_FD_182891 | JGI IMG/M metagenome (GOLD analysis project Ga0179591, IMG submission 182891) | Vadose zone soil fungal communities from Angelo Coast Range Reserve, California, USA - CZOMad2_1_08_16fungal (PacBio error correction) | ecosystem: Environmental > Terrestrial > Soil >... | reverse complement strand
TTTATAATTTCCCCCCCTTCCCGGGCGCTTCCCCGCTTTTTTTAGTTCCGCTTTCTGTCCCCCACGGACTTTTTCCAGTCGTGGTCACGACCGTGTTGATTTTTTGATTCGTGCGGTTGCTGCGCTACACTCACGATAGTTTTCATCTCTTTTTTTAGTTTGCTGGGAGCCCGTTTGCCTGGTTCTTTAGCCTTTGCACTACGCGGTTTTTTTTTTCCTTGTAGGCAGGCCGTTCGGAATTGGGAAGTACCTTTCACGATTCACCTTTTTTGCCCCGCTTCTCCCTCTTGACGAGGAAAGCAGGGGGATAATAATTAGTAGAGCTTCTCGAAAGTTCTTCCCCCCTCCCCTTCTCTTCCTCGTTGCCCCACGGTGCTGGGACGCCGCTGACTGTCGTGATCGGGTCACCCCCCCCCATTTTCTTTCTTGTTCTTGGCACAGAGGAGGTTTTGTGGAGGCCAGCCATCTTTGCGGTTTTTTTGACGCTGTTTTGGGCCCCTTTTTGCCAGACGCCCATGCGCGACGCGGTCCCGACCCTGCCTTTTCTTTTTTTCCCACAAAACCCCCTGCCCCGAGGCTAGGGAAAATAAGTTTTTTTTTTTTGTTTCGGGAAATGCGCTGCTCAAGTGTTTGAAATCCACACAGAGAATGCTGGTTTCTTTCAATTTTTAGCTTCTGGATGCGCCCGTTAGTGGCCGTTCCTTCAAATGAGACTTTCTGACCGAGTCCCGTTCTTCCTTCACTGAAGGGAGTTATAGCCACCTTTGATTTAGTACTCTTGGGGCTTGTTGAGTCCGAGTCGGGTGCAGAAAAGTGTTCTTCACATGTTTTCGGGGGGCGGATTTGTTCTTCATCCTCCAGTCCCTCCCCCGCTCTACAGACACAGTTCTTTTTTGTACTCCGGCGTACTCCTGGTGACGCCCATGCCTCGACGCCCCCTAAATTGTGTTTTGTCCCGTTTCAAGGGCAAAAAAGCGCGCTCAAAACCTTTGGGTGTTTATTCTTAATACGTCTTCTTCCTATGGGTACGTTTGGGACACGCAGTTTCGCAATGTCAGCGCTTTCCCCCCCCTCCAACGCCACGTTCCCCCTTGGTTGGACGGAAGGAAATAGGTGTGTTTTTCTTTCTTTCCTCCCCCTGGTTTTCTTCTTTTTTCTTTCGTTGGACGGTGATTCGGGGCAGTTGGGTTTTTTTTAGGTGTTTGAAGATCGAATCTCCCCGGGGGGGCAGCGAATTAGGTTCCCTTCTTTCTGGTTTCCTTGAACCACCTCCATAGGGATGCTGTTTGGCCAACACCCGCCGTTTTTGTTGACGTTTCCTTTGCCCATTTGTGTCCCGCGGAAGTCTGTTTGTTCTTTTTTTTCTTTTGGTTGGAGTTTCTTTTGCCCCTTTTTCTCGGGGACGGAGCGATTATGGGGCTTGATGGTCCGGTGACCCCCCCCCCTCGGGCTTTCAGCTGAGGTCGTTTTTTTTCGGAATTCTTACTCCTTTTGCCAGTTCCCCCCTCCCCATTTCCCTTAAACCCGGGTTGCTCAGAATCCGACATTGCATTTCGGGTTTTCTCCCGTGTTGCAGAACAGGTTCCGGCACTTTTGTCCGTCCGGATCCTCCCCCCTTCCACCCCTAGTTTTGCCCTGTGGCTCTGCCGCAAGGAGCCGGTGTAAGTTCTCAGGATTGAGCGCTTTTTTTCCTTTGGCTCTTGCTTTGTTTTGTCCCAATAATTGCTGGAGCTAAGCGGAAAAGTTCAACCATGGCCCTATTCGGCTGGTACACCAGCCCTCTCCCCCGAGGACGGCCCGTTCGAGTCCCATGATCCCTCTTTCCCACTTAGGCGCTTCTTCGTGCGAGATCGCTTCTGTTGGCGCCATTTTTCAACGATTATCTGCGGTAGACCCTTCTATTCAGAGTTACTCTTTTTCTTTTGTGATTTTAGGGTGTGGCCTCTTCGTAGGCGTTTCCGAGCAATTCTTTTTTATAGCCTCGGTCCCCTTCGGGACCGTCACTTCCCCGTTTCTTGTCCGCCTGTTCCATTTCAATCGGCGGGAAAACTCTCTTCTTCTTTCCCCCGCGATGGACGTGTAACTGAGTCTCCCCCAAATTCTTTTGGTCCTTTCCCCCTTGTCGTCTCAAGTCCACCTTTTTTTTTTGTTCTTTTTTCAAACGCACCACCTCATTTTCCTCCCTCCCTCAGCTTCACCCGGACATGACACGGTGATTGATCCGCTTTTGCCCCTCTCCACTCCGAGGCGGTGGTGATTGACTTTAATAGTGTGACACCCCCCCTGTCCCCAACACTCCTTTTCATGGCTGGACGGGCTACGTCTTCACTTTTTCCTTCCCAACTGAAGGCCCCAGTTTAATAGGGGTTTATCACCCTGTTTTCACTTTTTTCTCTGCGTCTTCGCCCCGCCAGCAGTTAGGTTCTCCCAACCCTCGCCCTTGAGTGGTCTAGGAACAGTGGCGCGGGATTGGTTGGCCCTGGCGATGGTGTTGGTGCGGTTGTATCCCCGTCCTCACCCTTCTTTGCCTTCACAACTCTTCTGCCTCTAGACCCCGGCCCCTGACGGAATGTTTGGAGGCCCTATATGTGTCCCTGGTTCCGTTTGTTAGTCTACGGGGGTATACTTTTTTGGTTCTTAACCACGATCGATTTGTGGGAGGGCACTTTACTGTGCCGTTCTTTGGTAAGTTCTCGTTCTTCTTCCTTCGTGATGCGCATTTTTGATTTTTCTTTTTGTTTCCTGAGTTGAAAGGGCATGCCCTAGAACTCTCCCCTTACTCCCCCCATCCGCCTCCGCGGGCTGTTTCAAGGGAGCGCTGTTCTCTTCTCTCTTTTCTTATACTCGGACATCGCTTTAAAGTTGATTGGGGGCGGTTTTAGTCCAATGTCCTTCTCTTTTCTTGGTTTTTGATTATTCTCTCCACTTGGCTGCTGGTTTTCCTCCCTTTCTTGTTTCACGGACGCTTTTTAGAGGACGTCTTGCGGGTGGTTTTTTGTCGCGACCCCAAGGCTTTTGTCCCCCTTGGTTTTTTCCTCGCCGGGTTTTTGAAGTATGTCCTTTTTTCCCCTTTTTTGCGAAATCCCAGGACCCCGGACAAGAGTTCAGTTTCGGTCACCAGTTCTTTTTTTGTCGTATCTTTTTGCAAACTCTTCCCGCAGGCGCGGGGACAACCAGATCTTTTGATTTTTTTTTACAGCCTTCCCTCTCTGCTTTGTCCTTTTGGGGCTTTTCCCCAGGGCGTTTTTTTCTGACCCAGCTTTTCTTTCGTATAGTCGCGCCGCGGAAAACGGGGGGCCGACCGGTGGTTGGCTCTTTTTCCTTACTGGTTGTTGCCCCCCGTTTTTTTTGTGTTCGACAAACCTGGTCACCCCTTTCCCTTTTCCCCGGGCGGTTCGACGACTTCTCCTACAACGTGTGATTTATTTTTCTTTTCTAGTGCCCCCTGGACGCCTTTCGTTTTCCAGCTCCCGCATGAAACCTCCGTTTCTTTTTTTTTCCACCCTTTCCCCGCCTTATGTTTCGCTCGCGTTACTGGCCTTTCCCCCCCCGTTTTTTTTTTTTTTCATGCTTCAGGTCCCCTCCTTTTTTTTGCTTGCTTTCCCCTCCATTCAAACACGTCTTCGAACTTTGATCCTCTTTTCCTTTTTTCTCGTTACCTTTCGGACAGCAAGGATTCGATTCCTCAGGTTGTCTTTCCCCCCTGACCTCTTTCCCGTGCGCGTAAGAGGTTTTGCGGCCCCTAACCCCCCCCCCTCCGTTCGATTTTGTGTTAGAGGAGGGTTAATGAGCTTACTGCTTCTGGTCCTCCTGCTCTCCCCCTTGGCTTGCTGAAGAGGCGCTGGTCCAAAGCCTTTTCTTCTTCCCCGTTCTCCTTTGTGGTGCGTGGCGAGCTCTCTGAAGACAGCTTCCCAGATCTGCTTGTTATTAAGTCCCTTTTTCCCCTCCATCGGTGTTTATTTTTCCCGCGTACGTGGCCCCACCAGTGTGAGCTTTTGGGCCCCCCCCCCCCCGTTTTTTTGAGCCGGCTTCAGATTCTTGGAAGTTTTTGGGCCTACGCATTGCCGACCTCTTTTTTTCTTAGTTTATTTTCTGCTGACCCCCCTTCCCCCCCTTTTTTACAAAAGGGCTGTTTTCCCCCCCGACAGCCACCTGGTTTCTTTCTTGCCCTTACTCCACCCCACGCCGGGTTTGCGGAGTATGTTTCGAATCACCGTCCCAGCTACTCGGAGAAGTCTTTTTTTCTGTTGTTTTGTTTCATGGGTGGTGTCCCCAGCGGACCGTTTGTGTTCCTCCCCCCGAGGCAACTGAGGACCCGGCCGCGCTTTTCTCTTTGGTGTTTTTGGTGCCCCCCCCGTAAAGATGTTTCAGCGGGTCGGGCCTTGCTCCAGGGCCGGTTCCACAAACTTGCTTTTGGGAGTTTTTTTTCCCGTTCAGTTTTGTACGCCCCTTCCTCCCCCCTCCTCCCCTTTGCAGACTACCAGATGGCGGACCGGCGATCTGCCGTTTTTTCCAGTGAGTTTTTGAATTTGTTCTCATGCTCTTCCACCACCTTTAACCTTTTCCTCCTAGACGCGGGGATTGTCAATCGTCCCCCTTTCTCGTTATGTATCGCCCCCCGCCATTAGATAGATTTCCTTGTGAAAGGGGTTTGAAGGGTTGGTTTGCCAGGTGATTCCACCCCATTTTTCCGGAATTCTGTATCGCAGCACGTTAGCCACGCTTGGTTTTTAGGAATTCCTCAGCCGCCACGACCTTTCGATTCCCTTTTGGTTTTTTTTCTTTATTCCCCAGTGAATTTGCCGTAGGGGAAGCCGCGGGTGGCGGTCTCGGGCTTTTCTTAGTTTTTGCGCCGAAGTACAAAGACGCACATCAGTTTATTCTTTAACTTCCCTTTTTTTTTGGTTGAATATGTCTTTTGCTTTCTTGCGTACTGCGGCGCTCATGCGCTTTTCCCCTTGCCCTTTCCGAGGTCGTAATTTTCTGGAGGCATTTGGCCTCCCTACCGGCGTTTCCCCGATTGTTTTTTTTGCGTTTTTTTCTGTTCCATCGTTGGGTCTTTTTCCTCCCCTCTCGGGTCACCCCGGCTTTGACGGCCGTGCCCCCCCCCCCCCCCCCACTTGCAGGGGCGTTTCTTCTTTGAAGTCTTTTGGGCGCTTTCTTGACGTAGTGAAGCAGTGGCTAAGGGGAACAAATAGTTCGTTTTTTTGAGAGCTGGGCTGTTTTGCCCCCTCTTATTTCCCCCTTGACCAGAGACACGTCTGACATACGGCTTCTCGCCGGTTCCCTCTTTCTGGCTTTTGAGTTGCGGCTTCATTTTTTGACGCCGCGAACCACCCCTCCCCTGCTTTTGGTTTCCTCCGGCCTTTGAGCGGCTCCCTCTTCAGCTGCCCGCCACAAGGGACTGCGGGCGGGGTTTTGGGATCCGTCTCTTTTCTGCCCCCTTTTTTTTTGGGCCGTTCATTTCCCCAAGGAAAAGAGCAAAATCCGGCCCGGCTTAGGAACCTTTGTCTTCCTCCCTTTTCATCGTTGGGTCCTTTCTTTTCCTTCCACCCCCCTGCGTGACCTTTCGGGTTATTGATTTCCTTGACACCACGGTGTTGTCGGTTGGTACACCCGCTTTTTAGTTTTTTTTTACTTCTTCTACATTTTCCCCCCACTCTTTTCTTTTTTTTAGCATCTAGGCCACAAACGATGCTTTTGCACCCTCCTTTTTTTTTTGTCTTTTTTCCTCACCACTGGTACCAAAACTAAGCTGGTGGTTCGTTCCGGATCGTCACGACTTTTGCGTCCCTCTTTTTTTCCCCGCTGGTTCCAACTCACGCGGTTCTCAGAGAATCTCCTCCACACAGGGTTGTTTTGCTTTTTTTTCCTCTCTTTTACCATTTTTTGGCTAGTCTAAGACCCGTGTGAAGCTGCTCCCCCCCATGCCGTTCGTCGTCTGCCCCCTCTTCAGTGTTAGCCCTCCCTCTCGTACTTTGTCGGTGGGTAGTCGTCAAAAACCTTTATTTCCCTTTCATCTCTGGTCGCTCCACGAGTGGTTTTTGAAGGACTCGATCCTGCTTGTCCCCCGTCTTTTTTATGTAGAATCCCCTTTTATCGTTTTCGTCTTGTTGTTTGAGGTTTTGCTGCCCGCCCGGAGTCCATGTACAGCTTGGCGGAATTTGTATCCCTTCTCTGCCACTTTAGCGATTCTTTCCGGGTCAAGCATTTTGGGGACCCTGGCGTCGCTGTGCGTTCCTCCGGCCGTCGTTTTCGTTCAAAGATGACGTAGTTCGAGGGGAACACGTTGTAGTGATCTTTCTTCCCCTCCCCCCGCTTTTTTCGACTGGGCAAGGGTGAACAGTTGTTTTGCGTTACCCTTTCCACCGTTAGTCCTCCCTCCGGTTTTTCCCACCTCCGTTCGACACGTCGCGGCGCTCGAAATTCCCCCCCCCCCCCCCCACCTTTTTTTCGAGCCCTAAGTTTGAGCGAAAAATTTTGATAGTTTGTCGTTTTTTTGCCGGCCTGACTTGCGTATCTTTTTTCGCTCGGACTTTTGTTCCCCTTTCCGCGTCCCATTCCCCTGCTTTCCGCTCTCGCTTGAACCGAAACTGTCACCCCGAGTGTCGTTTTCGGATGCGCACCCCCTCAATCTGAATACTGTCCCCACCGCTCGCCACGACGAGACTGAACTTTTTTTAAGTTGTTTCCTCCAACCCCCCTTTGACCAACGCAAGGATTGAATAGTCCCCCTCTTTTTTTTCCCCGCTTGGGACCCCGGTTTCCTGCAGTGGAAGAGTCCCCAAGCCTCCAGTGAACAGACCTCCCACCCTTTTAAGCCCTGCAGCTGATTCTTTTTCTGGGTATAGCGTCTGTCTCCCGGGAAAAAGCCGCGAGGAGATGTTGTGACCTTCCGGTGTTTGTACTTTTTCTTTTTTCATCTTCTCTAGGACAGAGTTTCTTTTGACGACCCCATCCTGACCACCCCTTTATTCCGCTCCGTTTCACCTCCCCTCAGGATTCTTTAGGGGAGGTTACCCCCTTCGCTCCCACCACTTGTGTTGATGTCCCCCCCCCTCTTTCGGACAACGTACTGTTCTCCAAGGAAGTGCACCTGCGGTAGCTGGGTTCTCCGGTTCATTTTCCCCTGAGTGTGGAAGGCGAATGTTCCTTTTTTTTTTCTTCCCTTTCCACCCAACATTGAGCGTTGTTGACCCTGTACGCTCTTTGGTCGCTATACTGGCACCCCCCCCCCCCCGTTTTTCCTTTCCTCCTACTTTCTCGGGCTCGATTAGGACTGGATACTTCCCGGATGACGACTCCGTTCAACTTTTAAGTTTGTTCGCCCTGGATTTCTCCCCTTTTTTTTTCCTGGGTGGGTTCCCCAGTGATTAGATTTTCCCCCCCCTCCCCCTTTTGCCGTGGATAAATTCTTACCAAGCGGATCCTAAAGTTATTTCTGCAGGCTTTTTTTCATGGGATTCCTCCCTTCTTTTTTTGTGTTTTGCACCAGTCCGATTTGTCGCTTTTTCATTTCCCGTTCGGATGGTCTCATAGTGGTGTCTTTGGAATTCCCATCGCGGCCAACTCCGAATTCGTCTCCCCTTCCGTTTAAACACTTGGAAGGTCCTACGTTTCTCTTGTCCCTGTTCTGTCCGTCGGCGGTTTTACACTTCTCCCATGGTACCTAACCAGATGTTTTCGTTTCAGGCTTCCTCCTTGCTCTGCACGTCTAGATCACACCCGCGGTTTTTCTTTTCTCCCTCCTCATTGTAGTTTTCGGCTCGATAGTGTGGTCCTTGCACCACCTAGGATCTTCTTCCTAGCCTGCCTCTGGAGCGAGGGTTTTGCTTCTTCCTTTACTCCAGTTTTTGCAAGGCCAGGTCTCTGAATCTTACGTTCCCGCCTCCTTCCCCCCTGGTGAACTTCGAGGAAGCGCACGGTTTTTTCCCGTTCGTTTTTCCCCCTTTTGAAGCAGCCAAGAGATGCGCCTATTTTTTCCTTGCATTGATCCTGGGCGCTAGCAGGGCGCGTAGGAGTGTGACCTTCCAGTTTTTTTTTTTCCAGATTGAAAGTTGGCCAGAGGATTTCGGTTATGCCCTCCCGCGAACTTTTCTAGTGAGCACAACCGGGTTCAGTTGCTGCTTGATGAGGGTCTAAGTTTTCTCCTCCCTCTTCCTCCTAAAAACGCTTAGAGGTTTTTTTCGCGCCCCCTTTCCACGCCATTCGTACGAGACTTTTTCGACCCGTCCTCCACCTCCAACCCTCTCCCACTGCACGGGGCGCGACATGCAATTTTGAACTCTGTTCTTGTCGGTTGTTGTGGCACCAGAAATCCTTCCCTCTGTTCCTGTTCCTCTCTCCAAATCGGCGATCCGTATTCCTCTTTTCTCGTCCCACCGAAAGTCTTGTTTCCGAAGAAGTTTTTCGCGTTCGCCTGCCCTCGCTTCCTTCTCCGTAGTTCCCCTTTTTTTTCCCCGTGCCGCTTTGGTCAGCGATGGAACATTTTTTTTGCCCCCTCTTCCTCCCCGTACCTCGAGCTCCGGGTCCGGATCCTCTTTTGCTCTTTTTTTTCTGCGCTTTTCCCTGCCTCGGGGGAAGGGACCTTTTTCTCCCCCCTTCTTTTTCAACGGTTTTGGAGACCAGGGATTTCCGGGTTCTCACTGTTATCCTTTTTTCCCCTTCGAGGCCTGTTAAGCTTCTTTCGTTCCGCACGCCTCTTGTTTTTTCCTTTCCCACCCACAATTTTCACGTTCGCACCGATTCGGATTTTAAAATTCCGCTGTGACTTCTCCTTTGTCCCGAACCTCCTCGGAACGGTTTGGCTGCTGTCCTCTTTCTTTCGCGTGGCGGTTCCCCGTGACACTTCTGTCCGCGCTCCTCCCGCTACCCCCTTGACCCGCGCAGTTTCTCGGTTGTTTTGGCTGTTCCCCCTTTTTTTTTTACAATCCCTTTTACCTCCGCCCAAAACGCCAACTTCTTACGCTAGCATTTCTTCCTTTTTTTCTTTAGGCCCGCTTTGCTTTTCTTTTGCTCGCGCGCCATTTTCGTTTCTGCAAATTTGCTGGCTCGCAGGTTTCCCCCCCCGGCCCCTCTGTTGGGCGATCACCCGTCTTTTTCCCCCTTTTTTCCACTCATATTTTGTTTCCCGAGCCAACCAAGGCGTTTCCACCTTTTTTTTTCCCTTTTTCGTAGCTAGGGAGTGGAAGGCTCACTCTTTCCCCCTTTCCCACGCTATAGAGTATGCCCCCACCTGCTTAGCGAGTTGGCATTTTTTTTTTGAAGTTTTCCCCCCTTTTGTGTTTTTTATTTTTTCCCCTTTTTCACTCCATTCGGAAACGGCTGTGTCAAGTCTTCCTTCCCGCGTATTGCGCTTGTGTACCTGACTTGGGCCGGCAACGGCTTCAACCCCATTTGACGCCTACATCGGATTTCTCCTTCAGCTGAGTGGATAGAAAGCTGCGCGGAACCCCCCTCCCCCACTTTTCGTCCCCAACCCCCCTTCAGGGCGTTTCCCCACATCGTTCCCACGAACAAGCGTTTCCCCCTTTACTCCGGCTTCGGGCCATATAACTTCCTTTGGGGATATGCAAGCCCCCGCGCCGCGTTTTTGGTCTTCTCAAAACTGTTTCCTCTGGTCCCTTTTTCCCGAGCCAGAAGTGCTCTTTTTTTCTCTTTTAGCCGCGTTTATGCACCCTTTTTACACTTCCCCCCCCCCCCCAGGCCCCCTTTTTTCCCCATGTTATAGAGGCGATTCCCGTTGTTTTCACCCCACGTGCCGGGTAACTTGGGGACGTGGGCTGTCCAGTCAAGCCTCTTTTTTTTGAGATTTCTCTTCCTCGGGCTTCGCCCCACTTGCACATTTTCGACCGGTCACCTTCATACCTTTGTTGATGGGACCCGCGCATACTGTTTTTTCGTTACAGCGCCGCCTTAGTTTTTTTGGGATGTTCACGTCAGGCTCTCTATTTTGGGAGTTGGTGTCGGGAAGCCCCCCATCGTCGAACCCGTCATAGTCTTTGTACATTTATTCTCCACCTCTTCCCTTGGAGGGGTTTTGACAGTGAATCCGCCGGCTTGGTTTTTGAGTTTCTTTCTTG
>Ga0179591_1463238_pt1 | contig 10083 bp, 7 predicted proteins | sample CZOMad2_1_08_16f_FD_182891 | JGI IMG/M metagenome (GOLD analysis project Ga0179591, IMG submission 182891) | Vadose zone soil fungal communities from Angelo Coast Range Reserve, California, USA - CZOMad2_1_08_16fungal (PacBio error correction) | ecosystem: Environmental > Terrestrial > Soil >... | reverse complement strand
CAAGCATCACGGTCCGACCGGCGACCTGCAATGCGTCCAGCAAACTCGACTACGCCGCCAACGCCAGAGTGAAAGGCATCCCAGGCGGGCGTCGGGATTTTCAAAGGGATGAAGGAAGATCCGGCCACCGAGTAGACCGGGCCGCCCTCGAAACCGTGAAAAAGGCGGCATGGTACCCCGTCGAAGTTCCATTCAGACTGGCCATACAATCTCTGATCTCATTCTCTAGCCGAAAGTGCAGCCGCCTTTGAAAGAACTCACCCTAAGCGGCGAAGGCCGACCAACTCAAAGTCCAAACTACGGAAGAGGATAAACAATTTCCGACAATCGCGTTCTGTCCGCGTGGATTTCGTCAGACGTTCGCCATGCCGAAGCAGAGTAGACGAAGAAATGGGCCCCCGCGTTTTTTCGAAGTAGAATTGCGCCATCGTACCATAGATCAGCGAAGAAATGCTTAACAAGTAAAACAAATTTCACCGGCCAGCAACACGACAAAAATGCGCGCAGGTTTCTAGAGGTAGCGAAAGAAAGAAAACGATTGGGAACAGAAAAAGCAGAAAATTAGAGAAATTATAAACGCAAGAAGAGTACAAAGGAGTAAAAAAAAACAACACAACCAAAAAAAAAACAAAAAAACAAAATTGGGGGGGGGGGGGGGGGGGGGGGTGGGGGGGGGGGGGGGGGGGGGGGGGTGGGGGGGGGGGGGGGGGGGGGGGGGGGGGGGGGAGGGGTGGGGGGGTGGGGGGGGGGGGGGGGGGGGGGGTGGGGTGGGGGGGGGGGGGGGGGGGGGGGGGGGGGGGGGTGGGGGGGGGGGGGGGGGGAGGGGTGGGGGGGGGGGGGGGGGGGGGGGGGGGGGGGGGGTGGGGGGGGGGGGGGGGGGCGGGGGGGGGGGGGGGTGGGGGCGGGGGGGTGGGGGGGGGGGGGGGGGTGGGGGGGGGGGGGGGGGGGTGCGGGGGGGGGTGTGGGGGGGGGGGAGGGGGGGGGGGGATAGGGAAACAAACAAAAAAAAAATTACACACCAAAAACACATACAAAAACAAAAAAAAAACACACAAAAAACAAAAAAAAAAAGGGGGGGGGGGGGGGGGGGGGGGGGGGGGAGGGGGGGGGGGGGGCGGGGGGGGGGGGGGGTGGGGGGGGGTTGGGGGGTGGGGGGGGGGGGGGGGGGGGGGGTGGGGGGGTGGGGGGTGGGGGGGGGGGGGGGGGGGGGGGGGGGGGGGGGGGGGGGGCGGGGGGGGGGGGAGGGGGGGGGGGGGGGGGGGGGGGGGGGGGGGGTGGGGGGGCGGGGTGGGGGGGGGTGGGGGGGGGGGGGGGGGGGGGTGGGGTGGGGGGGGGGGGGGTATGAGGGGGGGGGGGAGGGGGGGGGGGGGGGGGGCCCACCCCACCCCCCCACACCACCCCCACACACACACCCACCCACCCCAACACCCCCACCCCCCCCCCGCTATTCGAAGAAGGACACAATCGGTCGCGGCCGGCCCGCCCCTAGAACGGCGCCTTCAAACCGTCGTCCACGAGCACCCGCCCAGGTTTCTAAAGCCGCACTCTTCAAATGGCCTTCAGGGGGGCGGAGCTTTGCTCCGAAATTTGGAGTCACCCAAAACGGTTAGCACTTGGGGACACTCTTCCTCGCCGAACCGAAATTTATGCGGATGACTTCTGGCCCAAGGCTCGCCGCAAACAAACAAAGTAGGCTTTAGAATGGCCGACGACTCTTCAAGGACAAAGCAGGCAATCGCTGGGACGGGTAGAATAGAATGAGGGTGGGAAGAAATTAGCCACGCGGTATCGATTCGCGCTATTGATTTGCCAGTCGCAGGAATATGTCTCGGCGAAAGGCGGAGTTTTTATCGGAGGACAGGGTCATCGACGACAGCCAAGCGCGGACTTCGGCCTTCTGTCTTGGGAAGATAATTTCTTTAAGTTCCTTGAACGTGTGTGAGCAAGCAAAACTCTTGACATATTCCTCAACGCGATCTGCTTGCGCGGCCAACTCTCGCATGGATTCCGGTCCAACGAGGCATGACGCCCTCATTGGTTGTGTGCGCCTGTGCACCAGCAGCGGCAACCCATCTTCCGGCAGCGTTAACGCGAAAAAACGGCGTAAACCACTAGAATCGGGGCAAGAGGTGAAGGCGATACCACGCTGAGCATCGTCGCCAGCAGCAGCGTCGCCTCCATCATAGCGAAGCCCGTCCGATACACACCCGCGGTCCTCCGCAAACAAGAAAGTACGCGAACCGGGGATGCAGGCCTTTCGAAGCGGTCGTGCGCCACCGTCAGGGTCAAACCGCCTCCGGCTCCGGAAAAAACCGCGCGTCGCGATGCGTCAACCAGTGCATCATGAAAACATTTGTGCCAGCCGAATTCCGGTATCCGCCCACTCGAATCTGCCAGGGGGGGGGGGGAGGAGTTCGCCACTCCCCACGCCGGCGGATACAAGCGATCGATCCTTGACACATTTTCGTGTAGGGAAGTCGCGGCAGACGCAACGTCGGAGCCCGCCCGGCAAGCACGAATACCAATTCCGCAGAGCCAATGCGCCTTACAACGTGCGGATTTTGCGCCAGCAAAAAACAGTACACGTCAGAGCATTCGCCGTCGTATAATGCCCGCGATGAACAGTTGTCATCACTTCCTCGCGGAGGTGTAGTCGCTCATGCGCCTAGCCTGCTCGTTCCCGTGCAATCCAGCAGAAGTTGCAGTAAATCGTTCCGGAGTTTCTCGCCCTTCGCTGGCGGTAACGAGAGACAATATCGTCGAGCCGTTCTTCGACCGCATCAACCGCGGCGTCTTAGGAATAGGAAACTTATCCGGCACACAGAAACGAAAGCGCCGCAGGAGTAAAGAACCGCTCCATCACTGCCGCCTGCCGCGATGGTCTGGCTCGTGGACAACGTTCGCCGCCAAAAAGCGCCTTCCCCCACAATGTCCAGCGCCAGCTCCCCCATTAGGATGGAAGGTCCGGCTTCGCCATCATGCAGCGCGACAAATGCGCCGCTGCGGACGTAGCCATGATTTCCGCATACACCGCGACGTTTTCAGGACGAAAAAAACGCAGGCGGACAGTTGGCGCTGTGCCTGCACGAAGCCCCTCGTTCGTCAGCAGGCGTTGCCGAAAAAATTTTCAACGCCCGTAATCCCGCGATTATGTGAAAGTTAGGCCGCGTTGAGGACCAGCACGGCCTCATATGATCCGGGTGGTAAGCTGGCAGATCGGAACATGCAGGAATCGGTAGAAACAACGAGCCATATTCGCCGCGCACGCTCCGAATGTCCGGGCCAGCTAGTGCGGCGGTCAAGCGCATGCCGAGAAAGAAATTCCCCTCGGCCCCGGAGGCAACGGAAGTGTGCGAGTCATCAACCGCGTGCGCATATCCACCCAGTGTATACCGGTGCGTGGTACAGGAGAACCGTCCATCGCGGACAAGGCCCGTTATTCGTTTATAATTCGCTCCAGCACTCAGTCGGCTCAAGTGGGAATCAGTGATCATAAAAATTGTAAGGAACCGTGTCGCGAATTGGCGAAGGGAGATTGGCATGATCTGAGGCAACGCCGACAGGGCAAGTGCGAAATTTCCGACGGCCGCAACTGCGCAGCTAATGTTAGTCATTTCGGCTCAGTCACCAGTCGCAGCCAAGCAGAAGGAAAAAACACTCTTACCAGCGAATCTCCGCCCATTTCAGCCGTCGCGCGGATTTCGACTTCGAACGCCGCGATGCATGTCATCATGCGCGACGGCGTAAAACTCCACACGGTCATTCTCGTCACAAAGGGCGCCAAAAAACGACCCCATCTCCTCACCGCACGCCTTACCAACGCCGATGGCCAGGTCGCCACCGCGTAGTCTCATCTAGGCCCCGCCCTAGGGGCAACGACAACGCCACCGAGTAATGTCGAAGACGGATACATACGCGTCATAGGAATCCGCGGCATAATACAACTACGAAGGCGACTATGTCATGACCCGCCCGCTCCCCGGCCCTCTGAATCCTCCCGGTCGATACGCCACGACCTACGACAAAACCCCCCCCATTTCGATTGGCTCGTCAAAAACATCCCCGAAAACCAAGGCCCCCCCCCAAAGTAGGAATACTCGGAATTTCTTATGACGGTTTCCTCCCGCTAATGGCCCTTCGTCAATCGCACCCGCCTCAAAGTCGCGGCAATGAACCCCATGTCGATGGGCTGGATGGGTGGCGGCTGGGTCCCACAACGGCGCTTTCCGCGAACAAAAACATGCCCTACATCTCGAGCAGGAAGCCACGCGCAAGAACGAAGATAAAATGGTGAAGCTTGACAATCGCCGAAGAGGGGGGATCCATCAATCTCGCAGACAGCTTCGTGCGCTCGGACGGAGCAGGTGGTCGAGGACTCTGCGGATACCTCGAAGGTAGGTATCCGAACGTTCTATCAGTCAGTGATTCACGGGGCCAGCGTACTACGAGCCATTTGCTCGTCGTCGCCGACGCGATGGCGTAGGAACATCCGTCGTGGTGAGCGATTCTGGCGGAATGACCGACCTCGTTTCCACACCAAGAGGTCGGCAGGATGTACCCCGAGGGAACACGGAGTACCCTGGCGGAGGTTCTAGTTCCATTAGGCGGACACTCAGGATCTTCGACATCGTCTAGGACGGGTGGTCAGAGCATGTCAGACTCACTCTCCTGGGAAACGACTGCAGCCGAGGCGGAGAAAACCACATTCACACGCGTTCTGCAGGGGAGGGCCGCGTGAGTCCGGAGGAGGCGGCATAAGCCCAATTGTGCCTGGAACGGGGAGGGAGGACCCACTTAAGACGCAAAGCCGCTCGCGCGTTCTTTCCGCATGTCGACTTCCTCGATGCCAAGTAGTAGCCGCACTCAAGGGGGCTTGGAGCTTATCGAGGCCGAGTGGCGAGAGAGGGCGAACTGTGGTAAAATCAGCGCAGGCTCCGGAATCGTCTGAAAGTCCCAGAGCCCGGTGTTCCGGTGGAGACCTCGCTTGGAGTGATGGGGGGGTCTTTCGAAGGGCTTCTGACAGCGTTCTCACAAGGCAGACCTTTGACTTCAGGGTTCTGCCTTGATCCATGGTGGCGATGTGTGAAGGCGGGCAGGAGGCATTTTCCCCACGGCCAAGTGGAGTTTTGGCTAGGATCTTGAAGACAGGAAGCAGGGTTGCACTGCGGAGTATTGGAGGAAACAACAGCGACTTGATAGGCGCTGCATTCGACCCGAGATCGTCTATCACTGGTTCGAAGCCAGGGGGTACACCAATGGGACTGTGCAGCCAACTCCGACGACCAAGGGATGACGGTCCAGCTGCTACGAAAGGGGCTGCGAACTACGAAGAAGCGGTTCCGGAGCGGTGGGAGAGCCTCCCGGATTACGGCCCGGAAGAAAACCTTGCCCAAAAGGATTCCATCTTACGACTTCATTCTGCAAGGCGGGGACCCCTTCGCCTCCGCGCGTCCTGGATACACTTGCAGGAATGAAGATCGTAAGATGGAATCCTGTGGCAAGGGTTTCTTCCGGGGCGTATCCGGGAGGAGTGCTCTCAAACACGCTCCGAAGCACTTCGGCGGAGGGCAAGCCCCCGTCGAAGCACAAAAGCGGGAACCGGTCAGCTTGGTCGTCGGGAGTTGGCTGGCACATTCCCTTGGGGTCCCCGGCTTTCAGACACCAAGGTGAGAGAGCGGGATTCGAGTGGGTCGAATGGCAGACGCCTTTAATCCAAGTCGCTGTGTTCTCCCATACTCCGCAGTGAAACCTGCTTCCTGTCTTCAAGATCCGAGAAAAAATCCACTGGCCGTGGGGGAAAAGCCTCCCTGACCGCCGTCATCAGCATCGCAACATGGATCAAGGCAGAACACCTGATCAAAGTCTTGCCTTGGACGAACGCTGTCAGGGAGCCTTTCGAAAGACCCCCGCCTCAATCCAAGCCGAGAGGTCTCCACGGAAAACCGGGCTCTGGGACTTCAGGACGGATTTCCGGAGCAACTGCCGCTGGACTTTTCTTTGTTCACACAGTTCGCCCTCTCTCCCATCGTCCTCGGCGAAAGTCCAAGCGCCCCCGTGAGTGCGGGCTAATATTGGCACGCGAGGGAAGTCGACCATGAAGGAGAACGCGGCGAGCGGCTTTGCGGTTCTTAAGTGGGTCCCCGATCCCGTTCCAGGCACAATTGGCTATGCCGCCTTCTCGGGACTCACGCGGCCTCCCCTGCTCTTAAAGCGTGTGAATAGGGTTCGCCGCCTCGGCTGCAACAAGTCGTTCAAGGAGAAGTGAGGCTGAACAGGATTTGCACGCCCGTCATAGACTATGTCGTAGACCGGATGTAGCAAAGGGATAGAACCTCCGACAGGGTCCTCCGCGTCGCTCGGGGGTACGATCCTGCCGGAATCGGGTGTGGAAACGAGGTCGTCAGTCCGCCAGAAGCGCTCACCAGGACGGGGTTCCTCGGCAATCGCTTCGGCGACGACGAGCAAATGGCTTCCGTAGTAACTCGGGACACGTGCATATCACGGACTGAATAGAACGTGCGGAGTACCTACCTTCGAGGTTCAGCAGTAAATCTCGCCACATGCTCCAGTCCGGGCGAAGAATCGGTTGCGAGATTGGTTGGAGCCCCTCTTACGGCTATTGAAAGCTTCACCATTTCTCTCGTTCGTGCGCGTGCTTCGGCTAGTAGAGTAGGGAATGTTTGTTTCGCGGAAAAGCGCCGTGGTGGAACCAGTCGTCCCCAGCCAGCCATGACCATGGGGTTCATGGGCACGGGGCTTTGAGGGCGGGGGGCGATTGACGAGGGCTGAGCGGGAGGGAAGCCGTCATAAGAAATTCCGAGTATTCCTATTGCCGTTGTTCGGGGATGTTTTTGACGAGCAACGATGGTGTCGTAGGTGTCGGTGGCGTGACGACGGGGAGGGATCAGCGGGCACGTGGAGAGGGCGAGGTCATGACATGAGAGCCTTCGGAGTTGTATTTGCGCGGAGTCCTGAATGACGCGGATGTAGCAGTCTTCGACGATGACTTCGGTGGCGTTGTCGTAGCCCCAGAGGGCGGGGGATAGATGAGAGCTGACGCGGTGGTGACATGGCCATCGGCGTTGGTAAGGCGTGCGGGTGGGAGGATGGGGGGCGTTTTGGCGCCTTTGGGGGACGAGAATGACCGTGTGGAGTTAGCCGTCGCGCATTGAGGATCATTGCATCGCGGCGTTTTTACGACCGAAAAGTCGAAACCGCGCGAAGGCTGAAAGGCGGGAGATTAGTGGGAAGAGTGGTGTTTTCCTTCTGAGGGCTGCGACTGGGTGATGAGGCGCGAAAATTGACTAAAAAACGCGCGCAAGTGCAGGCCATAGTCAGAAATTTCGCAATTGCCCTGTACGTGCGTTGCGCTGAGATCAGCAAATCTCACTTCGCCATGGCGACACGGTCATAGCAATTTTTTCTGAAGCCACTGATTCGCACTTGAGACGAATGACGTGCTGGAGGCGACTTATATAACCGAATAACGGGGCCGTGTACGACGAGTGACGGTTTACTGGACCAGCAAAGGGGATAAACTTGGATATGCGAACGCGGTTGATGAGTCACACATTCCGTTGCTCCGGCGGCGAGGGGGAATTTCTTTCTCGGCAGCGCGTGACCTGGAGCATAGTGGCCGGACATTTCGGGCGCTGCGCGAGCGATATGGCGACTTGTTCCTACCGATTCCTGCATGTTTCCATCTGCCAGCTACGCACCCGGATCATCTTGAGGCCGTGCTGGTCCGCAACGCGGATTAACTTCACAAATCGTCGGGATAAGGGGCGTTGAAATTTTTTTCGGCACCGGCATGCTGACGACGCGGTGGCTTCGTGGCAGGCACAGCGCCAATGGTCCCAGCTGCGTTTCGTCATGACAACGTTCGCGTTTGTAGGCGGAAAGCATGGATAAGTCCGCAGCGGCGCATTTGTCGCGCTGGCGGATGGCGACAGCCGGACCTGCATCACGAGATGGGGGAGCTGGCGCTGGTACCTTGTGGGGAAGGCGCTTTGGCGCGAACGTTGCAACGGGCGCAGACCATCGGCGAGGAAGTGGAGGACAGTGAGGGAGCGGTTTGTACGCAGGCGGCGCTTCGTTTATGTTTGCCGGGATAAAGTTCCTATTCCGGAGAGCCGCGGTTGATGCGGTCGAAAGAAGCGGCTCGACGAGACTGTGCTCTAGATATCCGCCAGCGAGGGGCGAGCAAGACTCCTGCGAAACGATTTTAGCAACGGCGTGGAGCCCGGAACGAGCAGGGCGAGCGCATGAGCGACGAGCAACTCCGCGAGAAGTGAGAACGTCATCGCGGGGCATGAGACGACGGCGAATGCGCTGACGGGACATGGTTTTTGATGGCGCAAAATCCGAACGTGGAAGCGCATTGGCGGCCGGAACTGGATTCGGTGCTTGCCGGGCGCGGCTCGGACGATTGGGATCTGCACGACTTCCCTACACCGAAATGTGATCAAGGAACGATGCGCTTGGATCCGCCGGCGTGGGGAGTGGGGCGACACGCGCGTGGCAGATTTGAGGTGGGCGGATACAGGATCCGGCGGGTGGGCACAAATGTTTCATGATGCAAGGGTTTGAAGCATCGCGACGCGCGGTTTTTTCGGAGAAGGAGCGGTTGAACGGAGTCGGTGGCGCGGACGATCAGATTCGAAAAGGCCGCATCCCCGCGGTCCGTACTTTCCTTTGGCGGAGGAACCGCGGGTGTGTATCGGAGCGGGGGTTCGCGATGTGATGGAGGAGACGCTGTGATGGCGACGATTGCGCAGCGGTATCGCTTCACCCTGCGACGGCTGCATGGTACGCCGTGTTTCAGCGTACGCTGACGGACGAAAGACTGGGTTGCCGATTGCGGGGGAACAGGCGCACAACCAATGAAGGGCGTAATGCCTCGTTGGACGGATCCATGCTAGGTTTGCAGCGCAAGCAAGAGGCGTTGCGGAAATGTCAGGAGGCGTGTCAACAAGTTAAGGAACTCAAAGAAATATCATTCCCAAGGACAGAGGCAGAAGTTCGCGCCTGCGTCGTCGATGACCCAGTTCTCCGATAAAATCCGACTTTGCGGAGACAATTTCCTGCGACTGGACAAATCAGTAGCGCGACTCGCGACTGACGCTTGGCGAAGTCCTTTCCACCTCAGTCTAGTCCACCGTCCCAAGCCGATTGCCTGCTGTCTTGAAGAGTCGCGGAGTTCTAAAAGCCTACCTGGTTCTTGTTTGCGGCGAGCCCTGTGACGCAGAAGTCATCGCATTTAAATTCGGTGCGGATGAGGAAGAGGTCACCAGGGGTAAAAGCCAGTTTTGGGGGACTCCAAATGTCGGAGTAAAGCTCCGGACCCCCTGAAAGCATTTTGAGGCGGCTTTCGAAACTCGGTGCTCTGGCGATCGACAGTTGAAGGCGCGTTATAGGGCGAGGCCGGCGCGACCGAGGGGCCTTCTTCGAATAAGCGCCGATCAGGGTTACGCGGTGGGGGAACGCGCGCGGCGGGGGAGAATTTCGCGATGGGGCGGCTGGGGTCGGGGGGCCAACGGATGCGGGATCGGCGACCTCGACGAAACCGCGCGCATGGTGAGCCGGGGCTGGCCGGTGAACATGAAAGGTGTGGTGAGCATTTTCGTCGCGGAGCGAGCGATGGGGACGAGGGCAAGGGTCGACCTCGGAAAAAACGGGGCCATTCTTCGGCGACGCGGAGGCGCAGGCGACGGTCTGAACGAAATCCACGGCAGACAAGAAAAAGAACCGTATGGCGGAGAGGTTGGCCAGGAGTCGAGGTTTGGACTTTGAGGTTGTCGCTCGCCGCTTATTTTTTTTTTGGGTGAGTTCTCAAAGGCGGATGAACTTTCGGCGAAGGAATGAGATTTAGAGATTGGTAGGCCAGTCTGGAATGGAAACTTCGCACGGGGACAATGCGACGTTTTCACGGTTTCGAGGGCGGCCAGTCCCATCGGTGCGGAGGCTTCCTTAATCCCAATTTGGAAAATAGACCGACGCGGAGGCATTCCCGCTTCGGCGTTGGCGCGTGCGTAGAGTTTGATGGACGCATTGCAGGCGCCGGGGTCGGGAAAGTGATGCTTG
>Ga0179591_1330900_pt1 | contig 10083 bp, 17 predicted proteins | sample CZOMad2_1_08_16f_FD_182891 | JGI IMG/M metagenome (GOLD analysis project Ga0179591, IMG submission 182891) | Vadose zone soil fungal communities from Angelo Coast Range Reserve, California, USA - CZOMad2_1_08_16fungal (PacBio error correction) | ecosystem: Environmental > Terrestrial > Soil >... | reverse complement strand
GCTTCAAAACCGATTACCCCCTTTTTCTGTTGGTTGTTGTGAAAGTGCTGACCCTGTCCTCTTCCTTCCTTGGAGCTCTTTTCTTGTCGTTTTTACATCCCCTCAGTTCCCCCAGTCCCACCCTTAATGAAGGCGGGGACCAAGGTGGGCTTGGTTTCCTATGAGTTGACTGGCGTGGGTGGGGCGAGTTGTGTGAGAGTCTTGCGTCCTGTTTGCCACTTGACCTCTTGTCTTTCTCATTCAAGAATCCCGATGATTTGACTTTACTGATGTCTCCCCTCTTGCATTCTTTCGTTCTTTCGGTGGTTTTTTAACCCTTTGTGCCCCCCTCATTGCAACGAAGTCCCCCCCCATTCACCTTTCCTTCAACCTTTTTTTAGTCTTTGCCTTTTGATTCCCGCCTTTCTTCTTTCGCCATAGTCGTGGCTTTCTTCCTGTCTCGTTGCCCTCCCACACGTTTTTTTTTTTTTTGCAGATACAAGCTTTTTTTTTGACGAACACCAAAATTCTTTCACTTCCCCGCAACTCGTCGAAGTTTTGGTCCAGTTGTCTTTTTGAATCTTGCGGTCCCCCCTTTCCACAGGTTGTCTATCTCTCTTTTCCCTCGTGGTTGGATGATCGCTCTTCTTTTCCAAACCCTTATACAACGCCGTTAATCCATTGGTGTTCGACAGGCGTCTTGGGTCTGTGTCCCCCGTTTTTTTTTTGAAGGTAGTTTCCTGCCCTTTTTTCTTTTCCTCCGGATACAGGTTTTTGGGCTTGTTGGGTCTGCCCGATCGCCGTCCCCTGTCCTCAATAAGATGGCTTTTTGATTTTTTTTTTCAATTCCTTCCTGGGGGCGTCTTTGTGAGCAGCTGCGCCGAGTTTTTAACTACTGTTTCGATTCCTTTTTTTTAATTCCCATTGAGGGGTTTGAAATCCCAACTGCCCCAGTGCTTCCCACTGTTCCCCCAAACCACGTTCCCCCAATTTCCCCCCCCCCCTTCTACGGGGTTCCAGCGTTTCGGTAACCCCACTCTTTGATTTTTTCCCCGCTTCATGGTCCTTTTGTTTTTTTTTTTTGACATAAAAAACCAATTATACGTCCTTGACGCTTGTTTGTCCGCTTATTTTCCACCGTCCTCCCCTGCCTTGCCTTTTTTGCATGCGTTTCCATTGATGATTTTTTTTTCTTAGGGGAGTCCCCCAAGATCGTGTTTGAGATCCCCAGTTTCCCCGATGCTCCCCTCGGTAAGCTGTCCCTTCCGTTAAAGGCTAAGAAAAGAAATTTTTTCAAGAGTTTTGCCACCGCTTCCGGTTTTGTTCATTCGCCTTTCTTGCCCTCCCCTTCACCCCTCCTTGCCGACAACTCGTATTCCGCGATCTTGTTACCTTTTTCTTCCTGCCCCGTTCTCCCCCCCTGAAGACTTAGACCTCCAATCGCCCGCCACTTTCCCCCATTTCTTCGGAGATTTTTTCTTTTTGAGTTGGTGCGTGACATGATTTCCCACTTTTGTTTCCTTTTTTCCCCGTTTTGTTTTCACGATGATGGCGTTTCAACCGTTTGAGTTTTTTTTCTCCTTGCTTGAATCCTTGACCTCCGGTTTGACACCCCCACCCCCCCCCGGCTCGGCCTCCCCCTAAGTATGCAATTTGTGATCTAGTCTTTTGACATTTTACACTATCTAATCTGAACCGGTCTCCCCCAGATATGGACTTTTTGACCACCGTTTGTTCTTTAAGGGTTTATCTGCCTGTTGTTGTAGTCTGTATTTACCTTTTCTGATCCATACCGACTGTAGGGTTTTTTTCTTTCTTTTTGTTGTTGTCCTTGTTCCCCCTGTAAACCTCCTTTATGTGTATTTTTTTTTTTTGTCCCAACCTTTGTGGAACGCTTTTATTTTATCCCCACAGGTTATTACGGTCCTTAACTTCAACTGTCACGGCCTTCGTTTTACAGTTCCCGGTTTTTCTTTCGGGGCATCCCCAAATACCTCATTGTAATGTGAACCCCCCGGTTGTTTTTTTATTGATTGCCCTTCCCCCCTTGACACCTAGGGTACGTCCCCCTTATGGAATTTCTTTTTCCCCTCATTTGATTTCCCCTGTGCTGGTTCCCTTTCGTTTTTGTACTTTTCGTTTGATTTTTTGATGTTAGTCAAAAGGTCTTTCCCCAAGCTGACAACGAATTAGTGTGCACGGTCGGCCCCAATAACCCCCGTCTTTTCCCCTGGTTTTTACAACTGATTTTTTCCCTGTGGCCGTTCCCTTCACCCCCCTTTCCCCCTCCCCGTCCCCTCCCCCCCCCAGCGGTTTTTTCCCGGCTTCGTCAACTCAATTACCTGTTCACGACTCAAAATCTACTCCCTTTTTTTATTTCTTTCTGATTTTTTTTGAGTCCGCTTTGTCCCCCCCCCCCCAGTTTCTTTTTTTTTTCTCCTTTTCTTTTCGCATTTTTTTTTTTTCCTGTTTTCAGGGACCCACTCAGCGCCCTTCCCCCTTCTTCCTCGACTACCAGCCCTTATTACAACGAGCCGATTTCCGCGTGCCTGCCGTCTGCCTTCCTTTTTTGCCCGCTGAATCGGCCTTTGTTTTTGCTTTCGTGGTTGGACATTGAAGTCTCTGGTTTGCCGTACTTACCCATGGCGTCTGCCCCCCGTTCCGTCTCCCTTTTTTTAAAGGGACCCCCCCTTTTTTCCCCTGACTTCAATTCGTTTTCCTGTCCGCCATTAGGGGTTATTGATGTACCTTTTTTTTTCCCCCAAGTCCATTTCCTTTCCTTATGGTTTTTTTTTCGTGAAAAGGTTCCCTTTCCCCTATGCTTCTGCTGTTGGATTTACAGTTCCCCTAATCTTGCCCCTCCCCTTCTTTCAACAAAATTCTCTTGACCCCTGGATGTTCCCTCTGTTTTTCCCCATTCCCCAACTTTCCGGCGTACCGTCGCTGTAGAAACCTCGCCTATGGTTCCTTTCCCCCCCTTTTCAAAGCCCGCAGTGTCTCATCTTCTAGGCCCCCCCCCCTGCCTTTTCTTCCCCTTTTCTCCTAGAGTCCCCCATGGCAATCCTAATGGAATTCTCGTTTTTTTCCCCCGGGCTACAAAGGACCCCCCCTCTGTCCCCCTGGTCCTTTGTCCAGACCCCCCCCGACCCGGACGATGGACATTTTTTTGCGCCCCACTTCGGTTTCAAAGAAATTCCCCAGTGACGACTTCCTCCCCTTCCATGGTCCTTTGTTGTTTGAAGACAGGAGGGTGTTCCATTTGATAGGTCAGTTCCGGCGTCCTGTACACTGAATGCGGAACTCGAGCCACCCTTCTTCCCGGGTTGACTTTCCTTTTTTCAACTTCCTGTGCTATATTTTTTCCCTACCTTTGGATCATCTTTCCTCCTCTTTTGTTGTTGATCGCTCTCTCTCATAAATCTGAACGTTTTTCCATTAAATCTCAAGCGGCTTCCGGCTCTTGCCTTTGACCATTTTCCCAGTCCCCCCCCCTTAGGTCATTAGCCTTCGGTCCTCCTTTCGCGATTCCGATTTTTTGAACAACCCCGCTTTTTCCCACGCCCCTGCGGATTCCTTCGTGGGCAGGACTTCCTCCAAGTTTTTTTTCGTCCCCCCCCCCACTGTTCGGCCGTAGCTTTTCGGAATTATGAGAGCTGTCTTCTTCTCCGATTCTTTCCTTAGTCTTCCCCCCCCAGGGGCACCTTTTCCTTTTTTCTTTGTTTTCATTTTTTCTTTCTGTGCTCACGGGGGCGATTTCCGCAAAGTTTTTGCCACTGTTCGATTATTTTTTTTCCCTTTGTTCTCCGTTTTGAGCGCTGTTTCGGTGACCCCTGCGTCCCCCCCCTTTAGGACTCCTTGGGGAGGTTGACTCTTGTTACCGTTGTAAGCGCTTTTTTACTGTAGTTTTCCACTTCTCTTTCCTGTTTGCTTTTTTGCGGAAACCCCCTGCCGTCCCCTTCCGCAGCGTTTCCTTTTCTTTTCCTTACTTTGTCTACGCCGTGCTTCTCCCCCCTATCCTCTGTATGTTTGTTCAAGTGGTTTTTTCTCACCTCAGTTCTTTTCTTTCCCCAACTGACCCTACGCTTCGAGAACTTGTGCAGGTTTTCTCCCCAATTGTTGGAATCCCTCCACCCCCCCCTCTTTTCCCCCCTGTCCCCTTCAACCCTCACTCCCAGGCCCAAGGCGTCCTTTGAAGCCCCTGTTGCCTCTCCTCGATTATCTTGTTTCAGTTTTGTTTTTTCGTGGCTTTTCTTTCCCCCTTTCTGTGTTGGCCTCTTCTTTTTTTTTTTGTTGTCGTTTCGGTTGAAAAACCCCCCTTACAGGTTTTTTTTGGTTGGTGGTGTTTTCAATCTTCCCCCTTGCCTTGTAAATTTTTACTTACCCGGCTTCATGGGAGTTGCCCTTTCCCGAGTTCCTTGGCAGTTTGCTACCTGAACTTCCACCGTTTGGTCGGTTGTTTTTTTCATTTTGCACCGTTTTTATCCGTTTTCTTCGCAGGCGGGATGCCGCTTTACTTGTCTGCTTCCCCCTTTTGACGTTACTGGAAAAATCCATCGCTTTTGCTTTTGCTTGTTAGGCGTCGCATCACATTCACTCCGCAACCCCTTCTTCTCCGATGTCCCCATATCCCTCTGAACACGGCCTTTCCCTTCACAATGGTCCTCTCCCTTTCCCCCCTTTTTGATTTTCATGGCAGGCCGCGGCCCCCAAACCCCTTATCACTTCGGAGGGGATTTCCTGAGTACCCCTCCTGTTAAATCGTTTTTTTGCGTGTTTCCAGCACCTTTTTGCACCTCCCCCCGAGGTCTTGACCCCTGATTCGTGTTGAGAGTATGGTTCTTGTCCCCCCAATGGAAAATTTTTTTTTTTCCCTTCCCTTTCGCCTGGGTCGTGCGCCTACCTGTATTTTTACCCTGCCTAGGGGACGTCCCGCCCTGGTCTAGTCCACCTTGGCCACGACGGTATCCGTATTCCGATTTAGTCATTCGGCAATTATGGACCCCGTCCAGGATTCCGGGCAACTTTTCATTTTCTTTTGAACGACCTTTGTCGCCTTCTCCCCCCCCCTTTGTATCTTTTTGGCACGTGACTTTCCGTCTCTAGTGTTAGGTACTGTCTTCAACGTTTGCCAGCCCTCTTCCCCGAAAGACTTCCCTTTTTTAGAATTGGCATCCGGCCGAGTCCCCCCGGGCAGTTTGATTCTTTTCGAGATTTAGCAGGGCGGGTGCCCTTTTTGCCAGGTGTTAAAAGCCATACTCTTGTTTTCCCCCATCTTTTTTTTTCGTCCCCCAATTTTGTGTTTCTTTTGAATTTTGGCGTTGCCCCCCCTTTCGAATTCGGGTTTGGTATGCACAATTGACGTTTCCGTTGCCTTGGCTCTCTCTTCCCGGGTAAGTGCATCTTTTCTCCCTGATGTTTCTCTTTTTCCCTTGTAAAACCCAAGTCCCCGGCACCACCTCTGACCCTTGTTCTGGTGGTGCTTACGATGATTCCGCCCGTTTTTGTCTTGGGCCCTTTCTTTTTTTTTGCATTCCTTATGCCAAGGAGTTCCAGTTTTTTGCTGCCCCTGTAATTCAACTTTCCCCCCATTTACCGTGGTTTGTCCAAGTTTCCCCATCTGCTTTTGGCTTCCCTCCGTCTGCCTTTCAGTTAAACCGCCCCTCCCAGTTGTTGGCTCGCTTTCAGACTCTAGACATCGTTTCGTTCTGTTTCCTGCATCCCCCACCATTAGATTACTGTCCCTTTAACCAACCACCTCCACAAGGCGAAGTTTTGTTTTGTTGGATTGCCCCCCAGTGTCACGGGCTATGCACCTCCCGACTTTTTTTTTTTCGTCCCCCCCTGAGGCTATTTTCATCCTTTACCTGTTTTTGTAGAGACCTTTTTCATTTTTTTTTTCCCCCAGACTCGTTCATTCGTGAAGGGTTGTTTTCCGCAACACCCTTTCGGCTTTTTGTTTGCGTTGGAATTTCACCTGCCATTTACTACAAGGCTTTTCGTTGTTTCCATCTTTTTTCGCGGGCCGTTTTTTTTTCTTTTTCCACCTCCTCCTCCCAGAGACGGGGAAAAATCCTTTTTGGTTGCATTGACGCCCCCCACTTGCTTCGCGGTCCTTTACGGCCCGAGTACGCTGGATGTTAGTCCACCCGAGTTTCGGTGGTGTTTCATGTCCCAACCGCGATTCCCCCTTTTTTTACCAACCACCCTCATCCTCCAGCCGTCTTGCGGCATCTTCCAGTGAGGTCTTCAAACAATGGTTGTCACTCTTTTTCCTTAATTTAACACGATCGACTAGCTGGAGTGGAACACTCAACGTTTTCAGCCCTTTTCCCCTTTTCCCCGTTTTGTTAGTGTTTTTCCCTTTAAGACTGGATTTTTCCCGGTTTTTTCCCTGGTCTTTTGAGAGCTAGGCGTTGTTTGCAGTCTGAAAATCCCCTCCCACCCTAAACGTCCCCACCTGGTTGCACCTTTTTTTTTTTTATCCCGTTCTTCGATTCCGTTTTTGCACCCTCTCCACCCACCTTTCTCCGATCTGCCGACCTGCATTGCCGCGTCCCTTTTCCCTGCGACGTCCCCTTACTCTGCTTCGTCTTGCGTCGGAATTTTTATCGTTGCCCTTCAATTTGGCGGAATGGCCGCCTTTTTTTTCTTTTGTCACTTGTTTTTCATTCATTCTGTTATGTCCTTTTTTTTTTTCTCTCATTCCTTGATGGCACATTTTAGTGGTTCTTTTCCCACCAAGACCCACCCCGTTTGGCGCTGGGCGTGTCCCCCCCGACCTTTTTTCTGTACTTGTTTCAGTCTTTTTTGTTGTTGCCGTCTCCACTTTACGATCCCTCTCCCTTTCCTTCCTCCCCGAAGATGCCCCTTTCTGTTTGATTTTTTGTACAACCTTTACGATCGACTCAGGTTTGGATGAACCGGATGTTCCCGACACTAGCTTTTTTGTCCATGGTTGACCTGTCACCGGCTCTGCACACTTCGTGCCACCGGGTCTTGCCAGCCCTCTTGCTGTCCGTTCTTGCTCCGCCACTTCCCCCCCCTTTAGATGTTTCCCCTGACCCCAGGGGTTCTCTGCACCCAAATCAGTCCGCAATTGGGGACCCCTTGTTGTTGCGCGGCTTTTTCCTGACACTCCCGACTTTCCACTACCCCTCACCCTTGTGTGTCCTGCGCTGTACTTTGATTCGTTGTTGTTGTTCCGCGGATCATTTTCTTGGTTTTTTCTTCCTCACCTTCAAGGTCTACCCTTCCCCTCCGAAATATGGATCATGATCCTTTTAATTTCGCCGTTTTAAAATACACGTAAATTTTCTGTTCTGCCAGCGCACTAAACCCGGATTTATCCCCCACTGTGGCCCAGTCTTCCCACATCTCAATTACCCCCAATTGTGTCCGGTTCAAACTCGTAATTTCCTTTCCCCCCAGGCGTGGCCCCCCCCTTTCCTCCTGACTTACCCCTTTTTCATTCTTTGTGGATTTTACGATCCCCCCAGTGTTTCCGATGGTTGCTTTCCCCCCCCCTCTTTTTCTGTCTGAAATTGTTCTTTTCTCGTTGTCCCCCCTTTATGTGCGTTCAACGAGCGTGACTTACTTGCCCCCCCGGTATCGATCCTTTCCCGTTTGCTATTCGGTTACGTTATTTTTTCCTTTTTTCCTTTTCTCCTTGGTCCCCTTCCAGGCAAGTTTTCTGCTTCCACCCATTGGTGTTTGTTTGTTGGACTTAGGTTTTCCATTAGGTCACAATTCCCCCCGTTTTTCCCTTGTCTTTACTAGTTTAGCGGTCCGTTCCCTTTTTTTACAATTGTTTGAAATAATTGTTTGGGTCCTGGATCCCTTTTCCCGGTCCCTTCTTCTGGGTGCTTTCACTTTGTCAGGGGGTTTCTCCCCAATGAACCGACCTTCCAAAGTACACTTCGGCCTGACCTTGCTTTCGACTCTGTTATTCCCCCACCCAGTTTGGAACCATCCCCCCAGTCCTCCTTCAGCCTCCAACTTAGTCCAATTTTGAAATTTTTTTTCTCCGAGGTTTTCCCCCATAAACCTTTTCTTTCTTGTTGGCGCAGTTAGTGACAGTTTCCCCGTCAACCCAACCGCGAGTCTCCAAAACTTTTGGACCGATCTACTGCGGAGACTTTTCCCTTCAGGTCCCGAGTTTTATGCCCGGTGGGTCCCTGACCCTCTTTTAACCAAGGGACCCCATCCATTGCACGGCCTCTTTTTTTCCCGTTCCTTTAACACTACCCCTCTTCCATCTGCCTTGAAATTGATTGCCCCACTCACACCTTTTTTCCCTTCGACTCGGACCCTGGCCCCCATTTTTTTTTTTTTCACCCCCCTTTTTTCAATTGACTCCCCCCTTCGCACAGCTACACTGCCCTATGGTGGGTTGAGTTTCCCCCCTTCTTCGGTTTTCAAAGGTTCCCCTCTTGGGGAGTTTAATTCTTTCCGCGTTCCATTTTACTTTTCCCTCGCGTTCTTCGCTTCCCTCCGTCCTGTGCTTCAAACCCCGCTACGTTGTTTTTGGGTTAGTTCAACCCCTTTTCTTCTTTTACTTTTCTCTCTCTTTTCCCTCTCCTTTGGTTTTTTCCTGTCTCTTTCTTGTTTCCGGACCACGATTTCAACAATGATATCAGCGGCGGTGGCGATTGGAAGTTGCCCTTTCTGTCTGGATTTCCTCTTTTTTTTCCTCCTCGAGGTCCTTTTCCCTTCCCTGGCCGTCTCCCTTTTCCTAGTTCTCGTTTTGACCCGCTGGCCTCTCAGGTTGTTCACTTTTTTCCTGTCAGTGGCAGAGGGTAATTCCCCCTTTGACCTTTTTCCCCCACCGGTTTTTTGTTGCGCCCCCCCCCTTTTTGCATTCTTTGGCTTTTTCGGGACGTTTTTTTTTTTCCGGGCCACCCTGCAGTTCTCTTGGTCGATTCTTCATTTATTTTTTTTTTCACATGTCCTTTTTTTTTCCTTGTGAATATTTGCTTTTCCTTCCTCCCCCCCCCGGGTGCACCGACCTGGATCTTGCCGACGTATTTTCCCTGGTGTTCCTTTTTTTCTAGACTGGTTTTTTTTTTTTACTTTGAGATTGACCCCGTCCTTTTTACCGGGCTTTTGTCTCCTTCGTAATTTAAGACTACTTTTTTGGAATTGTTTTTGACTATCTCTTCCATTTTTCCCTTCTTTACTTTTGATCCCCCCCGTCTCCCCTTTTTGCCGGTTAAATTGCTGCAGCTTTTCCTTTCCTTTTAGCGGGTTATATAGAGATCCCCCCTCAGAAATCCGGCAAGCCCCCCCCCTCCCCGACTTCTTTTATCTTCACAACCTTATTTGTTTTCCCACCTGGGTAACCGGTTTGGTTTTTTTCCCCTTTTTTTACCCGACCCTTTTTTTGGAACCACGAGGCCCCTCCCTTCAACCTCGAAATTTCCCCCCCTGCACCCCATGCTTTCATCGCTCCCAGCTCAGCATCTTTCTTCCCCCTCGTTCGATTTCGGGTCAGGAAACTTGTAGTTTCCGTAGGGCGGCGACCGTCTTTTTTGTCTCTCCCCCTTGGGTTTTCCCCCCCCCGCTCAACCCAGAACTAACCGACTTCTTTTTTGTCTCCCCGTCCTGCGTTCCTGCACGTCAATCTTTTTTCCCGGCTTAAAGCTTCATTTCGTCTTCCCCCCTTGGTGCGTCCTCTTTTCGCTAGTTGACGCACCCCTTTTTTGGGTGGGGGCGTGGCTTTTCCCCTCGTGTTTCTTACGGCCACCCTTTTTTCCATCCCCTTTTTTTTTCCTTTGTTCCTGTAAGTTCGGCCTTTTCTTTTTTGGAAGCAGTACCCATTTCCTCGCCCCTGTTTTTTTTTTTTTCAGCCCTCCGTTGTTTTCTGTCCACCCTCGGTAACCATGGACTTTCTCACCAGTTTTTCCCCGAACCATGTTACACTCCTTCCCAGGTACACCGGTCGTGCCTGGTCTTCCCTCTGTTTTCATTTTGCAGCCCACCAATTCGGTAATCCTTGTTTGCCTGAGGTACCTTTTTCCCTTGTCTCTTCCGTTTCATTTTCGACTTCTTGGGCTTGTTTGTCAACACCTCCGCCCCCGTTCTCGTGACCTTTTCTTGCCCTACAAG
>Ga0179591_1310305_pt1 | contig 10083 bp, 9 predicted proteins | sample CZOMad2_1_08_16f_FD_182891 | JGI IMG/M metagenome (GOLD analysis project Ga0179591, IMG submission 182891) | Vadose zone soil fungal communities from Angelo Coast Range Reserve, California, USA - CZOMad2_1_08_16fungal (PacBio error correction) | ecosystem: Environmental > Terrestrial > Soil >... | reverse complement strand
ATATCCCAAAGACCTGTACTGAGTATGATCTTTTCTCAAGGGCCCAAGAGCCTTTGTGGTAGTGTACAGGTCAGTTTTTGCTCTAGGGGAAAATCTATTGGATCTTGCTACATGAGGTTGACCCTGACTCGGTTTACTCATACATTATTTTTGTACCCCTTCTACAATTAGATATTTCACACTGTACAGACCCCCACAACCCCCCTTTCCTTCACCTTGGAAACTGTGGAACCCCCCCTTTTCTTCTTGACAAACAGTAGTCTCCCAATACCTCTGGCAGCTAAAGAGTGGTCCCTCGGTGTTCACCCAAAAGACGCTTTTCCTTGAGTTGGAAAAAAGTTTTTTGGAGTGACCCCCTCCGAATCGCCTTGACTGGGGGCGATAGTGTCTTTCCCTCAAAAGTAGTGCCCGTGTCCAGACTCTCCTTTCGGTTTTATTCACCGATAACGACCACCCACCTTTCTCGGGCTGCAGATTTGCTGAACGCCTAGGATTTTTTTTCTCCCCCCACTCGGGCTCGAATTCAGTGCCGATTACATTCTTTATACCCAAACCCTATTTTTGTCAACCTACTACCGTTTTTTGGTCTCCCCGCACCTCTCCCTCCGGATGTGAAAGGTCCTGTTGAAGATACCTTGAATTCCCCCGTTTTGGCGTTGCCCCAGCTTTGCTACCCAGCTTCTTAAATTACGTCCGGACAAGCCGCTGGGTGGTCTTGGCCGATGACCTCTTTCTCCCCCCGGATAATCTCATGCCTTACCCCCCCCTGTGGTCTCCACCAAGCCTTGCATCCTGCATTCGGCGGGCCCACGACTTTTAGTCTTTTCTTGACATTTGTTATTTAAATTCTCCGACCTAGGTTTTGGGACCAAGATTATGCTTTCCACTGCAATTGGCGGCGTTCCCCCTTGTTTAACCCCCCAGTAATGTATTTTTCCCAACACCCATCATCCCTTTTTTTCCATCAAGGCCCCCTAATAAAAGTTTTAAATTTGACCAATTTTTTTTCTCTCCTTCTTTATCCCTCCTACTTTGATACAAGACGGCCTTGTGATTGGCGCAAGTTTACCAATATGGGCACGCAATTTTCTTCTCCAAACATTCGGTCAGTTTTTGTTTGGTCGGAGGCTTTCTCTGTTAAATTACGTCGTCCCCGGGTTTTTTCTTTTTATCAAGTTTTTTGAGGTTTTTTTATGGGATGATTTTTTTTTCGTCTAACTCCCCCGGTCGACTGCCCCCCCCTGTCATCTTGATTCTTCAGGCCAACAACTCCCTTCAGCGGCGAGACCTCCGTTCTACCACTCAGGCTGCAGCACGACCGCGCCGCGGCCGATCACTCGAGAAAAAATGCCGTCCCCCCATTCCCCAGTCCGTTCCCCACGGCCCCCACTCTCCGTCCGTCACGACTCCCATCCCCGTGCCCCACCAAACCGGTTACCGGTCCTTCTGCTGGCCCCCCCCTCTCATTTGACAGCGTGTGTCAGTAGCACGCACATACCTTTGTCTACCCTTTTCCCCGCTGTCCTCCCTTCCCTTTGTCTCCCCAGCAATTGCCACTACACACCCACGCCCCCAACTGACAGCTTTGTGCCTCTCGCCCCTTTTCCTGCCGTTCTTTTTCTCGTCCATTCCTGTTTCCGTGTAGATTTTCGTTTTCGACCGACCGTGAGCTATCCCTTTTTTCCCTCCGATTGTTTTTGCCAACCACGCCCCGACACCCTATAGTGTCCCGAGTTGCCATGGCCTGCAATTAATAGCCTCTGGCCCTACACCCAGTTTCTCTCCGGTCTTTCTCCCACATTTAACACGGTTAGGCTTGGCGCACCGCCACCTGAGTTCAACTCAATCGCTTTCGCGAAGCCCGACCCCTTTTTTTCTTTATGTTTTCAGCTTTTTTTGATTTACACGCTAACCTCCCCCCCCTCTGCAGCGGCGATCAACCCACGAGCCCTCCATTTGACCTGATGGTCACTAACCTGGCCTTTTACTCCCCTGCCGACAGTACATTTTGAAGGATAATACGGCATCTCAATACCTGCGCATCCTCCACGATCCTTTCCCGTTATACGTTTTTAAGCGTCCTTTACCCCTTCAAGTGCGGTTTCGAACACCTTCATCTCACACTGGGTTCTTTTTGAGCCTGGTCCTTGGAAGTTATAAAATTATCAAATCCCTCTGTGGAAACAACAGACCTGATTCCCTTCCTCCCCGTTTTCTTCTCTTGCAAAAACGAATTTGGTTTTGAGGTCCTCATCCCCCCTTTTGTGTCTCCTTCTTGGCAATTTCGTTCGTGAGGATGATTCGAGCATTTTTATCCCCTCCTGACGTTATCGCGAAAACTTCTTCAGACTTCCCCCTTTCCAAATAATTTTCAATATCCCTCCTTCAATGGGTTCCAATAGGTTTTAAACCCTTCACACGGAGGATCTCATCCCCCGCAAAAGCGATTCCCCTTTTCTATTAAGACTGATTTCCTAAATCTACAGATCTTCTGCCTTCCAGCCCGTTTTCTCCTACAGTTATTGAAAAGTAAAGCGTAACAATGGAAAAACGAGGGCCCCTAGTCCCCTCCCCCTTTTATTTATAGCGCCAACGACCCTCTTTAAAGCTTTTTTCCGTTGGGTTGCGTTGTTTTTCCCCAGCTGGGCGTACAGTCCAGAATTTCCCTGAGACAGCCACTGTCATCAAACTTTCACCGCACGATCTTACCCACCAGGGTTTCCCTTTTTTTCTTTATTTAAAACTTTTTTACGTTTTGACCAACATCGTTTATCAAGATTGGAGTCCATTGTTTTCCTTTTTGCACCAGGCCGTCGTCTCCCTATACCATTTTTTTTTTTAGTTCCGTTTTTTTGTCCCGATGTCTTGATTTTTGGGGCCCCTTCCCATTTTTCTCCTGCCCGAGTCTGTCAGTCCGCAGCCAAACCCCACTTTCAGATACTTCTTTCCCCCCCTCCCCCCCTTTCCATTTTCTTTTTTACGTAATTCCTTTAACCGTGTGAGCCGTTACTAGCTCCTCCCCTCTGTGTTCCGCTCGAGATGGGTTTGGTTGTTTATTCCTTTTGTTTGGTACAAGTTTCCGTATGCCCCTTGCTCCCGACCATGTCAGATCTGGCCACCACCCGGCCTTGAGGGAGAATACGCCCCCTTGTATAAGTCCTTTCTCTGTCCTAGGTGTTTGTGTCGAGAGCTATTAAGGGAAAATTGAGACATAAAGTCCCCCTTTTTTCATCGGGTCATACCGGTTTCTTTCCTTAATGTTAGCTCGCCCCCTCAGAACCCCAACTAAACCCCCCCATCTGATCCCGCGTTGACCTTCATTGGAGGAGCGCTTTTCTCGCCTTTTTTTTTTTCCTGAAATCCCGTTTGTGATATTTTTTCTTTTTATCCCTGGGTTTGGTCATCCCAGTTTGCTGCGTTGTTCTTCCCTGTAACCGCTAGTCCCCCCCCCCCCCCATCTTAGTGCCAGCACTACCCATGCGTTTAATCAAATGTTCCAGCCGGGGCCGGGAGCTGTTGAACTTCCACCATTCTTATCCTTGAATCCCACGAGGTGTTTTTTGGCACCTGTTAGATCTTCTCTTGTTCCACACATCCTCAGAAAGGAGGGTCGAACACCCTTCTTTTTCACTCGATCTTCCCGTTTGGCGGTTAAAGCTGTCAAGGCCTGTTTTTCCCGGGCTGGTTTCTGGTTTTTAGCTCTTATTTCCTTCCCCGGCCACCCAACTTTTAATGTGACACGTCAAACTTTTGCGAAGGTTCTTTTGCCCTGCTGGGTAATTATTTTCTTTCCGAAAACCTTCTGGATTCCCTTAGTCACGGACTTGGGTCTCTGCTGCGATCTTTCTGCAAACCGGTCTTTTCCAGTGATGTGCTGTCCGCTCTTTCTGCCCTTGGTCTCAGAACGCGGACGCTTTCTGGTGGGATTGCTTTACTGCCCTTTGTTTAGCCAGTTTATATGCCCCCGAACGATCGCGTACAGACTGACATAGTTCTATTCATTTGAGTGTACTCTTCCTCTGGGCACTTCGGGTCGGTGACAATCTTCGTAATATCCTCGTGCCTTATGTATCGATTTTTTTTTTCTTCTACAAAACTTAACCGCCCAGGTCGGTTGCCTTTTCCCTTTTGCTGGGCGGACCAGTCCTCGTGTCCCCTCCTCTACCCCTGCCTCCCCCGCAAAGAGTTTTTTTGTCTCATCAATATTTTTTTCTTTTTGAGAGACCTCGCTAACCGACCTCAGTCGCTAAGTCTTTTCTCTTCCTCCTTTTGTTTCGCCTCCTTTCAGTTTTTTGGTATTCCTGCTCGCTGCCTGCTCTTCCCTGGCACTCCCGGCTTAATGGATATCGTATAGGATCAGTTCAGCGCGACTTGCCGGTTCCGGTGCTGCCCCCTTGCAGTGGCATTTCCCCCCATTTTTTGATGGGCGCGTTGGAGTTTTCGAGTTTTTGCTTTTTTTAATGGGGGGCCCGGTAGTGTATTTCGTTCTTACTCCGTTCAGCAGAAAAAAGTTTGATTTTCTCCTGACTGGCGAAAGAGTTGCCTTCGTTAATCTGTTCGCCGCCTGTGTAACCCTTGGTATACTATCTCAGCCAAGGATTACAGAAGATGATTGACATTCGTCTTCTATCGGTCATTTTTCACCTTAGATTTGAAAAGAGTTTTTTTTTTTTTTTTTCCTGGTCGTGTTTAGAGTCAATCGGCTTTTACCTGTCCTTTAGTAGAACCAAGCCGTCCTAATCTTTACCTGTTTTAAGGGACTTGGGACAACCTCCTTCCAGCCTTTGAGGTCCTGGTCCACAGCGAGGATGTATTTTTTTTTGTTCTTTCCAAGTTTGGCATGTTCTCCCCCCTCCCTCGGTTTACGGAGTGCTACCTTTCCAATTATGTTTGCGTTCTTCTTTTGTTTACGGCGGTTTCCTTCACGGTTCTTTTCACGAAAGTCTTCTTGTACTTTTATAGGGTTTATGTTCTCGTCACAAGTCTAGGGGTCCCCTTTCCTTCCCTTTTTGGAATGTCTTCGTTGTTGGTTTCTCATAGACCCGGGGCGGGATGCCCAGCCTTTCACCACCGTGAGTGTAGAATACATGACTACTACGCGTCCCTGAACTTCGTCATCCATTAGCTTCTCAGGGGTGGGGTAGTGCATTTTTGACCCCCACTCCCGCCTTCCTGGGCATCAACTTTTAGGAGATTCCCGTCCCACCCAACCCTTTTCGTCCTCTGGCTCAGGACGGCATCCATCTGGGCAAGACGTCTTCCCCCCCTTCGACTTGCTCGAAACAGTGGCTTTTCAGATTTGTTTTCCCTTGCGCAATCCCGCTAGTGCACTCGAAAGACGCTGCGGTCTCACAGCCATACGGGACATCGCCACTGTTTCCCCAAATCTTCATTTTCGGTTCGTTAGGTTCCGTGAGGTAACCACCCTTTTTCTTATTCAATTCGCCCTTCCTGGTGTTTTCCAAATTCGTCCAGGACTTCCACTTTTCAATGCGACCTGTAATGGCCCCCTTCCCGGAGCCCCTCGCGTGACAAAGCCCTTTCCTTCAGCCGCATTTTTTTTTATCGGAGATGATGAGGATCTTACTACCCCCCCGGCACACTGTTTTTTGGCCGTTATTCGAGTAATTCTTAGGCGCAGTGTCACCACTCACCTTTCCTACTGAAGCTCGTCAAGGAGTGAGTAGACTTCACCACCTTCCCTTTGCGAAAGGCTTGCCGCCAAAAATGGGGACGCTGAAGCTTTCAAGCCCGGTCACAAGGTGGATACGTTAGGGGAGGACCTCATGACTTTTTTTTTCAAAACGCCCCCGGTTGCTTAGTCCTTCCTTTGTCCCCGAGGATCTACTCTTCTCGCCCCATTTTTTGAGGTCCTCCCAATAGTGCTGTGCCCCCAGAAAATCTTCCTTTACTAGTTGTCATTTCTTTACTGTTGTTCCTCCCAAGGCGACTTTTGCTCTATTGTGCCTCTAATTTTCTATCCCCTTTTTTCCTTCCCACGGGCAGATTATGAAAAAAACTGTTTCGTTTCGTTCCCCCTCTTCGGGCGTCGGGTGCTTCAACTTCCAATAATTTTAACTTGTGGGATTGGTCGCCCCCGATTTTTCCGCCGGTGCCCCCTTTTAAAAATTGCCACGGGTCAGGGGGTTGATGGTTACATTGTTGTAAATTTTTTTTTTCCGCTTTGACGTGAGTTGGGACTTACCGCGACCTACAGCGTTTTTTGCTTTAGTAAATTGATTTCGACCCCGCTTGTTCCCCTCAGTGGCGTCCCCATAGTCAAAACAGCAGTTTTTTTATTCCTTCGACCTTAAGGCTCGCCATACTTACTTGTGGGAGAGCCTATAGTTTCCCCGAGGATAGTCGACGTCGCTCGAGAGTTGTCGTCTTTGTCTTTTATCCCAAATTTCTGGATTTGGTTTCCCACCCCCCAAGTCTTGACCTGTTTCATTTTGTCCCCCTTTCTTGTTTGGGGAGTCTTAATTGAGGCTTAAAGGTGCCACGTGGCACCTCTACTTTCTGTTCGACAACCATGTCTGTTTCTGAAAACAGTTTCCACGAATTCTAGTCACACCATGATTGTGATCGAGTTTCCAGTACCTATTTTCTTACCCCAGTGTGAGAGGAGGGTTCTTCCGATTTAAAATAATCGTTTTCTTTGGTTGAGTAGTTTCTTGACTCTACTTTTGGTCAAAGTGCCATGCGACAAGTCACCCGGCCCCGTCATGGAATCTTTTTACATCGCCGGTTTGGAAACCGTTTACCATCCCCCTTTTCAACGGGAGCCCCTTCTACTGGGATCCATTCATCCCCCTCCACCGCCCCCCAAAAAATCCCGGTTTCTTTCCGTGCCTCAAAAATTTGTTTGTTTTAAAACCCCCAAATTTTGTTTTAGCCTCCCTAACTCAGATACCATCTCAGTTTTATTTCTACCTCAGTTTTTCACTGGATACCAACGACTTCTTGTACTATCCCTTGCCCCCTGGGAGATTTCTTTCGTACCCCAAAGTTTTGGAAAATCTCCTTGTTTCCTCACAGTCTTTTTCTCCCTCCCCTGTCCCCGGCGTCCCCGATGTTACTTTTCACATCCCGTATGCTACGCCCTTTCACACGATGATACTTACACCTGCTTGTCCACCCAACCAACCTTTTCACCTTCTGCTTTCGGACCGGGACCAACCCTTAGTACGACGGTTTGATGCCACTCCCATTGGCAGTCCCTTTTTTCATGTTTTCACCCCCTTGAACCGGCTTGTGTCCTCCAAACTCACAATTTTTTCCCGACTAAACTCCGCGCTGGGACGACACTTGCCCGTATGTTCTTTGCCGTGTCCCCAAACGTAGCATTGGCCTTACACCTCTTCAAGCACACCCCATTCCGACTAGCCGTTGCGCGATTTTATGAAATTTCGATTTTTCTACCACACTGATGGTTATTTCCAGCCTCCAGAGTTTTCCAAGAGGCCCACAAACTCTTTTGGCACCCCCAAATCCCCTCCTTCTCCTTCCCCCGCACGGTCCATCTTTTGTCGCCAGAGTCTTGACTCTTCTTTCTCACCAGTTGTGTGTTGGATTCCCTCCTTCTGCGTAAACTTTGTATGAATTTTGCGATTCAATACGATCCCTCTTGAGGAGGGAGCTTTGCCCCCTCACTCTTTACATCGGTTAATATACTCCGATTTCCAAAAACTTAGTTTTTTTCTTGAGGATGTAAGTTCCCTCCTCTGCTACCCCAGACCCGTGAGTTTCCCCCTGGCAAGGCTTGTGAATCGTTTCCGGACGAGGTGTCCAAAAGCTCGCTGCACACTGGTTGAACTTGACCATTGTCTTCAGTTGGTTTTAAAACCGGTTGTTCACGAATTGACCCCCACACGCCCAGTGTGACAAATTGACTCCTTCCCCCGTCAGCTCCTCTTGCCGTTTGGCGCTTTACCATTAGGCGTTACCTCCCTGCGTGGACATAATATGGCGGGTTTTTTTTGAGCCTCCCTTTTCACCCCCCTTAATTCTCTCACACCTCTAAGGGCAACGACGTTTTCTTTTTTGCCCTGGACAGGAGTTTGACCGTCCTGGACTTTTCTTTCCTCTCGCAGGAGTTTTTAATTATCCTCCTGTGTTGATGGAATTGTTTAGTCTTTTTCTTTTTTTTTCCAGTCAATCTGCTGCCTCCCTTTTTTGGTTGACTTTCCGGAAAAACCCTTACGTTTTTTCATATCGACGACATTTCCTCTAACCTCCTTTTCCATAGACTGACCTCCTTCCAGCCATTAGCTCATCCACCCCTCTACTGCACCTTCCCCAAACCCGTAGGGAACTGGCCCCCCCTATTTTTTCATATAAACCTTTTTTTTTCTTTTACCGGTCCCAAATTAGCGCATCTTTCGGATTCTCCGTGAATTCATTGCCGGTCACCCCCCGTCATCCCGACAAAATGTTTATCGGCTCACCCTTTCTTGTCTCGGGCTTTGACCCTCTGCCCTACATGGTCACTTACAAATCACAAAACGACACCCCCCCCCCTGCAAGCTGATAGTGATTTACCTTCACGTCCTTCCGTTTTTTCTCCGTTTTTGGAAAAAGTTTATGCGCTCCCGTTTAGCATCCCTCTAGATGCTTTCGACAGACCTTTTCACATTTTAAGATCGATTGAGGAACGACACTGGTCCCCAACATCGATTCCCTCCCTCTGTTAGCATGCCGCGAAATTCGCTCGAAATTCTTTAACCCTGAGTTATACATTATCTACGGGGATTTTTTCCGGCTGTTTAAGACAACCAGTAGTTTTAAACGTGCCCTCATCTTGCCAGTCATTACTCCACCGCCCCCTTTTTTTTTTTCTTGATGGAATTTGTCTATTCCACCCCCTTAGCCCCCCATCAACCTCCTGGCCTCCGAACCCAACCTCCCTCCATCCCGTCTTTGAATGCACCAGCCTTTTTGATCCCCGGTCGGCCGCCTGTCTGGCCCCCGTCTTCTAACGGCATCTAATCTCCCTGGAATGCCGACGAAGACTGGAGTTTACCTCTCCGGTCACTTTTTCGCCGGAAAACTTAACTTTTTCGGCTCACCTTCCGAGAAAAGGTGGCTGATTTTTTGGGCGGTGTTGTAAGATAATTTAGCAAAGTATTTTCAAACTCACCGTGATTTTTGGTATATTAACACACCTTTTCCTGTTATGACGCTACCGACGGTGGATTACCACACTGGGAAGAGTCCACCACGTTAACACCCAGGGTCGGGCTTTGGGACGTTTTGTTTCTCGTTTTCTACTCATCCTGCCTTCTTATATAGCTACGACCAGTCACGTGCGATTGGCATCTCCCAACGCCCTTTTTGAAAATCCCATAATTCCCCTTCTTTTCAGCCGAGAGAGTCTAACTGCCCACGTCGGAGCTCACCCCGACCCCCGCAGACCGATGTGATCTCAGACCTCTTAACTAATAGCCCCGCCATCTCTTTCTTTTTCCTTGTTTTGAAGCCCGCATACCCCCCTTTGAGCTTTTTTTTTCTTCACTGTTGGCACCATGCGAACTTATTTGCTCCACCCTGACTTTAAAGCCAGTTTTTCCCCCCCCAACTTTCCCCATTCTTTTCATTATTGTTTTTTCCCCTCTCTAGAATGGTAGACTGAACCTCCCTTTGTGGTTCGTTACAACCCCTTTCCCGCTTACTTTTTTTACCAGACCCCTTAGGTGCACGACTATACACACCACGATTGTTCGCCCCCCATTTTTTGTTATGCGCAAACCCTGTCTGGGCACTTTCCTCATCTCCCATTTTTTGACAACCCCCCCTCCCTTATCAAGATTTTTTTTTCTTTGTTTGGACCGGTATACCGGCGCATCATTTTTTCCTTCCCGCCTTTCTCTTTCCACTAAAATTTTTGGGAACGTCCGCGACACCTTCCCCCAAGATTCTCAAACTACCAATGGATAAGAGAAATACTTCCGGAGAATCCCCCTCTCCCCTCACCTTCAAAGTCATGTGTCCCTCTCTCCCGCTTTTTTTTTTTCTGAATGTTTTGGATCTTTTCCTCTCCCGCAACCTTCCCCCCTGAAGCTTTCTGCTACGTAAATGAGGTCC
>Ga0179591_1293840_pt1 | contig 10083 bp, 9 predicted proteins | sample CZOMad2_1_08_16f_FD_182891 | JGI IMG/M metagenome (GOLD analysis project Ga0179591, IMG submission 182891) | Vadose zone soil fungal communities from Angelo Coast Range Reserve, California, USA - CZOMad2_1_08_16fungal (PacBio error correction) | ecosystem: Environmental > Terrestrial > Soil >... | reverse complement strand
CCATCCTCTCCTACAATAATAAGTGCATCCCTGCTTTTTCGCTATTTTCTTTAAATGCCAATACTGTTACCCAACAACTTTCTAAAAGCTTCCCAACACGCCTTATAGACAACATCTTTGGAGAAGGGTATTAGTCGGTACCTGTGCGTTCAGTCGAACCCCCCTTTTTTGGGCCTACGTTGTCACCTCCCATATGTTCAGAGTTCGTAGATCGTTGTCCTGACCGCTGCGCAGGGCGCTTGGAAGGTTTGTTCAGTTTTCCTGTCGGTTTAGCATGTTACTTTCGGAAAATTGAGGAAGTCGATCGGAGGTAACTTAGCGTGTCGAAAATGGTGCTCCTCGGAATCAACACATACACCATTCTAAAATTACCCCCCAGGTCCTTTGTTTTTCGGCTGCACGCTCATCCTGATGTACTTCGTCTTTTACCTGGATTTCTACTCCTCCCCTCTTCCGGCCCCCGTCACGGGAGGCCAAGAATTTGGGCAGACTTCTTTTGGTGTTTTTCTTGAGGCACCGACCTAATGGCAGCTTTTGAGATCCCCGTTCCCCAGCCCCCAATATGCCAGATTCGAAGGTCCTTGTTGCGGTACGCATGTCTACTCATCCTAGATTCCTTTTGAGGCCTTCCCCCTCCAGTCCCACAATCGAACCCCTTTCGCCCTTGGCCTTCCCCTAGGACTTACCTTTCTGTGAATGACTTCGTTAGCAAAATCTTCGGGTTCGTGAGTTTGTCTTTTTCGCTTGGTAGCGGAATGTCATCATTTTTTCACCCTCCTAGCGAGAGACTTTCCTCGGAGATTGCGGCAAAATGGCTTGTTCTCCCGGGGTGGGTATCTCGTTGCAATTTTCAAAGTTGAAAGATGGTGTCCCAGAACATAGGGCGACTACCCACACCTGGTTCGGCGCAAGGTGACTCGCTGATCGTGAAGTTTCTTTCAGAGACCTTCTTATGCACACTCGACCCACCCCTGAGGCTGAGATATCTGCTTTTGCACGGACGCGGGCCAGTCGTGTGGGCGATCTATTAGGGTTTTTAAAGACCTTGTTCTTGGAAATCCTAATAAAAAACTCTTTGGCTCCATGCGGCGCACGCTTCGGTCAGAAGCCCCCCCCGGAAAAGTAAATCGCCCCATTTTGTGCGGTTTTTATATCGCCATGAACCCGTTGCAGTTGTCAGGTCCCAACTTCGTTCGTCTCACGGCTTTTAGGGAGTTTTAAGGCTAGATGTTAAAGCTCGTGATCCCGTAAGGTCCGAGCTGCCTTCAACCCGAGTTTCCCGGTGTTCTATTATGCAATCCTCAAATTATATGATATCAAGGTTACCCGACGAACACCCTCTACGGACTCAGAGGATTCTTACCTACACTTTTAAAGGGTTTTTCAAGTAGCCGCACGTAACGCGTTTTTCTCCCCTCATTCGCGATGTGAGCCGGGCCCCCCCCTCCCCGATTCTCTACTTCTCCCCGGTACGGGGGTAGAGTTTGCTCTTCCTATGAGAATACTCAACTTACCTCACAATAGTTTGATCCCTACAAGGTTTAATAAGTCCTGGGTCAACGGATCTTTACGCTCTCCCCCCCGTAGGACGAGCCTCTTCAGTTCTTTTCTTTCGGTTTTTAACCCGTTACCACCGTGACCCCCTTTTCTTCTTCTGGTGTAGCCAACGACCCCCTTAAACCCTCCTCCGAGGGCAGGCTTTTCCATTTTACTTTAATCCTCTCCATGCGTATAACTTTGGCGTTGCGAGCTTCTCGCGCTTCCAATGACCCGCCCCCTCCAACGTAGCGAGAGCGTGGTTTTGTATGTCTGTTCATACGTCATGTTGAAGCCTTTTTTACCCTTTTCCCTTTTAATGAGGACGGAGCGGATGTAGATAGACGACACCAACACCCACCAGCCAACCACACTGGTTGGCCTTCATGCGAGTCTGGTCGGCCTTGTCGCGATAGGATTTCTAACCCCTTGTGTCGCTTTGCATGGCCAAGGCAGAGTGTTATTAGCGTATACGTTTTTCTTTCCGATTTCCGGTCTGTTCTCATTTAGTCCACACTCTCCAGGCCCCCACTTCTGGTGGCCCCGGTTTCGCAGAACTTACTTGGCCTCGGTCCGCTCCGCCAGACACTTTCAAACACGTTTTTGCAAAGGGGGCCCCCCGTTGCCAATATCCTCCTCGTCAGTGGATCTTTTCAGGACTTTTCCCGGTAGACGTTTGACTTCTTGACTTTTCCGGCTGGCAGCAGCTCCGCCATCTCCGGCGGCAGCGGTTACCCTGATGTACTTCTGACCGTGGCCGCCTTTCCCAGTTTCCTGTCGTGCCCCCCTTCACTCTCTCTCCTCCCCTCCGTTTTTTGTGAGCTCGTTGACCCTTCCCCCCACTTCCCCCCCGCGGCGCTCCCCCTGGAAAGGCATTCATCCCTGTTACTCCGCATTCGTTTCTGATCGTTTTCCTCTTACCGTCCCCTCCAGTACACGGGAACAACCCTTCTCCGAAATCCTTCTCCGCTGGATTCATTCCCTTCTTTCCCCCTCCTCTTCCGCAGCTCCCCACCTGTTTTCCATCCGAAGTTTTTCAGTTTTAATCGGGTTGGGGCATTCCGCTAGATTCATGCGGCTCATTTAGGTGTGAGACAGACCTAGTGGAATTCATTGTTCTACAACATGACCCATGCACAAATGCGAGCATTTTGTCATTAGGTACATGCGAGCGAGAGACGTCTACTCTCGGCCTGTCAGGTATCCCTTTCGCTCCACACTTTTTTCCCACTTTTTTGGCTCAGGCCGGCCAGTACTTGCCCCTTCGGTCCCCCTCGTTATACAGCCCGTACTCCGCATCGGCCATGGGCTGGAAAAAGGACCTCTTCAAAAATTGATAAATTTCCCCCACGGCACATCCCCCCCCACGCGCGCTTGTCCCCTTTGTATTTCGCGTGCAGGTTTGCTCTGCGCTTCGTCCGCTAATTGCCACCATTCCTTTTGGTTCTGCATTTTCGCTTTGATTGCGCACCTTTTTCTCTCCTTCAACCCTGAAAATGAAGATAACCTTGTCTGCCTGCCGGTCGGTGGTTCCCCCCAAAAAAGCGCCATTGTCCGGAGTGCTAAGTCATTCTGCCCCACTATCAACCGCCATCCTTTTCTAAACATGCGAACTTCGTCGTCTCTCCACTGCCAACTATGACGTTTTTGCCTTTCCATCAACTATTGTTGGTAATTCGTGTTCATTAGAGCGCACGTACCTCCATCCCGCCCTACATCTTATATTTTTGAGATCCTGGCTCACACCGATCTGCTTTACTTTGTCGTCCCCCCCACGATGATGTCAAGGAGGCGATTGAAAAAACCCGGTCCTGAAAGTGTGTTGTTTAATAAAATACCTTCCCGATCCCCTACACTAATACCCTTTGGTCGACATCCCGTTTCTTTCTAGTATGGAGGAGATTGCCCGATCCCGAGTGGGGCTGGTTGAAGGTGTTTCGCTGGGTGATTGAACCTTCGTAGATCCTTTCCTTTCCCCCTCTGATTTAAATGATCCCCCGGGACCAGTTCCCGAAACGTCAGACCCTGTCCGTTTTTTTTCCACCTCCAATAAATCCCTGGGAAAGTCAGGCGATAGCCCTCCAGTCCCCCCTTTTTGGCTTTCTGGGGCATGCGTATTCCTAGTTGAAGACCCGTGTCGCCCACATTTTTTATCGTAGTGGGTCTTCCCCGACCTCCTTTCCTACATAATACAGTAGCCGAGTAAGCTCTCCTGCCGCGTTCCTTTTCCATCCCTCTTAAAGTCTTTTGGTGCGAGTTGCAGACTGCCTCTTCGAGTTATCCCTTTCCTTCCCGATAGTCGTAGACTATATATTCGCCTTATGCGCAAGGGTGTTTTTCTGGGCAATCGTGAAAATTGTGTTCCTTCCTTGGCTATTGCCTCCCCTTTTACTTCTCCGATTATCTTGCCTCCCACTCTTCGATCCTTATCGGAGATTTTTTGGAGACATTCCCCGAACCGCTCTATCATTTCTTGCCAGTAGTTCTCAGGACCCCCACTGATTTCTAAAATTCGATGTGCTTTTTCAGGACTCTTCCTTCCGATAATTCCCCCTGTGCAAAGTCGGGCTTTCTCTTGCGGACCTTGCACTTTTGTATTCCCATACTTGAGTGGGTGTTCTCACTGTGTACCGCACCCCACTAGTCGAATCTTCCTTATTGTCCGCCCCCATCCGCGCTGTCAATCTCCAAGTTCCTTTCATTTTTGACCCCTTTCTTGGCCCCCCCCCCCCATTTTCTGCAAGTCCGGGTCTCGGTGACGACCTCCCCTCTATTTCTAGTAATAACAAGGTACGCCCTTCCGAGATCCCGGGTCCCCACCACGACTTGGGATCATCTTCCCGGATCAGGTCTCCCCTGGGTCTTAGAGCACGGGGTCTTTTGTTTCTTCCCATCCCTGGACAAAGCCATTTGGGGAAGCTCCCCCATTCCAGCTTTCTACAAGTGCGGCGCTTTTGAACTTTTCCCCCTTAACCGCCAAGCCAAGGTAGCCATTCGGCGGGCCCTTTTTAGTTTTTTCCCTCGATCTACTTTTCCTTACCCTAAGGGTTTGTTGCTGCTACACCTGCGAGCCACACGGAGGTCTGCTCTCCCTGCTTCCATAGTCTCCGCTTAGAACTGTTGCCGTCAGATCCCGTTTGCATCGGTGCTCCAAGTTTTTCCTTTTTCCCTTTCTTTGGCTCTCTGCCATTCAAATAGCGGCATTGGTGATCAGGCGGTGCTTGGCTTTCTCCCTCTCTTTTCCGAAGGTTTTTTTCTAATCTTCCTTCTGCCGCAATCTGCTTTGGCACCCCCGGCTGCTCTATTTTTAATTTTTTCCTTCGTACTCCATAGGAGGGCACCACACCTTTTTCCCCGATTTCCCCCTGCTTAGAACAAAGCGTTCCGGCTTTTGCTCCATGCGTGGTTTCCGTCGCCTCTCCCCTGGTGTGGGTCTGTTCGCCTCCCTGCTTCCCTTTTTTCTTCCTGATCGAACCCTTCGTGGTTTTTTGGCCACTTATCTTTTGGCTTGTAGCAGTGGGACCCGCCCCCTTTGATGCTGCTCCTTGCCCTTTTGCCTCCCGCCCCTCTCCCCCCCCTTTTTTTTTGGATCTGTATCGCATCTAATTGAGCATTATGTAAGTTTCTTCAGGTCGCTGATCTATTCTCTCTGTTCTTTTTGCACCCGCTCCGCGGTATTCTGACATATGTTATCTCTTTTGCTGATTGTTATGGTCGGCCCCCCCCTCTCCCGGGCGGCCCGGATTCGTGTGTACTGGGTTTGATAGCGGCACACTCCGTTCCCGAGGCTTTCCAGTGGGACGACAGATCTGTTTCTTCGTTGACTTCTGTTTTTACCCCCAGGTTGATGTGTTTTGGTCACGACCCGCCGTATAGACGTCCCCCTTCACTTTCCTTAGATACTCTGACGATACAAAGAGAGTGCTACTACATGGTGTGTGAACGGCCACATCTTCCTACTCCATTCCTTTACGGGCAAAAAGAAGACACGGTGTTTTGCCCTCCCATTTCTTTTCGCTTTCCTTTCTGACCAACCTGAATTCTGGGTGAGGAAATTCGCTGTTTTCTTTCTGACCATTGGTTAGCAGGGCTAGTTTAGGTCACGTGCATGTCGTACCCCCTTCTCTGAAAGGGGGAGAGTGCAAGTGTATGACTAGGAGTCTCCGAAAACGCGCTCTTAGGGGGTGTGAGCCCGACAGGTGGCATTCCCCCCCCGTTGCCACGTTACCTCTTTTTTCTCTTGGTCACCACCACGTTGTCCTAGTTTTCAGTCGACCGTCTTCAGAAGACTCGCATCCTTTTGCTTGGCAACTCTGCTTAACGAGTAGTTTGAAGGCATGGTCAAGTCGTGAGGTTTCTCGGCCTCCTGGAGGATTTTTTTCTACAGATGTAGTTTTTCTCCGACTCCGGTCGACCAGACTTATCCTTAGTCTTTCCACGTCTTCGGGCCGCGCCCACTGACAAAAATCTTTTCCAAGTTTTTGTCCCTGATTTGCCCTTGTAGGGAGGGGTCCTGGTCCCATCCAAGGAGGTAAGTCCGATTACGGGTCGGTCGTGGTAGGCCGCTGGAAAAGACGGCTTTGGAATCTGCCTGCGACCAAACACCCAAACACACCATCACACGCAGCTCCCCTCAAAGCCAAAACCCCAACTAAACCCCATTACCCCCCCCCCCCCCCCCCCTTCCGTTTCCCCTTACCCGCTGCTCCCCCCCTTAAACAAGATTCCAACGCGTCGATTCTATTCCAATTTTTCTCACTCTCACGGGCATTTCCCACCTATTATATAGGTTCCATCCTGAAGATTGATTGATTACCAACCATGACCCTGTTCTCCTTTTTTTTTTCCCCCAGGTGCCTCCCGGAACCCTCGTTGCCTCACCATTCCTTCCTCTCATGTGCGCAGGGAGCACACGATCTCCCGATGTTCGACCGTGGATTTTCCTGCCTAGGCTTCATTCGCTGACCCTGAATTTAACTCCCACACTCTTTTCTTGGTATTTCCTCCCCTCTTTGGTCACGGCGGCTAAGAGGACAGTTGCGTTTTTTGCCTCATCGGGGGTTGATAGTTTTCAAGCAGCAGTCCAAACCGTGACCCTTTCTGATCTAGTGTCGAATAACTTAAAAAGCCGACTCTGGTTCTCTGCATTCCTTTCCCCCTCAGTAGCTCAAAACGCTCCCCTCGCATACCTTCGTTTTGGGCGTTTGTCTTCCTTCTCTCTCCGAGAACTGTCGCGATACCACGTTTTCGCGCTCTCGTGGGGGTAGGTCCCCCTTTTCCTCGTGATCACTTTGTGACTGGTACACCCCTTCCAACCCCCATTTGCGAGCCGTATTGAGGACGGGTGTCTACGTTCTCTTTTTTCCCCTAGTCTCTCGCGAGAAGTATTCTCTAACTTTGTCTTTAAGGATCAGTGCGCTTGGCCGAGATTCGCGCGATCTCTCTCTCCTTTTACAGACATGATCAGAGGCTAACGTTCTCAATTCGTCTCCACCCCCTGACAGACCCCGCAGCGTTAGAAGAAGCTGTGTTTTCCGTTCTTTTCTTCCTCCTAACGACGAACTTCAACGTCGGATTTCCAGTTTGAGCTGGCCCGATCTCCCTCTTCGTGGATAGTAAGGCAACTTCTCCCCACGTGAATTTTCCACGGCGACCTTGGTCACCTTTTTCCTTTCTTTTATTGAGAACCCTACAGTGCGATACTGACCTCTTACGGCCGGTTCCCCTCATGATCCTTTAACCCGTGGTGGCCTAGCCGCAGTGCAGTTGCCTTATTCACAAGATCTCTCTTCCCTCTCCTCCGTTGTTGTTGTTTTCTGCTTTTTTATTAGTGACTACTTAATGCCACCTGGCGGCGGCCCCTTGGTGAAAAGGCCTATTCATTGTGCCCGCATTCCCTTTTAGTATAGATTTATTTCTTTTTTTGCGCAAGTACGCCATACATTTCCCAACGGGCAAAGGTATTTTCCACGTCTGAGTTTTGCTTTCCCCCTTACTGCTGAGATTGCCTTTCCCCCAAACCCTTGTCCCGCCGTTTCACTTGACAGGGCAGTATCTGAGCTTTCCCCTCTCAGCTTATGGACCTTCCTGCCGAGGTGGTCATGCGAGTTCTTTACGTCAATTGAATGCACCCTATCTTCTTCGGTCGGGACGCTGAGAAGACGCGCGGCCCCCCGTCTTCCCTCCCCTTTCTCCCTTTCCGGCCCACACGGATAACTCCGTCGACGTAAACTCCCCTCCTCCCCTGTCCCTCATCGTTAAGGTCCAGCTACCGATATCCCTTTTTCCCCGCTCGGCGGATTGTTTCCCCCTGGATTTTTCCTCCCTACAACCCGTTATACCTTCCCCACTCCTCCACACCACGCGCTCCTAACGTGGTTAGATTTCTTTTGGCGAGTTGAGCTAGCCTAGTCCGTCCCCCCCCCCCTCCCCACCAGAAGGTTATGCTAAGGGGGTCGTGTCCATCGACATTTTTTGAAAAGTTCCCCTCTGTTGATCGGCTTTTTCACACGGTGTGTCTCCAATATCGACCTCAAAGGTCACTTTCGTGTCAAGCGACAATTCTTCCCAATCTTCGTTCGCCCCGTTGAAATTTATGCGTGCTCCGTCGTCCCAATCTTGATTCCAGGTTGCTCTTTTCAATCCCCTTTTGAGGTAGGAGGATAATTGCGATTCCTTGCACTTTTTTTTACCTCCGGCCACCGCGTTCGACCTCTAGTCTTGTTCGCTCCTGATCCCAATCGATTAGGAATTCCTTTCGTCGGCAAAGCGGTTTTCCTTGAGGCGAGACCACCGTACGCCGTGGAAGTGTGTTTAAGTAAAAGATGCGAGAGTCTTACTCTTTTTGTTGAAGAGACAGTGAGAGGAGAAGGGTTGGAGGGCGATCGAAAGGTGGAATGTGCCCCCCACACTCAGACACCCACCCACCAAAATCACGCCAGGCCTCAAACAACCCACCTCAAACCAACACCCGTTAACCCCATCACCCCCCCCCCCCCCCCCCCCCCCCCCCCCCACACCCCACCCCCCCCCCCACCCCCCCCCCCCCCCCCCCCCCCCCCCCCCCCCCCCACCCCCCCCCCCCCCCCCCCCCCCCCCCCCCAACCCCACCCCCCCCCCCCCCGCCCCCCCCCCCCCCCCCCCCCCCCCCCCACCCCCCCCCTCCCCCCCCCCCCCCCGCCTTGCCCCCCCCCCCCCCCGCCCCCCCCACCCCCCCCCCCCCCCCCCAGCCCCCCTTTTTCTGAGGGAACTTCAGGGTAGGACCCTAGCCCTGCTCCGTGACCCCGTTCGAAATCGTCCCACGAGCAGTTCCGACATTAACAATTCAACTCCCGGGGGACCCCCAGGCCCGCTTTAGTCAACTGCGCACAAACTTGTCGTATTTTTTTTGTAATGGGCATTGGTATGTAGATACTCCTTTTGCGCCTTGCTTTTTTCCTTTTGAGACGTCAGTAGTCGTCTTCACCGCCCCCTATGTACATCCCCCCCCCCCCTTTACTCAGTAGAAGACCCGTCACGAATGACCCTCTTCCCTTTTCCCAAGAAAGTAATCTTTTTTTTCGCTTTTTTTCCCCGTTTTTTGTCGTTAGCGGGAGATATTTGTCTCTTTCCCCCTGCGTCGACTCGATAGTTCGCCCTCCTGCTGAGAAAGGGGTTGTTCGTCTTCCTTTCTTCTTCGGCCCCCCCCCTTTTTTTCCCCACTTGTTGATGCTCGGGCTAACAGGGAGCACGTTTTTTACGCTCCTGGAGTCTACCCGTTCCCCCTAGTTTTCAGCTTTGCGGCCGCCATGCCCGTTTTCCACTTATAGTGCTCAGACAGTTCCCTTAACCCTCCCTCCCCTCTTTACCGGATCATGGCTGGTAGCGCCACCCCACAACGCGTCAGCGTCCGTCCTGGAGTGGCTCACGTCTTCGGCTTGTTCCTTGACGACTAGAGCGACAGTCAATCTCTTGTGAGGCGTTTTCCTGCGTACCACAAGCTGGAACTTCTGCCTTATTGCCTCTTTTTCTCATCCTGGCAGCTTGCCCTTATTACCTCACGTTGAATAATTGGTGCAGGACACCTTCTGCCCACCTTTTTTTTTAGTGAGTCAACGCTTCCCTATCGCCCACACCTTTTTGAATCCTCCCTCCGGGCTTTTTGCACTCCTTGCCTGAGAGCCCTATGAAAGAAGTCTTCGACTGAACCAATGTATGGGGTATTATCTATAGTTTGACAGGAGATCGGACCACCCTGTTTGGCCTATAAGATTCCATCATTCGTTCCTTCCATTTTCCTCCGTTTCATGCTTACCCGCCAAATCCTCACTGTTGATCATTGGACTTCTGTTTTTTAGTCCATCGATCTCGCCAACGACATCAGGGGGTTGAGTGCACACACGAAGCTCCCACCCCTTCCGCGGGTTGCCCACCAGTCTCTGAAAGCGCTTTAACCCGGTCCGCGTCGATTTTTTATGATCAGTGTGAATCGGTTTTCCCACTTGTAAGTATGAGCGCACCAACAAATATTATCCCGGTGATTCCCTTTTGTTTTTTCTGCTTTTATAG
>Ga0179591_1279001_pt1 | contig 10083 bp, 16 predicted proteins | sample CZOMad2_1_08_16f_FD_182891 | JGI IMG/M metagenome (GOLD analysis project Ga0179591, IMG submission 182891) | Vadose zone soil fungal communities from Angelo Coast Range Reserve, California, USA - CZOMad2_1_08_16fungal (PacBio error correction) | ecosystem: Environmental > Terrestrial > Soil >... | reverse complement strand
TTTCGGGTAAGGAGGAGCTTTCAGAGAGTTGGTTAATTTTTTTGACTTCCGCTGAGTACTGATCTGTCGACGGGGCTCGATTTTGTCATCCGACCAGAGCTTGTGAGTTCCTCGCGTCCTCAAGCTCTTCTTCGTGCCGTTCGCTGTCTTGGTTGAATCTTTCCATAGGACGTTCTCTGGGGCGGTATCTCTCCGGATTTGCACTGTAGCACCATAAACGCGCTCCATCCTCGTTTCCGAGGGCGTTTCCCTTCTCGAGTTCAACCTTTCCCCGTGCCCGTTTAGGTAGACCGGCGTAGCCGATAGATGACTTCTCGACTTAGCTGAAAATTGTCATTCGGAGGCGGCTTCCCGTTCACTGCTGCTCACACAAAATCTTTTTTTTTTTCCTTTGGCCCTGTCTGAGCCTGAGACCCCCTGATCCTCCCTTCCCATGAAGAGGATGAATATTTTCCGGCTCGCACAGATGCCTATCGTCCAAGGTTCTTCTCCGAATACCCGTTAGGAACCAAGACTCCTGGGTTCCTTCCCGGATCTATTTAACCTCAGAGCTCCTCCTCTCGACCCTGAGGGTCACTCGTTGTCTTACCAAGCTCCGCTCGTAACCCAATCGTATAGCAAGAGATCCTTTTTTTTTTTTCTCTATTCCCTCCTCAGGGTTCGGCCATTCCGCGCAATACCCCAAACCCCTATCTGACAAGAAGAGTATTGTCATCACGCCAGGAAATTTCGAGTCTCTTCACGTGCTTTAAGTCCGACCTCTGTTCACCTTCCTCTTGAGATCCCTTTGTTCTAGGCTTGAGGTGAAGAGATGCTCGCCCACAATCAAGCGCCGGTGAATGGCCCCTATTCCTCTCTCGTCTAGAACCAACATCTTTCCCTTTTCTGCCAAATGGTCCGAGGCGAGCTCTCGCATCGCATCCCCCAAACGATCTTCAAGAGTCTGTTCCTCTCGTTTCAACACAGCGGTGTTGTTTGAGACTCCTTTTAGCATGTTATCTCATCTAGACGCGGAAAGATCGTCTCTCATCTCCAGTCCCTTTCTATTCGCCGCGTCACCTCCGACTCGGCTCAAAACCCTTCCTCCGCGCACCTTTGGCCCCTTGATCGAGCTTCTATCCCTCTTCCACCAGGAACGGAGTCCCCTTTCAGAGAAGAGGGCGCGCGCGCCTCTACCCCGGTGCCTTTTCTTCGGACTCGATATCTCGCCTTTCCTCACTTTCCCCCTCCCCTATCGTACACCTTCACCACCAACATTGAGAGGCGACACTTTTCCTCCCGCTGACCCCTTTTTTTATGCGTGCGTACCCCTGAGTCTAGCGCGCCCCTCCCTACATCTACGCCTTATCGCGGACGGGCGACGTTTTTCGTTCCATACTCCTTGAAATTCCGCAAGCTGCCCCTCCCCCCCCTTTAACGTGAATCTTGGCGGCACGATCGGGTATTTTCTCGACGAGAAAAATTACTTTTCTTAAGCCACAGCGCGCCCGCCCAGAGAATGGCGATCGCTATCAACCCTCATACCGTAGCCCCTGTCTGACTAACAGATCGATTGAGACTTTCCATGTTACATGTTGCAATGTCCGACCTTCGCAAGGCTTCCTCAACCTGCCGCGCCAACCTTCTCCTCGTCGGATTTGCTCGTCGCCTATCAGAGCCCCGCGCTAAAGTTTTTTTGGATGCCCTTCCGCACAATCTCCCCGTATCGAACAGAATCATCGGCAAGAAGAGCACTCGCCATGTCCAAAGTACGGGCACCACGGTCCTGTCTGAAAGACCCGCGAGTACGCTCCACTACATATCCGCAAGCGACATGAATCGCCACCGCCTGGACGTGGTGCAGATAAGCACCTCCCAGAACCCTGCGGATGACTAGCCCCCCTTATTCCCCGGAAAAACAACTATCGTCTCCCCCCCTCCCGGACCGCACACTTCATAGTACCTAGGACGAAGACCTACCTGCCTATTTCCATCTCTCCCCCCTCTCCCTCTTCATCTCTTCCCCCTTCAGTAGTCCCATTTTTGACGAGTCACCACTCTTGGAGAGCAGACGTAGACGACAAGAGATCTACAAGACAAGCCATACCGAGTCAGCCAAAAACCTGAGAACAGGACAATTCCCTCCCGCCCCAGACGCGGTCTCTCTGCGAAGATTTTGTGACATCAGATCCCTCTAGCGGCCTCTATGAAGTCACTGTCTTGTACCAGTTCTCTTCGCCCTCTCGCCCTTTTTCTCGACTCGTTGTTAAATTGCAAAGACGGTGCCCGCCCTGCCTTTCCTAATCCCCCCATTCTTCCCCCCTCCCTCATGTAACTTCAATAGCAAAGCTCCCTTCACCGGCTCCCCTCATCTGTGTCCTCTATTTGCTAGTGGCCGTGACGAACATACACCCGCGACTTTTTCCCCGACCCTGAGCTTCCCGTTACCTAATTGGTTACTCAGAATTCTCCGTCCTGCACCCCGTCAACCATTCCTCCCCTCGGGTACTTAGTTCTCTCACCGGCATACTTTGGAGACCTTTTTCGCCTGGATAAGTATCTATGCCGCTATTCCCGTTAGCGCTCCCCCAACAACTATGACCATTACCTTCCACAAAACCCCTGTCACGTTCGACGCTGCCCAGCGTAACGATGCAAACTACTTCCCAACCATAATGCCCCCTGAACCCCCCTCCTCCCTCTCAATTCTATGGTTACCCGCTCCCTTTCTCTTCTTCCACTCCTTACTTTTGGATTCCCGACGCTTTCTCCCCTCCCCCACCTCTTCCCCTTCCTCCCTCCTACTGCCGACTTGTTCCCCTCCCTCTCCCTCCCTCCCTCACCCTCACCTCTTTACTTCCCTTCTACCTTCCTCCCGGTTTCTCTCGCCCACCCGTCTCCCGCTCCCCTACTTTGTCTCTCGTATCCTGCCTACTCCCTCCCTACCCTCACCCCCCCTCCCTATCTTTAACCTTCCCCCCTCCCTATTCCCCTCCCTCTCCCCTCTTTCCCCCCTTCCTCTTACCTCCACTCCGGTTCACTTCCTTCTCCCCCCCATCTTCATTGACTGTCACTTCCCTCTCCTTTTCCTCACCTCCCCCCTCATCTTTCGTCGTCCCACATATCTCGATCCCCTCATTTCCTCCGCCCCCACCTCTGTCTTTCCCTTTCCTCTATCCTCCCCTTTTCCCCCCTTTCTTTGATTCCCTGTTTCCTCCCTTCCACTCTGACCCACCCGCCCCCCGTGGTGCGCCTCTCCATCTTCGGCTTCCTCCCTGTTCCTTTCATTCTATCCTCCACCTTCCACCCCATTCCTCCTCTCTCTTGCTTTTTTCTTTCCCCACCTTTCCCCCTTCTCTCTCTCTGCAACCCCCTCTCCTCTGCTTGAAACCACCCCCTACCTTCCCTCTCCCTTCCCTTTCTCTCCTCATCCCTTACGGTCTCCCCACCCTCCCAACCCCTCCCTCGTTGCCATCTTCACCTCACAGCAACGACCACCTCCCTCCCTATTTCCCCTCCCTTACTTCTCCCCTCTAACCCACAGGGCCCCCCCGCCTCATGCCCTTCACCGCTGACGAGTTCCTCCCCATCTCTTCTTTTCCCTCTTTTTCCTCCTTCCCTCTCCCTCCCCTCTACTGTTACATCTCCTCCTGATTCCGTCCCACCTCTCACTGTCCTGCTCCCCCCCTTTCTCTCCTCTCCTTTCCCTCTTTCCCCACCCCCAGCTCCTCCTGTCTCCTCACTTTGTCCTACATCCTTTTCTTCACTTCTTCCTCACCCCTCCCACCAGCTCACCCCCTTTCCCCCCCCTCGCCTTTCACCTCCCACCTCCCCTTCTTTCCTCTGCTCTCCCTAGTTCCTGTCTTCCCCCCCACTTTTCCCTTCTCCTCTCGCGCTCCTTTCTTTCTCTCTTTCACCCCTTTTCCTCCCCTTCTTATTCCTTTTTTTTACCACTCTCTTTTACGTTTTCCTTCGCTCACCCCAGCCCCCCCCATTCCCCATGTCCCTCTACCCGTCCTTCCCCCTCTCCCCCTTTCTCGTCCCCCCGCTTCCTCCTCCAATCCCTTTCATCACTTCTTTAGACACCTCTCCCCTACCCCCTTGCAAGTCCTCCAATCAGTTTTTATTTCTCCCTTCCCCCCACCCTTCATACCCCCCTCCCTACCCCGTCTATCTTGATTCTCCCTCTCCATGCTTCTTCTCTTCATCTCTATCCTTTCCTCCCCCGCCCCCTTTCTCTGCTCCCCCCCCCATTTTTCCATCCCTCTTTAGCCGCTCCTCCTTTACACTACTCCCCCCCCCCCCTTCTCACCTTCCCCCTCCCTCCTCCCGCCCTCCCCCCTCCTCCCTCTTCCTCGCTTCAAGCACCATCTCCCCCCCCATCCCACTCGCTCTCCCCCTCACCCCCCCCACCCCCCCTCACCCCCCCCGCCCCCCCCCCCCCACCCCCCCCCCCCTTCCACCCCCCCATCCCCCCTCGTCAACCCTTCCCCCCCCCCCCCCCCCCCTCCCCCCCCCCCCCCCCCCCCCCCCCCCCCCCCCCCCTGTTGTTCCCCCCTATTCCTCCACTTTTTCATTCCTTCTGTCCCTTCCTCTTGCCATTGAAACCCCCCCCCCTTTTTTTATTTTGCCTTTAAGTCATTGAGTAGCACTGTACATGGACCCCCCACAACCCCCCCCCCCCACTACCCCCCCCCCCCACAAACCACCCCCAAACCACACAAGAACCCCACACCCCACACCCTCCCCACGCCAAACCGCCCCCCACCACACACCCCCCCCACACTCAAAACACAAACCACAAACGCCAACACAACACAACACACTGCCCCTCCCTCCCTCACACCCCATCCCACCAAACCACCAAACACACCCGTCCACCGCCACCCCCACCACGACCCGCCCTCCCGCCCCACAACACACACAACACCGCACCTTCACCCCGCCACACCACCACACCCCAAGACAACGCCCCCCCAACCATCCCACACTAAAAACACAACCCACATACCCTAGCTGCAAAAAGCCCAACACCCCCCAACCCCCCCGCACAACCATACCAACCCCCCCCACACAACCAACCCCCAACCCCGCCCCCCCACCCCCCCGCCCCCCCCCCCCCCCCCCCCCCCCCCCCCCCCCCCCCCCCCCCCCCCCCCCCCCCTCCCCCGCACGCCCCCCCCCCCCCCCCCCCCCCCCCGCCCCCCCCCCCCCCCTCCACCCCCCACCCCCGCCCCCCCGCCCCCCCCCCCCACCCCCCCCCCCCCCCCCCCCCCCCACCCCTCCCCCCACCCCCCCCGCCCCGCCCCCCACCCCCCCTTACCCCCCCCCCCCCCCACCCCCCCCCCCCCACCCCCCCCTCCCCCTTCCCCCCTCCCCCCCCCCCCCCGCCCCCTCCCCCCCCCCCTCCCCCCCACCCCCCCCCCCCCCCCCCCCCCCCCCCCCCCCCCACCCCCCCCCCCCCCCCCTCCCCCCCCCCAACACACCCCCCCCCCCCTCCAAAACAACCCCGCCCCCCCCAACCCCCCCCCCCCCCCAACAGACCCCCCCCCCCCCCCCCCCCCCCCCACCCATCACACAAATTTCCTTTTATCGGATCTCTCCATCTCTTTTTTCCTTCTATCCAATGAGCTCTCTTGAGGACAGGTCGCTCCAAACCCTTCGTCTATTTCGCGGATCTCCGGACTTTGCTTTGCTCCCTCGGAAACTTTGATGTTTTTGCGCGTTGTGAGTCTGGTGTTCTGACTTCCCCGATCGTGGGAGGTGCTTTTCAACTTTCCTCCGGCCCAAGGCTAGCATCGAGCGTTTTTTTTTCTACGCCAACGTCTTCTGTGTGAATCTCTAGACGGTCACCAGGGACCCTTATGATGGAGAGATTGAACGGGCACCGCATTGTTCCTAAGTGGAGTAATCAGTCCCACTGATGGTTCCTAGGACCGATTTTCACGAGGAATTGTCTCACAGGGGTCCCCTTGACTCAGGTGCTGAAGTGGATTGATCTTGCGCCCTGAAATACTCGAGGCCCTTATTACATTGAGCCTTGTCGTCATCTCCCCCCCTCTCAGTAATTGTTGAAGGCTTCCGGAACTTCTTTTCGAGCTAAATTTTTTGTGTAGAGCGTGAATGTGTTCGCCCCCCATAAGCCTTTTTTTTTCCTGTGTACAGATCGTGTTTCCTTTGTTCTTTCGACACTTCCTGAGATCATCTTCCACGCCAAGCGTGCCATTTTCTTCTTGCCCTGCTCCTTCCCGAGCTTTTTTTCTTTCCCGTTTACTTGATGGGGTACGCATCTATCCTCTTACCAGTACCGGATGCTACGTGTCGGCGTGCGGACTCGGATGCTCTTTCGGGGGTGGTTCGCGTTTCTAGAGGATTTACCCCTTTTGTCTTAGAATCCGATGACTTTCCCGAGTCTTCGAATTTCTCGCTCTGAGTCTCCCCCCAGACTCGCCTATCCCCCCCACCGACTTCATGTGTTTTCTTTTCATGCCGCCGGCGGACTATTATTCATGAGTTCGACTCGGACCGATCTTCCACAACTAATATCGACCCCCTTTCTCAGATGCCCTCCCCCCTCTGTTGGCTTTCTTCTCCTAGATTCGACCAAGGGCTAATCATAGCTTAAAGGTTCGGTCACTCCTATCGAAACCCACCCACTCTCTCGCTCGGCGCGGCCCTCACGCCGCATCTAGTTCTTCTCGGATTGAACTCAATACGCCTCGCCCCACGTGACTTTAAGAAGCGTTGCTGCCCCGCCCCTCTGTTTTTCTCCAACTTTTCTTTCCTCTGTTCTTTTGATTTTGACTCACTTTGTACTCTTCCGGACCTCTTCTTCCTCTCGACCCTACGAGGGCGATTCAATTATTTGTGCGCTGCTCACACCGATCCTTCGACTTTTCCCCTGCAATTGAAATTTAGAGCCTCGCCTTCCAGGATTAATCTCTTCTTTTTTTCTCTATAGTCGTCCCCTCTCGGCGTTATTTTCCCTTCTTAGTTTGGAATACTTCTGTCTTGCCCAGTAGCCCTTTCGTGCCTCTCTGGTTTGCTTCTTCGATCGCTTCAATCATCGCCCCTTTCCCGGAGGACGTTCAATTATTTAGGGTCCGGCAGGCGGACTCCCGCCCCCTCCGTATTTCTGTTGACTTTTCCCTCCACCACGGGACCTCCCTCTCGCCGCCGCATCCCAAGATTTCAGAGGCTCTCGTTGTTCACATTTTCAGCCCCTCGAGATCCCTCCGTTTCGTACCCACTGTGTCTCCAAAGAACTTCGGCGCCGCGCGGATTGTTTGCAATCTGTTTGCCTAAGACGGTCGCCCCTGATCCCTCACACTTGCTACATTTGAAGGATCATCTCCCTTTCACAGCCAAGCCCCCGGAGAGACCCGACTAATTCTCTGCTGCAGTCTCCACTCTCGATCGCCTCGAGCGCTTTGCTTCCGATTTCCTTTTCCCCCCCCTGTCGTCGAGTCTGTCTGGACAAAACCCCCCCTCGAACATTCCCTACCTACCAATCGCTCCGTAAAACTCTACCGTCCTTCTTTCTGGCCTCCCCAGAACCGTCCTTTCCCCTCGGAGCTTCTCGCCTCATGGATTTTCGGCGAACATTCGCGTCATCCCTTTTTTCCCTTTCTTTTGCTGAAGACGAACAATAAATTCTCCCTCTCTCACCAGAGCCATCAGCGTCTCAGCAACGCCTGCATTCCTCTTCGCCGCATCATTGCCCTTTCGCCGCCTTTTCTTCTTCCCCGCTGAAGCTGATAGTACTCTCGCCGCTCTCCCGAAGCGAGGCCCCGACCAGAAGTACTATCCTCTCTGAGCGAGCGAGGCGGAACTTCCCGTTCGTTAGTTCCCCTAAGCCCTTTCTCATGAGAGTCCTCCTTCTCTTCGGGAAATATACTATTTACCGTTTGTTTTTTTTCTGAGAGATGTACGCAGATCAGATCTTCCCCCGGGATGAACGATTTTTATTGCTTGAGGAGCCTTCACCTTACAGAATAGCATATGCTCTCTTTTTTTCCTCTGGCTAAGAGCCGAGCGCTTCTTAGAGTTTCAAGGAAAGAGTCCTCTTAGAGCCTTATTCTCACCCCTTTGCCCGGCAATCCTTCTGGAGAGTCATTCTTTCTTATATGATTGCTGGGTTTTTAACGAGTTTGATAGGAGACTTTCTATGAGGTGAGTTTCCTCTTCCTGAAGACCTCTTTGATCATACCCTCTTCCTCCATCACCTTCCTTAATTCCCTCTCATAAGTGAGGAGGTCGATCCCTAGTCCTCGGTTCCCTGTTTTACTTCCCATTTCGTCGACGATTGCTGTGCGGCAACTGGGCGGCCTCTGTCTAAATCTTCCTCGGGTGTTGAGACTCGTTCCCTTTTTTCACACGAAGATCGCCGGCCAGTTCCCCCTTGTGCTGATAAAAGCGGCCATAAGTCCTCCCCAGTCGTTCTCCCTGGGCGAGGACTTTATCCCTCTCCGCTTTTCCCTGAAAGCTAATTCATCTTCCTCCCTAGATTTGTCTGCCCAAACAGGATTTGCACCGTCTTCCTCATTTGAGACCATACTTTTGAAGTGGCTTTATTTCCGAACCGGAGTCGCTCCTTATCCGCATATGATTCTCGTCCCCCAGGGAATAGTGAATCTCTTTGTCTCTCGTGTTACCCCCGTTCCCTCAGCACCCCAGAACTCGTCGTGTTTTCCTCGAGGGCCCTCCTCATGATAATTCAGGACCTCCCCCAGTAAGAACTGTCCCCCCCTAGGCGAGTAACTATCTATTCCAATACCCCTTTCGAGATTCGTTCCCCACGTTAGATGACTGTTAGTGCCAGCCGACTTTTTTCCCTTTCCAGTCTTTATTTTTGTACCCAATCAGGGTATAGACGAAGGCCTCCTTTCTCTCCAAGCAAATTTCCCCTTTCGTTAAAATTCTTCAGGCCTTCCTCACTTTTTGCGATTCACAACTTCTCTGCAAGAGTCCCTCCACCTTTCCTCCCTGGAATACGAATTTGCTGCGTCCCCTTTTCTTCTGCAAGAAACCCGACTCCACAGAAAACTGATCTTTCTTCGTGTTCGACCTAGGCTTCCCCCCTTTATCTGACTTATGGCTTTCCTTCCTTAGAAGACCCGTCGAAAGCCCTTTTAATTTCCTCTTTCTGAAGCCTCGGCCCCACTCGCTTTGAATTTGAGTACTCTCCCCCCCCCAACGTAGGCTGTTCTTTCAGCAGGTCTGTTTTTCGTATAGGCGCAGCATGACCCAATTACGTAGAGACCCTTGTCGTATGCCAGGTAGCTTTCCGTTCCCTCTCCACCCCAATTCACTCAAGATAACGAGGCCTTTTTCATCGACAATTGCCCTTATGGTGTGGTGGTTCCTTCTTTGGTCGCTACTCACCGCTCGAGCCTTTTTGAGACGCGACTTTTTTGCTCGCGGCTAATTCCGTGGTTAAGTACGCTTTAAGTTCTAAGCTCATCACCGCCGATGACTCCTCAATTTACCTTCTCCGCCCATAAGCCGCTCACCGCCTGTCAAGGAGGAACTTATCCCTTTCGAGTCAGACTCAAGCTTCCCCAGCCGTAAAGTTGAGCTCCAGAGAGGGCCCCGAGCATGGTGTAGCCGCGAGAGCATTCCCTTTTCGCCTTTTGTTAACGTTGTACGTTATACTACGCGCGGGCCACCCTCATTCGTGCCCCCCCCTGACACAACCCTTCGTATGGCTCGCCCGGTGTCATTTTTCATGAACCCTAAAAGGCCCTTTTCCTCCGAGCTTTTGCACCCTCCTTCGTCTCCTCCGACCCATAAAGCCCTCCCTCAGCCTGAGGGGAGTTGGCGCGCTACATAGAAGTCCTTGCATCCCGTCCCCTTAAGAATGAGCCTTCCTTTATTCGATGGCTTAAGATAGGAGGCTGTCCGAGTCCTCCCAGGGCACCTTCGTTTCTTTTCTTTCGGCAACATCGTCTCCCGGAAGAAGCGTACATTCGTTGCCGGCTAGAGCCCTCCTAAGCCCGAGAGATAGCCCCCATCCCGACCGATTTAGTGTCAATTGGCCTTGCCTGTTTTGTGGTTGCCGGGCATCGCCCGAAGTATTCTTGCATATACTTTAGACCACTAAAA
>Ga0179591_1346169_pt1 | contig 10084 bp, 16 predicted proteins | sample CZOMad2_1_08_16f_FD_182891 | JGI IMG/M metagenome (GOLD analysis project Ga0179591, IMG submission 182891) | Vadose zone soil fungal communities from Angelo Coast Range Reserve, California, USA - CZOMad2_1_08_16fungal (PacBio error correction) | ecosystem: Environmental > Terrestrial > Soil >... | reverse complement strand
TCCCCCTCATGTTTTCCCCCCCCCCCGTTCCCCAAAACCAGACAGCTGCTTTATGAGACCCCTTGGCTTTTTTGTTTCTCCATCGTCAGTTAAGCTACCACCACTTTCCCCTAAATTTCGGAGATTGAATTTCCTGCCCTCCATGACGATCCAGACCCCTAAAAATAAATCGGATGGCCCTGCCCCCTCTTCATGACTTTCCCCCTTCGACGCCCAGTCATTTCTTGATTCCTGTCCCTTTAGTTCCATTCCCCCCTCGCCCAATACTCCCCCCCTGAGCAAAGAAACCGCCTGGATGCTGGTGCCTTCCTTCTCCGATCCTTCAAGAAGATCATCCCTTTTCTTTTTGTGCCATTTTCCGACAAATTCTGAATCAGTCTTTTAAGCACCTTCGTCCACCACGTCCTCCTCTCCCTCCTCATTTTCTTCGCCTCAGTTCCTTACCGTGCTTCCCTTCCCGTCCTGTTCCTCCCCGGAACTTAATTAAAAGGAACTTTTTCCAGTTCCCTATACTCTCTTTTACCGGCACGCGCAGGACCGGTCCCCCCAAATCCAAAGAAGTAGGTGCTCCCTTCTGCCCTCGTTCACACTTCACTCATCCACCTGCCCAGGATTTTCCACGTCATTTCCCACCGTCCACTCCCAAGTTTTTGCGACTTCTCTCTCCAAACATGTTGGTTCCTTAGATTCTCGACGGTTGGTATACCTGAGCCATGTCCACCCTCCTTCCTTTTTTTTCCCACAATGGCATTTATCTTAGACAACTCCATCGTATTCCTGCCCTTGGAAAATAAGGTTCCAGTAACAGTATTTTTTTAACCAGTCAAAGTAGATTTCTCCGCCAGGTTAGTCCGAATGTTTTTTTTTTGTCGTCTCCCCCCCAAAAATTGACATGCGTGCCAATTCCCCTCTTTCGTATCAATTGCACGTTCTGTCAGACACAACCCTGACTGTGAAGCTAATTTTGCCTTCTTCACTCCATGGGAGACCCCCCCCCCGCATCGCTCTCTTCGTACACCCGTTCACGACCTTTCCCTTTTGGGCGTTATTTCTCCCGCCCCACAATATTCTCCCACAGCAGCAGAACCAGTTTTCCGTCGGGGGTTTCCATAGCACAACCCTAGTTTTTTGTTTCCCAAATGTCTCCTTCCTTTCCCGAAGCAGCCAATCCTTCTTGTGCGTCGTTACTGCCCCGCCCCCGTGAAATCTGTTGTTGCTTTCCACCATTGGAAGTGCGTTCCCCTTTAACTTCGTGTCTAACAATTTTGGGTTTCCTGTCCCCCGGCGGACTCCAAATGTGCTCTTCGTTTTTTGATTGTTCCCACCAAAAATTGATATCCCCCCTCACGACCTTTCCTGCCGCTTTCTCCCCCACGCTCCCCGTCTGACCTTCAGCACGTTTCAATGGGCTCCCTTTTGCTGTCTAACTCCCTCGAAGTCGCCGCTACACCGTTGCCCTCTCTTTACCGCCAAGCTTGATAGAGCCTTAAGCCCCTCTCCTTAACTCAACCCTCTCCCCCCCCCGCCTCATGAAATGCCGTCTCTCATTTGCTTCCTCCCCCTCCAAAAGTTAACTATAAATTTGAAGCCATGGATCCCCCCACATACCCCCCCCCGTCTCCTCAAAGCTAAAGCCTTCGTCGCCTGACGCAGCCAAAATCCTTCTGTAGAAGCAACACTTACCCCCCTCCCTTCCCCTCTTGCGCATATGTTCTCCCCTTTCCCAGCCAATGGGACCCCCTCTCCTTTACTTACGTCCGATCATCCGAGAAGACTGTCCATGTCCTCCCTGACTGTACACATTACTTAGCTTTCCTGCCTCCCCCCCCGAAACTCTCTTGAAAGGCACCTGTTCTTCCCCCCCAATGCGTAACCAGGCCACTTGTCCTTTCTTTGCGCACTCCCTCTGTCCCTAGCCGACCGTTCTTTTCCAAATCCCCTCCACAACACCCCTCTGCCCTCCGTCAATTGCCGGTCCCGACCAACCTCGAATCTTGCGCTAGTTCTGATCTGTTAGCGCTAAACCCCCCCTTTGAGCCGTCCGATCCCCAAGTTTTTTTTCAAGTACTGCCTCTCCAGAAAGTCCCCCCCTCCTCCCTTTGTTTTTGGCATTCTCCTGTGCTGACTACGGAACCTCACGACCTGGTTCCGAGCTTTGGCATTGGCTCCCCCCGTCAACAGCCTGGTGTTTTTCCGCAATACAGGTTCTTCTCTCCCCCGTTGCCACGGTTAGTTACCGCTCCCATTCCCGAGTTCGCTTTTAGACGCAATAAACTCCTCCTTTTTCGCATCCTTCCACCCCCCATTTTGAATCACGCTCATATATCGATACTTTATCTCCAAGGCCAACTTGAGAGCAACCTCTCCCTTCCTAGCTCAGATAATTCGTTTCTGCCTCCAAAAGTTAGCTGAAATCCGATGACCCCGGTCTATTTTGGCCTATTAATTACTTTTTTTCATTTCTCCTATTTGTGCATAAAGTCTGATGACATTCCCGGCTGAAAGATTCCGCTCTGCCTGATAAACTTCACCCCCTCTGGCCCCTCCCTCTTACCTCTCCCCAACTTTTAGTTGCCAGCCAATAAATTCCCTGGTCACACTTCCTGGAATTATTTTGACAATTTAGCAATCCCCGAGCCCCCACCCCCTCCTATCGGTTTTCCCGGAACTTCGACTCTGGATTTTCACCACCCCATCCCCCCCCCCCACAACTTTTTTATTTATGAACAATTGCCACAATTGTGGTTGTGAAGGCAATTCTAACCCTCGGAACCGGCCCCCCACACATTGGGCCCTCCCTTCCCTTTTTAAAAGCTATATCTGTAAACATCTCTTTCTACATCTTCAAGCCTGCCCCGTACAACGTAAGTTTTTTTTCACGTGGCTCTTATATAACCCAAGTGCCATTCCCCCCCCGCCGCAACAAGAAGCCGAACTTCCGTCAATGCTCAAAAAGAACCATTTTCCTTGTTTTTATGTCCCCTGATTTGCATGAAATTGACCCCCCCCTTTTCACCCCACCAATAGCTACACGGTCTCTCCTTGCCGTTCTTTCCCGAACAATGATTGACAACATATTCGCCTTCTCCTACATCGTCCCCCTGGGCCACTCGCGGCTCCCAAGCTGCCCCTCTCGTCTCCACAGACTCCAAAATCCTCCTTTAAGTGACTTCGGCATATGGTGTTCCTCGATCCTGAATTGGTTCGGTCAAAAACCGCTGCGCCTGAAGCATCCCTGTCAAATTAAGGCCAAGCCTCTTCACTCGCCTTTGACAACCTAAGACCCCCCCCCTTACTCAACACCCCCAAACATGATCCCTTCCTCATTTCAAGATTTCCTTCCTACCCAAAGATGATCTCTCTCTCTCAAACGTTGTGTTTTTGAGACTATGCTTTTAGTTCAATTTTGTAGCCTTTTGAATTACTTCTCTGCTAAATGGGTTGGAGTGTTATTAGTGTTGTGCCCTTTTTTACCCCCAATTTTCCCTTCCTCGGCAGCTGCTTTTTGAATGAATTTGAGCTTTATTACCTCTTTTTTTTGCAGCGCCACATTAAGGTACTCTCTTCTCACTGGACTAGTTTTACATTTCTCTTTAGACGTTGGTATTGTTTAGCCTCTACCCATGTTTTAGCCTCTTTGAGTGTTGAACTCCCGAGTTGTCTGCTTTCTGCCCAAATTGTTCCCCTAATTTCCTTGGTCAAAGGTAAAATTCTGAGAAGGTAAGATAGCGATGGTGTTACTCTCCTCCTTCCCCCCCTTCTTTCTATAAAATTACCTTTTTCTATTTACTAATTTCATGTTGGATGACTGGGAACGAATCTTGTTCTTTAGAGAACGCTCAACGGTCCTCCTAATTTGTCTGCGATTGAATATGATTTTCGGTCCACCTTTTTTTCCAGGGACTTTTCTTGTACCCGTGCTTTATCCCACGTGTTTTACTCCTATGGGAGATCCTCACCCCCCCATTTTGAAATTCGTATTCATAAATCACCCCCCCTTTTTTTCTGGTTATACCACTCCTTTTGTCCACGATCTTATTTTTTTGGCCTCCGGATTCCCTTCTGTCCAATGCCTCCCCCTTGCCCCTTGCACAATGATCATTCGCTGTAGGGCCCAACCTTTGCCATCCTTTTTGCACCTACTTTTTTTATTTTCCCCACGACGGATCGCTTCCCCAGCTTTCCTCCTTTAACTATGTTTTCAACACTCTTACGTTATCCCCCTTTCTCATCAAGAAGTGCTAGGCCCCCGCATTACCAGCTAGAAAGTTTTGATTACCCGAAATAGTTCTTTTTGTTCACGCCCCTGAAGGATCTAGACTGTGAGTTCTCGACCATCTTCTCTTTACCAGTTCTCTCAGCTCTGATGCCCCGCTCTTCCACTTTTGCTCCTATATGATTTTTTTTCTGTCGTCTGACATCTGATAATTCCTCTGCTCGGTGTCCACCGCCTTGACGTTTGCGTCTTTCGTTATTGAGTCCACCATTATTTTCCTTTTCCATCGTCACACACGTGTTATCCGTCGACACAGTTTCGCATGTCCAAAGACCCGCGAGTCCACGGTCCGTCGTTCCGGCGAGTCATCTTTTTTCCCAGGGGATTGTTGTTGACTTTCCTTTCTCTGCTAGGTGACGGGATCGAGGAACCAACTTTTTTCTGCCTCCTTGCCATTGGTTTCGCATCTGCCCTGACAGCACGTCGATTGGGGTCCGCCCCCTTTGCGACAGTACCTTTCATTCTTGGAATCTTTGGCTTTTGTCAGGTCTGGTTTAATCCTTAAAACGTGTTTTCCTCCGTCTTTTCACATTAGGCTTGCCTCGACTTAAATGTATTTGTTTGTATCTTCCCTTGAGAAACATTGCTTCACGGAGAAGAGATTTCAGTTTGTGCGTCGTCCTGACTTAAATTTGCTCTTTTCTGCTGTGTTGCCTCTGAAAGGGCCCGGTCTGATCGGTTACATACCCCTTCCATGATAGTTGGATATCCAATTGATTTTTAACTTTTCCTGCCCCTTTAAATAATGCTTTATTTTTTTTCTTTTTCTTAGTAGCCCTAGGTTCCCCTTATTTTTGATGATTGAGCGGCAGTATTGCTTTTTATTATAGGTATCTCGTCTTCAGCTTTTGTTAAGTTACGGGAGGCTTTAGCTTTTTAACTTTGCTTGGGTAGTTACTGTTTCGCCGCTGAGGCATTTGGCTTGCAGCGAAGATGGGAGTGCTTCCGTAGCTGAACTGCCCTCTCCCAGATGTTATTTCATTCAGCGTGCGGTCTGTTTGGTTTAGCCTGTATTTCTTTATGAAGTACTGATCACAAATTTTTGACCGATCCCCATCCTAGTTCAGCCCTTACTTCCCTGTCCACTCTTCTCCAGTTCAGCAATGATGTTCCCTTCCTTTTTATCATACCACTCACGCTCCAACCGTGCCGCTGAAAGTTGTGTAGAACCTGCCACCTGTTTGGTTCACCCCACTACCAACAGTACTTTCTCCCTTCCCATACTAGTTAGAACTTTTCCCAACAACAGCTTGTTTCGTCCCGTGACCTGCAATACCAAAGCCGTCTGCTGATTTTCCCGTCTTCTCCATTTTTGCCCAAACCAGTGTTCATGCCTCTGCAACCCACATTGCCAGACTTAAGATCAGCTTTCTGGCTAAGAATGGTTGCGAATATTTCTCTTGGATAGTAAATAAATAACCTCCACACTCCCCTTGGAAGTTTTTTTGCCCCGAGCCTAGACTTCCCCACCTTTTTGTCTCATGGTCGTCCCCCGCCTTTCACACCCCCCTTCAGCTTTATTTGTTTGTCCCCGGAAAGTGCATAGCCATCTGACGATAGGCTGCAAACCAAATCTTCCAAGTTTGGAAATCCACACCCTCCGGATGCCCTTTCGAAGCCCCTTTTTCTTATTTTACATTTCTTATTTACGGAAATTTTTTTCCCTGTTCCTTACTCTACGATTGCCCTTTGTATCTACTCCAAATTTGGTGCACAGACATTTTTTATTGTATGAACCTAGCTAGTATAAACCGGGAAATTGTACTTAAGATCACCTTTTTGGTTCAGATCAATTCGCCCCACTTCTGTGCCCTTTAAATGCTTCTCCCCCTGTTCCTGGCCTTGTCCGATTTTTCACACATGAAAGGGAGGGGCCCCCCTTGTACGCTTCATACTGTTTCATTTCCACTTTCTTCCCGTCCAGCGGTCCAGCGTTTATACGCTATGTTCCCTTTGAACCTGTGGCCGATGAACTTAACTTGTTACCCTCGAGGAGGCCTGCCGCTTGAAGAAGGTGTTCCCATCTTATGTTCTTTCTACGCAAGATCAGGCTGTATCGCGAATCTTCCTTTATTTTGTCCCCAGTGGAATTTCATGCTTTTTTCCATTTTTCAACCAATCGCTCTTGAGCCGTTAAACGATGCACAACCGCCAGATTACCCAGTTTAGCCACCCCCCTTTTTGAACATGTTGGCTCCCACTTGTTCCGTTCAACTAATGACAGGAATTCTGCCCCCCCTACTTTTTCGTCTCCTATTCGTCATTCAGTGGTATCCCTCAAGCGTTTCTTTCTTTTTTCATGGACACTTTTCCTTCTCACCTTTAGGTTCCTAAGCCTCCTCCCATTCCGGATTGTTTCCTTTTCCTTCGATTAACCCCCCCAAACCCCTGATGGATCTTAGTCTCATTCTGTCATTTCCTTTTTTTTCTTTTCCGTGCTCTTATAAGGTAGATAGACTCCCTCTCTCTCCTTGTATTGGGGTGAGAGAATTTCCTCGACATTAAAGACCCTTTTCCCGCCCCCCCACTCTCTTTTTCTGAGACTCCTGATCTTGACTTTTGGTTTCGGAACTCAAGGTAAGCTTACACCCACCTCGTACCTTTTGCAGAGCCTGGCCCATCCCCACCCCTCATTCTAGCAGTCCGGAAATGACACCAACCTCAATCCAGGATGGACCCTCTGACCTGACGAAATCGGGGTCCGCAGAAGTATTGGATTTCCTCGTTCAATGGTCGAAAACCCTTACTCCCTATGATCAAGCAAAAATGTGCTCCTTCTGTGGCACAGTCTGAAATGCCTGAAACTAGCTCCATAGCCGCTTGTCCCCCCTTGACCCCAAATCCCAAAACCTCAGTCGCGAAGAAAATGCAAGACTCCCTCGTTCTCTATACCTCCCTCCTACTTGTCAAGCCAGTTTTTCCCTCTTTGACCCCCTTTGATTAAGATGAAGTACATCGCCAGCCCCCAAGGGAATCACGTAAAAGGTTCCATGCCTACACCTCTTCACTATTCCGAATTCCCCTTTCCCAAATTTGAAGTATGGTTCACCATAGGTCCGTTTTCAACTCCCGTGTTTTCAATGGCCCACCCGATTCCCTATGGTGAGTTTGCACCCTTTCCTGCCACCTTTTGTGCTTTTTATTCTCCTTTTTTATATCCAACCACATTTTCTGTTATCGTCTTTTTGTCCCTTGTTTTGACCGTCTCTCGTCAAATCCACTGTCCCACAATGAATGTCTTCCCCTTGTTAACAGTCTTACGGACAGGGAAGGAAATCTTCCTTCCACCACAAAGATTCAAGCCCCCACAGCTCTTAGCTTTCTCAAAAGTCGGTTAGTCCAAAGCAGTGTTTGGCAGAGCCTTGGGATGCAGCAATAGTGCGTCCCCATCGGCTCCTTTCCCCGTTAGGGTTTTCCGCAAACCTCAAACCAACAGCAGCGTACGTTATGCTTCACCAGCCGGGATACCAACACCAAATGTACTTAGAACCCCTGCTCTAATGGACCCCCCTTTAAACAATTATGGTGGCGGCCCCTTATTTTGCCTATCCCCCTGACTTACCTCCCTAGAAAATCCCCCATCATCTTTTCTAGCATTTGTTCCAGTCTCCCAGTAGTTGTCAAACCTTGTTTGCCGTACTCCTAAGGCTGGTGTCCTTCGTCCCCCCCCCCTCCAGAAATCTTTTGTTGGTTCTAACTGGCATTTTGCACAAGAACGGCATTTTCGACCAACATTGTTTGGCCTTTTTCAAAATGAGGCTCTCCCTTTTGCCTCTGAGTTTATTCAACCCAACTTTTGAATATCCAAATTCCTGGCTCTTCCCCGCTTGCCCTCATAGCCTTCCGTAGCCCCGTTCCTCCCACCTGTGGTCTTCTTGCTTGCCCCCTCTACTCCCCCCCTCAAAACGAAGTCGAACGCTTCCTTCCATCATTAAGTCTGTTCCCCACACCTCCCACATACCTCTGACAACTCCCCCCCCAAATCGAACTGCCCGTCGAGAAATTAGTGGACCCCCCTCCAAAAGTAGCTCCCCGGATGTCCCCCAATGAAGAAACGTTTTGACCCGCGCAGTCATTTTTTAGAACTATACCCCCGAAGGCCGCTCTCTGACCTGCATAAAGCTATTCCCCTGTTGCGTCCTAAGAAAGACCTACCCAATGACCTTAGTTGCAGGTCAGAAGCCAGTGTGGGAACATGTATCTCTTAAGAGAATGGTAATTTCTTCTCTCGTCTTTCATCCATTCTTCATATGTCCAATTGCCAGCCTGACCCATCCCCACCATTTGACGGGCTCTCCCTGTCTAACAACAACACTTGAAAGGAAGACGTGAATCCAGTTCTCCCCTTTTGACCTATACCAAAAAAACCTTTAAGGGATTGAGCGTAATACCGCCTGTCATCCCCGTTTCCCCATCACCAAACCCCCCCAAGATGGAAATCCCAAGCCCCCATTGTTCTTTTAGCCCTCGCACCAGCCCCCAATATGTTTTTTCCAGATTTTTTGACCTTCTATATCCTGATAACCCTTTTCAACTGTCTGCCTATCCCCAGAAAGTCACCCAAATCACCTGTTTTCCCCCCTGCCGCCGAATGACGTTTTGCTGACTCCCCCCTAAAATTTTCCTTCCTTTCAACTCTCCACCCCTTTCAAAGACATATGGACGCTAAAACCCGTTCTCCCGCCTTGCGGTGAAACACGAGTTTTCATACGCATTATCATCAGTCTCCTACCTCGACTGGTTGCGTCTTTTCCCAAAATTGCTACTCTCCCCCACCTCTCTCTCTCCCTTTTTTTTCAAAATATTGGCGAGTTAAACGTTCTACATTTAGACCTTAAGTGGTTTCCGGCATGACCTAGTCACCAGCTGACCCTTCTCGACTGGAATGATTTGCCTATTTTTTTCCCCCCCCAATATTTTCCCTTTCTGTACGATTTTAATACCTTTTCGAGTGGGCCCCTACGGAAAAGCGGATCGTCCCTTCTGCCGTCCTTCACATCAATTTTGAAAAAGAAGGGACAAATGCAACTTGGTTTTGCCCTCACCGCCCCCTCCCTTCAGGCCCTGCAATGTTCTTCCTGGACAAACCTAGATCTTTTCTTCCCAAAAACCAGCCTCCGGTAAAGAGGGACGCTCTGTTTTTTTCCCCACAACCCCCCCACCGTGGTAGTTCTTAACACCTTTCACCACCCCCCACATTTTTTTTTCGGCAATATGCTTGACCCCCACCAACACACCACCGTTGGGCAATCTGCCTGTTCCAAGACTCTTCCAAAAACTCTCTTTTCAAGTCATGTCCTGGCTGTGTTTCCGTACCCCCGGAGTCCGTTTCTTGCAAAAGTGCCCCTCGTTCCCCACGAGTCTCCACATAGTGTACTGGCCCGTTGAAACCCCGTGAAGGTACCTCCTTGTTTGCATCTGCTTTTTCCGTGAATTCTCCCCTGTCAAAAAATGAGAACCCTGTCTCTGTGTACTGTTTCTGTACCCTCCCACAATGCGGCCACCTGAATCTACTCGCCAATCGTATTTCACACGAATCGCTTCGCGCAAAGACAAAGAGACTGCCCTAAAACACCTGCTTACCAACCCAGCTTCCTCTCTGATTCCGCCTTTTCGGACGAGTCCATGATTTTCTCGGCAACCCCCCTTCGCGAAGCATACCCCCTATGATAAAATTAATGCCACAAGCCCCTTTTCGAAATTGCCAGTTGTTTGGATTTTCAAACCCCCTACCCACCCAACTACAACACCGTGTATCCGAAGACGAAGTCTAAAGATTTAGCCTTCAAACTTTTACGCTCCCCCGGG
>Ga0179591_1319260_pt1 | contig 10084 bp, 11 predicted proteins | sample CZOMad2_1_08_16f_FD_182891 | JGI IMG/M metagenome (GOLD analysis project Ga0179591, IMG submission 182891) | Vadose zone soil fungal communities from Angelo Coast Range Reserve, California, USA - CZOMad2_1_08_16fungal (PacBio error correction) | ecosystem: Environmental > Terrestrial > Soil >... | reverse complement strand
TTGATTTAACAGGAGTTTCCCCCCTTTCCTGGCGTTTTATGCCCAATTGGAACTGGAATAAACACCCCTTAATTCCCCCTCGTTCCTTCCCTCTAATATGCACTGACCCTACTCTTTTCTCCCCTTCCTTTACCCGGAGCTTTTTTTTCTTACCTTAGTTCTTCAATAGGGTCCCTCTCGTACTCTACCCATCCCGAGATTTTTTTTTTCTGACCTCCTCTTCCCCTCCCAGGAACCCCCTATCTAATTTGTTCCCCGTTTCTTGATTCTTTGACCTTTTTTTTCCCTTCCAGTTTCATTTTTATAAGGCCTCTGCTTATCTTTCAGATTGGCCCATTAATGAGGCTTCCTTACTATTCTCTTTCTTGGAGTTTCTCTCCCTCTGATAAATCAAGTCATTTCCAGGCCGCAACTTCCCTTGTCTCCCGCGATTTTTTTCGGACACTTCCCCCCTTCTTTTGAGCCAACCGTTGAATAGCGAAACCTTTCTAACCCCTCCTCCTTCCCCTTCTATGATCAATAGGATTTTTTGACCCTTCCTTTCTCGAAGTAATTGCTTCCCCTTTCGTGCAATAATGCCCTTGTTCGTCCAAATGCCGAATATCTTTTCTAGCCCTTTCTTTCTTTTCACTTTTGGTCCGGATAAGAAGAAAAGGATTCCCCCGCTCCCCCCCCCCCTGAACCACCTCCCCCTTCCCCCTCTGAAAGTTTTTTCTGACAACGTTTAGCCTACCGGAACTAAAGCTTCTTCTCTTAGCATTTTTCCCATCTTAATCTCCCCCTCAGCAAAATTCAGATCATGTCTGTCGTCTCAACTCTCCTCCTTTACGGTTTCCCCCTTCCCTCCACATGTAGAATGGAATGTGTGCCCACAAGACTTCTCCCCTGAAAGTTAACATGACGCGATTCTCCACTCCTCTCTACCGGAAGTTGGACCCTTTGTCCGCCCCCCCTTTCCCAAATTTTTTTTTTCTGCGCTTCTCGTTCAGTGATCTCTCCCTCCTCCCCTCCCTCTGTTTTTTTTCTCCCCTCTTTCAACTCAGTCCGCTTTTTTCACTCGTAATTTGACTGTGTTGGCTCCGACAGGCGCCTTCGGTGAGGCTGCTTGAGACGCTGTCCCCTGTGCACTGCTTCCCTTGGGAAGTGAGTGGGATTTGAGGTGTAACCCCCCATCTCCACCAACGTCCTCCTTCTTGGAACCTTTTTCTAAGAGGAATCGCTCGGTGGGCCTCGCCACATTTCTAATTTGATCTTTGTCTCTTTCCTACGGATCCCTCCTCTTTCCCCTCAAGATATTAATGTTTTAATGTTTTCCTTTAGAGAACCTTTGCAGGCGCCCCTCTCCCTCTTCATGGTGTGCTCGTGTGCTCCGTCAGTGTGTGTCTTAGGTTGGGGAGCTACTTTTCTAATTTTCCTCCCTTCCGGAGCCCCCTAAGGAAAGCTTTTCGTCTTAGCTTTTTTCCCTTATCGTTCGCCTCTATTTATTGCCAGGAGCCAAGGCATGATTCTCGGCATTGACAAGTTTAATATTTCCTCCACCTGCCTTGAGTTCTCCGAATTTTTTGATTCACTTTCTTCCTTCCTTCCCCTTTCTTCCCTGATGCCTACAAACCCCCCCCCCCCCCCTTCTAAGTACTCTCCGATGGGACAGAATCGCCTTGAGCTCCCTTTTTTCCCCCGGTGAAATGGAATGAAGACGGTCTTGATATCTTTCTCCCCTCTTTTTCTCATCCGTTTCTTTCTGCACCTATATTCCTACTCCCAAGGACTTTTTTCAACCTTTCTGTCTCCCTCCCGAAGAGTTTTGACTTTATACCCCATTCGTCCATGACCTCGAGGACTCGCCCCCCCCCCCCCCCTAAGAAATTTTGTGGTAATCCTTGCCGAAGACGGTTTTTTGTTTGCCTTGATGCAGTCAACTCCCCTTTGTATTCCCTTTCTTCGGTATTTTTGACTTTTTCTGAGTACGAGAATTTTCCTTGAAGGAGACCGATCGTTCCTCAACCGCTAATATAGGCCCTGTCAGAATAATATTCTTTTCCTCGCCATGAGTGTTTTTCTCGCCCGACGTTGTTTGTTTCGGCACCCCCCTTGGGTCTTTCCCGTGCCAACAATTTTCCCCCCCCCCCTTCCCGAGGATGGGCAAAGGTTTCTTCTCCAGACATGTTCCACCAGACTTTTCTTTTCCCCCTTCCCCCCTCTGAATTCCCCTTTTTTTCTCCTTAGACTCCCCCCCCCCCAAGTAAGAGACCCCTTAAAGAAGAAGTTTCCAGATCCTTCTTTATGTCGATGCTATCCTTGGCTCCCCACCTCCTTCGTTCATCAATTTCCATGAAGGTCACACCCTGAATTGCCGAAAGCTTGCCTGAGTCCAAAACTAAGTGTTCTGATGTCTCATTGTTCTCTTTCTTTTCCCCTTGGTTCCTGGCACCCCGCCCGGGTTTTTCTCAGAACTGGTTGTCGTCCGTTCTGATGCATGCACCCAGTTACTTGCCTTTTCTTTTTTTTGTGGGAACTTTTTCCAAAATTGTTGCAGACCCCCCAATCCCTGTTTCATTGCAGTCTTGGTTTTTTTTGAGTTGAAACTTACTGCACCGCACGTAATTCCATCTTATTCCATTTTTCCCTTTTTCCACTATTCCTCCCCCTTCAAGATTGAAACTAAAGACCTCCCATACTGGCACCCTCCCGTTTTTTATAAAGTTCTTTCTTCATGGCGGACATTTCTTCTCCGGAAACCGTTTTCTTTCCTTCCTCCAAGGTCCGACTCCCCCCCAATGACGATTAAGTTTTTAAGCCCGAAGGCCGGACTTCTTTTCTGTCCTTTTCTTTGTTTTTTCTTTGTGCTCTTGGTTTCTACAAGACCCAGATCTTGTAGGTACTCGATTTTTTCTTCTTCTTAGGAATCATTCCTCCTCAGGACAGATGTATTTGTGTCATGTCCCCCCCAACTTTTCTATTTTTTTTTCCCTGTGGATCCCCTTCTCCGGCTCATCCTCTGCCCGTTTCTTTGCTCCAACCTGTCATTGCGGTTTTCTTTCCCCACACACCCCTTTTTTTTGGGTTTCCTCTCTAAAGGTGCGCGGCTAAGTCTCCGCTTCCCCTGCAAAAATATTTTTTTTTTTCTTTTTCCCCCCCCTATCCCTTGCAAATTGATCTCTTTCATTTCGCTACGTGAAGAGGGTTACGGGTCTCGTCGCTCTCTTTTCCCCAGAGTTTTTTTTTCCAATCCCTGGGTTCTGAAACGAACGGTACCTCTTTCTTTCGGCCCTTCCCCCCCTAAGGTTCCCCGTCTTATGCCTTTGATTTCGCCTTCCAATCCTTCGCCTTAGCGCGATCGACCTTTTTTTTTCTACTACTTCTTTGTGTTGTGTCTAGAGAGAAGTATCATCAGCGAATTCGACTATTTAGCTGTCAAGTGATTGAGGCGAATCACCTTCTCTTCCCCTAGTAGGCAGTTGGCAGCCCAGACGGGATGCCCCCAAACAGAGTACGATCGTTCCTTTGAATTTCGTGATTTCTTCCCCCCCCCCAAAAATGAGATTGATATACCCGTTCACACCCTCTCCCTAGAACCGGAACCTTCTTTACTATTACCCCCCCTCTTTGAGAGAAGTTGAAATTATGCACTGTCTTTGAATTATTCCCCCTTTTACTTATATTCATTTTCCCCCCCCCCAGAAATCCTTTTGGTGATGACCCTATACTTTTTACCCCTGTTTGTTCCCCCCCCCCCCACGTTTGAGCCCTTCCTTTTTCCCAATACTTTATAACAGGAGAAATTATTAGGGGTCCAGAATCCTTACATCCTCCCCCCCCTTCTAAGAAGAGAAGAACGCTCCCCCAGTTTCCCTGGGCTTCGATCACCTCCCTCCCTTCCCCCCCCCCGCCTTTTATCGGATTGGGCGGAACAACTTCAGCGAGGAGAACCCTTTCCCCGGGGTCCCTTTTTTCTTTCTCAGTGTGAAGGCCTAAGGCCTCGGAATTAAACGCTAGTGTTCTTTTGAGACCACCTTACTTCTTTTTTCTATCGATTTTTCTTTCTCTCGTTCGGATTCCGTAGAGAGTTTCCTGCGAAAAAGGGAGGGCTGGGTTCTCTTTCCGATCCTCTTTTTTAAGTCAGGTTGGACGGGAGTCTCGTGTCCACTCCCAGCGCCCCGTCTTTTCCTTCACCTCCTTTCCCTTTTTTCCTTTTAATTTGTGTCGACCTTCCGGTTGTCCACATGGTTAAGAATTCCTCCTGACCCCTTTATGTTCCTTTTCCTAGTATGAACTGACCTAACACCGCGGCGCCCCCTGATCCTCCTTTTTTTCACAAATATCTACACGGAGGGCCAAGTGGTAATTTTTTACGCCTCAGGTTTCCCCCTTCCTTTTATGTGACGGTATATTAGGGGAGAACAATCTTCTATTGCTTCAGAATTTAGTGTCTTCTTCTCCTCTTTTCTGGGCACCCTTAGCTCATGCTGGAGCGAGGCAGAGGATATTTTTTCTTTTTGGTCGCCCCAAGGGAGTGAGCCGATCACTTCCGGAGTTGCCTCTGGCTATCTTGTACAAGTTTTCCATTTCCTTCCGAAACTTTATAAAGAACACGTCAGTGTGCTAAGGGATGTGATTTTCTCCCCCTTGAAATGTTTCTGCCAGCTCCTTTCTCGGGTCGGGACGCTCTTTCTCCCTTCCCTCGGAGCCCCCCCCTTTTTCGTCAAATCTTTCCCCCGCCCTATCCCGGAGGTCAACTTTCAGCGGGGAATCACATTTACCCCCCCCCGTTTTAGGACTTGGAACAGGGAAGGATTCGTGCCCATTGTTTTTTTGAGATAATTTCGCTTATTATTGGAATCCCCTTTTCATCTTAACCTAGTGTTTTGGTCGACCATTTCCTGCTTCCCCTGAGGGTATCTACTGTCGCCTCTTCTTCTTTTTCTTCTGTCCCTGAGATACACCCTCGAGAATTTTAAAGGAAGTTGAATGAGCCGTCTCCTGTCCTCCTTGCAATGGCAAATTCCGGCCTTTCCCCCCCCACCTCCCCTATGCATTAGCGAACCCTCTTGATTGGAAAGTTAGTCCCCACCCTTCTCGGCTTTTTTTTTCAAGGGCAGCTTTTTCCCCATCGCCGTCGCACTTTTCCTTCTTTCCACTACGTTCCTCTCCCCCCCCTAAGGTAAACGCCTCCTAAATCTCTTTTCTCCGTAAAAGGCTGCTCATTTTTTGTTTCTATCCTCCTCCCAGGATAGACCCCTACGCGACCCACTTCTTCCTAACCCCCTCCCCCGATCCCCATTTCTTTGCAGTCAAGCGTGTTTTCCTCCTGTTGCACGGTTCGCCTATGAAACAGGCTGCACCTCCTCGCGAACTCTCTCCCCCGGAAAAGATTATGTAAGAAAATAGTCCCTCCGAGCTAACTGCATTGGTCCACAGATAGTGGTTCCTTCTCCCACACATTTTGATTTCGTAATGGACTAGTGGTGTTTTCTTTTTTTAGCACCCTTTCTCGCACCCCTTCACAATGTCCCCTCAGTTTCCCACTTTTTTCTCCTTTTTCCTCTCTAAGGACGCTTTCGCCCCACCTGCTCACCTCAAAATTTCCTATTAAGTGACCCTCTAGCCTTACTACTCCTCCCGTTGTTGAGAGACCAATGTTCCCTTTTCGGACGTCCACTAATTTGAGTTTGAGAAAGAGTTCACCCTCCCCCTTCTTTCTGCGTCTCTCCGCCGCTGTTCACATTGGGGAAATGTGACCTTGGAAGGCTGGGGGCGTTTTCTGTTTTCCCCCTCCGTCTAGCACCTTTCATGGGGGACGTTGCCCCCGATTGTGAACTTCCCTTTCATCGGGATAGTTTTGGTCCATAAAGTCGATCTCCTGTTTCTTCTCGTCCCCTGAATGTCGGGAGCGAGATTCCGACATCATATTAAGGTGAAGTTCTGGAAGCCCCCCTTTTCCGCCCTTTCCCCTTCCTCAGATTGACTACCACTTTTCTTCGGTTGTGTGTAGATTATGGTTTTTCTCTTTCTCTGAGCGGCCGTTCCCCTCAGGTCCGCTCACATGCAAGGGTCACCTATTGACTCCGGTCTCTATTATTTCCCTTCCCCCAGGTAGTCAGGTTTTTCATGAAAGGTTTCCTTTGATGCTATCGAAACATGGTCCGAAAGGCCCCCCTCAGGCCTTTTTTCGGCCTTTTGGAAAATCCGCCTTGATCGTAGTCCGCGCCCTTCGGATCTTTTTTTTCCATAAGGTCTTTTTTTGCAAGGACGTAAAGCTTTTTCCATCTGAAGCTTTCAAATTCGGAGACGTTTGAAGGGTTTCCACCTGATGATTTGCATATTTTTCTTGGCCAGCGAATCCTGTTTTTTTCAAAATTTGAGTAAGCCTCGTCCTTAAAGGCCTTTTCCTGGCCAAAAACAGGACGATAAGCAAGATTTTGCCCCCAACAATTCCCTTTCGTTCCCTCTCTTTCTTTTCAAACTTCCAGCTCCGGGTAATCCTTGCCGAAAGAATAGTGGTGGTGGCCCTTTTTGTTCGTATCCGTGTCTCCATCCGTCTCCTCTCGGGGAGGGTAGTTCATCGGGACTTTTTCCCGCCATGGATCCCTCTCTCCACTCCCCAAGTATTCCATAGATAATTGGGAGTTCCGAATGATGTGAGATTTCTTATTCTGCCGTCTTCTTTGGGGTAGTGGATGCTTTTGGTTTCCCCCCCGAAGCGCAATCAAAAGCCCCCCCTTCCCGCCGTCCCTCGCCCTTTGAGTACTGCGGATCAAGCCCTCTCTTCAATACCAGAATAGACCTCTTTCTTCTTTAGCTGTCTCTTTTCCCCCCGGACGTTTTTTACAATAAAGACCTCAGTCCCCAAGAGCCCTTTTTTCCGTTGCTCTTTCCCTTTTCAATTTCTAGCCGGAACACCCCCCCTCATGCGCAGCCTGTTGTATGAGTGACCTGGCTTACCTTTACTACTGATCTTGTGGACCCCTGGTTCCGAGGCATTTCTGCTTTCCCCCTTCTTGACTTAGAACTGCTTTTCCCTTTTCTCTTCTCGGGTCCTTATTGGGAAGTCAAAGGCTTGGGAAATTTGTACCAACACTTGACCCCTCACCCCTTAGTTTCCATCTTTCTCAAAGGATTTAAGCTCCTCCCTCTGGGCCCCCTTTTTTTTGCACCCGTACACATTCACCAGAGAGTGTTTCCGCCCCACTGATATGCGATCATTCCTGTGTCAGAACGCATCTCAACCCTCCATGCTCCCTGGAGTAAATTTAAACTCCCGGGTTTTCCTCTCCCCTCCTAACGATGGCTCCTGCGAGTCTTCTTGCCCTTCTTATTACCTTTCAAGGTTCGCCATCGCTTCCGGTTTCCGCACCGTAGTGGTCTTAATCGTCTCTCCTTTTTTCTTCTTGAGGGATGATCCCACATAGGCTTAAAATGGAGAGTTCAGTCCTCGTCTTCTTTCCTCCCCTTCCTTTGCTGTACCATGTGCCCCCTATTCTTTTCTCGTTGATTCTGGGCGCACCGTGTTTAGGAACTCCCTTCTGAATTTTTTTTTTTTTTGGGTGTACCCCCCCCTCCTTTCCCTGGTTCTTCAGCACCCCCCCGGATTATTTTTTTTTCCTGATGCCTTGTGCGACTTTCCGATCTGCGTTCCTTTGATAATTTTTCTTCTTGATAAAATCGGATCCGGCTTCCTTTTCGTTTTCTTCTTCTTCAGCGATAAGTTTTAGGTTCACGGGATCGTGTTGGTACTCCTCTTTTTTTTCTCCAACACCTTACTCGGTATTTTTGAGGATCCCTTCTGGCAAACTATTAAGGTTCCCTTTTACTCTTTCCTTGTCTTCTGAAATAACGGGTTCTCCCCCCTAGGCGCTATAGACTCCCCCCTTCATTTCTCCTAGGTTTACCCCCTTCTCTTTTTCTTTTGAGTAGCTGAACAGGATACTAGCATGGCGACCGTGACTGTCCCTCAATCAAAAGGCCGTTTTTTGTTCCCCCCTTTTTTTCTTGATTTTCTCCCCGACTTGGATGAATCAAGAGTACCCCCCGCCCCCTCACAGGGAGTTTAAAGAAACCCCCCCCCTCTCCTTTAACAGAGAGCTCGTCACGCTCATGACCCAGAATAATCCAAGGGCAACCCCTTTTTCTGTTTTCTTCTCCCTTCCCCTCATCCCCAGCGTGAACGATCTTCACTCCTAGCGCACCTTGCCCAGTTTTATCGATCTTTTCTCCCAAAACCTGGAGTGGGTGCTGACTATAACCAGCAATGCCGTTTTCCCCCAAGCCCTTTTTTTTTCCCTGTAGAATTTCCCCCTTCCTTGGATAAATGTGCTCCCAGGAACCCCCCCCCCCGGTAGCATACTCTTGTGCACTTTTCACTTTCGTCAAACGATGATGCGAAGACGACTCGCCTCTTTTCCCTTTGGACCTTCTTTTTCGATCCCCTCTACCCGAAAATCCCAAACGCGACTGATCCTTGAGCTTTCTGGCCCCTTCATCCCTCTTTCTCCTTTCCATTTTCAAAGAGCCGCGGTTATGACGAGGAAGGTCCGAAGTCCCCTGCTTCTTTTTTTTCAAAACTCCTTCTTTTTCTTTAGAACGTTAATTTGAGGTTATTTAGTTTCCCCTTTTATTCCTTCCTTTGTTCTCTCCCCTTTTTTTCTGTCCTTTCTGTCCATTTGAATTCCTTTTCGGTGCCAGTCTCAGTTCCAATAAAGAGGGCCCCCTCCTTTACTTTTTTTCCCCTTTTTGAGATGAACCTGCTTTGTGTTAGGCAAGGTTGGCCACCCCAACTTAACGCCCTTGGTCTTCTTTTCGTCTCAAAGATTTCCCCCCCTTATGCGCTCCCGCTCCGCAAGCCGCATGCGGTACATTCTCTGAAATTTCCACACTTCCCCTACCAGATTGAATTCGAGCCCCCCTTTTAAGCCCCCCTCCCCCACTCCTCCCGTTTCAGGCTTTTTCCTTCTCCGATGGGCGAACAGATAGCAGTTCCGGAAAACCTGTGCTTTAGAGTTTTTCCCTTCCTTTTTTTCTCCCCTCTGAGAGCGATCAGGATATGGAAGTGTCGTTCTCCTGAGGTCCTCCGGAGTGTTATCCTTTTTCCATTCCTTCCCTTGAGTTTTTGTTGACTTTTGTGTTTCCTTGCGACTGCCCATTTTCCCGAGGAACCCTTCAACTCTCCATTTCGGCCCCCTCCCTGGCTTTCAGTATAATAGGAATCTCCCTTCACGTTTTTGGATTGGACTCCGTCTCCCTTCACTGTAAATTCCCATACCCGACTCCCTTATTTTCTTAAAAAAAGTGAAGTGGCTGACCTCCCCTCCATTCCCCCCCGTCTTAGGCGACGCTGTTTCTGATCAAATTGTTTGAATCAATTTCTTATTTTTTTTATACTTAAAATTTCTTATGTAGGAATCCTCTTTCCTCTTCGTGGAGTTAAACCTTCTCGGCTGGTGAAAAGAGATCACCCTCCTTTTTCCTCGACTTTTCCTTATGTATCCTAGATTCTTCTAGGAAAGGGACACACCCCTCTAGGCCTCTTTGCCAGCAAATCTTACTCCTTTTTTCTTCGCGATTTTTTTAATTGCACCAATAGCTCCGACCGAGTCTTTCCCTCACAGTTTTCTCTCCCCTCGCGAATAATGCTATCTTTTCGCTTAGAATTTCCCCAGATACCCACTCCCTTGAGTCCTGTCCTCTTTTCCTTTTACAGCTCCTTAATAGGAGGAATGGCTTCCTTCTTGCTTTTTTTTCGACTAAGAATCCGTTCTCACCAAAATGAGACCACTGACGGAGCTCCCCCCCGCACTTTTTGTTCTCCTCGTAGCTTCCTGCTTACCTGAAACTGCCTCCCCTTTCGGACTCTCTCCCGCGACCTTCCGTAGCCCCTTCTTTCCCTCAGAGCCTTCTTCTCGGTCAAAACCCTGATTCCTCTGTTACTTTTTTGCGTACCCATCGTCCTTGAAGGTATTCATTGCTCGACATTTTTTTAACCTCTCCGGCCCGCACTCCAATTGCCTTTCCTCCCACCCCTTCAAAGCTCCCATAATGTGGAGGATTTAACCTCCGTGAACCCCCCCCCCAATTTTCGTGTCCCTTT
>Ga0179591_1261789_pt1 | contig 10084 bp, 10 predicted proteins | sample CZOMad2_1_08_16f_FD_182891 | JGI IMG/M metagenome (GOLD analysis project Ga0179591, IMG submission 182891) | Vadose zone soil fungal communities from Angelo Coast Range Reserve, California, USA - CZOMad2_1_08_16fungal (PacBio error correction) | ecosystem: Environmental > Terrestrial > Soil >... | reverse complement strand
TTTTTGTTTTTTCTGCGACTTTTTTACGTTGTTGATTCCTCGTCTGGTCCCCGAATCTGTTAGTTTCAAGGTCTGAAGGGTCCGTGCGGCAGAGGGGCCGTGGGTGTTTTTAGTTCAATCCATTTCTTGTCCAAGAGAGTTAACAAGTCTCGTCAATCTATTTTACATCTTTGGGTCCCACTTTTTCAAGTTACACTTGAAGCAAGTCACCTTTGCCTCACTCTGAGCGCATTTTTCCTTCACACGGGCCTTCCCCCCCCAGTTGTGTTCTGGCCTTGCTTTTTTTACCTGTTCCGACCATCTTCTCCAATCTTCTTTTTTTTTACTATTCGCGCTCTGTCTGAAGTGAACGTTTTTTTCCTGCTTCCCCTCATCGTAATCAAAGGCCCGTCTCTAAGGACTGTGATTCCCTTTTCTCGGGGTCTCTGGGCGTAGGTCACGGGTCCGTGTGTCTGGCTTCCACCCATCTAACGCGTTATACGTTGGCTGAATTTTGTGTTTTTCTTTTCTGTGTCCTTGAGCATTATTTCTGAGTGAGTCCTTCTCTCATTTTTTTCATATTTTGACCCCCTTTGCTCACTGCCTATTTCCTCAGGTCCTTCTTCTTCTGTTGGGTACACTGCATGAGGGTTGCCTTTGTCAGCCCTGCATATCTGGGGTCTAGCCTTGAAAGTTCTGCAGCGCGCCCCTGGCGCTTTTTCATGGAGTGAGGGATCACCTAGAGGGCTACTAGGGTCGCAGGAAACTTTGAACATCACCATACCACCAACCCGCCCCCACTCAAAGATTTTCCCCCTGGTCTCGCTGGCGCAGGTGGCTGCCTCCGGTACACTGACACTTTTTTGTTTCTTTTGTTTTTTTTTCTTGGTTTTCTGGTCGTTTTTCTTTTTTTCGCCTGCTGTCCCGGCGGTTTGCCGATTCACGGCCAACACCTGAGACGTTTTTTTCGTTGCTTTTGCGTGGGGAAGTATGGGCGCACACCCTTTGTCGCAGGAGAGGGATCGTAAACGGTTTTTTTCCCTTACTTCAGTTGAGCAGATCCCGACTCATGTCCGCCTTGTGACTGCGGGATCGATATATAGTTTTGCCCCCTTCACCCCATTCGCATGGTTGAGTTTCCGCCAAACGGCTGTCTGTAACCTCCCGTCGCCTGGTTTTTTACCCTGGTTCAAAAACAAGGTTCTTTCTTTGATGGGGTTTGGTTTTTGCTGTGCCCCCCCCCTATTGGTCCTCTCGTGGTACCACGTTGGCTTGTGCCATGTGCTGTTTTCTTGCTCTTGGGCACAAACGATTCTGCGCCCCAACATCCGTTGGACCGCAGGTCATGCCTTTTGAGTTTCAGACGCGGCCCTGTTTTTCTTAGTTAGGCTTTACGTCCTCGCTGGTGAGAAATCGTGGTCTTCTTCTTATACCCGGGTCGTTCTTTGGATCGCTCCGCTCGCCTGTTTGGTCTATTTTAAATGCGGCGTTTTTTGGCTGACCCCCTGTTTTGTTTATGAGCGATTCTCTGTTTTTGCGATCTCCCTGCTCGACCCCGTCAGTGAACCCCACTGATCACCCCCCTTTTTTACGCGGTTTCGTGGATGCTTCAACCTTTCCTCATGATTTCGTGTTACCGACTGCCCCTCCCGCACAATAGGGCTGAGCACCCACCTTTGGTTCCCGCGCTCCCGGGTCCTCGGTTCCTTACCAGGTTTTCCCCATTTACCCCCTTCCCTTACGCGTTTTTTGCTGAAGTGTGTGTTGTGCTCCCCCCACTTGCCTTCCCCCCGTTGCATCCCTGCCCCTTCCCGACTCGGACCGTGGGATTGCCACCCCCTTTTGCTTTTTACGGACCCGTGTTTTGTTGTAACTTTTTTTTTGTTGGATGTTCTCTCTGGTCAAATTTCGGGGACTAACCCCTGCAGTCTTGCTGACACTAGTCGCCGAGCTTCTTAACTGGCTGCGGGACAACCCCTCTTGGACTCGTCCCTCTTCTCAAGGTTTTTTAGTTCAACCGGATTCTTCCCAGCTTTTTGGAAAGTGGCTGGACGTTTCGGTCCCTTGAAGACGGATCTCTTTTACAGGCCCCTCCGGCTGAATGCCGTGACTGCTCCCAAATCATAAAGGTTTTTCTATTCATTTTTCATTTTTTTCCTCCTCGTTTTTTTCTGTTGAGGGATTATTGAACAGTCGACATTTCTTCCTTTTTTGCTCATGCCTTATGTAAGGTGGGAATTTTTCCGTTATCCTATTGATTTCTGCCTTCGTGCCTACCCCAACAACCAAAACCTTACTGTCCAAACCCCCCCTTTCCCCTCTGAATCCCCATCTCGGGGCCCCGTATTTTTTTATTGAGTCTTTTTGGAATTTTTCTTCCCACAGGGGTTTTCCCAATTCGTCAGGTGGTTGCCCCGGATTCTTTCGTGATGTTCCTCCGATTGTCGTACCCCCACTGCTCATTTTTTCCCAGACACTCCCCCACCACCGTTAATCCTGAGAAGATCGTCCCTGGAGAGCCCCGAAACTTCGTTTCTTTCTGGTATGGATGCTGATTGTCCGTGGGGGTTCGGCGTTGTCGTTGTTGCACCTTTTTTTCCCTTCCCCCCCCTTCACCGCTTTCCCCGCCCCTTTTTTTGTGGTCTCCGTGGCCTGTCGACGATCGTGTCACCGGTTAGTTTCCGTTCGGGTTTTTTTTTTTATCCGTGGTTTTCACTCTTCCCCCCCCGATGGTTAATTCCCTTCTTTTCACGCCGGCTTTCTGCTTTCGACAGGTAGTCAGAGTAACCCTGCACCAACGGCGTCTTCGGTTCTGAATTGTTCTATCTGAGTCCCCCCGTACCTAGTTTTTTTCGGTGAGTGTGGGCTCGCTCTCAGGACCGAATCTCCCCCAGACCAGCCATGTTGTCCAACCCCTCTCCACCCGTGGCGATGACTTGATTTCCCCTTCCCCCCCCCTCGGGGCCCCTGAGTTTTGGCCACAACTTGCCCCAGTAGTTTATCAGTCACCTGTGATTCCTCGAGGGACTGACCGCAACAGCTGACCGTCGTTTTGCCGCGCGGTTTGTGTTCAATGACACGCTTTTTGGGACCTGGGATTTTTTTTTTTCGTCTTTTTTTTTCGAGGGGAACCTCTCTTCTTCTTCGTTCTTGAGCCTTGATACAGTTTTCCCGGTTCGACCATTGCCCAAGGATTGACCCCCAAAATGACCGACACCAAAATTTTTCCCCCTTTTTGCAAACCTACCTGGGCCTACGTCTGAGCCCCCCTTGAATTCGATCCTCCTCCCAGTCCGATTTTTGCTGAACTTTGTATCATGAGTGATGCTTACTTTTTTTCATGGAGTTGGTGCCGCGCCTGATCGATGGTGATCCCTTCTCTGTTAGGTAAAACCCCCCTTTTCATTCGGCGATTTGAGTCCTTTCCTCCACGTTTTTCTTTGTCCCATGGACCAAACTTTCAATGCCCCGGGTGGAAAAAATAGTCTCCCTTTTCTGCTTCCTGCTTAGGACTCCCCAGACGTCCCAGAGTGCGCCCGATTCACACCCCCCGTCCGCCTCGGCAAACAGAACCACACGAATTATTCCCCGATTGCGGGTCACACCCGCCTGTCCAGGGGCAGACGTCAAATAGTTTAGTTGGGCCCGTGGTTGTTGTCTTTGTCTATTTTTGACGGTGTGATTCAAAACCCCCTTTTGTCTCTCCGTGCCACTCTATGCGGCTGACAACGCACCTCACCCCCCTTCCTCCTGGTGTTTTTCGTGTTTTCGAAGTTTCCAGTCAGTATTGCACCCCCCCATCTTCATGATCAACCATTCAGTGGTAACCTGGGGCCGACTTGATCGGTTTCGTCCCTTTTCAGCCGCATTTTCGAATCCATGATAGTTTCACCTCCTCAGGAGACCTGCACCCAACCACCCAGCACAGGTACTGCCCTTTTTGGAAAGAATATCTTTCCTTCAGGAGGCTGAGGTGTTGTTCCCTCACGGACGCCTTGCGGAAGTCTCGCGCCCCCCCATAAACTCTCTTCTCTTGGCGTTTTGATGAATATCCTTTTGTCCTTCAGGCAGGTTTTCGACTGTCTCCAGGAAGTTTTGCAGCCCAGACCCCCTGCGCCCTCCCAAGGCCGTTTTTATTAAATCCGACCCCCTAGTTTGTCTTTCGATCCGTGCTACGGCATCACGTGAGGCTCATTTGCTTTCCAATTTCGATTGTAGTTTTTCCCCTTCCAGATTTTTTCTCCCTTTAACTTAGTTTGACCGCTTGCACTTGTCCTTTCTCCCCGTCTTCCATCCCTTTTTTTTACCCTTTTTAGTCTTTGACCGTCGAAATCGGCTTTTCCCTCCCTCGTCTTCGCACGCCCCCCTTGCCTTAACCTTCCTGTGACCCTTACAAAGCACTTCCCGCGAGCGCCACGTCGACTAGTTCTTGTCTGACCGCAGGTCTCCGATTCACAGCCTGTCTCGGTAACCTCGTGGGCTTCTCGTAATTCTGTGAGAATGCTGACCCATTCGACTCCGTGCCGTAAGAAGTTCCACCTCCCTGACCCCTCCCCGTTTAGTACTTTTAGTACCCCAAGGTCCGCGGAGTTTTGGCGAGTGCCCCTTCTGCGGAGTTTCCGGTTTCCCCCAGCGTTCCCCCGTGTTTGAAGAGCATGTGGGGGTATCTCGAGGGTGACACCCCCTCTTGGGATACACAAACATTCGTGCCTTCCTCTCCTCCCGGTGTTGTTTTTAAACCAACTTAGGGTTTTTTCGACGTTTGTTCTGCCCTGATCTTCTTTGTGTTGAGTCCGCTTCTTTCTGTTTTTCTTTTTTTTTTTGTTGTATTGCTTGCATCTTCCCAGTTGCGGGGCAAAGTCTGATCACTTTCTCCCCTCGAATTGGATTGAGCAGTCTCCCTTTTCCTTTCAAGGTTGAATTCTGGCTTCCCTCCGTATTCGGAATTCACCCCCCGCTGGACATTTTCTCGACCGCCCTCGAGTCCGTTTCCCCTTTTTTTTTCCTATATGCACTCTCGCACGACATCCCGATTTTAACTCTCGTTCCGGTCTACGGTGGCTTTTTCGTAGGAATGCTTCAATGTTTTTTGCTTCCCCAAGCTGACCTCTTCCAACATTTCTCTGGGTGTTTTTTTCCCCCCGTTCGTCGTTTATGTTTTTGAACCCCCCCACCCCCCTGTTTTCCCAGGACCAACAAGTTTCTTTCCGTCCCCCGGGTTATTTTGAAAGGATTTTCCCCTGAGCTCAGATTGCGAGATATTTCCCCCCTCCTTTTGCCTGGTCGCGCCCAGCCCGTTAACCGTACCTCCCCATGATCTAACGGAAACCGTGATTTTCTATTTTTCCCTCTTCGCGCTCAGTCCCCCCGATCCTTTTAGGGTCTCTCGTCATGAAGATTTCGCAGATTTTTTTTTCTGTCCTCGTCTCATTCCCTGCCCCGGGCGTTGTCCATGTTCTCGGTCTCCTTGCTACCCCACCGCTTTCCGCCCCCCGGTTCCGAAAGGCCCGTGGCTGCATTTCTTGATTTTCAGTTTTTTGCATGGCCTCTGTCTGGGAATAACCCTAACCTATTTCCTTTTTCCCTTTCTTTAACCCCTTTTTTTTTTTTTTTGTCTTTTCCTTGTCCTTTGAGTCATACTCGGCCCATTGTGCCCCTTCTCTAGATGGCCCCCTGGAATTCCTGTCTTTTTTGAGGCCTTGGTTTCCGCACAGTCTCGACTTGCCGACTTGGCACAGGAGTTGTTGGGATTTCTTTTGCCTGGGAAGAGGTAAAACCCCTACACCCTTTTTTACGTTCTAACTTGTTTTTTTTCTTTCGTTGGATAGTTGATTCGTCATCTTCCGTTTCGTGTGGCGAATATGCTCGACAATGCTACTCGTGTTGGCCCGTCTGAGGCGTTGAGGCTTTCGGCGGTCCTCCCCAAGCCGAAGCTTCCCCCAGCCCCATTCGTGCCCTTCGACTTCCTCTTCTTTTTTTCCTCCCCTGTTGGGGACCCTTTGCAACTCCCTCTTTTTGTCAAACACTGGAATCTATGTTTGTGTCCATATTTCTCCTTTCCCTGGCCAGTTTTTTTTTTTTCTCGCTGGTTCGTATGTACCCCACATTTTACATGCAGAGGCAGAACCTTCCCCACGCCACTCCCCCTTTCCCCGATGAACCTTTTTTCTTGCCTGTTGTTTTTTTTTTTTTTTCATCCCTTTTTCCCTTAATAGTCAAGGGGTGTGGGCTCGAGCGTTTGTTGTCGTCCAGTTCCTTGAAGGTCTGGATTTGCCCTTTTACTACATGTTCCTTTTCAGCCCTCTGATTTGTTTTTTCTTAAGGAGCTCATTCGGCCTCGACAGTGTTGCTTTATTCTTTAGACTTTGGCGCCGAATGCTCTTTTATTACAAAGCGCTGTCTCTTACTCTGCCTTTAATATTCTCTTCGACCTTCGATTCCAATGGGCTTTAAGGGAGGAAATATTTTTACTGGTGTCTACCATTTGGAGGGTGGCTGGGCCAATCCCGTCCCCTTTTTTTGAGGGTTGATTTTGGCTTTTTTTTTCCCCCACCCACGTGCTCCCCCCAATATGGGCCTATTTCTGGGGGAAGCTGTTTTTGTGTGAAATTCTGGCCGTCCCTGAGAAGCGACGAGCTTGGCGCGACGCGTTTTTGTTGCTAGTAGATCTTTTTTCTCTTTAGTATCGTGAACTTTGGCCGTTCACTTCCGGGTCGAATTTCGTTGGACCCTTTTCGATCGTAGTCGATTTTTTTTCTCCTAGTAGCCAGTTATCTTGGAGAAACGTGGTTCCAACCCATCCAGTTCTTAGCGGTGGCCCCTGCCGTTTTACGGGTCCGTCCACGCAGTTCTGAAGGCCCTTGCCGTTAGTTCCTCTTTCGGCCAAAGCACTTTCCCCTTTCTTGTGTGTACCGGCTTGAAAGCTTCATTTCGAAATTGTCGACTTTCCCCTTTTTTTTGCACGAGCAAGTCCGCGCCCCATATGACCGTTTGCGAACCTATGAGGTGCCCCCCTGAAATCCGCGACCTTTTTACTCGAACCACAACTGCCTACCTTCTTTGATTATTCAGCTCTTTCCCACAGTCAAGCTCAAGACGGTCCAACTTTCCCAGGAACGGAGTTTTGCTCCTTCGCTAGTTTTTACGTACTTGTCCTCCAGCCCGCCTCCACAATATGGGAATCCCAAAGGATGCTATTAGCGACTCTTTTCTGATAGGTGAGTTTTTAGATTTTTGTGCCTGTCTCCGGACTTCCCAGGTTTAGAAGTATTGCCGAAGGTCCCATCGCAGCGATACCCTCCAACCCGGGGCGACCTCGGTGCTTCTTTCAAGAGGTTCCCTGATTAACTCGATCTTCCCTTTGATTGGAGGCTGAAACAGGTGCGCCGACCATTCCTCGAGAGTTCAATGACTTTTTTTTTGCGGGTTACTGCCTGCCTATTTTAGCTGGTGAGTTTTTCCGGCGCTTACCGCCCGGTCGGTCAGGGCTGTGTTTGTGAGTAACCCTCGCTTTTTTACATTTAGGCGCTAAACATGGCCCCAATGAAACCCCTTACACACCGAAACCCCCCCAACTTAAAAGTGCAAGATTTTTTTTTCTCAGCCTTTTCCCTAGGTCGGTCTGAATTCTCTTTTGACCATTCCCTTACGTGTTTGTTGGGGGTTTCAGATTCTAGGGGAAGGTTGTTGGTACCTACGCACAGTTCATTATTGAGGATGACCCGAGCCCCCAAATCACCATGCGGCTGCCCCCCAAACCCATGTCCTCCTTGGTTTGTTGCGGTTTTTTTGCATTGAGGACGGTCCCCCCACCCATGGGGAATGCCGTGGTTCTTTTTTAAATGTTCAAAACTTTCTTCCCACCGCCTGCGCATGCTTATTAGATTAATGGTATGCTGATCCCTCCCCCTCGGGATATTATCGTGGCTTACATTGCGTTCCCAACTCTAATGGTTAGGCTCTAACGTTCTCCCCATGGCGTTCCTGTTCTTCCGTGGGAACTTTCGAGTTTGGTTGCTCTTGCTTTTCTCGGTCGTCTTCTGATAGGTTTCAACCCCTTTTGAGACCATGCTGTTCCCGTCCCTGCCGCGAGGGAGTGCGAGACTCTAAAGCCCTTTTTTCTGTACCTCCTTCCCATGGTACACGGCGTGATTTTTTTTTTCTCGTCGTTTTTTTTGCGCTAGTCTTCCGTCCTTCCATTTCGGGATTTTTCTTTTTCCCGGCTGGCTGGCCCTATAATAAGCCCCCCTATCTTGCTTTCGTTCCTCGAGGCGGGTGATAGTTTTTAGCACCTTTTTTCCTTGGGGTCTGGCGATTTTACGGTCTAGCTTCGACCGTTTTTGGTCTTTGTCCCCTCTTGAAAAATTCTCCCCGAGGACTTTCGTTTGCCCTCCCCCCCTTTCACAATTTTCCCCTGACGGGGAAATCTTTTTAGTTTTACCCCCCCCTTTGGAACTCCCCCTGCATGGGAGATTTGACTCACAACGATGACCGCAGTCTTCCCCCCCCTGTGTCAAACCATCCCCGGTAGACATCCGGTCTCGTCCTCTGGTGCGATTTTTTTCCCCTTTGGTAATTTGCACAAGGCACACCCGTTCATCCCTTAGAAATCACATTCCTGGCAGTAACCCCTTTGTGAGGGGTTGTCTCGGCTTTTTCCCCCCCCCCCCCCATGGTGTGGTGCTTGATTTATTAGGCCCTTGTTCCTATGGGGGCCCCCCTCCCCGGCACGGAGCTCCTCCAGACCCATCATCCGATTGCTCCCCTTTTTACGCCGATTGACAACCATGTCTCATTCCTCCCCCACCCAAAGCTCCTTTTCAAGTTCTTGTGTATGGTCGTGTAGTTTTGTGGCCTTATTTGCCCCCTTGGCTGTATAGTTTTTTTTGCTTTTTAAAGAAGTGCTCCTCCTTTTTCGGAACTTTTTTTGAGCAGGTATCCCAATATTGTTGCGTGCACCTCCTCATTTAAATTTTTTTGTCCTTTTATCTCTCCCCTCCTTCTCCCATTTTTGTTGTTTTGTAGGAGGGCCACGCGCCCCCTATTTGGAGATTTCCCCTTCTTTCTTAGTGGAACTCTAGTCATTACCTTCTGATGCAAGTTTTGTCCCAAACTTGAGTTGCCCATAACCTCCCCCCCGTCACCGTTGAAATAAGGTTTATGATTCCCCTTTGCCGATTTTCTTGATATTTTTTCCCGCCCCTTTCTCAGTTGGCTAGGGCTGAGCTCACGCTGGACGGTGGGCCCTTACTTTATCTCATCCCCCCAACCCCTTGAGATGGTCTGGTCCCCGATCGCCTTTTTGGGCTCTGCCCAGGTCTTGAGATCTGTTTCTTTTTGCGGGATTCCTTTTGTTTGCGTTGGCCGCGTGCAATTACCACTTCAAACTTTCGCTTCCCCTTTTTTTGAGAGAGGGATTTTTCTGAACTTCTTTCTCTTTACTAGTGTAAAGGGTCGCTTTTCTTTCTTTTCTTCCCGGCCAGTTTGGCCGGTAGTTGAAATGTCATCCTTAGCGTCATGGGGGAATCCCCCCGACACGTAGTTCTTTCTTCCTTTCTATTGACTGCTTTTCGTAGCCGACGCCCCCCCCTCCCTCTTCGGGGGGGGGGGTCGGCGCGGGCTCCTTCCTCCCCCCAACCTCACGAGGTGCGTACCTATCCCGGAGAACACCCCCCTTCCGACCATCAGTTTTTTGACATAGTTGCTCGTAGTTGTCTACCGAAGGAAGATTCCACACCTTTCCCCTCCCAATGATCAACTCCTACCTGCCCCACATCCCCGGCCTTTAGATGATTTTTTCGCCCCACCCCCCACAGTTCCAGCCAGGTTGGGGAAATCCCCCCCCGCTTTACCGCTTTACTTACTCAGTTAGTGCTCTCTGCTCTTTTTGTTCCAACGGACCCTCGTCTCCGCTTTTTCGTGGTGGAGTGTAATTGTTGAAAACAGATTCCCCTTATTGTTGACTAGTAGCTTTCCTGGTTTTTTTTTTGTAGGGCGCCTGCTGCCCCCTCACCCCCAGCAGGGCTCTTTCTTCGCCATGGTTACCACTTTTTACTCCGGGAACCATTACGTTCCACACATTAGTGGGCGACAGGCTTTTTCTCCC
>Ga0179591_1375134_pt1 | contig 10085 bp, 16 predicted proteins | sample CZOMad2_1_08_16f_FD_182891 | JGI IMG/M metagenome (GOLD analysis project Ga0179591, IMG submission 182891) | Vadose zone soil fungal communities from Angelo Coast Range Reserve, California, USA - CZOMad2_1_08_16fungal (PacBio error correction) | ecosystem: Environmental > Terrestrial > Soil >... | reverse complement strand
CACAAGATTTTTCTCCCCCCATGGCTTCCCTTCCCAGGAATAATAGCTCTCCTGCGACCCTTTTCCCCTCCGTGGCGATCATCCCCATCATTCCCCCTTCCCGGATGAGGTTTCGAAGGTGATCCCCCCTCGTCGAACTTTTTCCTTTGACCCGTGGACTTTAGACCACAAACTCCCTGGTTTTTTTTTCCCCCCCCCCACCCTTTTTTGCCGGTACTTCCCCTCATTCCGAGAAAACCCCTGCCGCGAAAGAATTCCTTCTCTGTCCCTTTTCCATCCCGGACCCTCTAGCTATCCGCTTGAAATGCCGGCCGCTGTGGCGATCATAGGATTGAAGCCTTCTTTCGCAAAACAGGCCGCTTTTCTTAAACCCTTCCATAGCCGCGCCAGCTTCCCCGGGTCCCGACCTCAATCGTCTCTTTCTCCCCTTCCCACCGAGATATAGAGGGCTGCCACCCGATGTAGAGACCGATCTTCTTGCGCCGCGAGCGCGGGCTCACTTTCCTTGCCCCGATTTTTCTCCCTAGCCGAGGCTCGGCCTCCTCCCCAAAGAAGCGCCAGCGCGTGTTCCGGGATCATCAGATCTTGTTTTCCTTTTGCGTGGACGACTTTTTCTGGTGTTATGCCCGCTAGGTTTTCCATATCCTTTCCCTCTTTCTCGTTGTTGTGAGATGAGATTGAAGCGCTTACCGTATAAACCCCTCCCCCTTTTTTCCTTCTTGACCAACCTCCCCCCCCCCCGACGCGACCCCGTCTTTTTTCAGATCTCTTTCTCTCTTCTCCCTCCTAAAAAGGGAGTCGCCTAAGCGGCTCAAGGGCGAGGGTGGTCTCTCCTTCTCTGGGCGAATAAATTCTCTTCTCAAGTGTAGACCCTCCTAGGTTTTTTTCTCCTTTTCCCCCTTAGATAAAGGACCAAGATTGAGAAAGTATCATTCCTCGAGCTTTTGCCTCTTGCTCCCCCCGGTTTGAGGTTCTCCCCTCTATCCCCCCTCTTATGGTGTTTGAGACCTCTCCCTGATCTGAAAGACAGGAGATTTTCCCCCTCTTGTGTAAGGCTCCTATTCCCCCATTCCGATCCTAGTCCGGAATTTTCGGTCTGCCCTTTTCTTGAGAGATCTCCTGCGCGACGTAGCGGGTTTTCTGTTTTTCTTTTTTTTTTTGTATCCAACTTTCCCCCCCCATAGGTTTGACTTCGTTTCCCCCCTTAGTGATGGTGTCGACAAGAAAAGAATTTTCCTTATAGCCTTTCTTCGAACGGATTCTACCTGAAGGATTCCCTTTCCCCCTTTGGTTTTCTTCAGATCCTTTCATCCCCCCCCCCCCCTCCGTCACTTCTCGCGTATTTCCATTCCCTAAAATCCTTCCCCTCCAAGCTGGTGAGGGGTCCCCCTATAGCCTCCTGGTAGGCCTTTCCCGTTGCCAACGGTAATGGAACCTCTGGGGAAGGGTAAAGGACCCCCCGCGCCTGAGGCGCGGGAGATCCTACGGATCTTGAAATTTTTAGCAGGTCTACAGTGCTGATCTAGTTGATGTTAAGGAGCCCCTCGGGGGCTCCCCCCTGAAACAACTTCCCCACACAATAGCATTTACTCCCGAGGGGGATAATAGAGCCCTCCTCCCAAGGTCTCTTCCCCGCGATCCTCCCAGCCTCCCCCGGCTCTATGATAGGAGTCTGTGATGTGACAGAATAGACTTTATGAAAGGTTTTTCTTTTCTTTCTAATGCCTTCTTAACTTTTTTTTCTTCCCCCCCTTTCCTTTTTCTTCGGAAGGAGATTTCGAAATAGTAAATTTTCCTAGCCTCCTTAGAAGAGATCTGTCTTTTTGCCAGTCACCTTCTTTGATTTGCCCTCCCTTTCTTGAATGGGGGGACTTTTAGTAAGGGACCACTCTAAAGCGTTTTTTCCGCTTTCTTTTCATAGAGAGAAAATCCCGGTGTGATAGTTTTTTTCCCCCAGATTGACCGTTTCCTGAGTGTCCCGTTGTTCACAATATGTATTTTTTCCCAGGATAGGCCCTGGATCAAGGAACGGTTTTCCGGGATTTCTTCTCGTATGCACTTGGCTCCCAGGTTTCAGTCATCCGGCTCTTCTCATTTCCTCGTCCCCTCCCGAGAAAAGGGCGCCTTGTGGTGATGCAGAAGTTACTATTTTTCCCCCCCAAGCAGATCTTTCTGTGTGTTCGGCTCCCTTTCTACCCCGATCGAAGTCCCTCTGCCCTTTTTTTCAAAATGATCGTCCCCCCAGCGAGCAGTCCCTTCCCCTTATAGAGTTCAAGGCCCCTCGCCCTTTGGTCATCCTCCTTTGTCTTCGTAAGAGCAGAGATCCGAGGAGGCTTTTCCCCAAAACACGGGTTTTTTTTTCCCCTTTATGCCGGTTCCTTGCTGAATTCTTTGCCAAAACCCAGGGATTTTCGGAACCGGCTGTTGTCTGCGCCGCACCGACACAACTCCGGACGCTTTCCCTCTCCCTCGAGAGAGTGCCTGTCCCTCCTCCCCAAATAGACTCCTCTTCCCCCCCCCCCTTGACCTCCATGTCCGGTCGAAAAAGGAACATCCCAAAATGGTACCCTGTGTTCTTCTTAAGTCATGAACTTCGGCCTCAAGCCCCGGCCACGACCGACCCTTTTCCTTTTTGATGTTATCTTTCCCTCTAGCAGTTTCCCCGCCCGCTCACCCCCCAAACTGTTTCCCAAATAGCTATGTACTTGGCCCTTTCCGATCATTATTTACCCGTACTCCCCTCCTTCCTACATACTCCGTTTTGTTTTTTTTTTTTTAGCTCTTTTGTTCAGTCATTTTATAATGGCGTCTTTTTCCCTCCCCTTAAGAGTTTTTTCCCCTTCTTTTTCTCGGTGTGTGGAATCGGGCTTTTAACTTCCATAGACATAACCTTCTTTAGGCTGTTCTTTTCTCTCATGTCATGAGGAAGGTCCCCCTTTACGAATTTGGACCCTTTTCGTTCTGGGAAGTCTTTTTTTCTCTTTCGTCCGAGGCGGTCGTTGCTGGGTTTCGGGTTTTTCCCTATTGGGGATGTTTCCTTTCCACGTGTTTCGCTTCCCCTCGTGCGGCGCTGCGAGCGCACCCTCAAGGTGCCGGTCTGACGATCCCCTTCGTCTGAACCGTCCTTTCCCCCTTTTCCCTTTGAAGGAACACTTTTTTGCCTAATTTGTTAACCCTGATATCGGGTTCTTCAGAAGAAAATCCCGGAGTGTAGACATCCCCTCCGTACTCTTTCTCCAGAACACGGGCCTCCGCTTATTTTTCTCCCGACTAAGGATCATGGAAGCGGTTTTCCACTCCGAGACAAAAGCAAACCTTCCCGCCTCTTGGAACTAGAACCTCCCGGCATAACCCCCCTCCATGGTCCGGCTCTTCCCCAGGCTACCTTCGCTTGAACTTTTTTTTCCCCTCAAGAAGAAGATCGTCTCGACATACGCGGGACCTTCCCCCCCCCTCTTCCTTGAGCCAGATGCCGTTCCCCCCCAGGTTGTGTTTGAACCCCCCCTTCCCTCGAAGCCCGGTAAGAACATGCCCCTCTTTTTGGTACGTAACTCTTTGGGCTCTCCCTCCCATCAACTGTCCCGTGAGGTTCCTATTCCTGATGGTTCGTTCCCCAATGCGTGTTGGAGCGGCCCTCTTCCCTCTGTTAAGAGATTCCTTTTTGGCTCCTCTCGACTTCGTTAAGTCTTCACCCCTCCCACATTTCCCCCCCCCTTCCTTCGAGAGAAAATTACTCCCCCTTCCTCAACCGAATGTCTTCACTTTCGAACCTCTTTCTTCTTTTTTCCGGGAAAATCCGTCTAGCATTAAGTTTTCCTTTCCTTTCATTATCCCTTTCTCTGAAAGGAATGCCGAAATGCCTCTCCCCCGACGTCGGCAATTTATTCGAACTTTTCTTTTCTGAAGAAAAGAAACACCAGTACCTCCTTAAATGATCGATAGTGACCTCTCCTCTCCTTTTTCTGGTAAGAGTACTCTTTATACTGGCGAAGAGGCTTCTCCCTCTCTTTCTTCAAGGTATTTTTCCCCCTTTAAAGGCAGTCCTGTGTTTCTCTTTGAGTTCAGATACCCCCCCGAGTTCCTTTTTTTGGAAATGGACCGCCCTTTCGCGCGCCTTCTCCGTGAAGGAGATCTCTTCTATTGACCGGCCTTTTCTTCCAGACGACCACTCTCGGCGAGTATCCCTTTTTTGCTCCGATCGTGCTGTTTCTTTCTTTCCACAAGAAAGAAGGCGAAATCGTCTATTTTCCCGGCCGTGAAGGGCTACTATCGGACGAGTCATTTTCTACCGCCTACGGTCACGCTTGCAGCGTCCTCCAAAGTAGCAGGGGCTCATATCGCTCCACAACAGATCCTTCCTGCCTTCTTTCTTCAGGCGATCTCGGCTGCCCTCACCGTTTCCCCTTAAACGTCCAGGAGCGCCTCCACGCAACTCTTCCCTGATCCCCCCTCACCCCACTTCTCCCAGGAGACTCCCCTTTTTTTCCTCCATGATAGAAAAAGAGATCTCTGCGACACGCGCCGATGTACGCGGCGGCAGGATGTTCTTCTTCTGAAACACCCCCCCCTCTCCCTTTTTCTCTTCTTGGTCTTTATTCGAGTTTTTTTTCTAGTTCAGACCCTCTCCCCTCCCCCAGTGTTAAGAGAGGGATAATCCTCTTGTAGATGGGTAAGCGCCCTCCTTTGTTGAGGTAGTCTCCCCCTTTTTCGGAAAATCTCTTTCCTTTTTGTGTGTCGTATTCCTCTATTTCCCTTTTTTGAAAAGCAGACAATGCTTTCGCGCTGGAAAAAAGAACCCCCTCCTTGCCCCAAGATTTTTTTCTTTCTAGACGGCGCGTGTCGACCAACCCTCCTATGATGCTCACTTGTCAAGGGTGTGTAAGAATTTCTTTTCCTCGAGAACCCCCTCTTATCTACCCGTGCCCCAAGCCCGGTTTCTATAATGTTTCTTATCCCTCCCCTTTACGAATTTTCCATTTACCGTTTGCTTTTTCCTGTATCAGGTAAGCGGGCAGCTCCCCTGATTGCGGTGCAAGCAATTTGTTGGTGTTGAAGGTCCCCCCCGATCGGCAAGCTCCCCCTCCCATGACTTTTCCTTTCATTGCCGAGCTTTTCCGGACTTTAGATTTCCTTTCGGGAGGACGTTCTTCTTGAGATTCGGGAGACCCCCCCTTTTACTCTCTGTGATTGTTCTCTCGGGCCAATTTTGGGCGAAGGGAGTGCTCGTTAGACAAGAAACCCCCGTGACCCCCCCTTCCCGTCGTTCCTTCCCCCCCCCTATCGATTCTACCAGACTTTTTTTCATCTTGCCAACCCGGTCAAGTCCCCCCTAGAAGTAAAGGATACCTCGATGCCGCGGTCATGGCAGCCAATGATTGGTGCGTCTTTCCTTATAAGCAAAGTATGCGTTTTCCTTAAACCCCAAGGTCATACGAATCCCTTTGCTTTAACAGGAAGAGCGCCGGTCGCGGTGCGACAGTATAGTTTCTTTCTTACCGAACCCTTTCTTTTCCTTCTTTTCCTTTTTAATAGAGTCGGTCTTTCGAGGCCACCCCCCTTTCTGTTAAGGGGCTCCCCCTGAAGGAAAGGAGCGTAAGTTCCCCTCCCTCAGTCTTTGTGGAATTTTTTCCTTTTCATGAAGGTAGGATTCCCTCCTTTCCGCGATCTCTCCCGATCTCGGCCCTTCGGAGGTGCCTTCGCCGAAAGAGCCCCCCCCTTTTCCTTCTTTGTTTCTTTTTTTAGTTCCGGTTAGCGCGAGGCTTTTACCGAATGGGCGGGCGGACCCCCTTTTCGTGAAATTTCCCCTACAAGCCGCTCCCCCTCTCCGTGAAGCCCCTCTTTAGTATAGAGGAAATAGTCTCCGCCGTACAGCTCCCTTTTTGACTTCCCTCTCAATCTCCGCCGCCGAACCGCCGTTTTCGTCGTGAAGAGGATTGCTGGAATAGAGCGCCCTTTTTTCCATTTTCCCCCCCCATTTCGTGAGGGCAAGGTCTCTCCCTCCTTGATTCCGTGTTTCCAATAAGGATTTTTCTCCTTTAGGAAAGGAGGTAGGAAGGCTTTGAGTCATTTCCCGCTCCTCTTTTTTTTTTTCCAGACGTATCGACTGATTGATTTTGCTACTATTTTTTCGCAAGCCTTCCCCCCGCCTTGGTGGCTCTGGTGGTGGATGCCTCTGTCCAATTTAGGACACCTCTTTAGACGACGGTTCTTTTTCCCCCCTCCCTATATCCCTGCGACTCGTAACCCTTTATCCCTCCCTAAGACTTGTGGTTCCTTGAGGTCAACATCCTTTTCGATGTCTACACGACCTTCCTTTCTTGTCAGCGTCTCCGAGAAGATCCTTCTGCAAAATTCCCCCCCCCCTTGCGAACTGGGTAGCCCTTGAAGGTACCTTTTTTGGCCCCTTCCACACAGGATAGTGAAGACTTGCACTTGGTGCGTCGCAGTCCCCTCCAATTCTTTCATAGAAAAAGTTTTGACCCCCTTCCGCAACGTTGAATAGCCCTCGCCTTAAAAAAAGGCAAGACGTCCCTCTCAGCTCGATCCTCCTCCCCCCCCTTTTTTTTCTTCCAAAAAATAGTACCCTTCCCTTTCCGCCTTCATCAGCCCCCTCCTCCTTCCCCTTCCTTGTGGATTTTATATGATGGGCCTGTCCTCCCATGTTTCCCAGCAAAGCTTCCTTCCCCTGAGGGCCCTTCTTTTCCCCTTTTGCTGACTGAGTGAGTATTCCCAATTTAAAATCTCCCTACCTTTTTGTTCTTCTCTTTTTGTTTCCCTTTGCGGAAGAATCAACGTTCCTCCCGCCTTCAGCGGCGAGTTACATCCTCCTTTTTTCTGGGATTTTTCTTGTTACCCCCTTCGATCAGCCTTCATCTTCATTTTAACTTCAGGTATTTCGTTTCCGCATGTAATTCTTCCTTCTCCCCCTTGTAAGAATTTTGGAAGCCGCTGTCTGCGACGACGATGCAGGAGGGCTTTCTTCTTTCCGGTCGTCGGACCTTTCCCGGATCGGGAGCTTTCTCTACGTTTACTGATTTCTTTCGTCGCTGTGCTCTGCCTCCCTTTGGTGCAGGTATGAACGATCCTTCTTTTTTTTTCCGGCGGCATGACCAAGTAAAACCCTTCCTCTAATTGCATCCCCTTTTTTAATGACCCTTGTTTTTTTTTCCTCGGTCCCATTGATCCAGTCTTCAACGATCCTCCGGTTTTTTGACATACGTACACTCCTTTTGCCTCGAGCAGGAAACTACGCACCCCCCCTTTCTTCTGTAGTTTTTTTCCCCTTTTCTAAGTCGGCCTTCTCTTTCATAGGCCCCCCGTAGCAGACCCCCCCCCGGATTGCCACCGCTCCCCTCGAACGTAGGCATCAATTCTCCCTTACGAGATTTTCCCTTTTTTTTTTCCTGATCTCTTCTCCCTCTTTTTGTCATGTCCTGCAGGACCCTCCGCCCCCCTTTCCCCCGAAGGTTCACATGAAGCCCGGCCTTGAACGAAGTGCCGATTTTCCTTCTTCCCCCCCGGGGCTTTCTAGATCCTCAGTTTCAATCCCTGCTAAATTCTTTTGGTCCCCCTTCAAAAAGAAAAGTATTTTTTTCAGCGATGAAACTTTTTTCCCCCCCATATTTCCGACACAGCGTTTTGTATCTTCTCCTCGAGTTTTTCCCGTCAATTGAGGTTGGCATCGGCAGGAGGCATCTTCTCGTTACGCCTCTTTCCATGGGGATAAGCGCCCCCTGCCGGTCCCTTCTTTTTGAAAAACCCTGCAGGGCCTCCATTGACAATGAAGGTAACCCCCTCCTCGGCGCAAACTTTACGCCCTTCCCCCCCTGGCCCCCCCTTCCCTTTCTCAAAACGTTCTCTTCTTCCCGAGCTTTTAGCCCGACGCCCCAGCTGTTCTCCCCTTCTGGTTGAAGGGATAGAAGGTATTCATGTCGAGAGTAACAGATCTTCTTCTTTTTTATGAAGTTAGAGTTTTTTTTTCCTCAAAGAAAAGGACCGCTTCGCCCCCCAGTCAATTCTTCCCCTCGCCCCCTAGCCCTCGTGAGGTAAGAGTAGCTCTACGGATATGGTCGAAAGCGGGCCTGTTTCTTTTACAGTTAATTTTTTTTTTTCCTTTCTCACTTGGGGGCGCGTCCTGGTCGACTCTTCCTCCTGCCCACCCTTTCCCCTCTTTTGTCCCCTCTTTTCCATGACGAGGCATCGTCCTCCTTGACGGCGACGGTAATTTGATCTGACCTTTTCTCCCTCTCCCCCCTCTTGAACCCCCCCAAAACAAACACCGGTTCAGAGTTTCGAACCTTTCGTTTCGGACCTGGTTGATCTCTTATTGGAGACCACCATCCGGAGCAATCGAAAAAAGATTTTCCCTTTTTCCCCTTCTCGATAGTTTTCACCAGAGCCCCAGACTCCCCCCCCCCCCCTTTCCTTTCTCCAAGGCGTATCCCTGGTTGAGATCTCCTCCCCCCACCCCAAGAAGGAAGAATGTCCCACCCTGTGCTTGCAGATCCTTTTTCCCAACCGGCGCTCTGGCGGGCCTCCGCCCATTAATGAACCGACCCCCCTCCCCTTCTTTCCCTCTAAGGGAATTTTCGCCATCTCGTGATATAGCCCATGATAGCCCTTCTCTTCTCCCACTGAGACCTTTTTTTCCCCTTTCCTGAAGCAGGATTCCTCCTGCCGTGACCCCCGATCCCTTCTGAGGCGACGCCCGTTTTCTTTCCCTGAGAGAGAGCGCTTCTAAGACCCTCCCTTCGAGCTCCCCCCAGAGCGTGTAGCCTGTAACAATATTGTCCCCTCGGTACGAAGGACGGTGTAGCTTTCGAGCGGCGGCCCCCCCTATATCTCTCCTCCTTGGTTCTTTTTTTATAGAGGTTTTCGATCGGGCATCGCCAAAGGAATTAGTATCCTCCCCAAGTCCCCTCCTTTCTTGATACCCCCCTTTTTTCCCCCCGATGGCGCTAGATTCTTATACCGTACCACCCTTTCTATAGATTTCCTCCTCGAGAGGGTTCCCATCATGGTTCTCCTCATCCTTTTTTTCCCTTGATAGAAATAGGCATCCCCTTGTCGAAATAAGAGAGTTTCCTCTCCTTTCGATGAAATCCTTCTATTAGAGGTCCCCGAATGAGTTCAGGTGCCGTGCCGATGGAGCCCCTTCCTCCTTCTTCTTACGATCTCCAGAGGTCATTTTTTTCTTTTTTTCAATGCGGTCACTCCTTACTCGAGTTTTTTTCCCCTTGGACGAGTCATCGTTGGGTGGAGCGGATCGAGCACGGTCGTGTTCTGGAGGAACGCTTGTTTTTTCTCTGTCTTTTCGCGGAGGAGGTCTCTTTGCCGTGTCCCGTCCTTTTTTAAAAGGGCAGGGCCCCCCTCTTTTGGGAGAAGGAGTGCTGTTTTTTGACAGAAACGCAAATCTCCTTTCCCCCCCGGTCGACGTTCCCCTTCAGACGACGCTCGCTTCCCCACTTCCGGAGTCGATCCACTTCCCTACCGTAGACGTTAAAGGAGTCAGGTCTTCCCCCCTTTAAGAGGTAATGGACGCCAATTTGCGCCCGATGGTGAGGGTTGGAGCCTTATAGTTCTTCCTTCCCTGTATAACCGTCCTGCCGGGCCTTTTCCCTCCCCCCTAACCGAATTTTGAACCTTTCGGCTGCCCCTTCCCTCTTTTGATAGTGCAGAGCTCCAAGAAAAGAAGAGAAGGCGGCCCTTCCGTCGTGCTTTTTGCGGCCCTCTGGTGATTCCCATAGCATGCGGCTGAGGATCCCTTCATAGACGATCTTTGTGAAAAGTCCATGCATTTCCCCCCGTCCCCCTCAAAATGATGACTTTTACGATCCGAGGTCTTCTTCTTCTCTTTCTGTGCAAGATAGCCGTCACTCCATTGGGGGTACATGCTCCTCCTTGTATCTCTAAAAGGAATGGGATTTTTCGGGACTGCTGATGGAAAATCGCCCCTTTTTCAGATTTTTCCCCCTCCCTCTTGGAAACCCCCGCGTTCTCCCTTCTTGAAGCCTGCTCAACCGGCCTGTGGCAGAAAAGACTCCCGCGACATAGAAGCCACGCACTCTTTTTTCCCCCCTCGTGAA
>Ga0179591_1341543_pt1 | contig 10085 bp, 11 predicted proteins | sample CZOMad2_1_08_16f_FD_182891 | JGI IMG/M metagenome (GOLD analysis project Ga0179591, IMG submission 182891) | Vadose zone soil fungal communities from Angelo Coast Range Reserve, California, USA - CZOMad2_1_08_16fungal (PacBio error correction) | ecosystem: Environmental > Terrestrial > Soil >... | reverse complement strand
TCATGACAATGGACCACTCAATGCCCAGTTGCCAGCTCTTTCCCCACCCCCTTTTTCAACCCTTCTCCCAAACCCCCGTGGTTCCTATGGCCGCACTTTCGACGTTATTCTTCGTTTTGCCTCAACGATCGTTGATTCCCATGGACTTTCCCCCCCCAAACCTTTGTAGAGCCCTCCGATTTTTTTTTTCCCTATCAGCGTGCAGTCCCCCCCCCCTCTTAAAATTCCCGTGATTCCCCGCAGGACTTTTTCCCCCTGTCTCCGAGATTACAAAACAAGGTTGTCGGTGGATTTTTTAGAAAGTCTGCGTTCCCGCGCTTGGTTTTCGTTGATCCTTAAACGACGGCCTCGACACGCACCCTCCCCTCCTCTTCACTTTGGCATCCCGATTCCCTCCAATTTCCCTTCCCATCCTTCTACGAGTTGGGCGACCATTAGGTAAGATTTTCAACACTCATATGGTTCGCGGGAGGGACGCCTTCCCCTGACTCATTTTTTTTTCCTCCCCACAATTTCTTTAGCCCCTTTTTTCTTTCCCCCCGCCAAGCAAACGATTTACACCCTCTGGATAAGACCCCGCTTTCCAGATTGAGACTCGCACTTTTTTTTGAACTGTTCGGATCCTTCATTATTCTCCGTGTCCTATACGGGGTGGTTTCAAGAGAACCTAAGTCCGTAAGTCCAACCGGCTGGTCCCCCTGCTGCACTTGATTGCTGCACACCATCATCAAGGTCCCCTCTTTTAATGTCCATTAGATGCACTCCTATCCCGCCTCCCAGATCCCTTTGGTCTTTTCTGATGCGTATTCCGCCGTTCTTTGACAGGCTCCCCGATGCTGTCGTACCCCCTTGTAGTAGTTCCAGAACATTTTTCCGGTTTTTTTTCCCAAAAACAACTACTCCGCGATAAGTTTTTGAAGGCAGTTTTTTTTCCCTGCTTTCCTAGGGTTATTCGAGGGTGTCGCAGGCAGTCTATACCCACCCCCAAATCCTATTTTTCCACGATCAGTTTTTCCGGCCAACAGTCCCCCCCCCTCCATCTATATTTTGGTTTGACTTTTTTTTGGGCATGGGGTTGGGGGTTGGTGGGGGGGGGGGGAAACCGTTTGTTTTCCCGTTTGTTTGCTAGAGTTTTTCTTCCTCCTCCCCCCCATGATTCCCTAGAACATTCCCTCTCTGACATACTGATCGTCAATCATGGTGCATTTGAGACGGACCCCCCCCTTTGTTCTCCTTGCGGCTGAGTGTTTCAGGGCTGCTTCTGTTGCGTTTTACGTCTAGGCCTGGATGACAGTGGATCTGGTTGAGTGGATGTTTGCGGATATCGATTCCCTCGTGCTCCCTTGGCGAGTACCGCCCCCATACGACTGTGGACGGCTCGTTTTTGGGCTTGTTTTCCCTCTTCGTTTATAATTGCGATCGTGTGTGAACAACTTTTTTTACCTCTTTACGTTTTTTCTTTCTATGTTTATGTGCCGTCGCTACCACCTCGTTCTTTTTTTGTTTGCAGAGAACTTCGTTTATGCCCAATTGTTTCCTGATGAACCCACAACCCGTTGAGATCCGTGGCCCGCGCTGGTTGTGAGTGCTGACCCCCCCCCTTTACTCAGCTCCCATTAAGTCCTTTTGTCCCCACTTTTCGTTGTTTTCTTAACCGCGTTTGCTTTAGTTCCGTCGGGCTTGCCCGTTGTTGCTCGCACTGACCGCTTTCGTTTTTTCGTTGGGTCCTTTTCGTCAATCTGAAGTTGAGCGTTTCCGCGAATCGAAGGTTGCCCACCCACGACTTTCGAATCCCCTTTGGTGGCCGTTGCGCGGGGGACGCCTCTCCTGACCAAGTTGCGGAGCTTTTTCCCCTTACGCCACAGTTTTGTTCCCCCCGGCGATTGTTAGTATTCCCTTTAGAGGGGCGTCTTCTGCCATTGCTTTTTTTTACAAAGTTTCAGTCTCCGCGTGTACCCCCCCCCCCTGGGGCTGTTGGCCCCTCCTGGGACAGATTCAAGGTGTGTTTTCGAAGCCGTAATCCGTTACGGTTCACTTGCGAGAAACAACCGCAATTTTCTTACCAGAGAGAGGCCAGTGTTATTTCTCATATTATTTCCTGGCCCGCCTTCTGCTTTTTTCCACACACACACAAGCGTTCTTACATCTTGTTGGCTTGCGGGGTGGTGGATTCACGGCCCTCTTTGTTTTCCCTCATTCTTTAAGGCCTCAAAGTTTTTTTCTCCTGCCTGGCTTTCTGGGAGCTTCTCACGTCCTGTAACTGCAGGGACTAGAGTCCTTAACCCCTTTTATTCCGTCTCTCTTGCTTTCCCGCCCTTTCCCTTTTTTGTCTCCTTCACTGTAAGCCCGATCCTTTCTTTCGGCTCTTAATCCCCCCCCTCAGCTCTTAATTGTTTTCCCTGACCCTTGTTAACTTTTCCCCCTTTCGGTGCTTTTTTAGCATCCCCGGCGTAACAAGGCGCATTGGTTTGTTTGAGTCGGTCAGGCATTGTGAGCGAAAAATCTCTCCTCAAGGGAGCCGTTAGCTTTTCTGCCGACGCGAAGGTTCCCTTTCCTTCGCTCCCAATATTCTCTCAAGTTTCTTTCAGGCGATGGCCCGGGTGCTTGCTAGGCCTTACCTATATGAGTGTCTCATGAGAACCTCTTAGCCTAATCTCTATTCCCCACTTCCCGTTTTGGGATTTTTCCCTTCGCCCATTTTTTTTCACTGCGTTCAGAATTTATTCAAACTGCCATTTCCTTTCAGCTTGGCCCCCCCTATAGAAACTTTCTGGCGTTAAAGAACTCAGAAGCCTTTTCTATTTTTGTTGCCTTCCCAGCGGTCTTCTCTTTCTGCCCCTCCTTGAACACCGTATCATTCTTTGCTCAGAATTGTTCCTCCTGACAACAGCTGCCGCCGCTCCCTCACCCCAAATGAGCCGTTTATTGTTTCTTCTTCTACTTTCCTCCCTCCCTCTCTACGTCCTCAAGTTTGTGATATCCTGCCGCCCAGGTTCCTCCTTTCAATTGTTCCCCGGATGACCGCAAAGAAAGACCACAATTCCCTGCTTAATTCTTTTCGCCGACCCCCCAGCTTCCCCCTGTTCGTCCTACCCCTTCACTATACGACTTCCACGGGGTTCCCACCTACAACTTTTCCTTTTTACTCAGGAACGGCCCCCTGATTTTCGCCCTCCAGACTGTCCTGATCACCCATCTTAGTTTCCTTTCCACCCTTGAGGCTCGCCTAAATATTTCGCCCCCCCCCCCCCCCCCCTGAATCAATGCATCTACCCTCTTCACCCTATCCGACCAGATTGTTTGTAACACGAGACGGTCCTGGCTACCTTCTCCTTACCTTAATATTGAATTCTCTTTATAATATTTTTTCCACTCCGCCCCCGTCCCGTCCCTGAATTCCCCTGCCGCCACACCCCCCATGTCCTAGTTATTTCCCTACCGCTGAAAAATTTTTTCCACGTGACGTCCCCCCCACCTTTTTAGTGTACCCAAAAATCACATTGCCATTCCCCTTTACCCCGACAGATCCGACCATAACGCCCTCCTCCCCCCCCACGCCAAGGTTTAGTAATTCCCTAGAAAGTCCCCCTCCTACCGTGTGAAACGCCCTCCCCTTTCCTTCCCCCCTCATTGCGGTGTAGCGACCCCCTTGGTGCGAATCCCGAGTTGCGGCTTTCTCTCTTCTCGTTTTTCTCAATCCCCCCTGGACAAACCTAGACCCCTACACGCGAACACGGCGCCCTCTCCCCCCTTCATCCCTTTCCCCTCCACTAATTGACCAACTGATTCGGGCGGACCCCCGTGATTTCCTCCCTTCCCTTTTTTCCCCCTTTTTAGCGCCCCCTGATTGTTTTTAACACTTTTCGTCATAACCGCCCCCCCTGCCTTGCCGAAAAAAGTTCCAAGCCCATCAGGTGTGTGGACGGCACAGACGTTTTTGGACTAACGTCACACGTTCCCCCCTCCTCCCGTTTTTCTAAACACTACATTTTTTCTAGCCAAGCTCTGAATTGACCCCTGCGCAACAGCCGACCTTTTCCACAGTCGGCGGTCATTCTTTTCACCGCGGCTGTTTTCCCGATATCCCCTCGCAAAACACTCCCTTCCGCCCTCTACATGGTCCCATCCCGGAAGATTCTCGCCAAAAAGTCAGTTCAAATTCTCCCCTTCCTCCCGGCTCCCCCGTCCTGAGCCCCGGCCCTCAGTTCTACTATAGTAGTGTTCTCTTCTTTAATGTTCCCCTGGCATCCTTCCTCGCGTCTATCCCGCCGACCATTCCTGACGTCAGTAATACACTTCCCCACCGAACACCCTGGAGCGTGGTTTTTTCTTATGTGCAGGCCATCCAGTTTCGAGGGTTTATCTGGCTTCCCTTCCCCCACTCGCACCCCGAATGGCCTTTCCGAGAGCAGACAAATTCTCTCCCTGTCAGGCAAAAACTTATCGCCGTTAGTTATGTTTTTCCCTCCCCTACCTTGGTTCCTATACCTTTCCTCCATCATCGCGGCCTTCGCCTGCCCCACCTTGCTTCCCACTCTCACGACCCTGATTATAGGAGGCTGTCTCGACCTTAGTGAATTCTCGCCCATTTTATTGGTTTTTTTCCTCATTCACCGCCTTGGAAACAAGTACGTCTAGGGTTCGTTTTCCGCTGTTTGAACATATCCCGGCCTTTGTCCATGGTCCCTGTACGATTACCCCCAATGTGCACTTTTTTTATTTCCTCCGGGCTTCTCCCTGAACTTTCGGCGGTTCTTTCTGGTTTTCCCTCCCTCCTTCCAGTTTTTTTGAAAGGCCTTTTGCAAGATCTCCCCTTTGTCACCCTTCTGAACCAAGAAGGTTGTTACACCTCCGGCCAAACGGAATTTCGCCCTCCTCTTTCCCCCGGGCTTTGTAGGTCCCCCTTTTTCAGGATCCTCCGGATGCACCCCTTTCTTCTTTTGGCCCTCCCCCCACTGTACTTTGTGCTCCTCGGGCTTCCTTAACAAGACTGTTCCCATACGTGATCGGCGAGGCCGCTCCTTTCCCAACCTGGTTTGTAAAATAATCTGATCGTTCAACTTTCCCCTGCTTTAATTTTTCAAGGTTCCTTCATAACGCAGTACCCGGCTATTCTTTTCCCAGGACGTCTTGTGCAAGTTTTTCGTACTGGCCCTGTCTTTCCTCTGCTCTCCTCCGCCGAACTGACATATATTATTCACATGGCTTACCTTTTTCTTGCCCCCTACTGTCGGCATACTTTTGCCCCCCGGTGGTTCCTTTTACTTTCTTTGCCCGTGGGCTCTTTTTCTATAATCTACTATATTTCTCCTCCCAGTTGTGTTGTTGCTCTTAGATTATTCCAAAGCAGCCCACCTCTCACTTGCCAGCCCCCCCACCTGTCACAACAAGTAGGCGTGGTTTTTTCCTTGGACGACCTTGGGATGACTGCTATTCCCTGGTCCCCTCCCCTTTTCTCGCGTTCTGCCCTTCCCTTTTTTTAACCAAAGATCGTTCACTCCTGAAGGGCCCTTTCTCTTGCTTTTTTTTCAAATGTCGTCAAGTTCCCCCTTTCCCCATCTTCTTTCGTCAAATTCACGCTCTCTTTCCCCAAACCATTTCCTTGGATGATTCCATCAGCGATACCCTAAGCTTTCAGCTGCGGGATTTCTTATTACCCCTTGAACAAGTGACGGATAGACCCGGCCCAAAAATCCGAAAGATCAGAGTGGACCTCCCCCGATAGTTGATCCCGCCACTTTCCACATGCCATTAGTCTCCCTTGTTAACTTTTCCTTTTCCCGTTTCTGTTCCCCAACGGGCTCGGTCAGATCTGCAACTTCGTACTCCGATTTTCCCCCTGACCCCTTTCCCTCTGCTCCCCCCCCCCGGCTCCCCAGTCAGCCATCACCGAAGACGCAGAGACCGATTTCATCCCCCCATTTGGATCTGAGAGTCCTTACATCGGCGATGCCTCCATTGAATCTTCGGTCTTTCACCTCGACATCCTACCAGTCCCCGGCTTCTTGGTGGCCCCCCGGTCTTAACTGATTTCAGTCACCAATCTGGGTTGGTGAAAAACTGTTCTGCTCCTCCGTAGATCCCTTCGTTTTAGTTTACGCTGGCACCGCTCATATTTTGGTCTTTCATAGTTCTCCTTCGACTTTCAGCTTCAGGAGGAACATTGCTAGTCTACCTGTCTTAGTTCCCGAACTGGTGACTTTCAAACCCCCCGCCAACTTCCCCCTGATAAGTTTGGATGTAGTGGAGAGGTTTGGATTTCCTCACTTGTTCCTCCCATTTAGGCTCTTGGGTGAGGACTTTGACACTATTTTTTTCCCACCTCTAGCCCCCTCTTTTTACTGCCCCCCGTTTCAAACCCCTCAACGCCCTGTGAGGGTTTTTAAGTTTGTTTTGTCCTTGTTTCTCTGCTATGATAGTTTCTCTCCTCAAATTCTCCCAGTCTTTCCACGCCAGCGCGACCTTCCGAGTTCCCCTCCTTGTCTTTCGATTGGAAACGTTTACTTCCTTGCGTCCGTTTTTTTTCATCGTGTGTTGTTTTTGATCGAACTTATGGATTTTTTTGTGCCCTTTGCTCCTTTCGGAGTGTTTTGAGAGATGATAGATTCCCTCGTTCGATTACGTCCCCTCCTACCTGTGTTTACGGTTTTTCCGTGAAGTCTGGAGTTTTTTCCACCTCCTGCGGTTCTTCTTTTCCAGCCTTTGAGGTTCCCGTACCCCTTGTCTAACTTTCACCCGTTTTTCGTTTCGGCCCATGCCGTTTTCACTTCTGTATGGGCTGTTTGACAGTTTTAAGGCTTGGGAAGATTTCTTCTTCCCCCAACCCTATAGGGGTTCTCCAATTTTCCCACCCGAGCTTCTGTCGTTCTTCATTTAGTTGACAAGGTTACCCCCCCTGTTTAGTCCAAAGTATTTTTTTGAGTACTGCGTCCTTTTGTCCTTTATGAGGATGGAGATCTTCGTAGTCTTTTTCTTAGTTGTTTTTCCCCGTTGGCGTATTTGCAACTTGCCTAGCTCTGACTTTTCTCCATTCTCCTTGATAAAACCTCCATACTCTATGTAAGGTGCCGGGCTCTTTTGCCTTTATGCACCCTGGAGTAAAACGGGCCCGGCGCTTTACTTTGAAGCCTTCCTACACCCTTTTTGTTAAGGAGTTTGCGGTTTATGCCTTCGTTTTTTTTCGTTGCTTGCCTGTGTCCTGTGTTTGAGTCCATTCAAAAAGTTGTTAAGATCGTTTTAATTGGCGGCGACTTTTTTTTAGGCCCCCCTCATTTGCACTCCGCGGAACCTGTGTGGGTCTTCGTTTTCCTTGTAACCTTTCTCGATTCACCCACCTCCTCCCAGCCCCTTGAAACACAAAATTGTAGTCAAGAGGAGTTAAGGTCGCATATTTCGCCCCCTGACTGAAGGGAGTGGGTCCACCCCCACACCCCAGGTCCATCTTGTTGCTTTGTCTTTCTTTGCAGGTCGGAAACTATTAGTTCAGGTACCCTTCTTGATAAGGCATGTCCCTTATCAGGCCTTATGTTGCTGGCCGCTCTCACTGTCCCAGGTCACTGCTTGGAACTTTCTTAACTACCATTCTTTTCCTTCTGCGTAGGGAGGGACCGGAATTTCATTCCTGTGGAGTAGCCCTTCCACCCGGTCCCTTTTTTCTTTGTAGTTTTTGCTTTTGTCTTATTAAGCCCCCTTCAGTTTTTCTTTCGTCTCTACCACCAAAACTTTAAGGTCTTATCGGTTCTCTGTCTCTCCCCGCGGCATCCAAGGATTCCCTTTTTTTTTTTTTTGCGTTTTTGGATAAGGTGCAGGATTCCAATCTCCCCCACGTTCTTAAGTGGGTTCCAGCTGCGGCCTCAGGACTCCCTTCCAAGGCGATCCCGGCGCTCTGAAAAGTTTCTTCGTTTTTCCGATTTTCGCTTTCTCGTCCCGTTTTTTTCCCTTGAGTCTCCTTGAACGCTTATGTAGTGCATGAGACACAGTTTTTTCCCTATCTCATATCTTTTAATAATCCTTGTGGTTCTGGTTCTATCTGCTCCCTTTTTTTTCTTAATTTTTCACTCATTTTCAATTTCTCACGCAGCCCAGGCATATCAGAAAACCTTAGGAACCTCTTTCTCCTCTTCGCATCTCCCCCGTTATAGAATTAACGATTATTTTTCTGCCAAGCCACACGCTACTTTCTTGATTTATCATTTTTTTTCTATCATTCGCATTCCCTACTACACCCACACACCTGATTGCCCTAGGGACCTTCTTTCCCCTCCACCATCTACGGGAAGTCCCAAGGTTGACTTTGGCGCCCTTCCTCGCGAAATTTTCAGTGCTCTCCCCTTTACGACCCAACCCCTCCGTACATTTCATAGACCCCAACCTGCCGTGAAATAATCGTAGCTACTCCCTTCCCTGGTCCATTTAACCCCCTTCTAAGGTACCTTTTTTCGTATAATGGGAACCTTGGAGAATCCTGAAAGCATACGCCTTTCCCCCCCCCCCCCGATTGTGATTCCTCGATCAATCTTGAGGAACTCAGATCCGTTCTCAGCCCCCGACCGAAATAAAACTATTTTAATAGTGGGGGTTTTCCCCAAAAGTCCTTCTTCCTTGCGACATTTCGACCCGATTAACCCTTGAACTGCTCTTCAAGTGCGATGGTTAGATACTAAAATTAAACTCACGAATTCCGATTCCCCCACACCTTCTGAATTCCTCCCCGGTAAAGGATTTTTCCAGAAGTTTGTAATGACGATTACCCACTGTTTAAGGCCCAAACCCCTTACTGAAATCTAGCCCGACGAATTCCCTACCCATTACCCGTCACCCCCCCTTTAGTACGCTCCGACCTACCAGCCCTCATCCCTCCAGTCGGCCCTCCCCCTCCCTACAGTCCAAAGAACTTGCTTTGAGTTTGTCCCCTTCGGACTTGTCCTTGCTTCTCAGTGTCGTTCATCCCGTGGAGGAGGACGAAAAAGGCAACCCCTTTCCCCTTACCTCTGCTAGCGACAGCGAAGAATACCCCGCCCCACGCCCTTTACTCCCCCCCCAACGACATTACCATGAAACTGAGGCGCGCCTCCCCTCCCTACCCTCAAGCCTTGGTCCCGTCCACCCTATACTTTGGGTCGCGACCACACTTGCTTATCCCGCCGTAAAGCTCGAAACCAGGCCCTTCCCAGTTTTGCGAAACGTTTCATACATTAACGCCAACCCGGCCCTTTTCTTACCTTTCTTTCCCAAAGAACCCTCTGCCCTCCTCGGAATGTTAACAACAAAACATCCCACCTCCGTCCCCATTCTTCTTTATGAACAAGCTCTTTGAAGATCTCCCCCTCCCCCCCCCATAATAAGAGCCCTCGATTGTCACCGGAAAGGAGTTACTCGCCCACTTTAACTCCCTTTTAAAATACCTCCCTGCTACCCCCAACCCCATGAAGGAAAGCAGGTTGCAGTTTTATTTTGAGGTTTTCTGGGAAGGGGCTGTCATTTCCTCTATTCAGTCCTCTATCCTTCTCGCGCCTCAGTCGTCCCCCTTCTGATTTTAAAGACCCCTAGACCGTGGATTGGGTTTCTTCCTTCACCTGAGAGTTTCTCTGTTTGAGATTGAATCTAACCCCCGATGCACCACCCCCCTTGACCACTTTTCACACCAATCTACTAGGAAGAAGTCCAAACTATCTCTGTTTAGTTCTGTTTTTATATCCCGTTGATTTTCTTTGAACTACTACCTCTACAGAATCCGATGCATGTCAGAAGTTTTACTGCTGCTCAGCTCCCCCCCCCCCTATTCCCTGACCCGATGATAGGAGTTAACCTACCAGTTCTTTCATCAATGGCTTATTGGGGACAATCATTTCACAGCTTGCAAACCCAAGACCCTGCGGCTGCTTTTTTTTTTTTTTTTTTTTTTTTACAGTTAGTGAACTAGATTTGTTAATCTTCCAATGAGATACGCCGAACTCTAAATTTCATGATCCTCGGCCTATTATTATCGCCCATCTAGGACTCTTTTCTTGCTTCCCTTTTCACACCCTCAACCCTACCTTTGTTCTTTTTACTTGACATAGGATTGAGAGGAAGTCCCACTTACC
>Ga0179591_1332536_pt1 | contig 10085 bp, 15 predicted proteins | sample CZOMad2_1_08_16f_FD_182891 | JGI IMG/M metagenome (GOLD analysis project Ga0179591, IMG submission 182891) | Vadose zone soil fungal communities from Angelo Coast Range Reserve, California, USA - CZOMad2_1_08_16fungal (PacBio error correction) | ecosystem: Environmental > Terrestrial > Soil >... | reverse complement strand
CTTCCCTCTCCTCCCTCTTTTCTCCCTTTCCCTTTGCAGGTCGTTGGGCTTGCTGAACAAGAATCGATCACTTTTTAGCCGCGGCTCTCGAGGGCGGAGATTTTCCTCTTCCTCCCCCCAATTGCCTACCGTGGCGTATCGGTCATCATTCTTTTGACTCTCCTCCCCCCCCCCCCATCCCCCCTTTTCCTCCCACTTTTTGGGCATGAGTCAACAAACTTTCGTAATTCGAAACCATCTAATCGATAGCGGGAACAGTGATGTCTTGTCTCCTTCTTGCACTCTTCCTCTTTTTCTTTCTCAACCACTCGAAGGTGCAGCTCCGCAGCATGTCCCAGCTTCTTTCCAAGATAGTCTGTGTTCAACGATCATGATTTTTTCCCTTTTCCCTTCCCTTTCTCTCCCCCACACGCGCGTTTCTGATCCCGTGTCCGGGGCGTTAAGTGTTTACCCCCCCCTCTTTTCTTTGTTCCCCCCCTGTCGAAATTCGATAGTCTGGGTCACTGGCCTTCTCTAGAGTCCGTCAATTTATGTGAAGACTGTTTCTTTCGTCCTGCTTTGAACTGGAAGTGGATGATAGGGGCTTCGTACTGTAGTTTCTCTTTTTTTCCCTTTTCCCCCGATCCGGAGAAATTGCTGTAACGATCATCGCCCCCCTTTTAAGGTTTGTTAGAGGAAGAAGATTTCGACACCTCCTTCCTTACTAGACTCATACGATAGAGGTTATGTAGTCAGTCATTTCCCCCTTTTCCCCCCTCTTCTGAGCTGATGACGACCTCCTTCCTTTTTTTTGGACGGGCTTTTTCCCGCCGCGGGCAAAGCCGACTGGTTGGTCTTCTCCCCCTTCTTTTTCCTTCGTCTGCAAAACGCGTCAGCCGTCTGGCTTCGTGTATGTAATCCTCTTTTTTCCCCTCTCCTTCGTCGAAACGTTAGAAAGCCCCCCTACTTTTCTTTTCTCCCTTCTTTTTCATAAAGTGAATCTTTTCTCCTTTCAGCAAAACGTCATTACTGACCCCCCCCTTTTCTCTTTTGCCCGTTTTTCCAGCGCGCGGAAGAGAAAGCTTTCCCTTTTCTTCCCTTTCTTTCCGGGATTTGAGGTTAACGACTTTTCTTCAGATAAAGGAGGATGTTACTTTCTTTTTGCGCGCAGCCTGCGGGAAACTGGAATTGTTGAAGGCCCGATTTTTTTCTTCTTGCTTTTTCACCTTCTCCCTCAATGATAAAGAGAATTTCGCTGGTTCACCCCTCAGTGGGGGGGGGGGGGGGGGGGGGGGGGGTTTTTTCCACAAAAAAAAAACAAAAACAAAAAACACAAACCACCCCCCCCCCCCCAACACACACACAAAACAAGGGGGGGTATTTTGGGGGGGGGGGGGGGGTGGGGGGGTGGGGGGGTTGATTTGGGGGGTGGGGTGGGGGCGGGTTGGGGGGGGGGGGGGGATGGGGGGGGGTTGGTGGTGTTTTGGGGGGGGGGGGGGGGGGGGGCGGGTGTTGGGGGGGGGGTGGGGGGGGGCGGGTTTTTTTTTTTGGTGGGGGGTGGGGGGGGGGTCTGGGGGGGGGGGTTGTTTGGGGGGGGTGGGGGGGGGTCCCAAAAAAAACCCTTTTCTGAGAGGACGCACCTAACCGCTTCACCCGGGGGGGGGGTTCCTTTAAGCCCAACGGACTATCTTCTCACATTTATATTCCCTTCTTCTTCTCCCCCCCTTCCCCCAACCAAAAAAGGAGATGCGGCATCCCTCCCAGGGAGCGTTTATTGACTCCCCTCCGGCGCCTTACTTGGGACATGTCATTTTTCCACTCTTTTTTTCTCCCTTCCCGGAGGAATTCCTTTAGGTCCGGCAAGCAGTTTTTTCCCCCCCTTTTGTTCGCCCAGTCCGGCTTTACAATAGGCTTCTTTTGCTGCCTTCCCCTTTCCCTAACACGAAGAAATGTTCCCTTCTCTGTTGCCTTATACATCTTCCCCCGGCCCCCCTTTGTGGAGTTAAATTGAAGAAGGGCACTTTGTGTATCCCTCTTCCCCCTCCTTTTTTTATCTCTAACGGGTCGGATAGCGGTTGAAAATACCCCCCCCCCATTGTTCGGAAGGATAACGAGAAGCTTCCCTCTTCCCCTTCTCCCCCTGAAACAAAATTAGAATGGAGGTTCATCGTCGCCGTTTTTAGTTTTGTTCTCCTTCCTTTTTTCCTCCGTGTCGTCGTCGACTCGGGTCGAACAGATAGTGAGAATAATTTCCCCCTTTCCTCCGCCCAAACAAGACCTTTTAACCCGTCTTTTTTTTTCCCCCCCCCTCTCCCCCCCCCCCCTCCGATCGCAGCGTTCTGAGATTCAACAGACGTAGATATCTCTTTTCCCCCCCCCCCCTTTAGAGTCACGTCTGTTGAAAAATCGCCTCGCTTTTCGCAATTATCTCTTCTCTTTCCTTTTTTATGGTTAGTGTGAAAGAGTAAGGAATTTCTGGCCAAGATCGCTTTCTTGATTTCTCCTCTATCTGTTCATTATCGCTATCCCGAGTCCGACGACTTTCCCCCCATTCCCCTCCTATTCGGAACCGATCGAGACACGGCGGATCTTCCCTCTTTCAGAGAGTTGTCCTTTTTCAGCGAGCTCGGGATATGTCGAACCCTGACCCCCTTTGTTTCCCCCCCCCCTTCTTTTCCCCCCCCCTTTAATCCGACACGTTATCGCTAAAAGCAGCCCCCTCTTTCCAATCGGACGACGGGCTTTCCCCACTTTGTTCGGATGCCGAAATCGGTTTAACGAGCTTTGATCCATTCCTTCTTGCAGGACCATTGCTGCCCTAGAGAATTCCAAGAAAAGACTTCCCCTCCTTCTGGGCGAAGATATTTTTTGATTCTTTTTTTACCCCTTCCCTGGAAATAACCACCCCGGGCCAGTTAGAGAAAGCTTTAGGGCTGTCTGTTCCGGGCGCCAGTAGGTATTGGCCCCCACCTCCTTTCTTTTTTGTCATCTCTTTTTTTTGGAATTGGATGGCTCCTCTAAGGATAGAAGGGCCTCTTCCCTTTCACTACTCTCCCCTTGCTTATAACGGTTTAGGGCTAACGACTCTCTTTTTCGCCCTCTTGTGATAGAAGGTGCCCCCCTTCCTGGGGGGTCTCCCCTTTTCCTCCTTCCTTCCTTCCCCACAGATCGGCCCCAACCCTCCCGTTTTTTCCTTTCTGCGCGGGCAACGTCTCCCAACAGAAGGCAGATGATGAAGCATCCTTCCCCTCCAATCCCGGAAGCGGATAACTCCCCCCTGGTTCCCACCGCTTTCTATGCCGAGAGCTTCGTGCCCCCCTGTGTTTTTTTTTGCCTCCTTCCCCCCCCCGTTAAGGAAATGACGTTTGGTGCGCGGATGGCACCCCTTCCTCCCCTCGGACCAAGAAGGAATAATGGTCCCCTTTGAGAGAGGAGATACGTTCTCCGTGTTATGACAAACAGAATGAATTCCCCCTTTTCCTTCCTTGTCGGCTGATCCTTTGCATCGCCCCCCCCTCTTTTTTTTCCCCCCCCCTTTTTGTCCCCGCGGCGATTCACCGGAAGCTTTCCTCCCAAAAATGACAGGTACAATCGACCCCTTTTCGCAGAAGAATAAAATTTGCCCAGGCCCTCTCCTTTTACTAAAAGAACAGCGGCTCTTTCCCCCAGCCTTCAAGATCAGTCGACTCCCTTTCCCCTTCCCCTCCAAAACTTACCGAAGAGTAGTTGGGCCAAAGTGCTTCTCTTTTTTCTTTTCCCTCCCATTCCTGTCCATGAAGGTATCAACCAAACCCTCCTCTCCACGATAATATCATTACGCCTCCTCCCTTTTCTCCCCTTTCCCCCTTGCCCAATGTAATTGACCGAAGCCTCCCGGTCCCCCAGGCCTCCCTTTCTTTCCCTCTTTCCTTTTTTCGCCCAGATGAACAACGGTCTCCCCCCCCCCCCCCCTCCCGGACACGGGAGAGAAACGCCTTTTGTGTGCTACCCCCGTTCTCCAGCCAGTGGAGGCGGGTCCCCACACTCCTTCCCCCCCTCCTTCTTTTTCGCGAATTGGATTGAAGAGGTTGCTCCCCCCCTTCGAGTGGTGATAAAGAAACTGTGGGCCCCTCCCCCTCGCGCCACGTATTCCACTGTAAAGATATCCCCCATCGATGGTTTTCGAAATTACGTTACTTTTTCCCCCCCCCCCTTTCTTGGCTGTTGATGAGATTCAGAAGCTCTCCTTCGGCATTGGCGGTCGTTCAATCAGAGAAATTTCCTTCTTCTTTTCCCTCCTCCATGCGAAAAATTCTGGCGCCGTGATCGATCTCCCAGCCCTCACCTCCCCTTCTTTCCTTTTTTCCCTTTTTCTCCCCCCCCCTATGAATGGAATGTAGAGGATTCTATCTTTTCCTCCTCCCCCCCCATTTTCCATTCATCGTTGGCTCAGAAAGTCTTTTCTTCTTAACCCAAGACGATCACGGCGAGCAGGAAAGTTTTGCATTCTTCTGCTGACCTCTTTCCCTTTCTCTTCCCCGACCGACAAAGGCTACCCATTCCGGATTATGAATATCAAGCAAAACATCCCCCCTCTCCCGTCAACCCAAACTTTAAGTATTGCTCCCCATCTTAAGCCGATTCTTTTTCGTTTTTTTTTCCCCCACCCCCCTGTTTTTTTTTTGGGGGGGGGTTTTCTAGTGGCCGCGGATGGGAATTTCGGTTCTTTTATACCACTCGAAGGTGCAGCTCCTGCCGCATTTCAGCTCGCAACTTTCACCCTTTTCTTTCTTTTTTTTTCACCGATAATGATGTTGTGGCCAGCGCCCCCCCTTTTTTTCTGCTCCGGTCGGGCAGGTGGAAAGTTTACCCCCTCTCTTTTTTCTTCTAAATTCTGATCCTGGTAACGGAGGAACTCGTCTACCTTTTTCCTTTTTTTCCGTCAATTTAATGTTGGCAGACGGGACCTCTTTACGGAAGGGAGAGGATCTTTTCTTTTCCTCTTAGGGTTTTGGGGGAGACCTTGCATTAGATCTGATACCTTTTTTTCTTTCCCCTTTCTTCCCCCCCCCCTTTCCTTTCAAGTTTTGTTAGAGGAGAAGATTCTCCCCCCCCCACCAGACTTCTTTCCTTTTTCTGCGCGGTTATGGTAGGTCAGCATTCTGCCATTGCGTCTGTAATTTCTTCTTTTTTTCCCTTTTTCGAGGAAATGCATTTTTTCCTTCCGGTGTAGCGAGGGGGCCCCCCCCCTCTATAACCCAAATATTGGGGCTACCTCCCCTCTTTCCCTCCTACCCCCCCCCCCCCTCCTTGTATGTAATAATGCTTTCGATTCAGGCGCGGAACTTTCTCTCACCTCGTTAGGTAGCTTTTCTTCCTCCCAGTTAAGATCACCCCCCCACAAATGGAGCTCCCTTTTTTTCCTTCATTTCCTGGACCTGTTGGCCGTGATTGAAGGATTAGACCCGTTCGCGTGCAGAGAACCTTTTTTTCTTTTTTCCCCGCTTCCGAGGATTTGCGGTCAAGAAAATGGGACCTGCTCCCCTTCTGTTTCCATGCCTGGATGACGTTTTTTTTTTCCCTTGCATTGTTGACTGGCGATCTGTTTTTTTAAGTTGCCGTTCTCCTTCCCCTCTTCCGCTGGGCAAATTCGATCACATCATTTTTCTTCCGCCCAACCGTTATCAGAACGTCTTTTCCTTTCCTTTCCCCGAGTAAGGCACCGGTTTCTCGAAGTTTTTCTTTTTTTTTTTTCCCCCCTCCAATTGCCAAAAAAGAAGATGCGCAGGCCCTTCTTTTATGCGCCAATCCGGACTGGCGCCCCCCCTTTCCCCCTCTTTTGGAAAAGAGTTAGTCGACCTGACTCTTGGGGGTTTTTTCCCAATGAGCTGGTGTTTTTTTTCCATACTTCTCTCCCCCTGTGCGGCTTTTCAAATCGGCTGGTTGGGAGTCCTCCCGGCCCCCCCGTCCCAGCAATGGCCCCTTCCCCCCTACGGTTGCCTTATACAGAGCGCTCCCCCCCGTTCCTTTCCCCTCCCCCAAGTGGCTATTACCTGCAGCCGGGCGGGTGGTTGACCCTCTTTCTATTCTTTTCTTTTTTTTTCCTCCTTTTTTTATTAGCGGTTGAAATACTCCGGCCCTTAAACCGATGTTCGGAAGATACATTCCCCTCTTCCCTTTCCTCCCCCCCTCGCGAACAAGATTAGACTGGCGGGTTCTGTATTCGTCTCGAGCTTTTTCTTTCTTTTTTCCTCCCTCCCCTTTTTTGGACGACGTGTCGTAGTCGCCTGGTTCTTCCCAGATAGTCTAATAAATCCTCTCCCCCTCTCCAAAACAAGGCACTTGTATTTTTGTTTTTTGTTTTTTTTTTTTTTTTTTTTTTTTTTGTTTTTTTTTTTTTTTTTTTTTTTTTCTTTCTTTTTACTCCTTTTCCACAACGAAAACATAAGAACAACTCCCCCTGGCTCTATACCTGCCCTTCTCCCTCCCTACCGTATATATATATTTAATCATCCTAAGTTTTGGTTTATGTTGAATCGAATAGCTGAAGGAGAAATTCTTTTTCTCTCCCTTTCTGATCGTTAGTTTGACAAGAAGTATTCCCTTCTTTCCCTCTTTTTTTTTTTCTTCCCGATCGCGTTGGCCGCTCTTTCTGTCATTTTGCCGCTCCCTCTCTTTCCCCTTCGTCAAACACCGCAGAAGAGATCCGCTTCCCTTCTCCTTCCTTCCTATGGACGCAAGTATAATTTTGTTTCCGCGCTGCCCGGCGCCCCAAATCTTTTTTTTTTCCCCCTTCCTTTTACCTCCAGGTGGCAAAAGCTTAAGGAGTCTTTAACCGTCTCTCCCTTCGCCCCCTCTGCCATATGGTTCGTCACCATCGGCCCTGCAAGGTAATCATAAAAACTTTTTCCTTCTTCTTTTTTCTTGTTTCCCCTAGCGATCGGTATAAGGCAAAAGGAAGTGACTTCTTCCTGCCCTTTTTCCATTCCGGTAGAGAACCTCCAGAACAGGCACTCTTTTCCCCGTCTGGGGAGACGATTTGTTCGTCTCCTACAAATTCTCCTCCCCCCCCCCCCTTTTCTTCATTCAAGAAGGACAGTTGCGAACGAACGCTTTTTCCTTCTCCAGTCCGGTATTTTTTCCCTCCCCCCCCCCTGGTGGATTCCTCCCGTGGGCGCATCCTTACTTCTTTCTTTTTTTCTTTCCCCCTGGAAGATAGGACGGTGACATTAAATCGTTTTTCTTCCTTTATAACGGTTGAGGGTTTTCCCTCCCTCCTTCTTTCTTTATGTGATTCTAAGGATGAACAGCGGCCTCGCCGGGAGCAGGTCCTTTTCCCCTCCCCCTTCCCCCACAGATAGGCAAAAGTAAAACACTCCCCCTCTCAAACGTCGCGCCAGGAAGGGACCCCCCTCTTCTCTTCCCTTCCCATTTTCTTGACCTCCAACTCCCGGAAGCGGCTACTTTCGAGGTCTCCCCCCCCTCTTTCTCTTCCTCCTCTCCGCTTAATCACTGCCACACCGTCAGGAAATCTGTGCACGGCGAAAAGAGTAACTTTTCTTTTTACACCCTGATTTTTCACGTGACCGCGACTGATCGTTGTTTTCCTAACACAGCGTTTGGAATCGGTCTTCTTTTTCTCCTCTCTCTCCAATCTTGGGTATTTCGCATAAAACCAGGTTTCACAGGCTCTCCCTTTCCTCTCCCTTCAAAAATGAAGTTAATCGAACTTCTCATTTGCCAGACGCCCCTTTTCCCAGAACACGCGATGTATGCGGGCTAGTCCAGCCTTCTTTCCAAGACTTCCTCTCCTCACCTTCTTTTCCCCCCCTTTTTTTACAGAAGTAGTTGGGAACCTTCTTTCTCTGATAAACCCCCCCCCCTTGCTCTCCCTTCACGGTTCCCCCAAACCCTTCCAATCATTCCCTTTATCCCTCCTTCGAAGTGAGCGGGTATCCCCCCCTCTCTTCCCATTTGCAAATTGACGGGAAGGTCCCCCTTCTTCTTTCCCCCCCCCCTCGCTCTCCTTTTCGCCAGATGACAACGGTAACAGCCCACCTTTTCTCCTTACACGGGAGAAGAAAAGAGATTCTCCGTTTTGCTCGGACACCCCTAATGCTCTTTTCCCCCCCCCTCACTTTCCTTGATGCCCGAGGGTTGCGAGCATTCATGGGCCAGTCCTTGTTCTCCCCCCTTTCCCCCTCTCTGTCCCTTCGCTGCCCACTTAAAATGTGCCCTGAGTAATGTTTTTCTCCCTTCCCTGCCCTTCTTGTCTTTTTGCTGAGATCATACCGGAATTCTTCTATGGCGGGAGTTCAGCGAGAAATCCTCCCTCCCTCCTCTTCCCGCCTTCTTCCTTTTATCTCTAAATGCAGAAATTCTTTCCGGTGAGCTCTCTTTTTCCCCCCCCCTCTTCCTCTTCCTGCTGATTGCAAACGAGGAATGGAATGTTTTCTTTTTTTTTTGTGAGAGAGATGCCGCGGAAATGACATTTCCCTTTCTTTCATCACCCTTCCTTTCGTTGGGCCCTTGCTGCCACAAGCTCGATCACGCGCCAGGAAATTTCTTTGCCTGATGCCTTCTCTCTTTCTTTTTTCTCTTCCCCCGGACCCGACAAATGCATAAAGTGGGAGTAGCGTTTTTTTTTCCCCTTCCGGCATGAATTCAGCAAACAGAAAGCCCCCCCCTTTTTCTTTCAACCACAACTTTCCGTAAGTTACGAACCCCCGCTCTCCCCCCCTTTTTTCCTTTCGCGGATTGCAGGGATTTCCAGAGTTCGTTTCTCCCTTCGCAAAACTCGAATCCATTCGAGAAAAACGATCTTTCCTTTTTTTTTTTTTCTCCTCTTTTTCCCGCGCCCAACTGGATGAGAACTCTTTTAGGACCCACTCTCTTTTTTTCCTTTCTTTTTCCATTTACAACGAGATGGGATGGAGGGCCGGTCCTGGAGGAAAGCCTCTCTTTCCCTCCCCCATTTCATGTGCCCGCCGTGGAACTGATACAAGCGCCGCGGCTCTCCCATTGATCTCTTTTATATCTCCTTTTTTCTCCTTCCTTTCGATACGGGCGCATTGTTTATCCCTTTTTCCCACTTCTGTCCTTTCTTTTTCTTCCTCGACTTCGGACTGAGCGGAAGGCTTTTTGCACTCTTCTTTTCTTTTTTCCCCCCCCTTCTTCATTGGCGTCTGGCAATGATTTCCCTTGTTTCGAGGGAAATGCCTTTTTTCCCTTACCTTTTTTCCCAGGCGTGATTCTAGGGCCTCTTCCCTCCAAAAAAATAGGGAGGCGGTCTTTCAGAGACAGAGGCCAAACCCTTCTGTGGTTGGCATAACACGATCGTCCTTTTCCCGTTCCCCCCTTCCCCTTCCCCTCCCCTCGTAGGTAGACATTTAGTCCTTCTCCCTTGGTGCCAGCGAGAGGGAATAAGACCCCCCTTTCCTTTTCTTTTGTCCTTTATTTGAAGGATTAGAAAAGTTTTCCCTTTCGACAGAGAACTTTTTTCCCCTAGTCTGAGTTAGAAGAGTAAGTTCTCACAAAAAAAACCCCCCTCTCCCCTCTCATCTTCGGCTGTTTGAAATGAGGCCTATTGTTGCGCGCCTTTTCCTCCTTGTTGAAGGGACGCATTGCAGGAGAAAGTTACATGCTGAGTTTTCTCTTCCCCCTTTCTCATTTCGAAAGAGAGAGGAAGCACCTACCTCCCTGGCACGAAAAAGATTCCCCCTCCTCTCTTATCCAGGTAGGACGCCACCTATTCACTTCTTCCCCCCCCCCCTATATGAGAAGAAGGATCGGAATCCCCTTTTTTCCTGGAGAATTAAGAAATTCCCCCCTACTTTTTTCCCTCCTCCCCTTTGTCCCGGCGGAAGTTAAAAATGCTTTTGGTATTCCCCCGTGCTTCCCCCTACCCAAAATCGTAGACAGGCCGGCTTTTTGTGAATGATACGAAGGAATTTTTTTTTTTTTTTTTTTTTTTTTTCCCCCCCCCCTCCTCCCATTCCTGAGCAGAAGTGTAAGGTGCCTTTCACATGACCTCGCTCGGCAACTTCCTTTTTTTTGTTTTTCTTTTTTTTTTTTTTTTTTTTTTTTTTTTTTTTTTTAGGAATCCTCCCCCCCGTTTATTTCCCCTT
>Ga0179591_1265602_pt1 | contig 10085 bp, 10 predicted proteins | sample CZOMad2_1_08_16f_FD_182891 | JGI IMG/M metagenome (GOLD analysis project Ga0179591, IMG submission 182891) | Vadose zone soil fungal communities from Angelo Coast Range Reserve, California, USA - CZOMad2_1_08_16fungal (PacBio error correction) | ecosystem: Environmental > Terrestrial > Soil >... | reverse complement strand
TCAAACATGTCGTTCCAAAATTTCCTGCTCTTTCTCCCTTCCCAGGGGTTTTTTGACTGTTCCACGCCCTTAGTCCTGCTGTTTTTTTTTCGTTTTTTTCCCTCCCTCGGACCCCCCCAAGCCTATGAATAAATTGATTCGTTGCTCCATATCTGGCTACGCTGTTCTTGCTTTTTTACATGGTACCTTAAAGTGCTGGATAACTGATTGTTCTTCGTCTGCTTTGACTGATATTTGCACCTCCCTATTGAATAATCCCCTTTTGATTTTCCTTGAGACATTCCCCCCCCCCCCAAGGTTCTCTATCATCGAACGGCGCCCCTGAACAGAAATGATCCCGCATCAGTTCCTTTCCTTATGTGTTATGGCAGTCCCCAAACTAGTAATGTTGATTAATGACCCCCCCTGTGACTTCCTCCGTTGATCTGTCGCGGACTGATAGCCTCTCCCGAAGTCATAGCCTTAGATGGCAACCATCCTATGAATTTGACCTCCTCCTTTCCTTCGAAATTGATTCCCTCTCGATATGAGATCCTTGTTCCCCTGTAAGAGCTTCCTTTTCTTACCTTTTTCTTTTTCGTAAGAAACACCACTGGGATATTTGAGTTTGTTGAACAACTCCAATTCCCATATATTTAGGGTACTCCTCCAGAGGCCCTTTCAATGACTGTCTGCAGTAAACTAGCCCTCTGTAGATTTAGCCGTCGTATGCTTGTCCTTCTCTCTCTCCATATTCTCATTTGGTTTTCCCCTCGAAGTATAATGGTTCCGCCCTGTTTAGTTAGCACCTAACCCTACCCGTTCTCCCCTTCCCATAGCCTTCTCTGTTCATTCTTTTCTGATTCTCCCGATTAGAGTAAGGTGGTGCCGGGAGGGTTCCGCTTTTCCTATCCCCCCTGAAAAACTCTTCCCCTTCTGCTGGGGATGATTCTGTGGGCCCCTGTTTCTTCTGGGTCTTTGGTCTTTTTCTCCCCCTCCCACATAAATACTCTTTTGTTTTTTCCTTAGTGCCGTCCTAGTTTCCAATTAATGTTTCCAGCTGACACTTTTCCTTCTGGATCTTCCCCCCCTCATGGGTCCCCCCCCCATATAGAGTTTAGAACCGCAGCCCCCGGTAGGTTTTCCTGCCCTTATTGTTGTAAGGCAGCGCCTGTGCGACATCTCTTGAATGTCAGTGGAGATCTTTTCTCTTTTTTCCCCCGATACAGTTCTTTTTTTGCTGGTAGCTTTTCAAGACGCTTCATCTCCCCTTTTCTCCTTATCCTCACGGTCAGGCTGCTCTCGTTGAAAGCCCCCTTCCTTATTCATGGTAGGCTGAGAAAGTTTATTCTTCCGACCTTCCTGATCCTGAATCGTCGTCGTGACATTCCTTGTCTATCTTTCCGCCAACCTTCTCCTCCAGCTTGCATGTCGTCCATATGCGTTACGGTAGTTACCACTTTTTCCTGATAGGGTTTCTCTGTGCAAGATTCCCCCCAAAGCGTTCTTGTTGCCCATGAAAACGAGGATCCCATCTCCCCTCTTCCCTCCTTGGGGAGATTAAGTTTTTTCCCATTACTAGAAGGTGATTTGTATGTCTTCACTTTTTGTTTACTCAAACAACTGACACTTCTTTGACAGGTCCTGAACCTCGTTTCGAAGACGCTATGCTTCTTCGTTACAGTGTCTTACTGTAGACCCTTGTTGTCTTTAGAGATTCTTCCTCTCCCCTTTTTCCCGTCCGATCTTTTTCTCCCTTAAGGTTTTCTTCTTACCGCCCTAGGATCGAGCTGGACAGATGAGCATGTTCATACTAATCCCTCTGAGATTGTCTAATAGATTCTCTTTCTGTCGTTTTGAGTTTCTTGATAAAGTCTTTTTCCAAGGAGCCATTTTTTTACTTTTCCTTTTCATGTAGCGTGGTTGCTTGGCATCGAGAACATGACGTGCCCATCTCTATTTCAAGCCCCCCCTTTTTTTTTTTCTCGATGTCCTAACGTGCTCTTCTCAAACATGCATCCTCCCCTTTGTCTCAACGCTCATCCCCCTACGTGAGGTTACGTTTGGAACCGTTACTAAAGATCGACTTAGCCCAACGTGATTTGGCTCCCCTCTGCCTTTTTCAGTCATGAGCCCCCTTCCAGTGGAATCGTGGCCTTTTCCTCCCTCCCCACTCTCGACCCACGCGCGAACTTCAACTTTGATATCCTAATATCTTCACCGAAAACGTTTCTATTGAGCAGTGAAAATGGCCGAAACATCTCTCTCCTTCCCTTTTCCCCCCCGATTAGGTCAAGTTGGATGCCCCTGAGGAGTGAATTTGCCCTCTCCTTTCCGAATCGACCAGTTTTGGAAGAACCCGGCATCTTAACAGATGCTGCAGCGCCGGGGCGTATCTTGTTTTCTTTGCCCCTTAACCCCTCCCCCTCTTGGTTTAGAAAGATATCCCCCCTCATCGTTGCACCCCAGAGAAGTCAGGCTGGGTTCTTCTCTCCCCTTATCATGCTTTTTAACAGTTCAAACTCCAAGTTTACTTCTGCTCAATTCCTTCTTATTAGTCAAGGCTGCAATCCGGACTTCCTTCCGCTGTGAGGCCTGTTTATCCAGACGGAGAGACAGTCCTTTTTTTAGGTTTCAAATTTCCGACATTTGACTATGTTGAACTCTCCCCTCCAGCACCCCTCCTGGATTTTTCTGTTTCCTAAACCATCCCTACCCCACCAAAAGAGGTCCCTTTTTTTCTTTTTTCCTCTTTTACTTTATCCCAAATTCGTGTTACAAACTCCTTTTGCCCACACCCCCTTCCCGTCTCGTTCACATAAGCAAAGTCTTCCTCCTTCTTGGACTCCCTGATCCTTTCTGTTTGCACATTTGTCGTTCGCTTACCCCCTATGCAGCCAACGAGTTTTCCTGTTCTTTTTTTGTTTTTCGTTCCCCCTACAACCCAGTCAGCCCCATCCCTGTGGCAAATGACTCTCACCCCTATGTTTAAGCCATGGTATTGCGTTTACGCTCCCACGACTTAGCTTTCTGCGAAGCCCACTCTTTGGTCATCAGCTCCAGCCTCTTGAGTATTCGGGTTCATGTGTAACGCGCATTGGCTTCCTCATCCTGAGGCCGAAGACACCCCCTTGAAGCAGATTTTTACCTCTTCCTTTGGCATTCAACCCCGCAGAAGACCTTCAGGTTTCAGATGGATGCGGTCTGCCTCCGGCATCCCCTATCAGTAGACGACCTAATCTATGCCACCCCCAGCTCCAAGTCCATTTTTCAAAGATTTTCGAAACATCGAAACGATCTGAAAGTGGCCCCTTACTCCTCGCTTCCTTAATAAGTGCCATACGCTGTTTCCACCCTTCCACCGTCTTGATGCTGTTGTGGAGGGCCACTTACGCTTCTATGTTCCGTAACTCTGTTATTCGACCGTTATCCAGCATTCCTGTCCCCCCCCTTTTGACCCCCCTCAAGTTTTGAAAGCAATGAACCCCGCCCTGAGAGAGTTTTACTGGTGATCGGTAAGGTCCCCCCGTTTGCTCGACAAGGGCGCCCCTGTATTTGTCTGTCGCCGTTTTCAAGTTGACTTTCAGCCCTTTCCCTTCTCTTCCCCCCTCCCTCGAAGCAAAAGAGTCTCCCTTGAACGTTAAAGGTCACCTGCATTTTAGATACGCGAAGAACCTGCATTCTCGCAGATAGGGCCCAACCTTTCCCGTTTCTTCCCGACTTTTTTGGAAGATTGCCAGCACAACCTCCTTCCTCCAACAAGTCATTGTTTTCCTCCCCCTTTGTTTCCCGAACTTCAATATGGATAATAGCTGAGGGCGCTACTTGGTTATACCTCTCCCCCCTTTTAAAAAACCGCTTATCAAAGAGCTAGAATCCCTGATACCCCCCCGGTGACGCACCCGAGTGATTCCCCGCAGCACTCATGCTGAATGTGTCCACCTCGTTTTGCACGAAGCACCGCAGTTTTTCCCCCCCTTCAGTCTCTCATCCGATTTTTCCTAAAAAACCCAAAAGCTGTTTCCGACATACACGCCGCTCCTGTTCGCTTTTCCAAGGCACACTAATCTCCCCAACTTTTTCCTCCCTCTCCCTCTAGACCTTTCCTTCTATATTCAGTTTTCCCTGAAATAAGTAGCGTCATACTTAAAATACGTCCTCTTCTCTCTATGCACTTTTTCTTTTCCGAAGGCAGATACAATCGGTGACTAGGTTGAACGCAACCTCCTTCCCCTTCCCCATTTTTCCCGTTCCACCCCCCCCGGAGTTCCCTAAGAGGGATTGCCCTTTCCTCAAGAGTACCCCTTATAACCTTCTACACCCTCCAGCCCGTCCAGAAGGAAACTCAGGGCGCACCAGCCCCCTGTTCCTTTACTTTTCGTCTTCAATACTGTTCTAAGCGGAAATTTTGTGCCAGTCCCTCCCTTAATTCTCCCGTTCTCAGATGCAATGTCGTCAGAAGACTGAAAGATCAGATACCCTGTATCTGATTTTCGCCTTCCGTTGAAGAAAAACGACCACTAAGACCATTCGTTCCCCCTCCTTCCTCTCCCTGACATTGACCCGTATTCCAAGATCGCACAGCCCAAGACAAAGGCGTCGCTTTCCTCCTGCCCACCCCCCCCGTGTTAGTTGAGAGAGTCTTGCCCTCTTACGACCGCATGGTTCTGGGTTACTCGTGACACTTTCTTTTCCATAGAACTCCTTAAGGATTCCTTGACTTTTTCTCTTCTGGGGTTTTCTGTTCTTGTTCGCTCATACGCATCATAAGATTCGTCGTTATCTATTCTCTTTAGAGTTTATTTAGTGGTCTTGAACTATTTAATCGTCCCTCTTTCTTCATTTTTTTGCATCCCCTTTTTCCGCTGCGCTGCATTGTGCAGTAACCCTTTTCCCTGTATTTTTTCTGACCTTCCTTTTGTTAAGGTTCTTCCTAATTACTTTATGTATTTAGTAGCTTCCTTTCCCTTTGCTGACTTTCTTTGATTAAATCTTCCGGTTTGGGGTACATGGAATGAGCTTGCGCCCTTGACCGCAGCACCACTTCTCCGTTTTTCTCTCTCGACCTTTTTCCCTCCCCGAAATTTTGCTCCGAGAATAGCTCTGAAGATGGTTTTTCCTCCTTAAGATTCAGTTTCTCTGACAGTTTCCGGGTTTCTCTTCCCGTCTTGACGCACTTGACTTTAAGTCACCTTTGAGTTTTTTTTTGCTGGTTTACCCTAGAGGACTTTCGCTTCTTTGGAGTTTTAAACTTATTGTGGTGTTTCTCGCGCGGCTGCATGGTGTCCCTTTTTTCTATCGGTTTTGACCCTCGGTGCTTCACGTCTCTTCCGAGTTTTGAGGCAAATGTTTCATGTTTGCTGCGTTTAGTATCCAACCTGTGACTTTCCACCTTTCTTTCCTACTTTCTCCGCTAGCGTTGGATAATGTGAGTTGTTCTCACCTCTGGTGATGGTTATCCTTCCACCAGGAGCGCAGTTTCAGTTAGCCCTAGGGCCGGGGATTTTTTTGTACTTACGCTACTGCCTTCTGCCTGTTTTCCCAGCCCTTGACCCCCCTAATCTGTCAGCCAAGGATGATTGTTTTTCAGTTGCTGACCTTCTGCGTGTAAGCTGGGTCTTTTTCTGCTGAGCGGATTTCCCTTGTCCCGGGAGGATGACTCTTTTGATAATTTTTGGTTCCTCTTGCCCCTTGTCTTTTTTTAATCCTACATTGGCTCCGGTTCAGGGAAACCTCAGTCTTCTCCCGCCGGTTTGTCTTCCAACTCTCCCTCTTGTCCCCTACTAATGAACAGATTCTCCCTTTTTTTTTACCCTTAGGCCCCTTTTTATTTTCCAGGTAGTCGTTCGGGCTTGACGCCGTCTCTCCCCTTCTTCTTGGCCCTCGCAACCATTCATACTTCTTTTTTCCCCCACCTTCTGACTTACTGATACCTGCTGACTTATGCTTTAGATTCCCTTTTTCCCTTTTTACTTTTCTGTTCAATTTCGTAAGTTTTTTTAGTCATTGACATCGACATTTGCTTGTTTTGCACTTTTCCCCTTTCCCCCCCTTTCTCCAGGGCCTTTTCTCGTCGGCTTGACAATGCTGATGTCTGGTCCCTTTCTTGAAAGACTTTTAACTCCGCGACGTAACCTTTTCGTTTGCTAAAAGAGCTTCAATCTGCGCTGCGTTTCTAAGCCCTTGATCCTTTTTCTGGCTCAACTTTTGGGCGCAAGGGAACTTTGAGAGACATATAATAGGCTGAATGAGATATTTTCGGATGGTTTCTTCGCCGCAATGCCGCGAAGGCTCGTTTCAGGATCTATTTCCCTCCCCGCACCCCCAAATTGTCCCCTCTTGGTGGTTGACTTCCTTTTGGCGATTGGGTTTTTGTGTGGACGGACACGCAAAATATGTCCCTTTCTTTTTTCGCTTCCTTTTCTTCCTTAAGATACCCCTCCTCAAAATGGACCCGACCTTTGGTCCGTATTCCTCGTTTTTTACTCCTGTCCTCCTCGAACCCTCGAAAACCTTTACTTTTTCGCCTTTTTTGAACACTCCCTTTTTCCGGAATCCGTTTCCATTAGTTTTATTCCATTAACCCCCCTTTGCTGTCCATTGTTAGCTGGCGAGATTTTTCGACCATTTCCACTCTTTTCTTTAGGTAGATGGTCCCCGTCCGATGATATGCCCTACATTTTCGTCAGACCCCGTTGGCCGTACCCCCGCTCGTTGTGCTCTATTGTCTGCGCCATGCTGCTCTTAAGAAAAGTTTATTTGATAATGCGTTCCCTGTTAAGTTTCCTTCCCTTTTCCCTCTTGTTTCTTTGCCCAGAAACAACAATTAGTCCCCCCCGCGGAATGTTCCTTTTTTCTATCGTTCTTTCCAACTTTTTTTCAATATTTGCTTTGGTATCGCTCGAAACCCCAGTGTTCTTTCGTTTCCCCTGAACAAATTGATCCCCCGCTCCAGCTCCCCCCATTCCATATTTTGCCATTGCAGTTGAATATTTCTCCTCCCCCCTAGTGTGATCGATTGTCTTGGTAATCCCCCCCGCCTCCCCCCCCCATACCATTAAGTATCTCCCACGTACTGCTCTTGCAAAGAGTCTGATTGTCCTTTATCGTTTTTTCATGTACCTTTCTTTTAACTGTCGTGGCCGAACATCACCCGGGATTGTCTCTTTTTTCCCCTCCGTTTTAAGGCTTCTTATTGTGACCCTTAGGCCACGATCCCCAATTTTGCTTACATTCGACCAGTCATCCCCTCGCCTATTGCACTGCTATGTCGAGTTCTTTTAGCCGTGCACCTTCTCCTCCCCCTTTACGCGTTAGCGAAGTAGAGTGTTTTTCGTCCATTTTTTTTCAGCCCCCATTGACCGTGCCCTTATATTCTCTTTGCACTACGTTAGTGTGGAACGTTCAATGTATTCCCCCGCAAGAACCAACAACCGGTCCTTTTTTTCTTCCTCTTCCTCTCCCTTTTTGGACCTTTCCCTTGTCACCAGACCATTCCCTGAAGAATCCCCCAGTCTTTTTTTAAATACCTCCTTTTTCTTTTATGAAATTTGATCGGTACGCAGCGAAGGCTAGGGTCTGTCTCCCTCACCTCCCCCCTCCCTTTCTCCCAAAAGATTTCCTAACTTCAAGCATGTTGTGATTCTATCCGTCAGTGAACACCCGTTCTATGGCAGTGTACTAGAGAACCTATTCGAACCCGTCTCCTTACTTTCGTCCTTCCTTGGTTTCGGATTTTTTTTTAATCTTTCACCCGATTACTTTCTCATTCCAACTTCGCTTTCAGAATTCCGGCATGACTTGTACGCGGCGCGGGATCGGGGTTTATGGGACCTTCCCATTCCCCCTCCTTTTTTCTGAAGACCCCTCACCCGCCCTCGTTGTACAGTCCCCCTCCGCCCTTCTTTCCGGGATGCCGTTGTTTGAAGACCTTATTCTTTTTTCCCCACCCCTCTACCAACAAAGTATATAGTTCCATAAGTTATTCCTAGTGAATTTTTTCCCATTCCCACCCGCAGTACCGATTTTTTTTTGACCACACTGCCCATCCGACTTTCTTACTTTCTACGCTGTAGCTTTTCCAACTCTTTTAAGGGCTGACCTCACGTACCTTTCCAGCATTGTCATCTTTCTTTTCTTACCGTCATCGGGATTTGTTCGACCTCTAGTCACTCTTCTCCCCCCTTTCCAGAAAAGCCCTTTTCATGAGCTGTACTCCTTTGCTTCTTTTCCCCCCCCCGGAGTGTTCCACGCCAAACCTCCATTTTTTTTTCCTTCTACCTAGTCTTTCCTGCCCCCAAGGAATGTTTCCTCCCCCTGAGAGGACATCACGGGTGGCTCCGTTGCCATTTGACCCGCGGCCCCACTATGTTCACCTTCTGAAAAACACCGATTTCTGCGTGTCGTTCACACCACCGACCCAACCCCGCTAACCGGCACCTGAAGTTTTTTCCCTCCCCCTTCCCTATGTTAAGCATTGCGTTCGATTGTACGATCCAAACAAAGCTCCCGTCTTTCGTCAAGTAATAGATACAGTCCTTCTTTTTTTTGATTCAGGATGTTACTTGCCCCCCTCTTTAATGAGACGGCCCAGCCCCTCCTGCGATATCATCACCAAGAGTTTGAAGAGATTAGATCATTTTCAACCCCCCTAATTCCGTCCCCCTGCACTTGATCCTCCCTCTTAATTTTATTTCGCCTCAGGCTCAGTTGGCCCGAAGCCTTTATTTCCTTTCCCCCCCCCCCCTTCTCCAGATTCTCCCTCCTTTTCAATGACTAAACCTCCTTTACGGCAATTGACTTAACCCCTTACCCGATTTGAACCACGGAAGCAGCTTCAAGGCCCGTGTCCAGTCCCCGTGCTGATTTTCTCCTTCCCCCCTCCGGAAGGATAGGACCTTCGTGTTGAGGGTCTATCCATATCCCCATAACCCCGATCAATTCCCCCTGACCCCCTTGACGAAGTAACCAACGAGTTCTGAATCATTATTTCCTTCCCCTAGTTAGATTCCCCCTAACCCATGGCGGCCCATGAATTGTTCCCTGGTTACCAAGTTTTTATGCAAAGCTTGCAGTCGCAGCCGGCCGCATCCGAGCAAAACGTCCCTAAGTCCCCTTTTTCCCCCTTGCCTTCTACCCTCTGAAGTCCGAAAACAGCTCCTGATCCTTTCTTCCTATCCCCGGAAGTTCGTGGCCGCAACCCTTCTAATCCCCCCTCATTCATCCATCATGTGAGTGGTCCCTCCTTAAAAATTCCACTATTTCAAGGAGTTGCTTTTTTGTTTTTTATCCCCAGACACCCTGATACACGCATTAGAACAACCCGCGTTTAAACCCCCATCTTGAAATCAGTGGTTCCTTCCCCCATCCGCTTTGTATGTCCTTTTCCCACGCCCCCTTCCGATGCCTTCTCTCCTCAGTACGATCAAGCATCTCTATGCCACCCCTTCCTCCGTCCTTCTCCCTCCTCCCCCCCAACACACCCCGAATTTTCAGGACTCATAATCAGAGTCCTTTTCCGCAGTTTACCAAACCTACTCGTAGCAAGAGCCATCGACTTTATTCTTGTGTAGTTCCTCCTCTTCCATTTTCCTTGCCCCTAAAGTCCCAGTATGAGCCTAGGATTTTTGTCCCCCCTTTTCTTTTACTAAAGGCATAAAGTGGCCATGGGTGCTGCAGGTCTGAACGCCTCTTCCCCCTCTTTCTCCCATTCTCCTCCAACAAACCTTAATCTTTTTTTTTCCATGAGGAGTAACGACCAGCGGGCCGCCCCTATACCTTTGCTAACTCAAGACAGAAAGTTTCTCAGCCAATTTCCCCCCCCCCTACTCTTTTTCGAATTCTTCAGCCCTATTCATTTTTCCACGATTGGCGCGCTCGCAGCGGACAGTGGACAGGGAACATCTGGATGTACGATCCCTGGACCTTCTTCACTCCGTCATCCCCCGTCCAAGAGACCCCCTGTCCCTCTCCTCTGATCTCTTTTTGCCTGTTGTACCGCCCCTTAAGCCCCCGGTGCGGCACCCTTCTGAGGGCGAACGGGAGTTCCTCTGAAAAGACATTTTTTTTCCTTCCCCCCCCGAAAAAGTCGTTATAGCTTGCCTTTC
>Ga0179591_1192638_pt1 | contig 10085 bp, 7 predicted proteins | sample CZOMad2_1_08_16f_FD_182891 | JGI IMG/M metagenome (GOLD analysis project Ga0179591, IMG submission 182891) | Vadose zone soil fungal communities from Angelo Coast Range Reserve, California, USA - CZOMad2_1_08_16fungal (PacBio error correction) | ecosystem: Environmental > Terrestrial > Soil >... | reverse complement strand
CTCTTAGCTGCTTCTTGCTAACTAGGTTTTTCCTCCTTCTTTAGAGTGCTCTTCCGACTTAAGTTGCCGTCCATCAGATTGGAGAGAGATTTCTTACTTTTTTATGCACCTCTGCCAAGCTTTTCCTTTTCGTTGAGCTTACTTTTTTTCCCAGTGTACGATCCCACCCCCTGGCACCCCCCCTGGTCCGGCTATTTCTTCCCCTCTATCGAGCGCCCCCCCCCTCTGGAGTCGAGAGGCTTTTGGCGCGGGGAAATTCCAATAGACACCCTCTTTCTTCGCTGACTTTTTTTTCGTGGCGAGTGCTTGACCTTTCCATTCTCTTTTGCTCCTTGGCTTTCCTCAGAGATCAGGAAAATCTGCTTTTGCGTTCCAGTTTCCTGTTCTGGCGTTTTTTCTTTTTCGACCTGTCGGATTTCTTCTTCCTTTTTTCCAAAAGAGGGTAGCCAGTCCTCCCGATCCCTCTGCTTGCAGACCCCTCTATGATGACTACAGCTTATCGGGTCGCTTTTCTTGCTTTTTTCCTCAAGGGCTTGATATTTACCGTTTATTTCCTCCCAACTTTCTTTAGTTCGATACTTTGGTCGTCTAGCTTTTTTAAGACCACCTTTTCGTTTTCTTCAAACCCCTGAGGAAAGAGACATAGTATTTTTTGCCAGCAAGATTTTGACTCAGCGGGAAGATTTTTTTTTCCTCGTTATCTAATTTTCACCTTCGATCCTAACGATGAGATGAGGCTCCTGCGCGCACAGCTCCGGAGATGTCCTCCTTTCCTTATCTCCCTGAGATGGTGCTGTCGTTCGAGCTTCGGGCTGTACTCGTTAGCAGAGAATGTTCGCTTTTTCGAGTTACCCCCCCTCTTCTTCTTTCTGACCCCCCCTGCCGACTCCTGTCTCCCGTTTTTGCGCGAGCCCTCCCCCGCGCGAGAAATGATCACCTCCCTCTTCGTACGAAGGCCCCGTCTTTTTTTCCGTGCCCGTTGCGGCCACTAAGACTCCGCATCTCCCTCCCTGGATCCCTCTCGCGGACTTTCCCCCAGCTTCCGTGCCCGCGGTTGATTAGTCTAAAACAAGATTCTCTTAGAGCGCAATTTGCTTTGTTTTCAGGCCCCCTCCTACTGAGTTCCTTTTTTCCCGCCCCACTGCCGCGTCCCTGCTTCCGTTTGACGCACCCCCCCTCTTTGAGTAGAGTACCCCATTTTCCTCCCCCTAATTCCCCCCATCCCGCGACTCTGAGAGACAACTTATTTTGAACTGATTGCATTCACGCGCTTGATTCCTCTTTTTTTAGAGCGGCTCCGATGTAGGGTTGTATTTTTTGAGACTTCCCTTTTGTTCTCCCCTCCCCGATGTTATTGCGCCTCTTGCCCGCTATTGTTTCCTAGGGTTTTTCCCCATCGCCAGTTTTTTGTTCTTCTCGTCTTCCGCTTATTTCCTTCTCGTCTGAATTGCATGATTTTCTGCATTTTTTTCCCAGCCGGTCGTCTTACTGTTCTGGCCTCTCTCCGTTGCGTGTGCCCCACGTCTGTTTTTTTTTTCCAGAGAGTTGCCCATCTTGAAACACCCTCTTCGCCCCCTTGCGATTTTTTTTTTTCCGAACGTTCGTCGTGCTCTTCATTACTGTCGCTTGAATCCACTTCCCGTGGTTAGCACTTGAATATCCCGTAGGTGTCCTAGCTCAATGCGTCTTGCAGACCCTCATATGGGCTCGAAAATTACTGAAAACTTGGTGAATGTCCTGATTATACTCCCTGGCCTCCTTTCACTTCCCTGCTCGACCACTCTTCCTCTTGGGAAGTACGTCATCGAGACACTTTGCCAGCCGTCAGGTGTTAGTGATTTGGCATCTTTTTACTTCAATCCCTTGTTTTCTTTTCCTATCTTTAGATTTCTCTTCTCCTCATACGTTTTGTTTGTTTTCTCGAGATTATACTGCCCCCCCCGATCTGGATTCGCCCTGCCTGATAACCCTATCCACAAAGTTGTACCTCTGGGTTCTCATGACTCTTTATACCTACTATTGTCCCCTCTTGTTTGAATTTGTAGTGACTTACTCGCTTCTCCTCTTAATTCCCCTCCCTTTTTTCGTCTTCGGTCTGTTTTTTCCTGATTGTCTTTTTCCCTTATTCGGTTCTTATCGCGGCCAGCGTGCAGGGCCTGGCGCACGGCGAACCACTCGCTCTGGATGCACTTCTCCCCCGTAAGGCCCCCCTCCTCTGCTCAGTCATCTGTGGTTCCACTTTGTTCGGGATCTTCCACCCTATGCCCCCTTTCAAGGTTCCGTTGAAGACACAGATGTTCAGCCACTATGTATTTTGATTAGTTCGCCAATCCTTCCCCCCCGCTCTCCTCCCGCTACCTTGCTAATGGCCTATTTCGACGTCGTTTCCTTGTGGCAAAATATATGCCCCCCTCTCCCAGTGATTGGCAAGATTTTGTAATTCGGTTTGAAACACCCTCCACGTATCCTGCCCTACCCCTCCTCTCCCCCCCTTTCATACCCGACTTCTTTGTTCCTGAAATCTTTTTTTTCCAGTTTTTTTCTGAGTTTTTCGCTCAATCTGCTGGGTGTCCCGGGCACGCCCCCTCCACTCGGTGCTGAAGGACCTCAAGTCCTCTTTTCCTTTCGGAACTTTCCCGCTAGATTACTTCTGCACGTCCGCGTTCCCAAGAATTGCCCTCAGTCCTCCTCTCAAGTTTTTTTTTTTATCGACGATTTGTCCTAGATACGCCTTTTGCCTTAAGTTTTTGTTTTGTTTTTTTTTGAGGGCGTCCGCGAGCCTCTTGTCTCCGCTGCGTCTCCTGCACCGCACCGGGAAATCGCAAGATGTTCAGCAACGGCAGAGATTTGTGGTTGTAAGCTTTTCCCCTCTCCGATCTCCTTGCTCCCGCTCCTCCCCGTTGCGTCTTTTTCGCAGGAGGCGACTTGGTGGCCAGGAAAGAACTGATGAGGCGTTTCAGCGACGAGAGAGCCTTCTCCCTTTCAGCTAACTCACCCGACTGACTCTCACCAGACTTTGACATCACGTCTTCCAGTCCCTCGCCTCGCAGAACTCCGGCTCTCCTGCGGCCAACTTTTTTTTGGAAGATTCTTTGATTTTTTCCGGTTTTAATTATTGTCACACCAAGGAATGTAAGATTTTTTCTCGGGCGGCTTATGTTGCGTTTCCCTTTTCCTCCCCTTAATGTTTGTCCGTCCACATTTATTGACTTCCCGAGAAGACCCCCCTCCCCCAAGTACTTTTTTGATGAACCGATGTCTTCTATCAGGCACAGTGATCAGTATCAGCCCCAGCGAGCCTGTTCCCTCTTGTACCCCGCGTTTTGTTTTCATGCTTTTTATGAATATAGGTTGCCACAAGCTGACCTTTATCGGGTCACCCCCCCCCTCTGAGCCCGCCCTCTCTTTCTCTGGTTTTTGGACGCCCAGTTGCCCCTCGAGACCAAATGACATGTACCTCAATCTGCAGGCATAATCTATCCGATTCACTTTTGTCCCCCCCGGCAACCAGCTCTGACCCTGCCTACTTCAGGGCAAAGCGTCCCCCGTGAAACCTCTCTAAGAGGTTCTCTCCCTCCCTAGGTGTTGCAGACTGTTGATAGAAACCCCCGCGCCCGACAAGCTTGATTGCAATAATTCGTTGGCGCCGAGACTTTTTCTCTGTGATTCTCATTCCGAGGTTTTTACTTAGTCATGCTCCTCCCTCTCCTTACCGAGAGGCCATTGTCTTTGGACTCATCCTCGGGAACGGCAAGCCTTCTAGAAAATTTTTGCCTGGCCTTCTCCTCCCTTGAAGTTCACCCCGCTCCATTTTTGGTCGCTTCGTAAGAATGCCCAAGCCCATATTGAAGAAACATTATATCTCCCTGTAAAGAATGTGCAGTTTCGATGAGCATTCTTCGAGTCTCCCCCGCGACTTTTATTTCCTTTTAAGGAGACGGTCCGTACAAGCATTTACTGTCCTGGTAGGAGTTTCGAGAATGGCGCGCTGTCTCTTTCTCGCCAATTAGAATTTCCTCATCTTTTTTAAGCAAGCACACCCACCATTCTGTCACCCGCCCCCCGATTGTGTTTTCACCCTATTGCGATAACACCCCTTTCCTTGGCCCCCTTTCCTTATCTTCTTCAATTTCCCCCTCCTGACCTTCTTTGCTCGTTCTGGCTTTTTTTTCCTGCAACCCCCCCGGTAGAATCCCGAGGTCGATCTCGAGACATCGGCTTCCTCCTTGCTTTTTCTTCGCGCGTCGAGAGGAAGGGGGCTCCCCCGCCTCCCATGCCGAGAAGGTCTTCTCTCAGCTTCGCTCTTCTTCCTGGGCGAGCAACTTCCCCGATACAATAAGATATATTCTCCCTCTCATCTCGCCTCGACTCCGAAATTCAGTACTTCTAGACCTGCAAATTGGCGAAGGTCCTTCGTCGCGCCCTCCTCATGCTACGAGATGTTAGAACCGCGCGGCTGGGTTGCGGCTTCCCCCCCGTTCTCTCCCCCCTCCGCTCGAATGGTCTCCCTCCTTTGCCAGTCAGATCGATGCGTAGCTTTCTCCCGTGCGAGAGCCTGACCGCTCCTCTTGCGGATAGGCGCTCTGAGGGTTTATCCGAGCTCGACCTCCCTTATTCTTCTCCTTTGAGTTTTCTTGTTTCTCTTCTTCTTTTCCCTTTTTTGTTGTGAGAGATCATTCCCCCTCATAGATATTTGATCGTTTCTTCTTAGGATAAAAACCTCCTTCGCATCCTCTTCGCAATTGCTCGGAGTTTTTGCATACTTCTTTCTCCCCTTCTACCTGCAATAGAGATTTTCCTTCCTCTCCTTTCGGGTTTCTTGGTTGTGAACGAGCGCTCCCTGCCTACTGTCGCCTCTTTTTTCTAAAGCGTCGTCGATGGGATCGAGAGAGAACCACAGTGACTTTTCTCCAATGTCTTTTTTCTCTTTTCCTCCTGATATCCTTCTGTTTAAGGCGCTCTACTTCTTCTCTTTTTCTATCTCCGTGCTTTTTTTTGCCTGTGTTATTCTGATTCTCCTCAGAAGACCGTATTTTTTCTCTTGACATTTGGACTTTAGAGTTACCTTACGGCCTCTCCTTCTTTCCGCGACTTTTTTCCCCCCAGCCCTTTTTTGAGTTTTGTTTTCGTCCTATCGCACTAGTTTTCTTCGAGACCTGCAAGTAAGCCACCCTCCCTCTTTTCCAGCGCAGTGCCCTCTCACGTCTAGAGCTCCTTATCACACCGACGGGGAACCTCCTTTTGAATTTTTTCCTTTCCTTTCTGGTTCGATTTGTTTATTTTTTGTTTGCTCGTCAAGTCAACACTGAGATGCGGCCATTTTTTAACGGTCCCCCCCGACCGCTCCCTCCCTCTTCAGAATTATCGCCTCGGCAAGTTGACTTTCGGATTGCCCGTGCCGGAACAAGGAGGCCTCTTTTGACGAGTCCCTGCGCATCCGGGGAATCAGGAGGGCTCATGGTAGCCGGTTTCCTCTACGTTCTCCCTTTCCTTAGCGGGTGTTTCTAATTACTTCCGATCCATATTTTGACGCTTGTGATGTGGCTTCGTGCGTGTACGGCCCAGCAGCGTGGCGAGGGAATCCGGTTTCCGTTCGTCGAGAAGCCCAATGAGTCCCCCCGATTTCCTGCCGCATCTCTTTCGAGCCCCAACAGGACCCCTTCCTTCTCATATCCTTTTGATTCCCTCAGAGGCGCATCTTGATTGCCTTGTAGGGCTTGGGACAGTCCCCTTCCCCTAGTGATTTCCCTCGGAAGATTTTTTATATTTTTTCTCGTCGATTTGCCCTTTATGCTACTTTTTTTTCTTTTGGTTTCCTGGCCTTGCTCTCTCTGATGCCAGCTTCTTTGCTTTAATGTTATTTTTAGAGAACTTGGCGTCCTCTCTACTGTCCGCCTTTCTTCAAACGAGTTTGTAGAAGAATCTCTTCAAGGTCTCCGCTCAGCTTCTTGCGGATCCAGGTCGTACCTCCCCACTCGTATATGTTAGTGGCTGAGGACGTGAAAGATGGCAGGCTCGGCGCCCTTTTCTCTTACGGAAACAATTTTCCCTTTTTAGTAGTCGGCTCGTCCAGTCGTCTAAGGTCCCTTGAACACTTTTCCCCCCAAGTACATGCCCAATCTCCTCTCCCCCTCCTCATGGAGCGACCCGCTCCTTGCGTCTGTTTGTGCCCGAATCATACCTTAATCGTAAGATGCTAGTCGGTGGGTCCCTGGTCATGCGAAGAGTGTCTTCAGTTTGTCTGACCCTTTCCCGATGCTTTTGGTTTTAGGCCGTTTGTACCCCCTTCTTGCAGTTCGGAATAGTTTTGTCCCCCAGTCTTTGCTCCCTGACCTTTCCTGCTTTCCCTTCCACTTTTTATGCCCACTACCCCGTTTTCTGTCGCCTTCTCTCTAGAGCCCCTGCAGTAGTCTCACTTGCTTTTCCGAACCCACTTAACCCCCCCCAGTTGGTCTTGCCTCTCCCCTTGGCAGATTCCTTCCAGACGTCCTCCTGTCTTCGCGGAAGCCGTCCCGAAACAGCCTTCCTTCCCACGCGTCCTAAATCTTCCCCCTCTGACCCCCCTTCCTTTTCGACTCGTCGTAAAGCACTGTGGAACGTGCGGGCTAATTCCGTGCCTTCCTTTAGGTCCTTTATCCAATTTCCCCACAGCGGACCCTTTTTGTCCCTAGCACCCCCGGTTGGTCTGTTAGAGGGCCATCGATCCAAAGAACTTGTCCCCCCCCATCCCCGCTCATTTGTGATCGTAAACTCTTTGACGACCCTCTCTTCACCAAAGATTCTTCTCTCTGTCTGCGAGTTCGGTTAGTGAGAGCGTTATTGGTCTAAATGACATCATGTTTTTTCTTTCCTCTGAGTTCCCTCCTTTGAACTAGGCTTCTTAGTGGTCGCTCTACCAAGATGCTTCTTCTTCCCTAGTGCGTCTGCGGTAGCCCCCCCCCTTAGTCGCACCGAGATTTTTCTCGCAATCCATCTGTATTCTCCTAGTGCTGGTCCTTCTTTCCGCTGAGAGTCGAACCTTCTTGTTTTGTACGATCTCTCTATTCTCCCCCCTTTTTAGCCCTGCCTGCTCCCGAACCAGCATTCTTCTGTTCTTTTCTACGTGCCGACCCCCTCGCATTAGGGGGTCGCCCTTGATCATCCTTCCCCTTGGCTGTTCCTCCCCCCGCACGGATAAGCGGCATCCCCCCGAAGTAGAGGGTGTGTCGCAGAACCCCCCTTACACGCGACTGGTTCTCTAGTCCCCCTCTTCTCGACGAGCCCCCTTCCGGCTGAATTCAAATAGGTCGAGGGTGTTCTAAGTTTCAGAACTTCGCGGTCGTTCCCCCCCTATTGCAAGGGAATGTGGAGTTGTGTTTCCCTCCCCCCCGTTGCTTTCTCTTCCCAGACCTTGATTGCGAGAGTATCTGCTGGGGAAGACTCCTGCCGTGTGGGTCTTAGAGACGAGGCTCCAAAATCACGACTCTGTCTGGCCTGCGTGCACTCTTTTTGTTAAAACACTTACCAAAGTCAAAGTTTCCCCTCGTGGTTTTCGCGCCTTACAGTCCCTTTATTAAAAGCTGAAATATTTTTCTGATGAACAAGTGCCGGCGGCCCTTTTACTCTTATTTTCTCCAATTCCCCTACCGTTGGCTTTGGCAGGAGGGTTGCGCTCCCCCATGGCTTTCCCATGAGGTCTTAGCTACGAGGAACAGTACTGGACGTTTTCGTCTTACTAAACTCCCCTGACACTTTCGAGCATTTTTCTCAAATTAGGATCCCCCTCAAGGCGTCCAAGATGACTTTCTGATAAGTTGTCTGGCGTCTACGGGTTTTCGTTTTTTTTCTTTTCTACTATCTACCCTGCCAAAAAGTACGGGTGCATTGGACTCCCCCGTCATCTTCAGACTATGTCCTCCCTTCTAGGCCCTTTCTCCCTCCCCCCCCCTTTTTTCTGACGTTATAAAAGGCTTCCCCCCTGTAATCAGTTCTCTTCAGTTCACCCCCCTCGACCTTAATAATTTCGTTCCCTTTTTCGAGATCCATCTTTACTTCCCCCACTTCCCCCATCTCAGCCACTACACCCGCCCTAGACGAACGTCCCCGATCCGTGTTTTTTTGCCCTCCCAGTCTAATGGCCTCTTTGGAGCTCCATCTTCGCTATGAAATTTAGGGTTGTTCGAAACCCCTCGACCGGGTGCTTCCAATTACAGTCAGCTGTTTCCTTTTAGGAACTTCCCCCCCGCTCTCCCATTTTTCCCCCTTCGCGCTGCCCCACTCCCTTGCGCTCTCAGAACGCGCATCCTGCGTTATTTTGAGTTGTTCTTCTCCTCCTTTTCGTGTTCTTTACCTCTTCGTCGAATACCGGATCCCAGTTCGCATTCCCAGGCCTCCTTCCCTCGTAAGCCCCCTGATGTTCCCTGGCGATCTTTTGTAGATCGTGTTTGGCTGGACCTCTCCGACTCCTGCCGGCGCGAGCCTCACGGGGTCTTGACCTTATCTCCCCTGTTTTTGAAATCTTCTATTTTCTCGCCAGGAATGCGTTCATGATCTGAAGTCCTAAATTGCCGTCCTCCCCCTCCTCCTCTAAATCCCCCTTAGCCTCCTCTCCATTTCCCTGTTCTTCCCCCCCGCGCGTTTCTATCGGAGATCTCGTCTCTGCTTCGGACGCTACGTCACCCTAGTTCCATTTCGCTTTCCCTTCCTGGCTTTGCGCTCTTTTGATTTTCCTTCTTTGCTCAAAGGTGTCGACTATAAGACACCTTCATTTTTTCTCTCAAGGCAGTTGTTCGACAGCCCTTCTCCTCCCTCACGTGCTAGTAATCCCTCCCCACGCACGCTCCCTGCTCTGACTCGTTCGGACTGTTCTTTCTTCTCGATTATGTCCCTCTTTTATAGCGGTTCCCCCCTCTTTTGCGCTCAGCTCGCGAAAGCCATGGATCTCCTCCCCCCCCCCCCTTCCTCCATAAAATTAACTGTTCCCTCAAGAATTCTGAAGTCCCCTTCCCTCTCTTTCAAGGCCATTCCCCCTGCACGGAGTCATTCCTTTCAAAGTCGAAAACCTAGACGATCCCCCGAGATCGAAGCCTCTTTTCTATTTATTCAGTTCACCCGCTCCCGAATTTTTTCTTCGCCCCCATCGTGCCCTTCCCTCCCTTAATTTAGTGTAGTTCTCTTCTCAGGACACAGGTTGCTTAGCGCTCTCTTTCATAGATATTGCCCCCCAGATCGTATTTCTCTTTTCGGTACACCTTTTACCCTTTCCGGCAGCTGCTCCGCTTGCGGGTTCCGGCTGGGGACATCCATGCACCCTCTTTTACGCGGCCGGAGCGGATTGAAGTTCTAGTTTCAGCTGTACGGATTTTCTCTTTCTATACCATGTGAGACTCCTTCTTTCCCCTCTTTCGCGTTTCTTTTTTGTGTCATTCGCCTGAAGGAGCTCCCTTCTTCGGTGCGCATACTTTTTTCCGATGGCGGCCTGAAGGGCGAGGATGTGGATTCTCGACTAGACTTTCTCATTATTGATTATACCCAACCCCCCCCAATCGCCCTCCCGACCTAACGCTCTTTTGGTAGAGGAGAAAACCCGATTCCCGGCGCCTGATATGATCGTTTTTATGACCTCTTTACTCTCATGCGCGACAGGATTGTTAGGTTTAGTCCCCTTCGGTATCCTAGAATTTCACGCTTCAGAAGCCCCCAAGTTTTGCCAACGCTCTGCCGCTCGGTCTAGTGGGACTCCCTCCTCCGCTTGCCGAGAAGGTTCTCTCGTCCTCCCCCAGCTTCAAGCTCTTCTGGGCGGAGAATTCGAGGTGATCACAAAATAAATACCCCCGAATCTCTGGCCGAGAAGACCGTTTCATTCACGAGACCCTCCTCCCGGCGATCTGACGACCCTTGCGATTGTTTTAGCCCCCGGCGATCCGCGTGTCCTTTTCGCCTTCCTAGCGTGAGCGGAGCTGCGCCTCTCGCCCCCAAGCGAGTGAACTTTTCACCTCCTTTTGCCGTAAGGACTCTTATGCCTCGCTTTTCTCACTATGTATTTTTCACTTCGATCTTCATGTGAGGCTATATTCTCTCTCCCTCTATCCCCTCTTCCAGGTCGT
>Ga0179591_1350269_pt1 | contig 10087 bp, 5 predicted proteins | sample CZOMad2_1_08_16f_FD_182891 | JGI IMG/M metagenome (GOLD analysis project Ga0179591, IMG submission 182891) | Vadose zone soil fungal communities from Angelo Coast Range Reserve, California, USA - CZOMad2_1_08_16fungal (PacBio error correction) | ecosystem: Environmental > Terrestrial > Soil >... | reverse complement strand
CGCTACCAGCTTTCAAGGACGGATTTGTCAGAATTAGTTGACTTCCACGAGCGCTTGCGTCTCTATGATGTCTTTCTTTGCCTCTGTCGGCGCCTTCGGTCCATGGTTTCAGCGCGGCCTTTCCTCCTTCAGTTCCTCTCGTAGATCTGTTGATGTTCCCCTATAAGTTTCTCACCCAAAAATGACTTCCCCCCAGCCGGCCTTTCGTGGTTGTCATTCGCGTCTTTCCCTGTTATGAAAGTTTTTTGTCGTTTCCGCCAGAGGGCATTTTGAGCGTTTTATACACCACCTCTAGCCCCCATATTGCGACTTCGAAGGTAGGCGCGAAGGCTTTGTCTCTGTTGGCGCTCCGTGTGCTAGTAGCGCGGACGGAGTAGCGGTCACTGGATGCCCGCAACGTGCATGCTTTACTAGGGGTTTTCCCATAGAGGTGCTCGGTCCCAGCACCGTGTTTTTTTCAGATGGTCGTCCCTCTCCCAGTGAACGGCGCCGAGCCAATTTATTTTGCCCATGTACGGATACTTGTTTGTCTTTTTGCCGGCTCCAGCCTCGGCATCCGCCCCCTAGGAGTGATATAGTTCAATACCCGTTCGTTGCCGTGTGGTTCCCTCCTCTCTAGTTCCTGTTCCCGGAAAAAGGAGCTCCCCTGACGTCTTCCCAGTCAATCATCCCCTCCCCACCCCCCCCGCTTGATTCGCCCAGGGTAGGTGCTTAGAGGATGGAGCATGAACTCTCATGAACTTATTCCTGCCGTTTGCGGGCCCTGTTTTCCTGATTTGAAACGTGTCGTATGAGACAACCGACAATCTTCTTCTTCTTTGAGATCCAAACTTCAATTTTCTTCCACGATTTTTCTCATCCCCAGACTTGAAGTCACCTGTTTTCAGACCTGAGCAGGACCTTTGAAACGGATGTGCTCGCTCCGCCGACGAGTTTTTCGTGTTCGTCCTGGTCACACCAATTGCACCCGTTTTCCGTTGATTCACTTTTCTCACCCCGGTGCGGCGGACCTTTTTCTGAGTTGCCCTTCTCTTCGGCGGTGTTTTTTAATTTACATTCCTGTATTGACCGCCAACGTCCTTTCAGTACTTTCTTCCCCGTTTTTTAGATTTTGGACCGTTAGACGGTCCTCTCCGCTGTCCGTCTCTCCTTCGGCTGGTAATTCACAGAAATTGAACCCTTAATTAGCCCTAAAGTAAGATTGTGGCGAAGAATCCCGCAAGTTCTTCCTGGGGTTCGGTTCGCCTCCTTCCCCGGAGCTTTCTCTTAGGATAAAATACCGATGGCCAAGAGGTGTTTCTCTTCCCCTTCATTTTGCCTTGTGGTTAGTATGCATGATCTTCTTTTTCCCTTGGATGTAGGAGTACGATTAACCCGGTTCTTTTTCCCGAGTTATTTTTCCCTTCTGAGCACGCCCTTCATTAAGGTCTTTTTTTGTAACGGGCCCCCTGAAGGAAGCCCCGTCGGCGTCTCCGGCTTTCCTACAGACATTTTAGCATGTCGTGGGCGCAGCATTCATGCCGTCGTTTTGTAGAAGGAAAAGCAGGGCCTCCCCATCCCAAAGGCACATCGTATGTGACCTTTGATGCGACCCCCTATCCGGGCATCGTTCTTTGCACAATTTTTCCTCGGACTCCTCGAAAGTCCTTAGCGGTCGGGAAGTATGTTTAATGTACAGTTCGGAGGCGTTTTAGAGTTAATTCCTCGATCTTTCTTCATCGTTTCGAGCGGGTGAACTGTGATTTTTTTAACAGCCACCTTAAAGAGGGTATCGCCGCGGTAAGGGAGCCACCCCCCCCCCCCCCCCCCACTCCCCCCCCACACCCCCCCCCCCCCCCCCCCAACCCCCCTCCCCCCCCCCCCCCCCCCCCCCAAGACTTTCAGTATCTTGTCTGTCAGCTATTTTTTTTTTTTTAGAGCGTGTCCGTAGGACTCGGGATTACGCTGATGGCTTAGAACCTGCCCTTTCTTGTCCCAGGGCGGGTTACGCCTGACGAGGCGTGTTTCTTTGGTTACACCCTTGGAGCGCTCGAGCCGTCGGGAAGTTTATCAAGGGTTTACAACCTACCCCAGGCCCCTGACTGTCCTTTGCCCTTTGTCACAGTCCCTTACTTTAGTGGACCCCTTCTCGATAGCGGCGCCGGTCGGCCTTTTTCTTTTCCCTTTTCTTGAGGAGGCTTGAGCGTTTTCCACCCTTTTCTTCGTGATTATCTTAAACCCCCGTCCCTGCTTATTGGGAAGTTTTGACTTTATTTCTGGATTTATGTGCCTTTCTGCGAGCATTTCTTGGACACCCCAGACACGTCTATAATGTGTTTTTGTTTGACCAGATCTCCCTTGGCGCGCCCACAGTCTCCTTTTTCGTTTTCAAAAGAAGCAGTTATTGCCCCCGGTCCTATTGAATAGCCGCGCCGTTTCACCCATTTCCCGAGCTCGCGATTTTTTTCTGTTCTTTAGAGATTCCCTTTCCCTCTTTCTCCCTCGTTCTTCCTATTAGCCACGTTTTTAGGTTCTCTCCCTTCCCTACTCCTTTTGTTTGGAGAATCACTCCCCCCCCTCAGACCGACCTTGCGCATAAGGGTCTATTTCGCCATTTTATGTATCCCGGATCCTGACTGGCCGGACGGATCCGGCTTTCTGCTACATGGGTTGACGAAGTTTCTTTCCCTCGGAGGAGCGTTTCCTTGCTGCCTGCCGTTTGAGCCGAAGGTCTCTTCTTTGGCGCCCGTGCCCGGCAAGTAAGTTTCAGTCGATGCTGGCCTTTTGGCTTACACCTTTCTCTCGCTTTCCTGTTCTCCCAAGGCCTCGGCGAAGAAGTTTTGTTCTTTCTCCCGCAAGCCTCTTTTACCGGCCGGGAAGAAGCGAAATTCTTTTGGTTGGCGCCCCTCCTTCCCTGGGGCCTTTTCCCTTACGTCCCTCCCTTAAGACAAGAACTCACTCCCGGGCCGGCGTCGCTTTCGATCCGGCCTCCACTTTTGTTACGCCAGTAAGCTGCCTCTTTCGGACCAGGTAGAAGTTTCCCCCCCATTGACGGATGACTACGCCGTTTCCTCGCCTCTCCATTATGTTCCCTCCTTCCCCCGCGTGGTCCCCGCCCCCCGTTCAAGCACGTTGCGTTCAGGCATCAGAGGAATTACCCGCGTCCCGGCACTCGCGCTCCCGGCTTTTTCTTGACCCTGCCTTCCTGCGGTCCTTCCCCTCTGGCTCTTTTCCTTGGCATGCCCTGGTCGTTTACACCCTTTTCTGTGACGTGACCTTCTCGTTTCTCTCCGAATCCCAGTTCTTTTTTCTCTCGCGACAGTTGGATGAGCATGCGCCACTTTTCTAGTCCCCTGCCGATGACTCCGGCCTTGCGGAGGCCGTCAAGGGGCCACGAGGGCTGCCCTCCTCCGTGTTCCATAATTCCGGCCGCGTTTCCGTTCTTCGGGGTTGCGCCCGTAATCTTTTTTGAACTGTGCCCCAGCCTTCCTTGCCCCCCTGCCCCGATCTTCCTCCTGGACGTGCCAGATTTTTTTCCGGTGTCCCGGCGACAGATCCCTCCGAATTCCCTTTTGTTTCTAAGCGGGTAAACCCTCAACTGGTCGTATCAACCGCGCCTTTAATTTATCGGTCCCCTCCTCCCCTTTCAGCTCCTTTCTCATGACACAGGCCGGCCCCCGTTTTAGAGAACCCCCCCCCTTTCCATCTGTCGCAAGCCCTCGCCTCAGCCCCCTTGTAAGCGCTTCCCCTTCTTGTTTCTGCTGAGTCTGACGGGTTTCTTGCTTTCCGGAAAACCTGTATTCCAGTGTTTTCCTCTTGCGCCTCTAGGAGATAGTTTTCTTTTCCTCTCCCTTCTCAACTTTGAGTCCCCCCTTCTCTGCCCTGTCTCAGTTAAGTGGACTTTTTCTTTTTGTTTGCTTCCCAACGATTTTGTAAGTTGAGCAGGACTTCCTTGAAGCGCAACCCTTCTTAATCTCCCCTATCACTTTTCCCCCTGTGGCGCCGCCACTTCGTTGACAGCCTTTTTTCACATAAGGCCGCTCGTGTTTTTTAGTCTGAACATTCCCTACTTCTTGTCCTCTGATCTTTACCTTTTCGTTCGGCCGGGCAGTAGTGGCTTGCTTTAAATCGTTTACCCATTAGGGGGTCGTCGCCAGACGAGCTCTTTATGGTAGGGTTTCTCCAGATTTGCATGGCCCCTTGGGCTCCCGAAGGCTGGGAAGTTCTTTTCATTGATAGATTGGATGATTCATCACCTGAAGCTTAACATTGTCCTCTCGTCCAGACACTGTGCATCGTGCTATGTTGGGATAGGGTTTGGGATCCCCCTGGGGGACTGAGCACTTGCAGGTACCCTTTTCGCTTGACTTTATGTCTCTGAGCCGACCCCCCCTGCACGCTATACGTGATTAAAACTAGATACGTTTTTTTTTCGGTCTGCTCCGTTGATTTTACCTTCCCTGAGCGTCTTGATGCAGGCCGTCTGTCTCGAGTGGCTAGCTTATGGACTTTTTTGTCCCCATCTCTATTGGACCGAGTCCAGATAATCGCGTTTCCCAGCGTAGGCTGGGGCCCTTTCCTCACCTTTTCAGCTAGTCTACTTTCTCCCCTCATCACCTGAGCGACTCCGACCTTTCGCTTTCACCTTCTTCAGGAGTCGCGGTCGCCGTGTGTCTTAGCCAGTTCCCGCTCCTTGCGGAAGAGCGCGTCTGACCCCCCCCCCACTTGAACCCCCTCACTCACCCGGCCGCGCTCTGCCCTTTCTGTCTACAGCATTTTTGTTTCGACGTTCGCTTAAGTTCTCTTAGCGAGCGATTTTCGAAGTTAGGCGTTAGACTACATTTATAAAACAGCTGTAGCCGGCCCGTTTGACTTGACTTCTTCGTCTCTTGAACGACCCAGCTCTAGCTCTGAAAAGCGAGCGTTCCTTTTCTCAAAGATATGACGATCTTTTCCCTGGAATTCACTGAATTTGCTAGCTACGCATTCCCCTTATTTTACTCATCCCTCCTTTGTTTTGTGATGCTTCTCTTTCTTATGATGCGAGCCCTCTCACATTAAGATTGTTACGATTTTTTAAGATCTCCCCATTCTCTTTCCCCCTAATTTCGTTCTTGGACTCTGCTCGCGCTGTTTCGGTACCCTTTTCGGAGGATTAACTTTTCGTGACAAGTTCTTTTTAGTTCCTGTAGCGCTCCGCTTCCTGCGAGAGTCGATCGCTCTTTTTAGTCCGCTTTTTACTTTCGCAACCAACCTGTCCCTGACGGGACCGTTGCGGGTTTTCCTCCTTCCTTGAAATGGTTCTTTTTACCGGTGTCTTTTCCTGCTCCTCGCAGGCTTTCATTTCGACTCGGATAATTCCCCTTTATGACGCGGAATTGACTGCATCAGTTTTTCGGCGGTTTTTTTTGGAGTATGTGTCCCGTTATCTGTGTGATTCTTGAGAGCGTGCCCAGTAGGATTCTTTACCTGGATGACCTGTCCCACCGGGAGGACCTAGGGTTTCACCTAGGGGACGCGTTCAATTCCGTGTTCGATCGAAGGGTCGTCCACCCCATCGATCAAGACCCGTAGAGCGCCCTTCGAGACCATGCACGCCTCGCCTAGGCATCCCTTTCTCCCGGTGCCGCGGATCCAGAGCTTACCCGTCGGACCTTAAATAAAAGGATTTTTGTCTTTTTTTCCCCGTGTTAGGGCCTCTACTGCCACCTTCTTCTGTCTTTCCTTTCAACCAAATTTCGAGAGAATTTCGTTTCTCCCTCGCCCTTCTCTTCCCCACCCCCGCGTCTCGTCTCCCCTCACCGTTGTAGAGCTTCAGGTTCCTAGTCTCTTTCTGCATGAAATCGATTCATGAACGCTTCCTCGCCGTTTCGGTCGACCCGCCCCTGTTTTTGCCGTCCAAGAGTTCTGGCTTACTTTCACGAGATAGTATTCTCGCTACCCCCTTCATTTCTGGTAAACGTGTTGGCCGTCCCACCCGACGACGTGTACCCCGCAGAAAAGTTAAGATTCTTCTGCCCTCCTTTTCTTTTTTTTTCTTGACAGTGCACTCTTTTTGGCAGTAGTGTTTTTTTTGTTTCACCAAGAAGGTGTGGTTTCCGCTTTGATCCCCCTGGGTCTTCTTTGTTGCCGCATTGTGTTATGCTTCCAGGAGTCCTTCGGTTGTTTTCTTTTCCGCCATTTCCGGAGGGCCGCAACGCCCGTTCACGGACAGCTGTCCCCTTTCTTTTCTTCGACTTTAGTTTTCATGTAGAAGCTCTTGAAGATCGCATAAGGACATTGTTTTCATCTGAAAAGACGTCTTTCCCTTTCATTGCCCCCCCCTCCCCAGTATCCTTATCCGCGCGACGGGCGTCCCGGTTAAGGCTCCTTAGTCTTCTCGGCGAGTATTTGCGTCTTAACCGATAATGGTGTTTTCTAGTCCGGCCCGGTGCCGCTTGCGGGGTTTCTTTCTATGCCTCTCTCTTTTCTGCGACCCCCTGCCGGCGGTAGGATTTCTTCCGACCTTTTTTCCTCTAGAACAAACTACTTATCTGCTTTCTTATCTCGGTCGCTTTCCCGTTCATGAATGGGCTCCATTCCCGAGATTCATCGTATCGTGGTCCGGTTTTTTTTATGGGGCTCCTTCTCAGTAATTCCGTGCTTACTTCTCGACGGACCAGCCCTTAAGAAACGGCATAGAATACGAACGGTGTCCCTGGACTGCCCGCCGTAAGCCTTGTCCGGAAGCTGGTTTGGAGGTTCTAGCTTCATCTCTCACTGGAGTTTTTTTTGTACATCGTTAATGGGCAGTTCGTCTTTTCTAATGTGCTCCCCCCCCTTCCTTCGTTGTCTCCTTCCCTCTTCTTGATGCTCTTTCTAGCTCCTTCCCTGTTATGTCGACTCCTTTGGAACCCTGGACCTTACACATTTATTTCGCCTCGGTAAGTGTGCCTCCCCTCGTTTTCCCTGTCATTTACTTCCTTCCCTACAGTGAGAGAGAGTTTTTAGTCCGCTGGGATGAAGGTGCCTTCCCTCAAAGAGCCCTGCTTTCACGGGGTCTGGGGGACCTGCCCGGCCGCGTGTGTCTCCTTTCCAATTATGTCGCCGTCTTATTCAAGACGTCCGGTCCAGTAACCTCAATGGGCAATGCTACAGGAACGTACCCTGCGACTTACACGTTACTCTTCCTTTACCTTTTAGCTGTTGGATTACTTCTAGATACGCGTACCTTTCGTCCTTATTGCCATTTTTATTGCCTTAGTGGAGAGGCATAGGGAGACCCAATTATTTCTTCTCCCCCCTCAGGCGCTCTCCTTTCACGTTGGGACCTTCTTTTTTTCGGCGCCGAAGACGCCTTATTCTTCTTCCACCTTTCCGGGTCGCAAAGAAGCTCTAATTTTTTGAGTCCCTTTTCCCTCGTCCCTGAGAGCGCACCACCTTTCATCCTTTTCGTGCCCGTCTCCCCCCCCTACGGAGTGCCCGGTAGGAAAAACTCTCTTCCCCCCCCTGCCCAGTTCTGCGCCCCCTCTTTCACCCTTTTCCGTAGAGAGAACGTTCTGGCCCGTCGTCGGATTCCCTTTCCCTCTTTTTTCTTCGTTTACCCCATGCTTCCTCCTTCTGTTGCTTATCTCCTTTTCCCCTTTTTGTTTTCGAGAGCGCCTCGCGACCCCCCAGTTTGGGCGCATCATTTGAAGACGATTTTTCCATCGGCGGACTTACGCCCACTCCTATAGGCGAAGCTTCTGTACATGGGTGCCTCCGGGTGGCTCGAGGTCCTCTTCCTCAAGGCCCGGAGCGGGGAGACGCAAGGTTTTTTTTGACGGGCCGCAGTCGTTCACGCTCGCCCTTCGCGTTCCGGGACAAATTCTAGCGGGCCTGTTTTCCCGTCCCTTCCCCCGAGCCCCAGAATTTCTGCTTTTTTTCCTCCCTAACATTCCCCCCTACTTGGCCCCCGGTAACGGAAGCGCACTTTGCAGACGGAGAAGAAGTCGAAGCCTTCGCTCCCCTTCCTTCTCCCCTGCCCTCCCCCCCCTTGCCAAGACTCGCCCGCTCCCCTTTCTGCATGAGATAACTGTCTTTGCCGTCCTTCTTAAGTAGTCCGCAGTTCCACTGTGAACTGGATGCCTTCCCTCTTCTTTTCCAAGACCTTAGCCAGGATTTTCATTACACCCCTTGCAGCCTTCAGGAGAACCCGCCAAGTTAATTTCCCGTTGCCTGCGGGTTAGAGACTTCTCCTTTCAGCGAATCCCCTCTTCCCCTTCTAGTTGATTCGTCCCTTTCTGTCGACACGCTGCTTCACCATTACACCCCCTTTCCTCCTGTTCTAGCCTTGGAATGTTTAACTTTTTATTCACAACGGCAGTCTCACATCGAAGCGCTCGGAATAAAGCTCGGGCCTTTCTCCCGAGATTTCCGAATTCTGTTGCCCCTGTCTCCCATGACAGTCCTTCTTGGTGACCTGATAGCAGATTGTCTTTAGGCCGTCCCTAATCCGAGAGGTCTTCCGGCTTCTGGTTTCTCCTCCCCCCTTTTCCACGCTCTCGATGATCGGGAGCTGTTCCCCTCGGCAGTACTAGGCGAAACGCGCCCAGTACATACGTGCCCCACCTTCCTCCCTGCCTGCTTTCTCCCTTCATCCCCCCCCTTTGTATTTGCGAACGTCCTTGCTCCTTTCCGATCTCGGGTTTGCCCACCGACCCTTTTATTACCCGACGAATTTTTCCCGCGGCAATTGCTTCCCCCTCTCCTCGACCGGTCTCCTTTCTCCTTTTCACACCCTTGCGGAAACTCGGTGCCTCTCCTCCCATGTATTAAGACACGCGCCGTTGGATCTTGAAGCTCTTCCCCGGCCAGAAAGGGAGAGGTGCCATTTTGACGACCTGATGGCCTTCCAACCATTAGCTTTACCTCTGTCTACCCATCCGCGGAGATCGTCGATAAGCCCTCACTTAGTAAAGCGTCTCTCTCGAATTCCCCCCAAGTTTATTAGTTCCGATCTTCCCAACTGATGTTGCGTGAAGACCACCTCCCTCAGGCACATCCGAAGACACCCCCTGCTAGCACCTGTCTCCCTTTCTCCTTTCTGGCGCCGCCCCCCCTCTGTTTTCCCAGGTCAGAACATATTTCCGGAATAGTTCTCGCGAGCACCCTCCTCAGTGCGTTTCCTTGCGATTAGTGAAACAGTTGGGTAGTAAGTGCCTTCTGTCGGTCAAACCATCCCTTGCCCTCCCTTCTGTTGGCTCTCTCACCAAAAGGCTCGTTGGTCGGAGATTCGCCTTTCCCCCGGTGCCCTTGGTCTCCCAATCCCCTTTTTTAAGTTTCCGGTAAGGATCGAGGTATGCTCCCTCCCCTCCCCTTGCTGCACTGTCTCTCTACCTTAACCCGCCCCCCTTCCGATACGTGGGGTGGTTGATGTTGGGCTTTTGACTTTCTCACTGGTAATAGTCCCTCTTTGCATTTTCAGAAATCCCCGCCCTTTTTTGAGTTGCCCTCCAAAAGCAAGCTCTCCGTTTATTCACTCTGATAAACGGCACAGCGGCCCTTTTTCTCCCTGCCTGATCCGTGAGGCGTCTGTCCTTTTTTTCTTCTGATAGCGACGTCAGGGATGGGGTGCCCTGACATCTCACCCTCTCCCTTTTCACCCCGGGCGGGACCTACCCCCCTTCTTCCCCCCCTTGGGCCTTCCTTGTTAAGCCCAGGCCCGTCTCATAAGGCAGCCTCAAAAGAAGCCCCGCGACAACTTTAACCCTGGACAATCCCCTCCCTTCTTTGCAGGCTTCTCTTCCCCCTCCCTCCCCCAGTTTGGTTTATCCACGCCTTCCGGTCCGGATCCAGTCAGACCACCAAAGGTTGCAACCCGGCCCCTCCCGGTCACTCCTTTTTTACCCCCTTACGTTGTTTTCCATCGTTTTTTTTTGCCGCGTAGTTTCTTCCCCTACTGCCTGAGAGAATCGGTCGCCCTTTCCTTCGCGCTACACCCCTAAATAGACAAACCGCGTTAGGAAGTTCCTCCCTCATTAGTCGATCCTCCAGATCTGATCTCCTCAATTCGCATGTCTAGGTGAGTTATGTCCTGAAGTCCTTTCCCCCGTCCTTAACTCCCTGGTGAGCTGGCGAGCCCTTCCTC